>Ga0194120_10001022_pt1 | contig 52054 bp, 34 predicted proteins | sample TA2MahCa65mmetaG_FD_148642 | JGI IMG/M metagenome (GOLD analysis project Ga0194120, IMG submission 148642) | Freshwater microbial communities from Lake Tanganyika, Tanzania - TA2015019 Mahale Deep Cast 65m | ecosystem: Environmental > Aquatic > Freshwater > Lake | place: Tanzania: Lake... | reverse complement strand
ACTCGCTGATTGGCAGTCTGGCGTGTCTCTCAACGCAACCGCGCGCGACAGAGCCGAAAGTCGGCCCCGTCCGCGTCATGCGGCTGCGCTTAGCAAAAACCCCTGTGTTACCGCGACCCTATCCTGAATCGCGTGTGCCTACATTGTAACCAAGGGTATCGCCTGGTCCAGCCTGACCTTTTCAAGAAAAAGGATTTGCGGGTCGCTCGGGCCTCGGCGAACGGCGGGCGGCCATGTCGAGGTCGCCGGCCCGCTCCCGCCGGCTCGCCGCTTGTCGCGTCCGACCGAGCCGGTTAGCATACTCGGGCCCGTCCGGCGGCACGGTTCGGGCACCGCGTGGTCGGGCCTTGCTCGGACGTCGCGGTGGGCGCGCGGGGAACCGGGGGACTGTCATGTCGGGCATTTCGTGCGTGGATTTGGAGGGGCGTGTCGCCGTGGTGACCGGCGCCAGCCTGGGGATCGGTCGGGCCGCGGCCGTCGCGATGGGCCGAGCCGGAGCGCAGGTCGTCGTGAACTACCGGTCGCACGCCGAACAAGCGGATGAAGTCGTGCAGGCGATCCGCGATGCGGGTTCCCGCGCCGTCGCCGTCCAGGGCGATGTGTCCAACCGGATGGATGTCGAGAATCTGATCGAGACGGCCGTGCGGGAGTTCGGCAAGGTCGATATCGCGATCAGCAACGCCGCCTACAGCGATCGGGAGCTCTTCTTCGAGGCGGACATCGAGGGATTCCGGCGGACGGTCGACGTCACGATGTGGGGCGCGTTCTATCTGACGCGCGCCGCGGCGCGATCGATGATCGATCACAAGGTGCCCGGCGTGATCGTGCTGGTGAGTTCGCCGCACGCGTTCATTCCGGCGCCCCGGGCGATGGCCTACAACATGTCGAAGGCCGCGATCGAGCACATGGGTCGGACGGCCGCCATCGAGCTCGCTCCGTTCCGCATCCGGCTCAACATGATCCAGCCCGGCTGGACCGACACGCCGGGCGAACGGAAGTTCGCGAGCGAGGAGACGATGATGACGGCCGGCAAGGGAATTCCGCTCGGCCGACTCGGCACCGCCGAGGAGATGGCCGAGGGCATTCTCTTCCTCTGTGATCCGCGGCACGAATACATGACCGGCGCGACGCTGTTGATCGACGGCGGCATCAGTTTGCCCTGGTGGGCCGCGCGGGGTTCGGCGGCTCCTTCCTGATTCTCGGACCCAGCGACCCGCGGCGTCCCGCGTGAACCAAGCGCCGCGCCGATCCGCAAAGGCGATTCCATGAGCGAGCAGCAATACGTGTTGCCGTGCGCGTGCGGCCGAACGCGTCGGGTCGGCGCGTCGCAGGCCGGTGAACAGGTCGACTGCGAGTGCGGCGCGAAAATCACCGTCCCCACGCTCCGCGGGCTCCGCGCGCTCGCCTCCGCGCCCGACGACCGGCCGCATTCGGCGCATCGGGTGCCCGAGGCGGGGCGGCCATCCTCGGTCGCCGGTTGTCTCTTCGCGTTCGTGTTCCTCGGGTTCATCACGAGCTGCGTCTTCACGGCGGCCATGTTCGCGCTCCGGGCGAGGCTCGATCCGCACCGACCATTCGACGCCGTGCTCGCCGCCAACGCCGACCAGATCGATCGGCTGCCGATCGACGAATCGTATCACGTGTGGACGCACTACGAGCGTGACGGAATCGGCGGCGAGATGCCGACCGCCGAGATCATCGATTGGACCCGTTCGCGCATGTACGTGCGGCTCGGAGCTGGCGGCGGCATCGCCGCCGCCGTCCTGCTCATCGCGATGATCGCCGTCGGATGGGCCGCACGCTCGTCCCGCTCGGCGCCGCCCTCCCGCCGAACTTGACGCTCGGCGCGCGTCCAACTATCGTTGCGCGCGGGGCGTTCCGCTCCGAAACCGCCCGGTATTCCCGGCACCCAAACGAAACCGAACGGACCGCGAATGAACGAACGTGCAGCGCGCCCTGAGCGGTGCCGCGCGCCAAGGCGAGCGCAAGGTGTCGGAACCATGTCACATGAAACCCGCGGCTGGCGCGGAGTGTCGAGCGGACTCGTGCTCGCCGCGCTCGCCGCCCTCTCCGCGTCCGCCGCGCCCCCCGGAACCCGGCCCGCCGAGGGAATCCGGGGCAAGACGCCCGCCGTCTACGCGCTGACCGGACTCCGGATCGTGTCCGCTCCCGGCGCCGTCGTACCCTCGGGTACCCTGATCGTGCGGGACGGCGCGCTCGAAGCGGTCGGCAAGGACGCGCCGATTCCGGCCGACGCGCGGGTCGTCGACCTGTCGGGAAAGACGGCCTACCCCGGGTTCCTCGACGCCTACGCGACGCAGAGCGCCGCGTGGGATCCGTCCCGCGGCGCGCCCTATTGGAACGGGAATATCCGGCCTCAGCTTTCCATGGCCGAACTCCACCGCTCCGACGAACGACTCAACGAGCAACTCCGCCGCCAGGGGATCGTCGCGAGGCTCGTGGCGCCCGACGCGGGGATCGTTCGAGGCACGAGCGCCCTGGTCACGACCGGTCCGGCCGACTCGGAGTCGCCCGTTCTGGCCGCGCGGGTCGCGCAGCACATCACGCTGACGGTCCCGTTCGCGCGCGGCGACGCGCACGCCTACCCGACCTCGCCGATGGGCGCCGTCGCCTTGGCGCGGCAGGCGATGCTCGACGCCGAATGGTACGCGACGGCGACCGCCGCGCATCACGCGGGCCTGACCGGCCGGCGGCCCGAACGCAACGACGCACTCGAAACGCTCTCGGGATGGACTCGCGAAAGTCGGCTCGTCGTGTTCGACACGGCCAACGAGCAATCGTGCCTGCGCGCCGCCACGTTCGCCAAGGAGTTCTCGCTCCGCGCGGCACTGCTCGGGTCGGGCAACGAATACAAGAGGCTCGACGCGATCCGCGCGCTGGGGTTGCCGATCCTCGTGCCGATCGACTTTCCCAAACCGCCCAACGTGTCGACTCCCGAGTCGGCGCGGAACGCGTCGTTCGAATCGCTCATGCACTGGGACCACGCGCCCGAAAACGCGGCGCGGCTCGCGGCCGCCGGAATCCCGATCGCGTTCACGACGTCGGGGCTTCCCGATCCGGGCGGGTTCCTGGCCGGCGTGCGCAAGGCCGTCGAACGCGGACTTTCGCCCGACGCGGCCCTCCGCGCGCTCACCACGACGCCCGCCGAGCTGTATGGCGTCTCCGACAGGCTCGGCGCGCTCGAGCCCGGAAAGCGGGCGGACCTGGTCATCGCGAACGGCGACCTTTTCGATCCGAATGCGGCGGCCGAAATCACCGAAACGTGGATCGAGGGACGCCGCTTCGAATGGGATCCGCCGCCGTCGATCGACGCGCGCGGAGTCTGGAACGTCACGTGGACCACCGACGGACAGACGCGCGCGGCGCGCATCGACGTCACCGGCGCGAAGACGCTCGCCGGAACCCTCGTGCTGCCCGCGGAGGGCGACAAGGCCGAAGCGCGGATCGGATTCGCTCGACTGGCGATCGAAGACGGCCGGCTCGCCGGGCATTTTCCGGCGAAAGACCTTGGACAGGAGGGTCTTGCCCGTCTTTCCGCCGTCGTGCTGGCGCCGGCCGAATCGGGCGGCGCGGCCACGTGGACGGGCACGATCGCGTGGCCCACCGGCGCGAGCTCGACGCTCGCCGCGTCGCGCGACGCGCCCGCTTCCGACGCGCTGAACGCCGCGCCCTCGTCGAGCCCTCCGAAAGGTCCTCCCGAACCGCGCCGCGCCTTGTTCCCCCTGTCCTATCCGCTCGTCGCCTATGGACGCCCATCCCCTCCCGACGCTCCCCGGCGCGTGTTGTTCACGAATGCGACGGTATGGACGTGCGGTCCGCGGGGCGTCCTGAGCGGCGCGTCGCTGTTGATCGGCGAGGGCAAGATCATCGCGGTGGGAGCCGATCTCGAAACGCCGCCCGGCGCCGTGGTGGTTGACGCGAAGGGCCGCCATATCACGCCGGGCCTGATCGACTGCCATTCGCACATGGCCACCGACGGAGGCATCAACGAAACGGGCCAGGCGATCACGGCGGAAGTCCGGATCGGCGATTTTCTCGACGCGCGCGACATCACGATCCACCGGCAGCTCGCCGGCGGCGTCACTTCGGCCAATGTCCTGCACGGGTCGGCGAATCCGATCGGAGGACAGAATCAGGTGATCAAACTCCGTTGGGGCGCGCTCCCCGATGAACTTCGGTTCGCCGAGGCGCCGGCCGGCATCAAGTTCGCGCTCGGCGAAAACGTCAAACAGAGCAACGCGCCGAACGAGACGTCCCGCTATCCGCAGACGCGCATGGGCGTCGAGCAGCTTCTGAACGACGCATTCCAGGCCGCGCGCGAATACCGGCAGGCTCGCGACGCGTGGGCCAAGGACCCGCGCGGCGGTCCGCCGCGCCGCGATCTCGAACTCGAAGCGATTTCCGAAGTTCTCGAAGGAACACGCTGGGTCCATTGCCATAGCTATCGCCAGGACGAAATCCTCGCGCTGCTGCGAACGTGCGAGTCGTTCGGAATCCGGATCGGCACGCTTCAGCATATCCTCGAGGGCTACAAGGTCGCCGATCCGATCGCGAAGCACGGCGCGATGGCCTCGTCGTTCTCGGATTGGTGGGCGTACAAGTTCGAGGTATACGACGCGATCCCGTTCAACGGCGCACTCATGCACCGCGCGGGCGTCGTCGTTTCGTTCAACAGCGATGATCGGGAACTCGCCAGACACCTGAACCACGAGGCGGCCAAGGCGGTCAAGTACGGCGGCGTTCCGCCCGACGAGGCCTTGAAATTCGTCACGCTCAACCCGGCCCGCCAACTCCGCGTCGACGGCTTCGTCGGGTCCCTCGAACCGGGCAAGCACGCCGACTTCGTCGTCTGGAACGACGCGCCCCTTTCCACCCGGTCGCGGTGCGAGCAAACCTGGATCGACGGACGCAAGTATTTTGACCGGGAGGAATGCGCGCAAATGCGGACCGAGATCGAATCGCGCCGCGCCGCCCTCGTGCGGCGAATCCTGGACTCGGGCGAATCACCGCGAAAACCGGGCGAAGGGCGGTCCGATCCGTCGGAACTCTGGCCCCGCGACGACCTCTTCTGCCATCCCCACGCCGAACACGACGAAGGGCACGTCCATGACGGCTCGAACGACGGAAACTGACGGACGGCCAACCGATCGCGAACCAAAGGACTGCCGACCAGCCGGCTGCCAACCAACGGGCGGGCGGCGATGGGGCGCAAACGGGCGGGCTATGCGCCGCGCGGCGCGCGTCGGCGCGCTGCTCGCCCTCGCCATCGGCCTCGCGCGGGCACCCGACCCGGCACGCGCCAATCCGGAGATTCCGGGCGCGGCGCAGTCGGCGCCGATCCTCCTCGAACAGGCGACAATCCATCCGGTGAACGGGCCTCCGATCGCCGACGGCATGCTGCTGTTCGACCAAGGCCGCATCGTCGCCATCGGCCAGGACATCGCCGTTCCGGAAAATGCTCAGCGCGTTTCCTTGCGAGGCCAGCATGTCTACCCCGGCATGATTGAATCCTACTCGCATATCGGGCTGACCGAGATCGACTCGGTGCGCGCCACGCGCGACTCGGTCGAGACCGGTTGGCTCAACCCCAACGTCAAGGCGCACGTCGCGGTCAATCCGGACAGTGAGCTGATCCCGGTGACGCGATCGAACGGAGTTCTGCTCGCGCTGGCGGCGCCGTCGGGCGGCGGCATCTCCGGACAATCGGCCGTCCTGCAACTCGATGGCTGGACCTACGAGGACCTGACGTTGAAGGCGGGGGTCGGCATGCACGTGCGTTGGCCGCATTCGGAGCCCGTTCTCGGGGGCGAATCGGACGGCGGGCGCGACGGGGCGTGGAGCGTGGAATCGCTGGCGGCCGCGCTGCGCGACACGCGGGCCTATCAACAGGCGAGGGCCGCGGGCGGTTCGCTCGTCGATGCCCGTTGGGAAAGCCTGATTCCCGTGGTGAATCGCGGGATGCCGCTGATCGTCGCGGCCGACGAGGCCCAGCAGATCCAATCGGCGGTGGCCTTCGCGAGGCGGGAACGTCTGCGCATCATCCTATATGGCGGGTACGACGCGCCCGACTGCGCGGATCTGCTCCGCGCCGACGCGATTCCCGTCATCGTCGCCGGGGTCTATCGTTTGCCTCAGCGGACCGATGATCCGTTTGACGCGTCGTACACGCTTCCCGAGCGACTGCGCCAGGCGGGCATTGCGTTTTGCATTTCGAGCGCCGAGCGGTTCGGGGGCGCGAATGCCCGCAACCTCCCCTACCATGCGGCGACCGCCCTGGCCTACGGCCTCCCAGCCGACGAAGCGCTCAAGTCGATCACCCTCTATCCCGCGCGGATCCTCGGCGTCGCCGACCGAGTCGGTTCACTCGAACCCGGCAAGGACGCGACCCTCTTCATCACCAACGGCGATCCACTCGAAACGGCGACCCAAGTCCGTGCGGCCTACATTCAGGGCCGGAAGGTCGATCTCAACGATCGCCACAAGCGGCTCTACAAGAAATACTCGGAGAAGCTCCGTCGGGTTCAACCGTGAGCGTTCGCGGCGGATCGGGCGGCCGCGCCGCCTTGGAAGATGCGTGGTGCGCCGTCGAGCGGCCGGTCATCCGCGATGCGATGCGCGGCGCAGCCGGTCCATGATGGCGAGCCCCAGGCCCGTTTCGGGAACGGGAATCGCGACGATGCGATCGAGGCCGAGCGCGTCGAGCCGGTGCATGGCGGCGAAGAGCGCCGCGGCCGCCTCGCGGAGATCGCCCGTTTCGGACAAGATCTCGACGGCCGCGTACCCTTCGTTCGAATCGGGCCTTCGCCACGCCAGGAGACCGACTCGCTCGTTCGATCCGGGCTCCGGCGCCGCGCCGAGCAGGTCGAGGGGCGTGGACGGCGCGTAATGGCGGTCGAGTTGGCCGGGTGAGGCGATCCGGTGGAGCGGCGACGAGGGAATGTCGACATCACGCACGGCGCGGAGCGATTCGAGCGCGATGCCTCCGGCGCGGAGGAGGACGCATCGGCCGGTTTCGGCGTCGACGGCCACCACGGTCGATTCGACGCCGACCGGACAGGGGCCGGCGTCGAGGACCCAACGCAGGGACGCGCCGAACGCGGCGCGGACGTGCGCCGCCGTCGTCGGACTGATCCCGCCGAACCGGTTGGCGCTCGGCGCCGCGATCGGAACGCCCGCCCGTTCGATCAGCGCGTGGGCGACCGGATGCGCGGGAAGGCGTACGGCGACGGTCGCGAGTCCGGCCGTCACCAGATCGGGGACACGGTCCGACTTGGGCAGCACGAGCGTGAGCGGGCCGGGCCAGAACGCGCGCATCAACGCGAGCGCGGAGTCGGGGATCCGGGCGACCAATTCGGCGGCCTGCGTTTCACTCGCGACATGCGCGATCAGCGGGTCGAAACGGGGCCTCCCCTTCAACTCGAAGACCCGCGCGACGGCGATGGGGTCGTACGCGTTCGCTCCCAGCCCATAGACGGTCTCGGTCGGAAACGCGACGACCGCGCCTTCGCGGATCGCGGCGGCCCCTGCGTTGATCGCGGAATCCGGGAGCATCCCGTCGGTCATCGATCAGTTCGTGTACGAATTCCCGACGGAAATTCGAGGCACTTCGACCGGTGTCGGTTGCACGTCGAAGGGAACGCCGTCGAGCGATTGGGGCGCGAGCCCGAATTCCGAGCCATTGGGAAGAGGGATCTTGCGGGCTCGGTAGGTCTCGATGACCGAGTGCACGTTCGGATCGATCTCGACGCGCCCGTCGGGGCGCGGCGTTCCGACCGAAGCGAACGATCCGATCGTTACCACGCTTTCGAAACGATCATGGAATTCGTAGGCTTCGATTCCTTTTTCCCGAAGCGCCATCGTAAGCCGATGCGCCTTTTCCGCGGCGATTTCGAGCTTGCTCGGCTGCCCCCGCGGAATTCTCGGTTTCTTTTCCATGGCTTCAAGGTTCATGGTGGACTCGCCCTGGAACGTCGCGACGCGCACGGTGTACCGCCCGTGGCAATCGAGCAGACTATGCTCGACGTCCCTGTTCATCTCGGCGATCAACGGATCCACGCCCTTGGGAACGAAATATTCGTCGGGGAGCAGCGGGTTCCGGCTGACGAACGCCGCGCGCATCGGGCCCATCTCGCGTTTTTCGGGATCGGGGTTGACCATGCGCTGGATCTCGCGAAGACCGACGAATCGCTGAGTCGACGTCTTGTTCCGCTTGATGTCGAGGCACGCGGGCTTGGCGTGTTTGATCTTGTGGAGCGCGGCCTGGGCGTCCTCGCTATCCGGCGAATCGAAACCGCCGACCAACACGGCGATCTCGTCGAATCGCACGTTCTGTTGGTGCCGCATCTTCCGAGGCTCGCCGAACTGATTGTATCCCAGACCCAATACGGGGTCGGTGAAGTCGAACGTGCGACGGTGCTCGAACGCCTCGAGGTTGAACGCGCGGCGCAGCTCCAGAATCAATTCCCGCGCTTGGCGATCTGCGCCGACGCCCGAGAACGACGTGGCGAGGATCATCCACGGGCCTTGGCTGTCGGTCAGTTCGTATGTCTTCGCCGGATCGGCTTCGACGCGTTTCCCAAAGGGGATCAGGGATCGGAAATTGGGCGCGGCCCATGCCTCCGCGACGGGGCAGCAGGCGCCCAGAACGGCCAAGATCACTCCCACGGTCCATCGCGATTTCATGAGCGGGCTCCCTAGCGGATCACCGAAACTCGTCGGCGGCCGCAATGCCGCCTTCCGGTTCAGGGGGGGGAGCGTAGCAAAAGGCGGCGTACGCGGCTAGGCCGAAAAATGGCCCGTGCAACAACGCATTTTCGCCTCAACGCATGGACCCATCGGGAATGGACCCCGTTCAATCCTCGAAACCCGGAAGGCTCGCATTCGCGCGTGGCTTGGGACGTCGAAACCTGACCTTCTTCGGCTCATCCAGCCGGCGGCCGTCCTCGGTACGGGGCGAGCTCACGAGAGGCTCGGCGGGACCGTTCAACGGATCACCGGGTTGGATCGACGCGAGACGCTCGGTGATGTTCGCGGCGTACTCCGGGGAAAGTTCGAATCCGACGAAGCGCCGGCCCAATTTCTTGGCGACGGCCAGCGTCGTGCCGCTCCCGCCGAACGGGTCGAGAACCGTTTCCCCCTCGTTGCTGCTCGCGCGGATGATCCGTCCCAGCAACTGTTCCGGCATCTGGCACCCGTGCCATCCCGCGCGCTCGCGAAAGGTCCCCGCGACGCGCGAGAAGTACCATGTGTCCTGATCCGGCCGGAATCCGTCAGGCACGTCTTGCGGTCGCAGAATCCACGTGTCGTCCGGAAGGCGACCTTTCGGATTCGCTCGGGCGTCGGCGTAGACGAGTTGCCGCGCGGAGGGAACGCGGATCGAGTCGGCATTGAACGTGAATCGCTTCGGGTCCTTCACCATCTGGAACAGGTGCGCGTGCGAGCGTGTGAATTTGGATTTGCAGTTGACGCCGAACGTGTAGTACCAGATGACCCAGCTCCGGCAGACGAGCCGATGCGCGCGCTGCATGGCGACCTTCAGTTCGGCCGCGTACTCGTCGCCGATCGCGAGCCAGAACGTGCCGTCGGCCTTCAGCGCGCGGACGACCTGCGCGATCCACGCATCGCACCAGTCGAGATACTCATCCGCCTCCCGATTGTCGCGGTAGACATCGTAGTCGTACCCGATATTGAACGGCGGATCGGCGAACGCCAAATCGATCGAACCCTCGGCCAGTTCGCGCATGCCCTCGACGCAGTCCCGGTTGTGAACGGTTTCCGTTTCCAATGTCACGATCGGCGAACTCCTTGGAGGATCCCCTCGAGGCGGCGTCGCCTTTCTTGGGTCGGCGTGCCATGGTAGCATGGTCCGCGGGAGGCTGCCACCGTGAGCATGAATCGGATTGCGATGCGGCGCCGAGTCGTCGGGCGCCGCGGATCGGGCCTGGTGAAAGGCGGCGCGTGGATCGCCGCCGCGTTCGCGATCCTGTCGGGTTCGGCGGATTCGCGGAGCGGAGCACCTCGAGCCCAGGAAGGCGGTCGAAGCGCGGCGCCGCCCGCCGAACGGAACGCCGCGACTCAGGACTCGGTCGATCGCGACTACGCGGGTGAACTTCCCCGCATTCCGCCGATGGACGTCGAACGTGCGAAAGGCGCGTTCCGCGTCGCGCCCGGGTATCGGATCGAACTCGCCGCCTCCGAACCGCTCGTCGTCGACCCGGTCGCGGTCGCGTTCGACGAGAACGGCCGGATGTTCGTCGTGGAAATGCGGGACTATTCGGAAGACGACGCGCTGAGGCTCGGCCGTATCCGGCTCCTCGACGACACCGACGACGATGGCCGGTTCGATCACGCGACGATCTACGCGGAGGGCCTCGCATGGCCGACCGCGATCTGCTGTTTTGAAGGCGGCGTCTTCGTCGGCGCGGCGCCCGACATCCACTACTTCAAGGACACCGACGGGGACGGAAAGGCCGATCAATCGCGGATCGTCTTCACGGGGTTCGGCAAGTCGAACGTCCAAGGCCTGCTCAACAGTTTCCATTGGGGTCTCGACAACCGCATCCACGGCGCGACGAGCAGCAGCGGCGCGGATGTGACGCGGCCCGACACGCCTCAATCGCCTCCCGTCGTCCTGCGGGGCCGCGACTTCGCGTTCGACCCCCGAACGTTCGCGATCGAGCCGACGAGCGGCGGAGCGCAGCACGGGATGAGCTTCGACGCGTGGGGCAACAAATTCGTTTGCTCCAACAGCGACCACATGCAGATGGTGATGTACGAGGACCGCTACGCCGCGCGGAATCCGTACGCCGCCGCGCCTCCGCCGCGCGTGAGCATCGCGGTCGACGGGCCGCAGGCCGACGTGTTTCGCACGAGCCCCGTCGAACCGTGGCGCGTTCTTCGAACGCGATTGCGCATGAAACAGGTCGTGCCGGGCGTCGTCGAAGGCGGCGGGCGCGCGGCGGGGTATTTCACGGGCGCCACGGGGGCGACGATCTATACGGGCGACGCGTGGCCCCTCGACGCGCAAGGGCTCGCGATCGTCGGTGATGTCGGGAGCAATCTCGTCCACCGCAAACGGCTCACGCCGAAAGGCGTCGGAATGACGGCGACGCGCGTCGATTCGAAATCCGAATTCGTCACGTCGGACGACATCTGGTTCCGACCCGTTCAGTTCGCCAACGCGCCCGACGGTACGCTGTTCATCCTCGACATGTACCGCGAGGTGATCGAGCATCCGGCGAGCCTCCATCCGGTGATCAAGAAACACCTCGATCTGACGAGCGGACGGGACCGAGGTCGGATCTGGCGCGTCGTTCCCGACGCGTTCGCGCGCCGACCGAATCCGCGACTCGACCGACTCGACGCGCGCGAACTCACCGCCCTGCTCGACCATGCGAACGGCTGGCATCGCACGACGGCCGCTCGACTCCTCGTCGAACGCCGGGACACGTCGGCGGCGAGGGAATTGGAGCTCGTGGCGGCGGGAGGTGAGCGGCCGGAGGGTCGGATCGCCGCGTTGTACGCGCTCGATGGATTGGGCCGGTTGACTGCCGAGTCGAACGTCAAGGCGATGGGGGACGCGCATCCGCGCGTCCGCGCGCACGCCGCGCGTCTTTCCGAATCGCGGCTTGGGGACTCGCCGGAACTCCGAGCCGGTCTCGCGGCGCTCGCCGACGACCCGGAACAGATCGTCCGCTACCAGGCGGCCTTCTCGCTCGGCGCCATGTCGGGGCCGCGGCGGGACGCGGCCCTCGCGCGCATCGCGGAGCGCGACGCGGAGGAACCATACGTTCGGTTCGCGATCCAAAGCGCGGTCGAGTCGGGCGCGGCCGAGGTCCTCGCGAGGCTCGTGGGCGACGGAACGGCCGAACCGCCGGACGGAACGCGCATGCTGATCCAAGCGTTGTCGGCCCAAATCGGCCGGCAGCAGCGTCCCGAGGATGTGGCGACCCTCCTCCGCCTCGTGCCTCGGCTTGGCGACCGTCCCGCCGCGTCCTCGATCGTCGCGGCGCTCGCGCTTCCCGCCGACAGCCCGCTCGCCGCACAGCTCGCCGCCGCGACGGGCGGCAAGTCGACCGAGTTGCTCGCGGCGATGATCGACGAGGCGGTTCGGATCGCGGGTGACGCGAGGGAACCCGCCGATCGGCGCGCGGCGAGCGTCGCTCGGCTGCGGCTCGCCCCGTTCGCGTCGCAAGGCGATCTGTTCGGAGCACTCCTCGCTCCCTCGGAACCGGCCAACGTCCGGCTCGCCGCCGTCCAGACCCTGTCCACGTACGCCGATCCGGCCGTCGCGGGACTCTTGATCGACGCCTGGCCGACGCTCGGCCCCACCCTTCGGCAACGCGTAGGTGACATGTTATTGTCACGATCGGAATGGACATCCGCGTGGGTCTCGGCGGTCGAGGACGGCCGGATTCCGCCGGGTGACATCGCGCCGGGCCATTGGCAGTCGCTGACGGCGCTCGGCGACGCGGAGCTGCGCGATCGCGCGGCCCAATTGGTGCGGAACGCGCGGGGCAACCGGCGGGAAATCGTGCGCCGCTATCAGGAATCGCTGCGGCTCGATGGAGACGCCCCGCGCGGGCGACAGGTGTTTCAGAAGATCTGCGCGGCTTGCCACCGTGTCGAAGGCGCGGGGCACGCGATCGGCCCGAGCCTCGCGGCGGCCCGCGATCGGGGCGCCGAGTCGATTCTGATGAATGTGCTCGCGCCGAACGCCGAGGTCAATCCGCAGTACATCAACTACGTCGTCGTCACGAAGGATGGCCGAACACTCACCGGTATCATCGTCGAGGAAACGGCGTCGGGCGTGACGCTCGTCCGCGCGGATGACGCGAGGGACGCGATCGCGCGCATCGACATCGAGTCGATGCGCAGCACGGGTTTGTCGCTGATGCCGGAGGGCGTCGAGCGGGACATCGACCCGCAAGGGATGGCCGACTTGCTGGCCTACATCCGCTCTTCGGAATAGTGGACCCGCTCCATGACGACCCGAGATACACTCGTCGCCGTATGGGCCCTCACCGGCATGCTCGTCCATCTCGCCTTCATGGGCGTCGTCCTCCGCGGTCACGCGAGGATCCGGCGCCTGCGCGACGTCGCCTGGCGGTCGCGCTCGGACTGGCCTCGCGTGTCGATCGTGATTCCCGCGAGGAACGAGGAACGGGATCTCGACGCCGCCCTCCGGTCGGTTTTGCGACTCGATTATCCCGACTACGAGGTGATCGCCGTGGACGACCGTTCGACCGACCGGACCGGCGCGATACTCGACGCGATCGCCGCGACCGAATCCCGGTTGCGGGTCGTGCATCTGAGCGAATTGCCCGCCGGATGGCTCGGCAAGAACCACGCGCTCCTGCGCGGAACGGAACTCGCGTCGGGCGAACTGCTGCTGTTTACGGACGCCGATGTGGTCTTCGAGCCGGCGACCCTGCGATTCGCCGTCCACTACCTGTTGGACCAGGCCTTCGATCACATCGCGGCCACGCCGCGGATCCGGATGCCGAACCTCCTGCTCGAGTCGTTCGTGGTGACCTTCATGCTCTACTTCATGATCTACTTCCGGCCGTGGAACGCGAGGAATCCGCGCAGCCGGGCGTTCATCGGCGTGGGCGCGTTCAACCTGATCCGCGCGGCTTCGTACCGGGAGATCGGCGGCCATCGGCCGATCGCCCTGCGGCCCGACGACGACGTGAAGCTCGGACACCTGCTGAAACTGCGAGGCAAGACGCAGGATCTGGTGGACGGCGTCGGTCTGATCGAGGTCCCATGGTACGCATCGGTCCGCGAAGTCGTCCGGGGACTCGAAAAGAACGTGTTTGCGGGCGTCGACTACCGCATCGGCGTCATCGTCGGCTCGTCGGTCACCTCGTTGCTGTTCAACGTGGCTCCATTCATCATGGTGTTCGCGAGCCGCGGACCGGCGTGGTGGATGTTCTTCGCCTCGGTGCTGCTCGCCGTGGCGACCTGCGCCGCGATCGCCGTTCCCGCTCGGATGCGGATCGCCGCGTCGCTCGGCTTTCCCATCGCCGCGTTGATGTTCATCTTTATCCAGTGGCGGACGATGGCGCTCACCCTGATCCAAGGCGGCATCCGCTGGCGGGATACCTTTTATCCACTGTCCGAACTGAAGGCGAATCGGATCGGATGAACCGCGTCGAGAGCGGTGCGCTCGGTCGGTCGCCGCGTCGAATGAAAGGAGAGACGTGCCGCCATGGTGGACCCCAGGGAAACGACTCGGTCGGAAACCGTGGATCGAGGGTCGACGGGAGGAGGACGACCGTTGACGCGCCGAGCCGCCATGTGCTCGGGATTGTCGAGCGTCGCGGTCGCCGCGTCCGCCGCGCGCCGCGCGGAATCGGGAGAAGCCGATCCGTCGCCCGAGGCCGACTCGCGCCGCGCGTCAACCAAGCGGTACGACATGAAGAAATCGATCAACCTGTGGGCGTTCCCCTATCCGGACCGGATGAACCTGCGCGAGTGCCTTCAACTCGCCAAGAACGCCGGATTCGACGGGGTCGAACTCAACTATGATCTCGACAACGATCTTTCTCCCCGCTCGGGAACCGCCGAGTTCCACGCGATACGACGCATGGCGGATGAGATCGGCATCGCCGTCAGCGGGCTCTGTTCCTTCCTCTTCTGGCCGTATCCGCTCACGAGCAACGATGCCGGGAAGCGGGCTCGCGGTGTGGAGCTCGCCGGAAAGATGATCGACGCGGCCCACGATCTGGGTGTTGGGAATCTGCTCGTCGTGCCGGGCGCCGTCCATATTCCGTGGCGGGACGACCATGAACCGGTTCCCAATGATGTGTGCGATGTCCGCGCGAAGGACGCCGTGCGCGGCCTGCTCCGCAAGGCCGAATCGCTCAACGTGTCGCTCAACATCGAGAACATCTTCTTCAACGGCTATCTGATGAGCCCGATGGAAATGAACGCATTCGTCGACACGTTCGGCAGCGACCACGTCCGCGCGCATTTCGATACGGGCAATATCGGCCTCTTCCAGTTCCCCGAACACTGGATCGGCATTCTGGGAAAGCGCATCCAAAACATCCACTTCAAGGAATTCACGAAACGGGGAACCGATCATTCGCTCGAGTCCTTCCGCACGCTGCTCGACGGAACCACGAATTGGCCCGCCGTGATGGAGGCCCTCGATCAGGCCGGCTATCGCGGATACGTGACGTTCGAGTACTTCCACCCGTTCGCGCATTATCCCGAAGCGCTCATCCATCAGACGAGCGACGCGCTCGATCGCATCCTTGGGCGCGCGTGAAGGAATGTCGGTCGAGAAGCGGCGCGCGGCGCCACGCGGTAAGGAGCGATTCGGTCGCCCGGGCCCGATGGCTCAGCACGCTCTTGACGGCCGCGGGAAGTTCCGCGAACGTCCGGTGATACTCGGGGATCAGGAAGAGCGGATCGTAACCAAACCCGCCCGAACCGCGCGGCGCGTCGAGGATTCTCCCTCGACAGACGCCTTGCGCGCGCAGCGTCACGCGGCCTTCGGGGTCGGAAACGGCGAGTCGGCATTCAAAGCGAGCGATCCGTTCGGCCGTCGGGACGCCTCGCAGGACGTCGAGCAGTCTGGATCGGTTGTCGGCATCGGACGCGTTGGGCCCCGCGAAACGGGCCGACCGCACGCCGGGGGCGCCGCCGAGCGCGTCGACGAGCAATCCGCTGTCGTCCGCGATCGCCCAGCAACCGGTCCCGCGAGCCGCCGCCACCGCCTTGATCTCCGCGTTCTCCTCGAACGTGCCGCCCGTCTCGTCCGGTTCCGGCAACGACGCGAGATCCGCGGCGAGCAACAACCGGCAATCGAGTGCGCGGAAGAAGGCTTCGAGCTCGGCGAGCTTCTTTCGATTGTGGCTGGCCAAGACCAGCGTCGTCGGGTGCATCGATGGGGGGCTACGATGGGAAGAGGGACCGGAGTGGAAATCGGTACTTGCCGAGATTGCCGCCGTAGTTGCCCGCCGAGATTCGGACGATGCCGGGGCCGGACGCGGCGAGCACGGCGTCCCGCATCGCGCGGGAGACGGACTGTTCATCGATTCCGTCGATGACGATTTCATAGGCGCAGTGCGCGTCGTCGTGCAGCTTGGACGGAACGCGGCCCCGCAGCGTCGGGCAGAAACCGTCCGATGTCGACGCCTTGAGCCCTTGGTACCGCGATCCGACCTTGCTCCCGCTGCGCACCACGCCGCCCGGGAATGGAGCTGTCACCCCGGGTGCCGCCGCCACCGCCTCGGAAGCGCGTCGAGCGGCGTCGAGCGCGACTTGGGGCGATCGGCCTTGCAGGATGATGTTGCCGCCCGCGATGCCCCGCGCCGCTCCGATGTCGTCGATGACCGTGAATTCACCGTCCATGACGGGGATCCGCCAGTACCGCAGTCCGCCGATCCGCTTGCTCCTCTGATACCCGTCGCCGAAGAACCGGAGATGCTTTCCGAGCGGGATCCGCTTCTCCGCGTCAGGAAGACCATCGTAGACCGCCGATGTCGCGGCCGTCATCAACGACTGGCCCGCGCGACGGGGTACGGCTTGCACGAGCGATTCGTGGGAGAAGGCGAACACGAGCACCGACGCGCCCGGGCGCCCGTCGGGCGTCGAGGCCGGATCGATGCGGCATTCGATGCCTATCTCCGCGTCGCAGGCAATCACCGAGGAACTGTCGCCGCAGAATTCGCGGAGCGCGGCGTCAAGCCAGTAGGCGTCATGCGCGGTCACGATCAGCCGAGCGAAGCTCATTCCGAACGCTTCCGCGAACGTGTCTTCGATTTCGGTTCCGTTGACGTTCAAACCGGGATCTCCTGGCCGCACTCGGCATGGCATCGCGCCCCCGCGGGCACGCCGCGGCTCGGTCCGCGATTCCCCTTGGGGTCGCGCCTTCCGTCGAACTATACTGCCAACGAGGGAGGATTGGGAACCCGGTTGCCCATGACGGCGACGAACCCGCCCGAACCGCATGCCACGCCACGAGGGAAACGAGGAAACGGAGACATCGACCATGAGGACGATATTGACGGTCCCGCTCGCGCTGGCGTCCCTGGTTCTCGGGTCGGCGCCATGGATCAAGACGCCGCCAGCGATGGGACAGGATGCCGTTGCGGTCCGTGAATCCGAACCGGCGCCGGTCATCCTGCGATACGACCTCGCGATCGCATTGCAACCATGAACGCGGGGGAGGGGCAACGACCACCGTCTGGCGACGGTGGCCACGTCAAAGGCCCCTAGCGTGGAGCGGCGCGGAGGGCGGCGGCTTGGCCGGCTTGACCGAAGGCCACCATGCGGTCGATGCAGACGCGTTTCATCGCGTCGCGGGCCGGCTTCAGGTAGTCGCGCGGATCGAACTTCTCGGGCGATTCCATGAGAACCTTCCGAATGGCGCCCGTGATCGCCAGCCGATTGTCCGTGTCGACGTTGACCTTTCGCACGCCGTGACGAATGCCGCGCTGGATCTCCTCGACCGGCACGCCCCACGTTTGCCTCAATCGGCCGCCGTATCGATTGATGATGTCCTGCAGTTCCTGCGGAACCGATGAACTCCCGTGCATGACCAGATGCGTGTTCGGGATCTTCCGGTGGATTTGCTCGATCCGGGAAATCGCGAGCACGTCGCCGTCGGGCTTACGGCTGAACTTGTACGCCCCATGGCTCGTGCCGATCGCGACGGCAAGCGCGTCGACGTTCGTCGCCGCGACGAAATCGGCCGCTTGATCGGGATCGGTCAGCAACTGATCACGCGAGAGCGTGCCGACGGCTCCGTGCCCGTCCTCTTGCTCGCCCTCGCCGCTCTCCAAGGAGCCGAGGCAACCGAGTTCCCCTTCGACCGACACGTTGCGCGCGTGCGCGATTCGCACCACGTCGGCGGTCACGCGGACATTGTACGCATAGTCGGACGGGGACTTGCCGTCATCGAGCAGCGAACCATCCATCATGACCGACGTGAATCCGTTGTCGATCGCGCTCACGCAGGTCTGCGGGCTGTTTCCGTGATCGAGATGCATGACGATCGGGATCTGGGGATAGAGCTCGGCCGCCGCAAGCATGAGATGGCGAAGGTAGACGTCCTGGGAATACGAACGGGCGCCTCGCGAAGCCTGGATGATCACGGGTGAGTCGGTTTCCTTCGCGGCCTCCATGATCGCCTGGATCTGTTCCATGTTATTCACATTGAACGCCGCGACTCCGTAACCGTTCGCGGCCGCGTGATCCAGAACCCACCGCATGGGGACAAGGGCCATCGACGCATTCCTCCTTCGCCAGTTCCTGACCGACGGGGCGCGCTCCGAACCGGCGCCCGCATGGCCAACCGCCGCGATGCTCCACCGCGCGTTGGGACGCCCATTATTCAGTCGGCACGGCGAAGCCGCAATCCCACGCTCGACCGTGCTAGAACTCCGGCGTCGCGATCGGCGTGCGCGGCGACTCCGACTCGAAGAGCGCGTCCTTCTGCGTCTGCGCGACGCGGATCACGAGCAGCGACGATTCCTGATTCTGCTTGGCGAAAAACGCGCCGCCCAATCCGATCGGATCGGGCAGTCCGGAAATCAGGAACGTCTGACCGGGGGCGAGCGTGGCGTCGATCCGCAGCGCGTCGTACGACTTGCGGTCGCGGCCGAATTCGAGCCGCCAGACCCCCTCCGATCCGACTCGCCGGTTGCGCGGTTCGCCATGTTCGATCTCGGGGACAAGCTCGATCCGAGCTCGTCCGTCGCCGAGCGCGAAGGACCGGAGTCCGAAGACGCACTGGGCGCGCGCAAAGGTCTCGCCGCGAACGGCGCCCGAGTCGCTGACAAACACATTCAGCAAATCGGCGTTGTCGCCCGTCGCGATCGTCGTCCGATGGCCTTCCCGGCTCTGCAAACGGTATTGCCGCGACGTCAGATCGTGGTCCTGTTTCTCCAAGTCGGGAGAATCGACCGTGCCGGCCTGGCGGGATAGGAGATCATGAACCACCGAGGGGAGTTGCGAACTGACCACGCCGCATCGAAGGCCGTTCACGTACAACCGCCGGCGCAGATCGGCGTCGATCGCCTGCTCGTCCACCTCCGACCACAATCGCTCGACATCGGCCCGAACCTCGTGGGTCGCGCGGAGAAAGGCCACTTCGAGCACGACGGTGTCGGCGGACATGCGTGGCGCGGGCCATTGCCATGGCTTATTCTCGGTCGGTTCCACGCTCCATTTCGCGCATCCGCCACCCGCGAGCGCGAGGGCCAACGCGGCTCCAACGGCCATCCAGACCGCGCGAAACGTCGGTCGCTCGGGCCCGATCGCGATCTGGAACTTGGAACGAGGCATCGGATCCTTCCGTCGACAGCCGACGCGGGATTCGCCGCGGAGTGAAGTTCCTGGACGGTTCCCGCGACAAGGCTCGACCGGCGCGGGCAACCCGTCCGGAACATTCCCATCAAGGCGCGGAAGCCTAGGGGGAAAAGGCCGAGTCGTCAAGATCAGACGGCAATCCCCCGTAGCCAGCCACGTAGCCACCGTCGCCAGACGGTGGCCGCGGCGAGACCGGCTCCGCCACGCTCTGGCGAGCGTGGCTACGGGCGAATTCCTCGGAACCCAAGCCCCTGTTGAACTTCGCCCGTCGATCGCCGAAAGTAGGGACGGCATGGAACGCTCGCGGCGCGTACCGCGGCGTGGATGGAGTTCTTGATGTTCGTCGCAAATCGTTCGCCGGGAGAAACAGCCATGACACGAGCCCACGCTTTCCGTCGTCGTGAATTCCTGAAAGGGGGAGCCGCCGCCGCCGTATTCCAGATCCTTCCGTCGGGCGCTCGATTGCATGGCGCGATGGCCAAGCTGCGCACCGCGCATGTCGGCGTCGGAGGGATGGGTGGAGGCGACTTGGGAGCGATCGCGTCGCATGCCCAGGTCGAGGTCGCCGGGCTGTGCGATATCGACTCGAGCCGACTCGCATCGGCCGCGGAAAAACACCCGGGCGCCAAGGTGTTCCGCGACTACCGTGAAATGCTGGCCTCGCTCGGCGATGCCATCGACGCCGTCGTCGTATCCACTCCCGACCACACGCACGCGCCGGCCGCCATGAGCGCGCTCAATCGGGGCAAACATGTCTATTGCCAAAAACCGCTTACCCACGAAGTCTTCGAGGCGAGGCAACTCCGCCTGGTCGCCGAACGAAAAGGCGTCGCGACCCAGATGGGCATCCAGGTGCATTCGAGCTCGCCCTATCGGCGCGCGGTCGCCATGATCCAATCGGGAGTCATAGGCAAAGTCAGCGCCGTGCACGCCTGGTCGAACAAGAACTGGGGTTATGACGGAGGACCGTTCACGGGGAGTCGCGACGTTCCCGACGCGTTGGATTGGAACCTCTGGCTGGGCACCGCGGCCGAACGTCCCTACCTCCCCAACGTCTATCACCCCGCGAATTGGCGGAAGCTGATCGATTTCGGGACCGGCACGCTGGGCGATATGGGCGTTCATATCTTCGACACGCCCTACGCCGCGCTCGAATTGACCTTTCCGAAATGGGCGAGGACCGAATGCCGAACGCCGACCGGAGTCGGCCATCCCGAACGGAACATCGTGACCTACGAGTTTCCCGGAACGCGGCATACGACCTATTCGATGCTCTGGAAATGGTACGACGGCGCCGATGCTCCACCCAAGGGCCGCAACGCCGAATTCGGTTTGCCCGACGCGTTCGATTTGCCGGGACAAGGATCGCTCTTCCTCGGAGAGAAAGGGTCCCTGTTGTTGCCGCACGTCGCCGAGGCCCAGCTCTTCCCCGTTGAGAAATTCAAGGACTATCGGCGACCCGATGTCGCCGACGGCGACCATTACCATGAATGGGTCGATGCCTGTCTCGGCAACGGAAAGACGAGCGCCGGCTTCTCCTATGCCGGGCCGCTCACCGAAGCCCTCCTGCTCGGCGTTGTCGCGAACCGGTTCCCGGGAAAAACGCTGAACTGGGACGCGCCCCGGCTGCAAGTCGCCAACCTGCCCGACGCCAACGGACTCCTCCAGCGGGATTACCGCAAGGGCTTCGAAGTGGACGGGCTGGGCCGGACCATTTGACTTCCGTTCGAGGCGGGCTCGCGGGATCGACCGGATGCGTCTATCGGCGCCGATCGCAGAGGATTTTCCGGTTGACGACGCACCGTCCGGATCCACCGGCGCCGCGGACGTTGCGAACCGATTGATGGTTCAAGTCTGACGGCAAATCCGGTTCTGCGATCGCGATCCGGCCAATCCTCACTCCGAGGAAGATTTCGAGTTCGCGGAATAACCGCTGGAATCCGATCTCGAATAGGCCCATCGTTCGATCCCAAACCAAGATACTCGAGATCGAGGTTCCCCCATGCGCGTTCGATGGCGGCGCTGGTGCGCGCTGTTTGCCTGGTGGATTGCGCCGGCGCTCGCCGTCGGCGAGGATCGTCCCTTCCCCGCCGACTCGGTCGAAAGCCGGCTCGACGCACTCGAACGTCAGAGCGCCGAGCTGCTCGCCGGGCTCGACAGTCCGCGAGCCGAGTCGCGCCCTCCGGATCCGGCGGGCGATGGATATGAGGTCGGAACGGACCTGGGGATGACGGCCAACTGGAATCACGGACTCGAACTGTCGACCAGGAACAAGGATTTCCGGGTCCATGTCGGAGGTCGAACGCAGTTCGACGCCGGGTGGTTCGACGCCGACCCGAATCTGCACAACGCCAACGGAACGCCGACGACCGGACTCGGCAACAACTACGGTGACGGCGTCGATTTCCGACGCGCCCGTTTGCGCATCGACGGCACGATGTACGAGACGATGGACTGGGCCGTCGAATACGATTTTGTGAACGCCGCCCGATATCGCGGCCAGCGCGCTTCCCCCTACGCGCCGCTCGCCGCGCCTCCCGGCAGCGGCGTCGTACCTCCGGACACGTCGACCTTCATGGAAACGTCGGTGACCGCGTTCACCGATCTGTGGTGGACGTTCAAGTCGCTTCCGATCGTCGGAAATATCCGGATCGGCAACCAGAAGGAAGCGATTGGTTTCGAACACCTCGTGAGCAGCCGGTTCCAACCGTTCATCGAACGGTCGTACAACCAGGACACGTTCTACGGCGGAACGTTCAACGGGTTCAGTCCGGGCGTTTCCTTCTTCAATACGTATGGTGAAGAGGACATCGGGACATGGAATGTCGGCGTCTTCAAGCCGATGAATTCGGTCTTCAGCTACAACACGGGCGACGGCGACTATTCGCTCGTCGCGAGGATCACTCGGCTGCTTTGGTACGCCGATGAGGGGCGCGGACTCGTTCATGTCGGCGTGTCCGGTCGGCAGGCGACGGCCTACGATCAGGCCGGCGCGCTGTACAACAGTCCGATCAGCGGGACCATGGGACCGGGCCGCATCATGACGTTCCGGACCCGGGACGCGCTGCGGACCGGCTTGTCGGTCGATTGGCCGACTCCCGCGAACATCACTCTGTTCGGCGACGACATGCAGTGGCTCAACTCGGAGTTCGTCGTTGTCCACGACAGGTGGACGATCCAATCCGAGTATCTGGTGAGCGGCCTGCAGGACGCGCGCGCCGCGTGGGACGCTCCGCTCGGCACCGCCGCCGTCTACCACGGCGGCTACTTCCAGATCTTCCGGTTCCTGACCGACGACCACGACAACTACAACAAGAAGACGGGCGCGTTCGATCGTGTCATTCCAACCGAGAACTTCTTTCTGGTGCGCGGCGCCGACGGGCTCTGTACCGGACGCGGCGCCTGGCAGGTGGGAGCGCGCTACAACTACCTGGATCTCAACGACGGGCTCTTGAACGGCGGCATCCTGCACAACCTGGCCGGTGGCGTGAACTGGTTCCTCAACCCGAACACGAAGATGCAATTCAACTACATCGCGACGTACCGCGACGCGCCGATCGCTCCGGCCGGTCCCGTCACCGATCCCGGTGACGGATGGGTCCACGGCTGGGGATTCCGGCTCGCCCACGATTTCTAGGGTCACTCTATTTCGGGTCCGCGGATGTCGGATCTCGGGAGCACCGTCATGCGTTTTGCGATCGCACTCGGAATCGCGGGAGTCGTTCTGGCTTCCTCCAATCCGAAAGGACGAGTGACCTGTCACCAAAGACACGAAGGACATGAACGGGCGTGAGGCCGTTGTTCTTGGCCGGCTTGCCGCTCAATCCCACCGGGAACCGGGATCCCCACGACGCTTCCTTCCTGGTTTCCTCTTACTTCGTCGGATTCGTGTTATTCGTGTCATTCGAGGTGATTTGCGTCCGGTGAGGCGCATGGGAATCAACCACGAATGACACGAATCACGCGAATGAAGGAAAGGGAGCGCTACCGATTCGGCTACCAGCTCAATCCCGCGCCGATGCTGAGGCCGATCAAGTCGACGCGCAACGACTGCGCGTTGGCGTAGGCCATGACTTCGGAATTTCCCGCCATAACGGCGGTCGCTCGGCCTTCCGCCGTATCGCACGTCGCGTCCCAATACTGGTATTCGCCCATCACACGCGCGAACGCGCATGCCGGAAGGCATTGCAACCGGTGATTCCACTGAACGCCGAGCTGCGCCTCGCCGATGTACATGTCGTTCTCGTGCTCGAAACGCGACGACGCCGTGTCGTACGACAAGCCTCCCGCGCCGACCGCCGTCGCCTGGGCCTCCGCCACGCTCTGGACATCGCCCCAAAGCACCGAGTTGCGAACGTTCCAAACCCAGTTGAATGACGGTGAACCCCAGACCGGCCTCCAACCACCCCACGCCACCGTCAAACCGGTTCCGTGGAAGTCGCGGAACGCGGCGCCGAATCCCGACAGCGTGTCGCCGTTGATCGAATCCGTGGCAAGCAGAATCGAATCCTGTTCGAGGGCCGCGTGCCGCGCGCCGAACGCGAAGAGCATCGGCGTATCCAGGAAGACGAACGGCCGCGCCGCCTCGATGTCGAACGCGTACATGTTGAACCGTTCCTCGGCCGTTACGCCCGGAAGGGCGAGCCCGCCGTTGAAATCGGTGATCGGGTCGTACGCGATCGACGAACCGTCGAGCTGCCAATAGCGTCCGACGAGTCCCCAGGCGTCGCCTTGCAGGCCGAACGTCAACCGGGGGCCGGTGTAGATGCCGTTGAGCCCGGCGAGGTTTGAACTGTACGACGTCGAGGTCGATCCAATCAGGTCGGTAAACGTCGTCTCGACGCCGTTTCCCGCGAAGTTCGGATTGAGGAACGTCGCCTCGACGCCGAATATCCAGCTTCCACCGCAACCACAGCCGCATCCACATGCGGCCTTCGACTCGCAGTCCCCGGACGTCGCATAATCGATATCGTAGGACTCTCCGGAAACCTCGGTCGCAACGGGCAACTCGGCCGGTCCCTCGCCGAAATCCGCCCTGGCCATTCCCGCGTTTCCCGCCGTCAAGACGGGGACGAGGACGGCCATCCATCGCCACAATCCATTCGCCATGGCTGATACCACTCCATGTTCGAGTCCACTCATTGTCCTCGAGTGTCGAACGACCTCGCGTTCGACGATCTCCCGGCGCGTTCCACGTCGCCTTGGTCCTGCAAATCGTCCACGGGGATCGCGCGAGCCAAGCCAAACCGCCAACGGCGTCCGCCGCGAAATTCGGAGGACGTCTTGTACGGCACAACCGCTGTCCGCGGACTCCACCCAGGTCGGATTGCGACAAGCGAACCGATCGACGGAGTGAAACCAGGGACGACGATCGCACGGAATGCGCGAGCGACCACGCCGCGCCGACACGCGGAATGCGAAGACCGTTTCTTGCGAACGCGCGGGTGCCCTCCGTCTACGGCGCGAGGGCTTTGATCGCGATGTTGCGGAACTCGACCGGATCGGAATGGCCCGCGAATCCGAAATGGCCCTTTTCGAGTTCCCTACCCGGATGAGGATGGTTCGCCATGAACTCGGTGACTTTCGCGAGGTCGGCGTTCACGATCAGCGATCCATTCAGTTCGACCTGGACCTGCGTTCCCCGCACCGTCACCTCCTGGACGTTCCATTCGCCCGTCGGACGCAGATAGCCGCGCGGCGCCGCCACCATCCCGTACGGTGAACCGTGGTATTGGCGGGGATCGAGCGTCGCGTACTTGGGATGCTCGTTGTCGAGCACCTGCAGTTCGCACATCGCCGAGTACGCGGGGTCCCCCGTTCCCGGATAGCGGATCGCCAAGCCGTTATTCCCGCCGGGCGGCAGGCGGAATTCGAGCCGCACGGCGAAGTCGGCGTATTGCTCTTTCGTATAGAGCGTCCCGCCCTTGCCGGCCTTGCACCCGATCGCGCCCTCCTTGACCTCGTAGTTGTCGACCGCGCCCGCCCAACCGTCGAGCGACTTGCCGTCGAAGATCGACGCGTAGCCCGCTTCCTTGTCGTCGCGCCGAAGCCACGTGTTGGCTTCCTCGGAGGGAATCTCGCGCACGAACACGTTGCGCCACCGGATCTCGCCGCCGTGCGTCTGCAATTGGATCGGCCCCGTCCGAACGATCGGAAGGGCGCGGTCCCAATAGTTGGCCATCAGCGCGTTGTCGACGACCAATTGCCCGTTGAGCCAGACGCTGGTCCGATCGCCGATCTGGATGATACGGAACCGATTCCACTCGCCGAACGGCTTGTCGGCTCGGACCAAGGGGTCTTTTCCCGGCGCGTCGGGCGCGTTGTTCCAAAGTCCACCCGAGCCCTTGTCGGCGCCCAGTTTGAACTTGGATTCATCGGTCGAATCCCAGATCTGGATCTGTGGAGTGGCCCGCATATAGATCCCGCTGTCGGCCCCGGCAACCGTCTTGTAATCGATCCAAAGCTCGATGTCGCCGAATTCCTTTTCGGTCGTGAGGTAAACGCCGTGCCCGTCGTTGACCAGTTCGCCGTTCTCGACTTTCCAATGCTCCATCGCGTCCTTCGTATCGGTCTCGCGTTTGGACGCGCGTTCTCCTTCGCTCAGTTGCGAGAGTTTTCGCGGATCGACGGTGGCGAGCCCATACCAGCCGGAAAGGTCGCCGCCGTTGAATACCGCGGTGAAACCGGAGGGCGGTTGGTTGTTCTCCTGGGCATGGGCAACGAACGCGACCGAAACAACGGCCAGGCCGCACAAAGCGGAAAGCGGGTTTTTCACGGCGCGGTACTCCCTCAAGAGTCATGAAATCGGGTTCGCGTCCCATGGTATCCCCGCGCCGCGCGCGGCACCAGTCCCAGCCTGCCGGCGAGCCTCTAGAGCACGCCAAGCACGCGGCGGGCTCGGCGCCGGATGGCCCGCGAACGGCACCTATGCGAAAAAAATGGGACGAGAGACGGCGGCCGGCGTCCTCATATTCAAGAGATCCAATAACATCCAAAGTATTCGGCGTGTCGCGGCGGGCCGCGATCCGTTGGATGGTCGCGCGGCGGCGGCAATGATGAACGGCGAGTGGACGGCGGACGAACTCTCGCGGATCCTCGACGCGCACGGCGCCGCGCTGCGCCTCTTCGCGGCCCAATGGTCGCCGTCGCCCGAGGACTGCGTCCAGGACGCGCTCGTGAAGTTGATTTCGCTTCGCGAACGGCCGAGCCGTGCCGTTCCGTGGCTGTACCGGGTCGTTCGGAATCGGGCCGTGAGCCAACAGCGGTCGTGGTTTCGCCGCAAACGGCGGGAACGGAACGCGGCCTCGCGAACGGCCGCATGGTTCGAACCGGACCTCTCGGCCGATAACGACGGACGAACGGCGGCCGAGGCCCTGGCGAAACTTGACGACGCCGAGCGGGCGATCGTCGTCGCGCGGATCTGGGGCGGACTGTCGTTTGATGAGATCGCGGAAGTAGAAAGGATCTCCCGAAGCGCCGCGCACCGACGCTATCACGAAGCGCTCGACGCCTTGCGACGCATGCTCGACCCCGCGTCATCGTTCACCGATACCTGATTTGCCTATCGAGAATGAACCGCCATGTCCGACTCCATCGACCCCCACGCGCCGCGTGACGCGGACCGCGAACGTCAGAGGCTCGAACAGCTCCTGCGGCAACGGACGCCCCTCTGCGACCCCGCGGCGCGGGATCGCTGGATGTTCGCCGCCGGGCGGCAATCCGCGATCTCCGCGATGGAGGCCGGTGCTGGTCCGTCGCGCCGCGCGATCCACGTCGGATTCGCATGGACTGTCGCCGCCGCGAGCCTGCTCGCCGCCGCCGGCGCGTGGATCCCCCGGTTCCAAACAGTTTTGGAAACCGAGTCGGAATCAGGACCTGTCGCGAAACAAGTTCCTGATCGGTCCGCCGTTCGGACGGCCGAATCGACCGCCTCGCGCGACTCGAACACCGGCTTCGCGACGGACCGCGCGTCGACCGCCAGGTTCCCGGAAACGGCGCGGTTCGCCGCATTGAGAAACGTCGGCGGCTACCGCGCGATTCGCGATGCCGTCCTCGCGATGGGCCTGGATGCCCTTCCCGCGCCGTCCGTTTTGGGAACACCGGCCGAGTCGTCCGACACGATCGAGTCGCGTGAATCGTTTCGCCTTCGGTCCTGGCGCCGGCAACTCGGCGAAGGTGGACTCGCGTTGTAGGAAGAGCATACTCCACAAAAAGGTGACTTCCATGAATCGACCTATCCGCGTCGTCTTTCTGGGTTTCGCGATGGGGTGCGCGGCGGCTTCCGTCGCCCGAGCTCAAGCCGGCGGCTCGGATCCGGCAAAGGCCGAAGCGAACGTCGATGAACGGCAACCGACGGTGATCGAATGGACGGTCACACCCCGGGCGACGCCCCATTTCGCGCTCGAATACCGCCTTCTTCCCGGCATGCACGAACGCTCGCCCGGAAACGCGGCTCCGTTCCACTATCGGTCCATTCTGGCGATGAAGATGTTTTGCGCCGATTACGAGAAGCAATACCACGAAAAGAGCGAGCGATGGCTCAAGTGGCCGCCCGACGCCGAAGCGGTCGCGGAGATGAGGGAGTGGATCAAGGCCTATCAGGGCCAAGTCTTCGAACAGCTTCGCGTCGCCGTCCATCGCGAGCGGTGCGACTGGGAGTTCCGCATCCACGAGTTGACCGAGCTTTCGCCGATCATGTTCGTTTTGGAAGAGATCCAACAGGCGCGCGGCGTGGCGCGGGCCCTTCAGATCCAGGCTCGTTTGCAGATGCTCGACGGAAAGACCGACGAAGCGATCGAGACGCTTCGCATGGGATTCCAATTGTCCCGCGATGTATCCGAGGCGCCGATCCTGATCAACTCCTTGGTGGGTATCGCGATCGCTTCGATGATGGTGAACGAGGTTCAGCACTTCGCGGAACTCGAATCGAGCCCCAATCTCTATTGGGCCCTCGCGACACTCCCCCATCCCATGTTCGAAATGCGCCCCGCCATGGAACAGGAGATGGGTCTTGTCCATCAGATCTTCCCGTTCCTCAAGGACGTGGAAACAACCGAGCGCACACCGGAGGAATGGAATCGGCTCTTGCAGGAGATGATCGATCGCGTCATCCACCTGACGGATGGAACTCAGCAACAAGATTGGAAGGAGCGGCTCGGACTCAGCGTGGTCTCCGCCGCCGCGTACCCCCGCGCGAAACAGGCGCTGATTGACGCGGGCTTTCCGGCGGACCGGGTCGAAGCGATGCCCGCCGCGCAGGTCATCGCCATCCAAACGGCGCGCGTCACGCGGTACGCGCGCGATGAGACGATCAAATGGAGTTTCCTGCCCTATCTGGAAAGCCGTGGCGCGGTGCGCGAGTCGATGAACCGCCTCGAATCCGCTGGATTCCTCAGCCGCGATTCGCCGCTCAAGACGGGCGCGTTGCCGCTGGCGAACATCCTGTTTCCCGCGATCGAAGCAGTGGGCTTCGCGCCGATTCGACTCGAACGCGCGATCGCCGCGACGCGCGCCGTCGAGGCGATTCGGGCCTATGCGGCGTCGCACGACGGGAATCTACCGGCGACCTTGGCTGATATCACCGACCTTCCCATTCCGCCCGACCCGATGACCGGCGCTCCGCTCGTGTACCGCGTCGAGGGCGACCATGCGGTCATCGACTTGCCTCCTCGCGCCGGCCGGACACCTCGCGCCGACGGCTTCCGCCACATCGTGCGGATCCGGAAGAAATAGGGGTGGGGGACCGCGTCCGCTCGGTTCCCGAAGGCGCGTCAAAGCGTCGAGCGCCAATCGGGCGGCGCGGCCCGATACGGCCGGAATTTCTCGGACTCGCCGCGGTCCTCGCGGTGGAACAAGGCGCGGCACGCGCCGAGCTCGCTTGCGGCCGGCGAATCGATCAGATGACTCGAATCGGTCGGCCCCATCCGCAAGAGGACGCGCAGCGCGAAATCGCGCAGCGTCTGCCGATCGAACCATCGACTCAGCGTTCCGTAGCCGTCGCACGCGAGAACCGTGTGGATTCCGACGCCCGGACCCTCGCGCACGATCCGGAGGAACCGCTGCGAGGCGGGCTCATCCTTTTCCGAGTCGTCGGAAAACGGTCCAAGACCGCCGAATCCATAATCGGTCCCGTCGCGCCGCAGATCGCGGAACCTCGCCAGATCATCGACGACGAGAATCCACGGCGTTTCCGAATCGGCGGATGAATCGAGCCGCCGTTCGAGTTCCCGCGCGACGTGGGCGAGCCCTTCACGGGCCTTATCGGGCGAGCGAACAAGGACGTTCGTTCCGTCGCCGACCGACAGGGAACTCCACCAATCGCGGTCCGGCGCATCGGACCCGCCGGACACGAGCGCGATGAAATGCGCCGCGCGCGACTCGCCGCCCGCCGTGACCCATAATCCCACGGCCGCCGCGGTAAGCAGGCCGCCGATCCGCTCGCGGTCCTGGCCCACGATCAGCAGGTTCGCGCCGGCCTGCCGAGCGAACTCCGCGAACGCGGGCTCCTTGATCGCCACGGCGGCGCCGAGCCACGCGCCGAAGGGACGCATGGGAACCGCGCTCCGTTTCGCTTCGATCAGCGGGCCGTTGGACGCGAGTTCGGCCGGTTCATCCCCTTCGAACACGACGGGCTGCGGAATGGCGAGGCCGACGCGCCGCGCGCGCTCGTCGAGCTTGCGCAGGTACTCGATCCGTTCTCCGTCGGGGAGCCAGACGACCTGGAAAAGGTGGTTGCCTTCGATCATCCCGTTCGCATCGTTGTGGATCGCCTCGCCGGGCCGCGACAGAAGCCTCGCCGCCGTGTTGTCCTCGCTGAGGATCAGGTGCGCGTCGGTCTCGCCGCACTGAAGGGCGATGCGAACGGCCATTTGGCCGAGCGTGCTCCGGGCGAGCGAATAGGCGCCGGCGAGCGTCTGCGAACCCAGGATGACATGGACACCGAACGCGCGGCCTTGCCGGACAAGCCGATCGAGCAGCAGGGCCGCGTCGCGCGCGATGCGGTCCTCCTTGACGAAGAACTCCTGGAACTCGTCGATCACCAGCACGATCCTCGGCAACGCCACGTCCGGATTCGCGTCGCGGAAACCGGCGATGTCCTGCGCTCCGCATTTGCGGAACCGCTCGCCCCGCGCCTTGAGTTCCTCGTCGAGCCGTTCGAGCGTGCTGAGTCCGAACTCGCGCTCGCTCTCGATGGCGACGACCCGAGCGTGGGGCAGGCGATGGCGCGCGTACGCCTTGAATTCGACCCCCTTCTTGAAGTCGATCAGGTACAGTTCCACCTCCGTCGGGCCATAGCGCAGAGCGAGGTTCGTGATGAGCGCGTGGAACAACGTGGACTTCCCCGAACCGGTCTTTCCCGCGACGAGCACGTGCTGTGATGTGCCGCGACCCAATCGAAGCGACTGGAGCTTGGTCGCTCCGGAACGGCCGAGCGGGACGACGAGTTCGCGGCGGCCGTCCATGCTCCACCACGCGTCGGGTTCGGGCGCGACGGTGCGGAACGGGACTTCGACCCGGTTCGCGCCGAGCGCCTTCTCGCCGGCCTTGCGGAGGATCGCGATGCTCTGGTCGGACCGAGGATCCTCCGAAACGCGGAGCGGCCACCTCGCGAGCTCGCTGTGTTTCCAGGTGAACCCCGCTCCGCTCCAGACGAGTGTCGCGGCGCGCTCCTCGATCTCCCGCAGATGGAAATCGTGCGGAAGCCTCAGACGCATGTCGATACTCGCGAGCAGATACACGCCGCAGCGCGGTCCGGTCGCCGCGATGCTCGCGAGCCGACGCGAAGACTCCTCTCCGAATCCCTCCGGAAAATGCGATACGACAAGCACATGGATCGGTTCGGCGACTTCCCCGGCCTCGCGGTTGTATTCCTGGATCGAGGCGTATTCGTTCCGCAGGTATTTCTGAATGACGTTTTCCATATGCTCGGACAAGTCGGCCAGCCTCTGGCGGATCTGATCCGGTTCGGTCCAGATGCGGTTATGAACGAGCCGCTCGTCGTAGTCCGCCAGATGCATGAACGCGGAAAACTCCTGCCCGAGTCCGACCGGATCGATCAGCGTGAACCGGATCTTGCCGGGCGGGACGGCGGTCAACCGGCGCAGCATGACGTTGCGCATGACGCGCGCCGCCGCGTCGCGACCCTGGTCGGCGACCTCGAGCAGCAGCGACGGGCAATCGGGCGCGGACAACACGGCGGGCAGTTCGTATTCGCGATCCGATGCGACGGAACCGCGCAGGCCGATGGGAACGAGGTCGGCGAGCCGCACGCGGTAGTCGCCGAACGGGATCGCATCGAGCGGTTCGGTCGGAGGGTTCCACGATTCCGGCGCGAATTCGTTCCATTCGGGGAAATGCGTTCGGCGATACGCGCGCATCGCCGCGGCCTCCGCTTCGAATGCGTCGAGTACGGTCCGCCACGCCGTTTCCGACCGCGCGAGATCGCGGTCTCGCCGAATCGCGGATTCCTCGAGCCGCTGTTCGCGTTCCGCGGCGACGGCCGCGAGTCGGTCGGCGAGCTCGCGTTCGAGGCGGGCGATCCGCGGGGGATCGTGGGTATTCGCATCCGAGGCGCGCCGATCCCACTCGCGTTCGAGCGTCTCGATCGTCCGAGCGCGCGCGGTCCGCGCTTCGGAGATCGCCGCGTCGCGCCGCCGCGCCGCCTCGGCCATCGCCGTCTCGAACGACTCGGCGGCCCGCCCTTCCTCGTCGCGCCGCCATGCCGTGAGTTGGCCGCGTTTCGATTGCAGATCCCGATCGGCTCGTTCGGCCGATTCGCGAAGTCCCCGCGCGATCCGCGCGAAGTCGGCACGGAGGCCGGGCATCGCGCGTTCGGTGGCGCGTCGAGCGAACCACCGGCCGACGAACCGGCTCGCAATCCCGAACGCCGCGCCCGATGCGAGGACCGACCCCGCCGTGATTCCCGCATTCCACGCGGTCGCCGCGCCGACCGGATAGATCGCCGCGATCGCGCCGGCGATCGCGCACAGCACGGGCCACCCCTCGTCGAGGAACCGCGCCGACATCGCACGAGTCATCACGTCCAATCGCAGCCGGGCGGCCGTCAGGTCGTCCGAAGCAGGCTCGGCGCCAGGACTGCCCCGCCGGCCCGCCGATCGCCCGTCATCGGATTCGTCCGTTTCCCCCGTGATCGTGCGCGACGCATCAGCGAGGTCGGGCGAACTTCCCCTGCGCGCGAGGAGACGCCGGGCTTCCTCGCCGAACGATTCGAACCGGCCGCGCTGCGCGTCGAGGCGCTGCTGGACGATAAGCCGATCGGTGGCGAGCTGATGCGAACGGCTTTCGAAGGACTCGGCCGCTTTCCTCACGGCCTGATCTCGGTCACGCGTCCGTGCGGCGAGCGTTTCGGCGTGCTCCTTCGCGGTTCTGGCTTCGAGCGCGGACCGGCTCTTTTCGGCCGACTCGCGCCCTTGTTCGAGTGCGGCACGGGCGGCGGCGAGCTTCTCCCGGAATTCCGCTTTGGCTCGCGCAATCGCCGCGTTTCCTTCGCGTTCGAACTGTTCGCGCGATTGGGCCGCATCGCTCTCGGCTTGCGTGATTCGCGTTTGACGGCTCGCGTCGATCTGAGCGATCCACCGAGCGCGCTCGGTGGCCGCTTCGCGCAGCGTTCGTAGCAGGTCGACCTGACGTGTGGCGCGGGGCGACGCGGGCGGGCCCGAATCGAGGGAAACCGGATGCGGCCCAGGTTCATCGAAGATGCGCGGGAGTTCGTTCACGGCGGATTACTCGTCGGAAGGAGCCGAGACCTCGCTCGGATTCTGATCATCGCGGCACGCCCGTTCGGCCTCGCCCAGCGCGAGTGCGAATTTCTCGACCGCGGCCAGCAGGAGGCCGAGGGGAGGGAGGAGCGGATCGAGGCGTTCCCGCGCGAAGGAGCGGCGCGTCGCGTCATCCCATGTTTCGGATGTCGCGTCCCATGCCTCCCTCAAGCGGGAGACGCTCTTACGCAGCATGCCGCACCCGGTTTGCAGATCACAAACGCCCATCCCGATCCCTATTCCTTTCCGGTCGCTTCCGGACGCGTCCCCATCCCGCGCGGCGCATCGGCACGCGCCGCCTCGGCCGGGTCGGTCGCCGCGGCGCGCGGCGCGGGAGGAGGCTCGCGAGCCGTGTCGGACAGTTCGGGGATCGCGAGATAGCGTTCGAGCGATTCCACGATGCGTTCGAGGGCGGCGAGCGAACGCGGAACGTCGGTTTCCGCCTGATCGCGGGTTGTCGCGAGCCGTCCCTCGAACTCGCGCGCCTCATGCAGCAGGGCGATCCGCCAATGGCGGACGGTCCGCACCTTCTCTTCGCAATACCGCAGCCGAGCCTTCGCCCGCTCAAGCGCCTTTTGCTCGACCATGCAGCTCGGACGGTCCTCGGGCCGCGTTGTGGTCCGGCACCGTTCGAGATTGCTGCGCGCCTCGACCAATCGATCGCTTGCCCGCTTGACCTCGTTGGGCCAGTATCGGGCGCGGTCCTGTTCGATCCAATCGATGGCCTTGCGCAATTCCAGGGAGAGCGTGGTCACGGCTTCCTCGGCGCGCCGCTGGAAAACGGCGAGCGCCGCCCGGAATTCCCGCAGCGACTCGATCGACCGCACGTTGGCCGGCGAACCCGTCATCGGCGCTTGAATCCCTCGATTTCCCGGGGCGCTTTCGCTTCGATCACGAGGACTGCAAATAATCGTCGATATGCCCCGCCTTGCGCATCAGGTAGGGAACATACTCGTCGACCGCGTCCGAGAACCGCGCGATCGCGGCCATCTGCTGTTCGAACATCTCGACGAACTTGCGCTGCTCCTGATCGCGCCACGACGTATTCAGCGTCGCGAGTCGGCCTCCGAGCGCGGCGGCATGTTCGCGCAAATCGTTATTGAACTTCTTGAGCGCTCGAGCGAATTGGCGCAATTCCTCGGGATCGACGACGGCCTGGGGCATAGCGACGTTCCGGTTTCGGGCTCGAAAGGCACGGCGGCCACGCCCTTACTATAGACGGCCCGTCCCTCTCGACCAAGAATTAGGCGACAATGACCGTTCGTCCCGCAAGGGAGAAGGCAATGCCGCCATGAAGTGCGGTCCAGCGCGAGGTGCGAAATGCGGGCGATCCGCCAAAGGCTTGGTAATCTCGATTGCGTCGTCTTTCCACCTTCGAGCGGCAGGCCGCCCGACCTGTGCGTCGTGCTGTGTCACGGATTCGGCGCGCCGGGCACCGACCTTGTTCCGCTCGCGTTCGAACTGGTCGAACTGGACGAATCGCTTGCCGAGCGTGTCCTATTCGTGTTTCCCGAGGCGCCCCACGCGCTCGATGACGAGGGTATTCCGGGTGGTCGAGCGTGGTGGCCGCTCAATGTGAACGCGCTCATGGCGTCGATCGCGCGCGGCGAACTGCGAATCCTCCGCGACACGACGCCTCCGGGGATTTCGGAAGCGCGCGAGCGGCTCCTCGCCGCGCTCGCCGACCTGCGGCGACAGACCGGCCTGCCGCTCGCCCGGTTCGTGCTCGGCGGCTTTTCCCAGGGCGCCATGCTAGCGACCGACGCGACGCTGCATCTGCCCGAACCCACGGCCGCCCTCGCGCTGTTCTCGGGGACCCTCTTGTGTGAATCGACATGGCACCGTCTGGCCTCCGCCCGCGCGGGTGGAGAAGTTCTTCAGTCGCACGGTCGATACGATTCGATCTTGCCGTTCGAGACGGGGATTTGGTTGAGGGATCTGTTCGAGCGCGCGGGTTGGTCGGTCGATTTCGTCGAATTCGCTGGGGACCACACGATTCCGGCGGAGGCCGTTCGAAGATTCGCTCGGCTGCTTGCCCAAAAGTCGCTCGCCTCTCCGAGACGAGTGACCTGACACCAGACCCTGTTGCGAGCAGGAGCAGGTCGAGTGACCACGAATGACACGAATGACACGAATGAGGAAGCAGGGAAGGGAAGAAGAGAGACGCTGAAAGAGGCCGGTCAACTAGCCGGACTGCGCCTTGAGGTCGACAACAAGACGTATCGGCGGTGTGTCCCTATTCGTGTGATTCGAGCCATTCGTGGTTCCCGCTCCGCGCCTCGGAGACCGTCGCTCGCCTCTCCGAGGCGAGTTCCTCGAACCAAGACATATTCCGCCGCTCCGCGCCGCGGAGGGGCGTGCGACAATCGTCCCCACTCGGCGAACCAAACCCAGCGAGCCCATTCGTCGCGTGATGTGGGGCCGCGAGGCCCTTCATGGCCGGGGACCGGCGCGGAAGCCGCAAGGAAGTCCGGGCCGGCAATCGGTATTCCTTGCACGCCATTCGCCGCGGACTCGGCTTCTCCGCCCTGTCCGCCTCCCGAATCGCGGAGCCGTTTCAGAATACCGAGCAGGTCGCCGGTCGTTACGAGCCCGTCTCCCGTTTCATCGTGGAATGACTTGGAGTCGTCGATCTGCGTCAAGCGTCGCGAACCGACTTGTCCAAGATCGCGCAGGATCGAGATGGCGTCGGACGTGGCGACCGAACCGTCGCCCGTCGCGTCATCGCGATCGACCGGATTCTGGTAATAGCGTACCCACGCGGTGCCCGCGTCGAATTCCGTTCGGATCCGTTCGGCCGACCCCAGCCGCGCGGTCCACGATGTTCCCCCCGCGACAAACAGCGAACTCGCCAATCCATCGTCGGTCACAGTGGTCGCGTCGAGAAACACCAAGTTCCGCAAGTCCGGGCTTCCGCTTCCGTTGTCGATGTTCGCCATGCGGATCTGGATCGGCCGATCCGCGGTCCATTCGTCGAGCAGACTCCATGCGTTGCGGTAGCGCGTATTCGACGTGAAGTCACCGCCGATCAGTACATTCTCGTCGGCGCCGCCGATGACGTGATCGACTCCTCCCCCTCCAAACAACACGTCCTTCCCCTTCCGGCCGATCAACAGATCATCGCCCGATCCTCCGAAGAGAATGTCGTCTCCCGCGCCGCCGTTCAGTCGATCGTTGCCTTCGTCGCCGTTGGCATAGATCGAGATCGGGAAATCCGGAGCGGCCGCGACGTCGTCATCACCGGCTTGTCCGAAGAGGAGCACGCGCATCGCGTCGGGAACCGTTGTCTGTTCAACACCTGCGCCGGTGTGGATCTCGACATGGGTTTGAAAGAGGCGTCCGTCATGGCGGAGAATGATCCGGTCGTCGAGCGTTGTTCCGCCGATGGCAAGCACGGAGAATGACGGGCCATCCGCGAACGACTGCATTTCGGCGAAGCCGATCGGGATGACGTGCTCGACGGGATCGCTCGCCCCGCCGTCCTTGTCGCGAGCCACCGCCGTGACGCGGTAATCCCCGCTCTCGGTAAATACATGCTCGCCGCGCCCAAGTTGATCCGCGGGGATCCGCTCGACGGGCGAGCCGTCGCCCCAATCGACATCAAAGGAGAACCCCGCCTCTTCATCGGTTGAGGAATCGTCCTGGGCGGTCAGGATGAGCTCGCGGCGCTGGCCTCGCACGCCGTTCGTATCTCCCCGGACGCCCGCTCGCGGCACCGCGTTGTCGACGGTTACTTCGAACAGGCCTTCGCCCGTGCGGCCGTCGCGATCGGCGACTCGCACGCGGGCGTCGAATGCCATGCCCGGTCCGCCGTCGCGATACGTATGGAACAGATCGCCCCACGGTCCCGGTTCGTTCCGATCGAACTCGGTGGAATCGCCGTCGCCCCATTCGACGGTCACATGCCACGGGCCCGCCGCCGGATCGTGGTCGAACCAACCTCCGCCGATCGTCGCCTCGCGTCCTTCGACAACCGTTCGATCGCCCGGCGGATTGACGAGCGGTTCGGCGGTGGCCGCGTGGTTTCCGAAGTCGACACCGGACGTCGCCGCGCCCGCATCGACGGCGACGCGGTGCCTCCGGTTGCCCTTCATGACATTGTCGCCGCCGAGCGCGGCATAACGATGCCCCGCATCGACCGTCCGAGTTGTTCCCGCATTCAGATCGATGATGTCGATCTCCGTCGTTCCGTCGTAACCGACATACGCGAGCCCCGAGACGACCGCGATACCCAGAATCGGCCCGCGCGCGAGACCCGACAGGATGACTCGGCCCGTGTCCGCATCGAGCCCCAGCAGGTTGTCGACCTCGGTCGAACTCCCCGCGAGCAGTCCCAACTCCAAGCCTCCGGCAAGACCGCCTCCAAAGTCGAGCGGGAATCCCGAGTTGGCGGCGCGAAGGTCGATCGTGCGCGTGACGCGTTCCTGGATCGGATCGTATTCGATCAGCGCGTCATGGCTCGCGTCCAGCATGCGGAGCGTCCCGTCCTGGAACGCGAGCCCATCAACCGCCGTGCTCCACGGATCGAACAGGTGAACGGTCCTCGTCGTCGATGGAACATCGGGATCCAGGACGAGCAGATCGCCACGGGAACCGTACATGGCGAAGAGCGTCAATCCGTCGAAGGCAAGCCCCGCGACCTCGATCGGAGTGATTCCTCCAGTGGAACGCAGGGACGTGACATACCGTTCCCGAGACGCGTCACCGGGATTCAGTTCATAGACCGATCCCGTGGAATCCGACGAGATGCCAAACAGGCGCGGACCGCCCGTGGGATACGTTGGCGTCCAACCATCGCGATCCGATTCAACGACATCGAACGACCCGGGGTACAGGCCGTCGAAGCGATACGCGCCTGACGCGTCGGTCAACGTCGAAGGCTCGGAAATCGTCAGGTCGAGCGTCCAGGCATTGAGGAGTCCGGAAATCCCCTCGGCTCCCAGCGGCCGCCGAACGGTGACCTCGAGCTTCCACAGACCGTTCGCATCCTCGCCGCGAAGGTTTTTTAACTGCTCCATCGGACGCACCGGGTCGGCGTGATAGGGTCTGATGTCGACGATGGAAGCATCCGCCCGATCATCAAACGGCAGGTTGGACCACCAACCAAAATCAACGTCCAATCCGTCGAACAGGACAACCCGCGTCCCCGCCGGACTGATCAGCGTCATCGCCAGATCTCTCAACGCGGCGAACCGGATCGAGGGCGTGACGGCGACGTCGAGGATTGTGCCCGGCAGGCCGAAGACGGCGAGGTTCGACACGGTCGTCGTCGACGTGCCCGCTTGAATCGGGCTTTTCAACGGACGGGGTGCGTCGCTCGATCCGGCGTATTGCGAATACGTGTCGCGTTTCTTGTTGCGGTTGCGATCGAGGAATACGGTCCATCCCTCGATACCCGGTTCGTTGGCATCCCGGTTTCCGTCGCCATCCCGGTCATTCCATTTGGTTCCCTCGATGGCGCCCGGCAACGGTCGATTCAGGAAGTCCCGGCCCTTGACCATTTCGCCGGAGGCAAGGTGGACCGTGTGAGGACCAGGCCCGCCACAGTACGGCGGACCCAAGGGGCATTCCGTCCGCGGATACACCTGATTCCAACCGGCCCTCGCGACTTCACGCACGCTGTAGGAATCGGCCGGCAAGCCGACGATCGAATACCGGCCCTCGTAGCCCGTTTCGTCCGAAGGTTCCCCGATTTCGAAATGCAGCCTCACGACGTTCAACCGATCGGTGTTGAACTCGCTTCGATTGTGCAGTTCGAGCCACCAGGGACCGTTCGGATCCTCGCCGACGAACGCGCCGAGCGAGCCCATCGGATGGTAACGACCCGTGAACGGCGCGCTGAAATGACGGATGTCGAGGCAGAAGGGGTCGTCGGGCGAACAGACTTGATCGTCCAGAATCGTGCCGCGGAAGTGCCGCCCCGTTCCACCGACCGACTCGAACAACCGAACGCGCGTTCCCGAAGGACTGATCAGGAACGCGGCGAGCTCCTCGTCGAACGCCGCGTCGATATCGAGTTCCACGTCCAGATCGGCGACGGTCCCGACGAGTCCGCGGACGGGAATCGGCACGAATTGGATCGAGTTGGGATCGAGCCGTCGCGACGTTCCCTCGCGGACGGCCGTGATCCTATCGAGCTCGGCGTTGCCGTTGACGTCAACGTAGATGGTCCAGCCCTCAAGACCGGGCTCGCCCCGATCGATCTCTCCGTTGGCGTTCACATCAAGCCGCTTCGCGCCCTCGATCGTGCCGAGCGGCGTGTTGCCGAAGTCGATGCCCGTGAGCACGTCGACCGGCGCGACATCGAGCTGGTAACTGAGCGGAGCGGGATGCGTCAACTGCCATCCGTCGCGCCGCTCCTGAACGACGGCGACGGAGCCTGGCGGCACGCGCAGCGAAAACCGGCCCGCATCACCGGACTCGGCGACGATATCGACCCCTTCGTCGAACCGGTAATCCCGATTGCGATCCGCGAAGATGCGAAACCCCCCGATACCCGGCTCGGTCGGAATGAACGCTCCGTGGAACCAGAATCCATCGCGTATTCCGTCCGAATCCATGTCGTGAAACACGGTGCCGAGGATTTCACTGTATCGAACGAATCCAAAATCGAGTTGGCGATAGGCTTCGCCGATCCGCGCATAGAGGCGGTTGTAGAATCCGGCCGGCGCGGGTTGGCTCGCCATCCAACCGTCCCGCGCGATGGCCCGAACCGTGTACGACGATGGGGGCAGGTTTTGGAACAGGTAGGCGCCGAGCGAATCGGTCACGGTGAGCGGATCGCTGGCCGCGTTCCAGGCTCCGTTCCCGTCGAGATCGAGATAGACGACCCAGCCCGCGAGCGGCGCCTCGCCGTCGTCCCGCACTCCGTCCGCGTCCTGATCGTCGTAGAGCCTGCCCGCGAGTTCGACCGGTTCGATCAAACCGCCCGAGTCCGACGCGGTGGACCAGACGCCGCGCCCGATCGTGCCGACGAACAACTGGTCGGTCGACGGATCCGCGTAAATCGACTGGACGACCACGTTGGGAATCCCGACATGGAACGGCGCCCAGATCACGTATCCGGCGCCGGTGTCGCGCGGATCGATCGCAGCGAAGACCCCCGTTTTTCCCGCGGCGTACAGAATGACCTTGCCGTCCGCGCCTCGCGAGATCGCCATGTCGCGTGGATTCGGGAGCAAGCCGCCCAGGTTCGACGTCAAGTTCGTCGATCGGGCGGTGGGAAGTCCCGCATCGTCGACGCGCCATACTCGGCCTTGGCTATCGAGCACATACGCGGCGCGCCACTGCATGGGATCGAGGACGATGCGGATCGGATCGGCGCCGCGGTACGCCGTAACCGGAACGAAGTCCCCCATGACGTTCGCGGTCGGGTCGGGCACAATCGTGCGAGCCGTCCTCAGAAGGAGTCTCGCTCGGGTTCCGTCGTTGAACGAAACGCCCGATCGCCCGATGTACGCGATGTCGGGCATCGGAATGGCGTATCCCCAGGCGCCCTCGAAGCCGCCGTAGGCCATCGCCGTCACGCGGCTCCACCCCCCCTCGCTCGGCTCGTTCTCATCCGTCGTTCCATCTCCGTCGTTGTCGGCGCCGTCGGGTAGGATGCCGACGGGGAACCTCGGGAAATACTCGTCTCCGTCGTTCCACACCGGGTCGGCCGTGCCGTCTCCGTCCTGATCCACATCCCCGTCGTCGTCGACCTGATCGTTGTTGCGGTCGTCGATTCCGCCGAGCGATTCCAATAGGTCGCCACCGTTGAACGACTCGTAGAGGAAACTCGTTCCGATGAGCATGCGGGTCGGATCGGTGGCATTGACCGCATAGGACTGGAAGAAACCGAGCGTGTCGAAACCAAACGTCCCGTCGATCCGCCGTTTCCTCAAATCGATCGTCGGGGCGCCGCCGGTCACCGCTTCAAGATCGATCAGCGCCTCGGTCGAACCGGACCAATCGTTGGTGATCCGTGTGAACGCGCCCAGATACTGTTCGCTGGCGTAGTGCCATGTCGTCGAGCCGTACGTTTCGCGAGCGACCTGGACCTTGCCTCCGTCCGCGCCCGTCACGGCCCTCCAGGACGCGGCATGGGGACCGCCAAGCGACGATCCGTTGTCCTGGGCGCCGAGCAGCACGGTATTCGTCAAACCGTCGAAGGCGACGGAAACCACTTCGGTGACGCGCAGGCCTCGGTTGAGCGACACCCAGCGAGCCGGCTCGCCCGACGCGAATTCGAGCCGATAGACGCCGCCATCGCTGGCATCGATGATGTTCCCGTTCGCGTCGAACTTGAGATCGCGCGCGTCGGCGTGGACGGCGCCCTCGATGGCCGTGATGCGGCACGAGGATGTGGCGTCAGGATTCGACGTAAAGACCTCGCACCCATCGGGCGTGGTGGACGTATCGATCCGGACGAGTTCCGATACGCCGCGGACGTAGGCGATCTCCGGGCGCGTTCGATCGGCCAGAATCGAGAAATGGCGATCGCCCTGCCCCTCGCCGACCCGGCTGGCGAGCGGATTCCAACGCGCGCCGCCGTCGCTCGATACAAAATACGCCCGAAAGAAACCGCCTTGCATCACGCCCGCGTAAACGAGGTTCGGCGTCGATGTCGAGCCGGAGAGTTCGATTCGATCGGCGAGCCGGATCGTCTCGTCCGGCTCGTCGATCGAACCATCTCCGTCGTTGTCCAACCCGTCTCCGCTCAGCGTCAGCCCCGAGCTTTGCCGTACCCACGTTTCACCGAAGTCGTCGCTCCGGTAGACGCCTCCGACCGTCCGATCGATGACGCCCGCGTAGAAACGCGACGGCACGAACGGATCGGCGGCGATATGCGACGCGTTGGCGATCGCATTCGCTTCACCCGGCTCGTCGGCCGTTCCGTCCAAGTCGTTGTCCATTCCGTCGGAGGGCCAGCTCGGATCGGTGATGGGGGACCAGTGGAGCCCGCCGTCGGTGCTGCGAAACAGACCTCCTTCGGGTGACGCGACCAGGATGACTTGGTCCAGAATCGACGTGCCCCGCAGCGTGGGCACGACGCTGCGGATCCGTTTTCCGGCGAACGTCTCGTTTCCGATGAGCTGCCAATGGTCGCCGCCGTCGACGCTCCTCAAGATACCGACCGGATCCCCGCCGTCGAAGTAATACGAGCTAAAACTCCCGGTGCCCGCGAAAAGAACCGTTCCCGGTTGGCCCGACGGGCCGGGGAGCGGGCTGAAGCGGAGATCGCCGATCGCGAGCGACGGTTGATCGTCGGTGAGCGGTGTCCAGGTCGGCTCGTCGGCGAGCGCGTCGCGCGTGCGCCAGATGCCGCCGTTCACGGATCCGGCCAACAAGATACTCGCATCGGTCGGATGCGGCGCGACGACTTCAACGGCTCCGATGTTCCGATCCCCCGCGGCGCTCGTGACGACGTTCGGGCCGATCGATTCCCATGCGTCGCCCGCGAGCAATTGCCTCCGCTCGAGCCACTCGGGCTCGGCGACGGTGAGTCGAGCGGACTTGCGGAACGGGCGCCGCGCGCGGTTCGGACGCGACGGGGCATGAGAACGGCGATCCGATCGCATGAGCGCACTCCCGAACAAGAGATCATCAGCCGCCGGACGCTCGCCCGCGACTAAGTCAGGAATCGCGGTGGAACCCGGACTAACCGCGGATCCGGGGAAAAGGAGTCGACCGTTCGACGAAACTCGCCCACCCAAGGTGCGAGTCCAAGCATAATCCAAGACGATCCCCAAGTCCCGCACTTTGGACAAGGCCCTCGATCGGCGCCAGTCAATACGGGATTCGATCGGCTTTCGCGATCCAGGCGCGGAGCCCGACAAGCGCCTCGTCGCGGAGCGCCTGGTGCATGGGAATCGACCGATCGCGGGGAGCCTTTTTCAATTCGCCGAAAAAAGCCAAGTCGTCGAATCCGGCGTCGGCGGCGTCCCGGCAGTCCGCGGAATAGAAGATCGCGTCCAGGCGCGACCAATAGATCGCGGCGAGACACAGCGGGCATGGTTCGCAGCTCGAATAGATCGCGCATCCCGACAACGCGAACGTCGATAGCCGAGCACACGCGTCGCGGATCGCCACGATCTCCGCGTGAGCCGTCGGATCATTGGTCGACGTGACGCGATTCCAGCCTCGACCCACGATCCGTCCATCGCGAACGACGACGGCCCCGAACGGCCCGCCCTCATTGGCCGCCGCCTTCTCGATCGACAACCGGATGGCTTCACGCAGGAACGCGTCGTGCATGGCGATGATGCGGCGGCCGACCGGGCGTTTCGCCTCCACCAGCCCCGCGCCCCAGCCCCGCGCCCCAGCCCCGCGCCCCGGCCCCGCGCGCGGGTCACGTACGGGCCGCTTCGCGGCTAGTGGGCGGTACAAGACTCGAACTTGTGGCCTCCACGATGTCAACGTGGCGCTCTAACCAACTGAGCTAACCGCCCTGCTCGTTTCCAATCCAGTCGAACAGCAACCAACCATCCCTGTGCGAGCCGATCTTGGCGGTCGATCCGCGCCGCGACAAGGCGACCCACCATCAACCGCACTCTACCTATAACAGATGCCGTCCCGTTCGACCAGTTCCCCTCCGACCCGCGCCCCCGATTCACCGCACCGTCGGTTCCGTGCCGGGCCCGCGCCGCGCGGGCTCGGCATGTCGGTCCGCGGATTTCGTCGCCATCCGCCGGGGTCACGGATGACCGTTCTTCTTCGAACGTCGCCGTTTCTCGGCCTTGGACGCCGTGGTCTTGGATTCCGTTTTCGCCTTGTATTCGAGCCGCGTTCCTTCAACGGGGAATCGGCACGGTTGTTGAGGATTACGGGGTCCGGCGAGCAACTCGGCGATGGTCGTTTCGCCGAACGCGCGTTCCACGGCGGTCGCCGCATCGTCCAGCCGCAAATGCAAATGGCAGAGCGTCGTTCCGTGGCTCGGCAATCCCAACGGGCACGACGCGTAACGGCGGATCGGATCGACGGCGTTCACCACCGCGAGGATCGTCAGGTCGTTCGGCGCATGGGCGAGTTTGAACCCGCCCTTCAAGCCGCGCTGCGATCGGACGATCCGCGTTCGAGCCAGGCTCTGCATGACCTTCGCCAGATAACCGGCCGGCACATTGGTCGACTTGGCGATCTGAGCCGTGGTGAGCGCATGGTCGGCATGACCGGCGAGGTGGACCACCGCGCGCAGCGCGTATTCGGCCGTCTGGGAGATCATCGCTGGGCCGTTCGACAAGAAGAAAACACGGTCCGACTTCGACGAGTCCGCTCGAGGTCGGCCGCGGCGCGTCCGCCAAGCCGTTCTCGATGGAACTCCAACCTAGGCTGATCCCCAAGGTGTGTCAATCGCGGCTCGCCACGCGTTTCGCGAAGTCGGCGTGGGTCGCGATCAGGATCCCGCGAATCGCCCGCCGGTCTTCGGAGCTCAGGTGCGCGAACGCGGGCGCCGGGTCCCGTTCGGATAGGATCGCGTCGATCCGGTCATAGATAGGATGGCGGACGAGCTCGGGCAACGCGGCGAATGCGTCCGAACCGATCAGGAAACTGCACGGATAGCGGAAGAGGCGGGTATTCAGGTCCAAATCGCGCAGCGATCGGCCCTGGTCGTCCCGCCGCCCGCGCGAGGCGAATTGCTCGGCGAACCGGCTGGTGCCCCGCACCGGCTCCGTCAGTTTCGCCTCACCCGCGAACAACAGGCGTTTCACGACACCCTCGGCCGCGTGCGCCACGCGCCGCTTCGTGCTCTCCGTCGGCTCCGGACTCGCGTTGCCCAACGCCTCCTTGATGATCGCCTCGTCGCGCAGCGCCAACCGCGTTTGGTAGTTCGCCTTCGTGATCGCATTGTGCATCTGCGTTTGGTGTTCGAGCACCATCAGGGCGACCAGATCGCTGTGTCCGCTAAGGTACGGCGTCGTGTCGATCCGTGACGCGAGGTCGGCGACGTTGGCGCCCAGGTCCCGATCCAAATCGCCGCGATCCTGGTCCGCGTCGAGCGTCAGATTCCCCATGTGCCGCTGAGCTCCGTGCGTGCCCGACACATACCAGCCACCCCACCGCTCCTCGAACGGGCTCGCGTCGGTCGTCACGAACGTACCCGCCCGGAGAATCGGATAACCCTGCCTGTCGGAAAAGACGGAACGCACCAAATGGCCCGGCACGTTGTCGGTCAGCGATGATGCGTGGCATTGCAGGCACTCGTGCGTGCGGCGCTCGAATCGCGGCGGGCCGTCCGCGTCTTGGCCGAGCGTGAAGAACACGCCGCCCAGATGCGGATCCACCGACGATACCTCGAGCACGTCGCCGCCCTGCACGTACCCGACATACACGTCATCCCCGAAATAGACCGCTCGAGGATTCGCGGGACTGATCCGCCGGAGCTGGAAACTGGTCTTCGAAAAAACGAGCGTCTGGGATTCAACGGGCATGTCGAGCGCTTGCAATAGGGCCGGCAAATAGCCCCATTTCGGATCATGGGCCAAACGCGCCCGATTCGCGTCGAGGTCCGCCCGCAATCGGGTGACGCGATCGGCGAGCTCGCGTTTCGAATAGCCGATCGGTTCGTCCTCGAAGTTCGCCTGCGCGCCGGCGACTCCGCAGAGTCCGGTCCACGCCGCCGCGGCCCACACGGCAACCGCCGACCCCCAACCGGCTCCGCCCACCTTCATGGCCACACCTCCCAGGCAGAACGCAATATTTCAGACATGGATATCCATCATTAAGCGACGGGCGGTCGGCGGTCAAGGGTCGATCGGTGTCCGTGCGTGTGCGGGGTGCGCTTGCCCCATCGGCCAGGCCGCGGGTTCGCGTAGGCCGTTGGTTGCCGCGCCCCGGTTCTCGGCGGTTGGAGATCGGGCGGCTACACTGGGTCGGCGCCGCACGAGGCCGTGAACCGAACGGGCGGGTGCTTCTTGGGGCGAATCGGTTGTTTTTGGGACCGAGCGATTGATCTTGGGACGGAGCATACCATCTTGGGCGAAAACCGATCCACGTCGAATGGTCCGCGCTGGCACACGCTCACGCTCGAAGCGACCTACGCGCGGCTTGGCGTTTCCGCACGCGGCCTGACGACCGACGAAGCGCGACGGCGGCTCGAATCGCACGGTCCGAACGCGCTCCGCGAGTCCGACGGCATATCGCCGTGGGCCATCCTGCTCGGACAATTCCAAAACGTGCTCGTGATCATTCTGCTGATCGCGACAGGGATCTCGATCGTTTTGGGGCATGGTGTCGAGTCGGCTGCGATTGCCGTGATCGTCTTGCTCGCCGTGCTGCTCGGTTTTGTTCAGGAGTTCCGCGCCGAGCGCGCGATGGAGGCGCTCCGCGGGCTCGCGGCGCCGAGCGCGACCGCGCTGCGCGACGAGCAGGAGCGGGAGATTCCGGCGCGGGAGCTCGTGCCCGGCGACGTGATCCTGATCCACGCCGGGGACCGCATCCCGGCCGACGTGCGGTTGATGGAGTCGGCGAGCCTGCAAGTCGAGGAAGCGCCGTTGACGGGTGAGTCGGTACCGGTCGAGAAATCGATCGAACCGCTCGGCGATGCGGAACGGGCGCTCGGCGATCGCGTGAACATGGCGTACGCGGGCACGGCCGCGACGAAGGGACGGGGCAAGGCCGTCGTGGTGGCGACGGGGATGGAAACCGAGTTCGGCCGCATCGCCGATCTGTTGCAGACGGTGGAAAAGACGGCGACGCCCCTCCAGCGCAACCTCGATCGGCTCGGCAAGACGCTTGCGAAGTTCGCGATCGCGATCGTGGCGATGATCGTCGCGGGCGGCTTGTGGCGGGGACAAGACCCGGTCGAAATGCTGATCTTCGGCATCGCGCTCGCCGTCGCCGTGGTACCCGAAGCCCTTCCGGCGGTCGTGACGATTTCGCTGGCGATCGGCGTGCAGCGCATGGTGAAACGCAACGCGCTCGTGCGGCGGTTGCCCGCCGTCGAGACGTTGGGAGGTACGTCGGTCATCTGTTCGGACAAGACGGGCACGCTCACCAAGGACGAGATGACATGCCGACGGATCCACGTGGGCGGCGCCTCGGTGGACGTGACGGGAGCGGGGTACGAGCCGAAGGGCGAGTTCCTCGCGGCCGATCGGCCCATTGCGCCGGACGGCCCGCTCCGCGCGCTGCTCGAAGGCGCCCTATTGGCTTCGGACGCGCGGATCGTGTTCCGGGAAGATGAGCGGCGATGGATGGTGAAAGGCGACCCGACCGAAGGCGCGCTCGTCGTGCTCGCCGCGAAGGCGGGGATCGATCGAGCCGAGCTCGAAGCGCGCCGGCCGCGCGTCGACGAGATCCCGTTCACCTCCGAAACGAAACGCATGACGACGATCCACTCGGACGCGGACGGTCGGGTCGCCTTTTCGAAGGGAGCGCCCGAGGTTGTGATCGGGAGTTGCTCGGATGTGCTCGATGCGGACGGAGTCCGCCCGCTGGATGCGGCCCGCCGCGCGGATTGGCTCGCCGCCGCGACGGCGATGGCCGAGTCGGCGCTGCGCGTGTTGGCCATCGCGCGTCGCGTCGGCGCGGACCGGTCGACCGCCGAATCGGACATGACCCTGCTCGGATTGGTCGGCATGATCGATCCCCCGCGACCCGAGGCGCGCGCGGCGATCGAGACCTGCCGGGAAGCGGGCATCCGTCCGATCATGATCACGGGGGACCATCCGGTGACCGCGCGGGCCATCGCGCGCGAGATGGGCATCCTGACCGGCGGACACGCGATCACCGGCGCTGAGCTCGACGCCGTGTCGGACGCCGAGCTTTCCCGGCGGATCGACGCGCTCGAGGTCTTCGCGCGGGTCTCGCCGGCGCACAAGCTCCGGATCGTGGCCACCCTGCAGGGCAAAGGGCACGTGGTCGCCATGACGGGCGACGGCGTGAACGACGCGCCCGCGCTCAAGAAGGCGGACATTGGCGTCGCAATGGGCATCACGGGGACCGACGTGTCGAAGGAAGCGGCCGACATGACGTTGACCGACGACAACTTCGCGTCGATCGTCGCGGCCGTCGAGGAAGGCCGAGCCATCTTCGGGAACATCAAGAAGTACCTGATGTACCTGCTCTCCTCGAACATCGGTGAGATCGGCCTGATGGCGGGCGCGTCGGTCCTGGGATGGCCGCTGCCTCTGACGGCGATCCAGATCCTCTACGTCAATCTCGCGACGGACGGGTTGCCCGCGCTGGCGCTCGCCGTCGATCCGCCGGAGGCCGACTTGATGCGTCGCCCGCCGCGCAATCCGCGGGACGGCATTTTCACTCGGCCGGTGATCCTGTTGATGTTGGCGGGAGGCGTCTGGTCGTCGCTGACGACGGCGGTCCATTTCGGTTGGCAGCTCGGCACGGGGCGTGACTTGGCTGAGGCGCAGGCGATGACATTTGTCACGCTGGTGCTGATTGAATTCGTGAAGGCCTACGCGTTCCGATCGGACCGCCATTCGGCGTTGGTCCGGCCATTCGCCAACCGTTGGCTCAATCGGGCCATCGGATTGGAGCTGATCTTGTTGATTCCCATTCTCCACGTACCGTTCCTTCAACGGGTTTTCGGCACGTTCGCACTCGCGCCGCGCGACTGGCTCCACGCCATTCTCGGCGCGCTCACCGTCCTCCCCGCGCTCGAACTGGTGAAGCGCGTGATGAAGGCGGAAGGCGGAACGCAGGTCGTCCGACGGAAACCGTGAAACGCGAAGCCGAGTCGTGCGAGCCGCCAAGCTCGCACGGCGGAGGCGAGGGTGCGCGGTCCCCGACTCCCCGCGCCTCGTCCTGTTCAACGACACCACACACGATTCACGCGGGAATGGACGACGAACGACGCGAATGATACGAATGAGCTGAGCTCATTCGGGGCGATTCTCCCCCCCCGCCGCTTCAATGGGGCCGTGGTCGTGTGACCACGGAAAGGCCGATCGCCTGCCGAACGTCCCGTGCGAACTGGGCGCTTCAATGGGGCCGTGGTCGTGTGACCACGGAAAGCGGTTGGCGGCCGTGTGCGAGCTGCCGGCGATCACTGGCTTCAATGGGGCCGTGGTCGTGTGACCACGGAAAGACGGACAAAATCGGATAGCGACACTACCAGTAGTGGCTTCAATGGGGCCGTGGTCGTGTGACCACGGAAAGGGTATCTCTCGACACGCTGTTCAGCGGCGCGATCCTGGCTTCAATGGGGCCGTGGTCGTGTGACCACGGAAAGCATGGGGATTCCTGGGTCCGTCCGGCGAGCGAAGCCGCTTCAATGGGGCCGTGGTCGTGTGACCACGGAAAGTACGCCGAAATGTCGTGAACAAAACAGAGCGCCGGAGCTTCAATGGGGCCGTGGTCGTGTGACCACGGAAAGACCCCATGTGGGCGTCGTACACCCCCTGTACGGAGGCGCTTCAATGGGGCCGTGGTCGTGTGACCACGGAAAGGCGATGTAGGCCTCCAAGGCCAATTGGCCCTGGAGGCTTCAATGGGGCCGTGGTCGTGTGACCACGGAAAGGGGTCGGTCCCCTCCCGTCCAATGTCCGTCGGACCCGGCTTCAATGGGGCCGTGGTCGTGTGACCACGGAAAGGGGCGGAGTGCCCGGCCCCTGGTAATGGTGACGATGGCTTCAATGGGGCCGTGGTCGTGTGACCACGGAAAGCTACGCATGGGTCGAGCAGGCTGGAGCGCCGGCCGACCGCTTCAATGGGGCCGTGGTCGTGTGACCACGGAAAGCGGTACGAGCCGAAGCGGCGGAAGTTGCCGCCCGATGGCTTCAATGGGGCCGTGGTCGTGTGACCACGGAAAGTATTATTGGGTCGGTGTTACGCCTCACAAAACGATGGCTTCAATGGGGCCGTGGTCGTGTGACCACGGAAAGCGGGGAAGAAACGATGGAATAGCGACCCGGTGATGACGCTTCAATGGGGCCGTGGTCGTGTGACCACGGAAAGCACCACCAGCCCACCCCGGGCACCCCGCTCCAAGGCCCGCTTCAATGGGGCCGTGGTCGTGTGACCACGGAAAGTACCCTGTCCCGTAGTCCACGTAGCCTCGCGTCCCGAGGCTTCAATGGGGCCGTGGTCGTGTGACCACGGAAAGATCGTCGATCATAGTTTTTTTGCGTGGTAGCCCATCGCTTCAATGGGGCCGTGGTCGTGTGACCACGGAAAGACCCAGGTCTCCGGGAACGTGATTCTCGTCCAGGCGAGGCTTCAATGGGGCCGTGGTCGTGTGACCACGGAAAGATAGGATGTTATGAAAATCCGGTGACATGGGACGGGCTTCAATGGGGCCGTGGTCGTGTGACCACGGAAAGGATGACGGCGGTAAAGTCATCGTTTAGGAGGGATTGCTTCAATGGGGCCGTGGTCGTGTGACCACGGAAAGTCGCTGGGTCAATTCCGAAATGCCGTTCTTAGCCCCGGCTTCAATGGGGCCGTGGTCGTGTGACCACGGAAAGACTCGCAGGTGCCCGAGGAAGGTAGTAGAGCTTGCTGCTTCAATGGGGCCGTGGTCGTGTGACCACGGAAAGCGCACCATGCCCACTCAGATCACGCCGTGGCTGTCGAGCTTCAATGGGGCCGTGGTCGTGTGACCACGGAAAGATGGGGTCGCAATTCTGCGACACGGCGAGATGCCCGGCTTCAATGGGGCCGTGGTCGTGTGACCACGGAAAGACCAGGAGCAAATGGAACTTGCTCGCAAGGTCCATGCTTCAATGGGGCCGTGGTCGTGTGACCACGGAAAGCCGGGACTTCGTGTCCCAGCGCGACGGACCATACAAGCTTCAATGGGGCCGTGGTCGTGTGACCACGGAAAGCTTGTCGTTATCCTGCAATCCAGTGCGGAGTTCTGACGCTTCAATGGGGCCGTGGTCGTGTGACCACGGAAAGTTTCCATCCCCACCACATGAAACCTCGAGCGCCCGGCTTCAATGGGGCCGTGGTCGTGTGACCACGGAAAGATTAGCCATCGTGACAAAGGACGACACGGGCAAGGTGCTTCAATGGGGCCGTGGTCGTGTGACCACGGAAAGGTGAGTACTGCCGACATCCTGCGGTGCGACGCACTGCTTCAATGGGGCCGTGGTCGTGTGACCACGGAAAGACCAGCGGATAAATATAGTCTCATGTCGGCGCCGCGGGCTTCAATGGGGCCGTGGTCGTGTGACCACGGAAAGAAACGCTGGAACGGTCATCCAGCAGTTGATTTCGCGCTTCAATGGGGCCGTGGTCGTGTGACCACGGAAAGCGAGGTACACCGCCCGTTGCCGCCGTTCGAGTGGAGGCTTCAATGGGGCCGTGGTCGTGTGACCACGGAAAGGTATTATTGGGTCGGGGTCACTCCCCACAAGACGATGGCTTCAATGGGGCCGTGGTCGTGTGACCACGGAAAGGACACGGCCACGGCGGCGAGCGAGGGGGCATTCGAGGCTTCAATGGGGCCGTGGTCGTGTGACCACGGAAAGACAAGGTTTTCGAGGAGTGGCCCCAGATCGACTGGGAGCTTCAATGGGGCCGTGGTCGTGTGACCACGGAAAGAACGCGAAGCCCGAAAAGCGCTCCCAATATTCCCAGCTTCAATGGGGCCGTGGTCGTGTGACCACGGAAAGGGGCATCCTGTTGCCCGACCACCTGCAAGGCAAGAGGCTTCAATGGGGCCGTGGTCGTGTGACCACGGAAAGCGGGAATATCGCCTGGTTCTCCGCGTTCGACACCGGGCTTCAATGGGGCCGTGGTCGTGTGACCACGGAAAGTCGCGTACACCCCCTTATACCCCCATACCCACATACGGCTTCAATGGGGCCGTGGTCGTGTGACCACGGAAAGGTCTTGATCCGCAGGCACATTTGCGAAGCCACAACCGGCTTCAATGGGGCCGTGGTCGTGTGACCACGGAAAGTCCGCCGCCCCAAGTCGTTTGGGGACAACGAGCCGGGCAGCGGTTTGCGAGCGGTTGCCGATTCCGATTCACGCCACACATGGAC
>Ga0194120_10001020_pt1 | contig 52139 bp, 60 predicted proteins | sample TA2MahCa65mmetaG_FD_148642 | JGI IMG/M metagenome (GOLD analysis project Ga0194120, IMG submission 148642) | Freshwater microbial communities from Lake Tanganyika, Tanzania - TA2015019 Mahale Deep Cast 65m | ecosystem: Environmental > Aquatic > Freshwater > Lake | place: Tanzania: Lake... | reverse complement strand
ATATTTTCAGATGTGGAATGTCTATTTTAAGAGGTTTAGGAAGATTAAACCATTTAAAACGATCAATTAATGCTGTATAGAAAGACAGACGTAACATGGGACATAGGCTTTTGCCCGAATGCTCCCATTAATTTATTCAAAATGTCTCACATTGGAGTTGGAGTTGTATTCCGAACAAAAGATGATTATGATGTGTTCTTTAGATCACCATATGTAGTAAGACGCATTGAGGATATGGTCACAGCTCGTGTATCGCGAGAAGTATCACGAGAAGTTAATGAAAAACTACGAGATTTTCGTGCTGAGATACCAATGCATGTTCGAATACATTTGGATAATAGTAGAGAATTTACTAAAATATATGAAGAATATAAAACACGATTTGGTGTAGATTTAGAGAAATCAACTCGTGATATTATGACACGAGTTTGTTCTGATCCTTCATATAATGAAGCTAAATTGGCTCACACACGAACGATGACTGATACATTCAATCGAGAAATGGAATCATTCAAAGATCAATTTAATGATAGTTTGAGAAATCATCAAGCTCAAGTTACTAGATCTCTCAGTGATGTGGCGTCGTATACCGGACGAATTGATTCGTTAGAGACTAAAGTTGAAAAATTAGAAAATACAAATAAATTTTTGACTGGATCATGTATCGTTATGGGAGTTGTTTCGTTTGTGAATTTATTCATGCATATTAATAAGTAAATGTATTATATGTATAAGATTGGTAAATATTTGGGAGAAGGTGTTTCTGGTCAAGTATTTGAATTAGATTCTAATAATGCAATTAAATTAATTTCAGCAGAAAAAGATAGTATCAAATATAACATATGTTGTCGAGAAATTAAAATGCAAATTGCCATATCAAAACTAAATCATATTAATTTATTACATACTTCGCAAATTTTATATTTTGATAATACTATCATTAGTAGAAAATATGTTATTGAAGTAAATCAACCTGTTTTGTGTATTGCCTACAAGATACAAATGTTAGTTCCTAATATATCTCAACAAACATATAATGTTGTGTTTGAAGTTGAGAATCATAATCAGTTTCTAACATATGGTATTGTTATGGAAAAAATTCCGTATACATTGAGGAATTCAAGTCATCGTTTTAATTCAAAACAATTATATAATATATTTTTACAAATTCAATTAGCTCTTTTATCATTACATACGGATTTTAAAGTTTCACACAATGATGTTAATTCTGATAATATTCTAATCAAATATGAAACTAAAACTATTTCATATATTATTAAAACTTCTGATAGAATATTTCGTATAAAATTAGAAACTGATGTTATTGCTATTCTGAGTGATTTTGGTTCTATTTCTCATATTACCGAAAATGATAAATTTATGTATGATTATTCTGATTTGTGTGAAAGATTTTTTATTCCAAGTAAAGATCATTATGATGATTCTGTTATTATTGACGATTTATCAAAGTTAGAAATATGTCATGTAGAAGAAAATTATATATATGATGAAAAAAATATACATATTGGATTTACAAATGTTGAATTGGAAGAATTTGACTTTGTGAATTGCAAAATAAGCAATGATCGAAAAATTGAAATTCTGGACAATCTATGAATTATATCAGTAAATAATTTTCTCTTGAATCCATAATAATGGATTCTGTTTTAACACCTACTTCTATTCCTATTCGTAAAAATAAGAATTCGAAAAAACGAAACAAATTACCTGTATGTCCTTGTTATTTGGAATTTGGAAGATGTTCTAATTTTAAGAACAGTCATTGCAAAAGTTTTCGGCATCCTAGTTTAGCCGAGATAACTTGGAAAAAAAGCACAGAAAAGAAGCTATAAAAATTGATTTTATAATTAGATTACATTCTCAATAAATCATACTTAAAATAACTCAATGCAAATATGGCTACTTGGATAAAAGAGAATACTGTTCCAGAAGAAGTTGGTGTTTATAATAGTGCTACAAAAGCATTAGTCATTGATAATGATATCAAATTGTTCGAAAAATATAGTTTCACAAAAGAAGTAAAAGCACTAATTCCTGCACGCATTGGATTAAATGTTTATGTTATTGGAAATGTAACATTATTGCAAGATCTCGGAAGCAAAGACATATCATGGGCTTCTGTTAAGCTTTAGTTTTATTAAAAATTGAAAAGGTAAATATCTCATTATTTCAAAATAAATTAACAACAACAAAATGAATATAATTGGAGTTTCGTATGATTCTACAGGCATATGTTTTGCCGAAAAAACTTCAAGAATATCGACAAATACTTTATACATAAATGAATTTATTGATTTATTTAGAACTGTTGGTGTTTGTGATATTGGTTTTTCATATGATTTTGTTTGTGGTAAAATTATTCAAATTTATAAACCACATAATTTACAATTCACAATGGCTGGTAAAGTTATGAAAAAAGTAGATGATTATCTAAAAACCATATTGACAGAACTTTCACCAATTTATTTTGGTGAAAAACTTATAGACTTAATTAAAAATAAAACTGAACTTCCAAAAGACATGAAATTAGGAGATGAACATATACTTACAGGTATTAGTATCGAACCTACACAAATTATTGTAAACAAAACAGCAAATACTATCGAAATAATTGATATTGTTTTGGGTTTGAAATATTGGAGAAAAGATTATATTACTGGCTCTGTATTGCCATTTACTAAACATGAAATAGATTTTCTGAATAATTATGTTAGCGAATATATATCAAATATGTGTAGAATAGATCATGATCATCCATATAATCATCTAAAACAAATATTTGTTGCACAACATATTGCAAAATTTATAGTTCAAAATACGAGAATGACAATTTCTGGTTTAATGAAGAAAGAAACACCAGATTTAGATATACCATTACATTTGTCAGTGAGGGAAACAGAAGAAGTAGTGTTTGGATATAATCATATTGCAATCAAAAGAATTAGTAGTCGAATAGTTCATGAATTCAAATTCAATGGAACAGTAATGTACACTAAACATGAAGGCGTGACGCCTACATCAAGTATAATGACAAAAATAACAGGTTTAGAATCTGAAGGTGGTATTCATTCGGAATCTAGTGATGCCAAATATATTCAAAGAGGTTTGATAGAACACGATTCTGGACCAAGATATACATATGTTGTATTCGACGATGACAGTAAAAAATGTAAGGAGTTGAAAATTATATATAATGGTGTTATGTTAAAAGCAGATTCTTTTTTTACAGATGCACCAACAGCTGGACAATTAGCAATTGATTCCTATAAGAATTATTTTGTCCTCAAAAATTATCCAGAACAGATTCTTAAATATTGCAAACCACATTAAAAAAATTGAAATATACTACAAATAACCATACCTAATTTAGTTTTATATCATTCTAACATGGCAGAATTCATTCAGCTTGTAGAGAAAAAGCCAAATTCTAGCGTTAGTATTCTAGATACTAAACTAGGTCTTTTTGTGGACAATTCAGGATCTACTTCAGGATCAATAGGAAAATATGGAAATATTTTAGGAATTGAACTTAATTTACTAAAATTATTTGTTGTTAATAAAAAATTAGAATTAACACTTTGGAATTCAGTGGCAACATTTCGTAAACCTGGATATTTTAATAGATTTGTTGCTAATGGAGGAACTCAACCATCATCTATCATGACTAATATATCTACAAAAGAATCATTTGAAACATGTGATCCAATCGTATTTACAACAGATGGAGAAATCCAATCACATGAAATAACAAATTTTGCAAACTGTATTAAAAATATTATTCCAAATAAAACTATAATTTGTGTTTTAGTAAATGATTCTACTGATTTTGAACATATTAATATTTCTGTTTTCGCTCCATTTTTGATGGCAAAAAATGTATTGATATGTCATTATGTTGATAAATTGACAATTTTACATACTAAAGGATATTTCAAAGAACAATTTCGAAATTTTCAAAAATATGATTTAGATACTTTATTAAAATTAGATGTTATAACTAATGCTACTGTTATTCCAAGTGGTAGTTTAGTTCTTTCTGAAACTGAAACACATGTTATAACATATAACCTCGATACATTATTACTTCAAGAAACTTTTGATATTTCTTCGATTAGAACGGAAGATTGGGATAATATTATTCAAAATGCAAAATTAGTTGATAAGTTATCACAATTGCGAGAAAGAATTAATGTTTGGAGAAATGATACAATTCGAAAAGAAATGGCTATTCTTAAAGAAACTTCAGAGATGCCTATTACTAAAAGGAAAAATGAATTAATAGAATTAATAACTAAAACTGACGATTCAGAACAAAAGAAAGTATTATCATCTCAATTATCAGGACTTTTAGCAGAAGCGAATGCCGAAGAAATTAGAGTTATGAAAAATATTCATGCTAAAATGAGTATTATTAGAAGTTATTGGGATGTTGTTCGTCAAACACTTCATCATTATGAATCAGCATCGTATAGTCTGAATGATATGACATATTCTTCGAATCGTGCCGCAAGAGCTAAACAAGTTTCTATGGAAGATGAATTTCTAACTAATGTATCGATTCATGAATCTGTTCCAGAAATAGATTGTGCCATTCATTTGGACAAAGGACCAGCCGTTCTGTGGTTAAGAAATCCAGATAATTTTGAATTAACAACCAATGATCATGTTCTCAATTTTCCGCTCGATAGTTTTCATGACATCTCTAATTGTTTAGTATTAAATCCTGTTTGTGGATTATGTGCATCAGGATATATGAAAGCTATTCAGATGTCTGTCTATCGAGAACCAATAAATGGATTTATTCCATTAGATTTCAAAAACAATAGACATGCTATTCATGCACAATTATGTAAAATACTATGTAATGGTAAGGATCTTCCTCATGTTAAAATGTTATTATTATCTATAGTTGATGATAGTAAATTAGTTTGGTTGGATTCAGAAGTCAAAAAACACATTGTTCAAGAATTATTAAAACATACATGGACTACTGAAACTTTCACCGAAGAAGGAACTAAAGTTCCATTATTAGAAGCCATTAAGAAACTAACAAATTTGATTGTTATTAATCAGCCATTAAATGCAGTATTACGAATGTTAAAATTTTGCAGATTGAATGACCCAACTGTAAACAAAGAAAAATTAGTTATGTTAGCTAGAAATAAGTTTGCATATCGTATCATCGAAGTATTATTATCTGTTCTATTAAAAGAATCATCTAATGTTATTGGAGACAAAATTAATCATTTACTATATGATTATATTTGTGGTATACAATGTATTGACGATACGCATCCAGTTCATTTGCCAAATTTGAATCAAGTATATGAATTAATAAGAGTTAATGATCAGACTAGAAATAATATTTTAGAATTTTGTTCTTGTTTAGAACTTGAATCAGATCAAGTATTCACTGATCAATTTCTAAGTTTGGTGTTATTTAATATTAAAAATATAGTTCAACACGAGAGACCATTAACTGTCTATCAAAATTTATGTGTTAGAAATAAATCTTTCAATACAGCAATGTCTAATTTCGATCTAGGTTCCAAACAAGATGTTGTGGATTATATTACTAATGAAACAATTGGAAGATATCATGTTCTAGATCAGAATATATTTTACCCGCCATTTGCAATATATAATGGAGAATTTTCATGTTGTTCGAAATTATTCTTTCAAGATAAACCAATTATAGAACATGCATTAGTTGTTTCATTTGATAAATTTATGGAAAATTTGCGAATTCAATTAGATGAAAAAATGAGATTATGTTATGGAACAACTATTCCTTCACAATACTCAGGACATTCTCGTATTCACAAGATAGTGGCTTCTATACTAGAAACAAAATATCCAGTTTCTATTAAGCCAACGGTTAAAATGATAGCTTCATGTTTACAGGAATTAGAAAAAACAAAAGGATTATATGGAAATATTTTCAATCAACGATCATGTGTATGTATGATTTATGCTATCTATGATTTCCTTGAATTAAGACGAACTCATAAGAATTATTATGTTGATCAGGATTCTATGCGATTTGAACACAAACTATTAGCAGAATTAGATAGTTGTGGAATTAAAATTATTGATAACATAGTTCAATATGATCCAAGTTTATTAACCAAATCCCAAACTTTGCTTAAGAAATATGATTTGGATATTAAACAAATATTATTCGATGTGGAAGAATATATGAATTCGATAGATAAGACTATTGAGAAAAAAATTATTGATATAATTTTACCAGATGTTATTGAAATCAATGTTAGTTCTGAACAAATGAACACTGAAAAATGGGCTGAAGAACAAAATGCAATTGTTAACCAACTTAGTTTTGTTGACAAATATAAGTTAGAAGATGTCAAATACATTGCAGGAATGGATGTCAGTTTTTCAACAGTTGACACAGATTTAGCAGTGGCTTCATTGGTAATATTTAGTTATCCAGAAAATGAAATCATCGCCAAAGTTAGTATCAAGTGTAAGACTAATATCCCCTATATGGCAGGATATTTGGCATTCAGGGAAGTCCCGATATTAGCAAAATTGATAGAAAAAACTCAGGAAAATATTCCTGAATTTATGCCCCAGATTATTATTATGGACGGCAATGGTGTATGGCACCCACGAATGTGTGGAATAGCTTCACATTTTGGTGTTATTACAGGAATTCCATGTATTGGAGTGGCAAAGAAAGTATTAGTAGCTGATGGAATAACAACCGAAAGAGTTAATGTAATTATGCATAAAGACGCCCCTCATGAAGGAGATATGTGTGAGATTAGAGGAGATTCAGGAAATATTTTAGGAATGGGATTTAATGTGACAGGAACAGTTGAGAATAGTATATATATGTCTCTAGGTCATAATATTACTATGGATTCGGCTATCAAATTAATTAAACATGTTACTAAATATAAGGTTACGGAACCTGTTAGACAGGCAGATTTGTTATCACGATCATTAATATAAAAAAATTGATATTCTTTTTATTCTGTTAATAGTATTACTTAAGTTATATATTCAATCATGTCTAAACGATGTGGAGTTTCACATTGTCAAAATAATGTTATTCCTTCTTTACATCCCCATATGTGTCAAGATCATGCTATTATGAATTCACGAGGATTATTACAACAATGCAAATGTGGTAGGAAATTTGATCCTACAAAATGCAGTAAAAAAGCAGTATCAAGAGGAGCATGTAGTCGTGCTTGTTTGGAGAGGATATCTTCGCATGAAAATGAAACATCTCAGTATTTACTTCTTGACGCTTGTCGTGCTGAAACAACTGAAGATATTTTAGATGTGACAGGATTCTGGGACGAACCAACTCAACCTAAGAGTCATAATTCGGGTCATGAAGGAAAAACAAGTGGCTTTGATGGATTTGATCAATTTTGGGATCATGGTAGTCATTATGAAGATAGTGGAGCATTTGGAGAAGGTTATCAACGAGATTGGAGGGATGTCAGATCTCGTCATACATATGTTCATGAGGAATATTATTCTCATGTAGGATATCCATCTCATTCATCGCATGGGACTTATGCATCACATCCATCTTATGGATCGGTTCAAGTGGTTCCCCAAGTTGTGAAGAAACCTATAGGAATAGATGATGATGGTACTAAGATGCATGAAAAAATGTTTGGAGGAGGATTTGATATACGAGGTATTCCATATGAGCCTTATATTGATGGAGTTTTACAAGAATGTAATGTTGGAGTATGTAAAAATAAATCTTTTATAGGTAGATTATGCCATGATCATTATGAAGATATATATATTCGTAAAGGATTATGTATTTGGTGCACAAAACATGATAGATCAAATGATTTATGCATATGTAAATATTGTGAACAGTATTTTTTGATGAAATACAAAAAATATATTTTCTAATCAATAATATGACAGAACAAACATATTATATAACTGATATTTCTTTATTATATTGTCCTCTTTCACATTGTATATTTTTACAACCTGTTTTAGCTGATGATGGTAATGTATATGAAAAACAAATGATAAAACAATGGCAATTGAAAAATGGAACAAGTCCTAATACCAGACAACCAATATCAAATCGATTTACAAATTGTATTCCTATAAAAAAGCTAGTTGATGAATTTCTAATAAAATATCCTGAATTGAAAAATGATCAATATATATTAGATGTAGATGAATTAACATTTATGAATAATCTTGATAATTTGAAATTTTTAGATGATTATAAAATAATTTCTCTTTATGGATTCAAACAAATACAAAAAATATTATCATGTTCAGAACAATTTGTTATGAAATTAATTGATAGAGTTAATTTACATGTTAATATATCTGACAATTATAATCTTAGTGATTATATTTTTCTGTATTGCAAACCAAATATTATCAAATATGCTATTGATAAAAAATGTTCATTAGATTATTTTTGTAATATTCCACAACAATATTATTTTGAAATTGTTGAATATATTATAGATAAATCAATTGATATGAAAATACTTTTTAAAACTCATGATCAATGTTTAAAAATATTTAAATATGATAACATCATCAAAATTCTTGATAAATTAGATAATGTGAACATTATTAGTATTACAGGATTTCAATATCGATTAATTGAATATGCATGTAATATTGGGTCTATTGAAACTATTAAATATCTGATGGGAAGAGGAGCAGAATTAAACACAACACATAATGTATTAAAATTATTAGCCAAGAGAGAATTTTTTAAAGATATTTTACCTTTTATTACGACTTATATGGATATTATTAGATTTGATAGTTTAACTGAACATGAATTGAATACCATATTTACAACTTGTGAAATAACCAAAGATTTTATAATTCGTGTTAATAATTTGAATTGTTGTATTCGTCAAATTTGCAAATGGTGTTCAAGTGATATTATTCAATATGTTATCAATAATACCAATTTAGAACATATAGATAATAATAAAAGAAAAATGATTCACGAAATTTGTCAATATGGATCTAATCATTCTATTATATTAGTTATTGATAAAAGTAAAGATATCGATAGTAAGGATGCTTTTGGAATGAAACCAATTGATTATGTATGTCAGAGAGGTTTTATGGATGTAATCATATACATGATAGACAAAGGTATTAATGTTAAAGATATGAAATTTTTATCACATATTGAAGATAGAGCGATAAAAAGGGATGTCCAAAATTATATAGTCCAAAAATATAATTATCGAACATTTAGTATTTTAGGATTTGAGTTCGTCATGTAATGATTTTATTTCGTTGCTAATATGATGATTATATTGACATATTCCAGTTGATTTTCCAAAGCATATATTATCATGTTTTATATGTGGACATAACTTTTTTGTCTCATTTCTTATAACCTTTTTTTCATCAATAGGTTCTAATGTTAATGGAGAAACAGGACGCGGATTATTCCAATAATCCATATTCATATCCATTGTGTTTTGTTATAGTATATAATATTGTTAATTTTATATTTTTCAATTTTTTCGAAACAAAGTTTCGAAAAAATTGAATTAGTTTAACTATCAAAATCTTAATAGAGAACAAATATCTCCAATGGGATGTCAACAATCGAAGCTTTCTAATAGAAAGCTTCAAAAAAGAAAACAATTATATGATGCCCGAGAAGCTAGAAAAAATCCAGAATTAGGAAGAGAATTTGACCATCATCAACATCGAAAGCGAGGTATATGGTTAGATTTATTAAGTCGTAATATGAGTGAATTTAAAATGGATAAATCGCATCATAAATGGAAAATATTTCTTCTTAGACAACTTGCAGGCTATTTAGTTCATGATGTTGTTTATCAAAATATATTGAATGATAATCTTTTTTATTTCGAAGGAAAAGAGGATCTTGATTTGTATCGTAGATATACTCAAGTAGAAACAGATATGGAAAAGTATCGCGAAGAAGGTAAAAAAAGAGGCATAAATAATATTGTAACTATAGATGTGTATCAGGATTATATCACGATTAAATCCACATTGTCCAATATACATATTAGAATAACTATTCCATCGGATTCACGAGATTCAACAGGAGATATATATTTCGAAACTCATTTATTCCATGGTAATTCACAATTTTTCAATGATGATCTCGATTATGATGAATTTGATATTCATCTATTTATGTATGACGAAGCACCAAGATTAGCACAACATATATCGAGTCTAATACAGGATATAATAGAATTACCAAAATAATGATACAAAAATGGTGATATCAAATAGTGGTGTCAAATAGTGGTGTCAATAGTGGTATCAAATTATAACCAGTCATTCTTATTTTGAAAAATCTTTGATTTTTCAAAATAAGAATTTAAGGCGGGTTCTACCCGCCCGCACGCGTCTCGCGTGCGTAGAAAAAAAAGTTGAAATTCTAACTCTCTAAAAGACTTAAGAATACTAATGAAAAATCGGGATCGAGTCATACCCTTATAGGAGCCTGAAAAACTTCTGTTAAAGCCAAAGCAGAGAACCGAATGTTCTTTGTTATCGAAAGTATCCTTTCGAGTTCTTGGGAGATTTTTTCCCAGAATATTGACAATGATAATCGATGCAGTTTGTGTGCTAATAAAGAAAATGGTTAACATCACAAAACTCGTTTCTATACCAACCACACCCAGTGATTTGCCTTCGGCGATTACTTTTCATGTTGCATAGTTAGGGAAGCGTATCATGATACATGATGCATAATTCATAATTCATGAAAAACACAGACTGTGTCGGTGGGGATCTGTTATACGAAAGTATGGCAGGTTTCTTCTCAGATTATTTTTATATTGCAAAATTGAAATCATTTTCATTATAACTTTTTTCAAAACATAGTTTTGAAAAAAGTTGAAACGAAATTGAAATCATTTTCATTATAACTTTTTTCAAAACATAGTTTTGAAAAAAGTTGAAAATAACATTCTTTGCTTATCTCATTATATCAATTTTCATTATTTCATACTTCATTCTCCAACATGACAGAAGAAGCGGTTGTTGTTCCTTCTGAGACGTTTCATGTTTCGATGACTCTTTCGCGAGTTCGAAAGGATCTAAATAAACTTAATGAATTGTGCCCAAAAGTTACTAAACGAGCTGCTTATGCGTATGATGGAACATCATCATCAGTATATGCGGTTTCTGTTTCAGAATTTATTGGACGATCTGCTTCAGTTGAGCAATTTTTCGAGTTTATTGACAATGAAGTGAAAAAAATAAAAAAATGAAGATGAAACTAAAGAATTATTATTCGAAACTCGAGATAATCTCAAGAATAGTTTATTTGCTGAAAATGCTAGGCTTGGTATTGATCGTTTATTGAGTCGAATTCAACGATTATCAACTCGTAAATCCACACTGAAAAAGAGGTTAACTGTAAAAGTTCCATACATGACACGCGAATCTCTTTCAACTGTTTACATCACATACACTAGTAGAAGAACTCGAGTGAATCATACATTATCAGTTTCTAATATTGCGATTGAATCTGAGCTAGCGATCCAAACCGAATTGGATAATGTGAACAAGGAATTGCGTAATCTAGAGGAGAAACGAGATCAGATTAATGCTTCTCACAAGATGACATTCGATTATCCAATTGAAATTGCCAAGTTATTGGGATATGTTTAAAAATTGATTTTATTATATTGCTATTAGATTTACAAATAAGTATAGTTAACATGGCATTCGAATACGAAAAAGTAAAAGATATAATTAATACTATTTATGAACGAATTAGCGATTTAGGATTCGTAAATAATATTAATAATATTAATAATATTGGTGCACGAGTTAGCAATTTATGGTTCGTAGATAAACACAACACTACATTAGGAATATCAAATTATTGTTTAGATTTTATATTGTTAGTTGTTGTTCATTCAACTGACGAACCAAAATTAGAAATTATGATTATGAATCGAGAATATAATCAGATAAAGTTCGATGAACTTGGTTATAAAAATGGTGTTCAATTATTTGCATTGGAAAAATTATTTGAACATTTAGATCAAATATATAAAAATCCATCAATAATAAAACTAAATTCTCACGAAAAAATGAAATAAGCAATATTCTAAATAGACCTATTTGATTTATATCCAAACAATGCATCGTCGAGTGATCTCAAGATGTGTTAGATATTATAGTATCAAAACATGTCCATTTGAATATACTCAACAACAAGCCAATGAGAAATTCGCCCAAAAATCATTGTTTGAGAAATCCAATAATAAGACAGGGTTGACTGAATATATTGGAAATAAGATAGTCAAAAAGTTTTTACCATTTCACACCGCACAATTTCTAGGACTTAGATCGCGTTTTAAAGGTCAATATGGAATAGATCGGAGTGAAACTTATTATATTGGGAAAACTATGTATACACGATCGTGGACTGACTGGTATGATATAGCAGAAACATTAGAAGCTGTTAATTATCCATTCGGGCTAAAAGAAACACAAGTGTATGCTAACTTTGAATATATTCGTAGTTATGTCGAAGATATATTATATATTCAAAACTATTATTATTTAAGAGAAATGGATATTGATTCTGCATTGATCGAATCACATACTATGAAAATGCAATATGCATTACAAATAATACTTGGAAGAATTAGTGATTTAGAGTATTCAAGGACATCAGATCATATTAAGTCTCAACACGGAGCTGATCGTGTTAATATATCAGTTGAGCCATTGATTCAGTGGTCAAAGATAGAATTGGCAAGTTTTCATCTTCCCGCGTATATATATTATGATACGATAACTGAGAATTCTAAAAAATTCAAGATGTGTAAAATTATGAGTGGAATATCTGGAGAAACACATGGAGATGTGTTATACTCCCCTGTCAAAATAGGTGCTACTATTGGTTCAGTTGCAAGTGTCTTGTCTCTGTTTATATTTAAGATACATCCCGCAATGGCGATTGGAAGTATCTTGTTTAGAATAGGAGTTATTCCGAGTCTTATTGGTCTGTCATCTGGACTAATAACAAAATATTCATTTGAGTATAGATATAAAAAAAAGTATAATGTGATGAAAGAAGAAGCTGAGAATAATAAATACTTTGAAGAATCTGAAGATGACAAGAAAAGACAAAGAATTAAGGATAATACAAAATCCAAGTCTTCTGAAGAAAAAACTAGACATAGAACTGAAGTAGATCCTGATGATGATTATGCAGTTCTTGGATTAAATGCTAGTCAGACAATAACTTTAGAGATTTTAAGAAAGGCGAGAAATGATAAACTCAAATTATGGCACCCAGACATGTTTGTTCAACAAAAAGACAAATATGTATGTGATGATATGACTAAGAGAATTATTGAAGCCCATGATAGAATTAAAAAAAAGATTACTTAGGAAGCAATATTTTTCTTTCCGATTCAGTTAGGCTGGTTCCTCCTTTCATACGAGTTTCATTGATGAGGAATTTTTTAGTTCTATCATCTTTTGCCACATCGAGAGGAGTAAAACCGCGTTTATCAAGAATGTTGATTTTATTGCCATGCTTACACAAAATTTTTAAGACTTCAATATTGCCATGTTCACTCGCATAATGAAAAGCAGTTTTGTGATATGGACAATCACAACTAGCATAAACATTTGCTTTTAATTCTTCTATCAAAAAAGTGGTGTCTTGAACATCGCCTCGTTTAGCGGCATCTGTTAAGGCAGTATTTTCGTGTCGATCGTGTGAATCAACAGGAATATTTCGAACAGTGACTAAATGTTTAGCAAGGGTATAATTTTTCAAATAGATCGCTTCTCTAAGTTCATGAGCAGATTTATGATAAGAACTATCTCGATATATCGGAGTATTGTCTTTAATGAACTTATTTAGAATATGAGCATCGTCTGAAAAATGTCTAATTGGAATTTTTGCAATACGAAATATATGTTTGATCATGATTATGTATACATTAAGATATAATTCACTAAAAATATTATTATTTCAATTTTTCGAAAAAATTGAAATAATAAACAAATAATAAATACAATATATTATTATATTTTCGAAAGATGTCTTATTCCGCATATATAATTGCTAAAAATGTATATGCTAATGCTGTCAAGGATGAAACAATGGCAATTCAAAATTTCGAATATTTCAAAAAAATACTCATATCACATATTGAAATAGCGAAAATAGAAGTTCAACGGATGAAATGCACGGAAGGAGCTGTTTTAAGTATGAATAAAACAGTTCCTAAACATGTTATTTTAGCTTACGAGGATAAATTACGAGAGAATGCTGATAGAGCTGTTCGAATGGCTGAAGTTAGTAAAGCTCGGTTTCTTTCTTCTAATGAGCGTAGGATAAAGGCTTCTATGGAAGTTGAAAGATGTAAAAAAATTGTTGAGTCTTTCCAGTTTGGAAAAAAATAAAATTTTAATTTAAAAGTTACATCATATCAAACAACTTATCAACAATTTTTAATGCGTTGCATCTAGTTGCCTAAAACTTGGAAAGCCTTAAAAAAAATTCAATGTTTTACATTGAACATTTTTAAGGCTTTCCAAGTTTATTGTTGCCGAAGAAATTATAGCGAATAAAAAGTTGATTTTTTTATTATAATTGTGTATAGCCAATTATAATAATCAAATTAATGTCCCAGAAGTATAAACCCAAGTTTCATAGTCATGAAACTAAACCAACTTATAGAGTAAAAGTTTCCAAACCAGAAAATATTGTTCGTGAAACATTAGATCGAGGATCTCAAATCAAAAAAAAGGAGGATGAACTCAAAGCTAAAGAAAAAGAGATCAAGGATTTGAAGGAACTCAAAAAGCTAGAAGACAAGCAAAAGAGTCTATTGAAATGGGCGAAGAAGTTTGATGAATCCATCGAACAGAAAAAGAATGAACTCAAGAAAAAAACAATGAGTTAAAATTTGATTTTTATTTATCTACTTTACATAATATAATAAGATCACAAAATGGATATAATTGCAAAATATCCCGATTTATTGGAATTATACAACAGAAACGATAACGAAACCAAGGATAAAATTAGACATACTATCACTGAAAAGATTTCCAAGTCAGATGGTGTTGGATATGTTTATGGATTTTATTCACCAAAAGATCATTGTTTGAGAACTAATTTTTGGATCAAATTAGGTCGCACAGAGAGAAATCCCTTTGTTAGAGTTGAAAAAGAATGGAATGGTGAACTAGTATTTTGTCTAAAAACAAATTATAATCACAGATTAGAAAGACTCATCCATTTATTTCTCGATTATGCAAGAGAACCCAGAGTTGATATTTGTGAAAAAGTTCATAAAGTTAAATGGTGGAAAAAAATATTATGCTGTTTTAAAAAGGATAAGTTAATCAGTTCAGAATGTAAACGAGAAATAGAATGGTTTCATTTCAAGGAGAAAATAAATATTGTTTCTTTGGTGTCTCAGATATGGGATCTAGTTGAAGAAATATGTTCAGAGGACAATGATATAATTGTCGTCGAAGACGAACGCAAACTAAATATTAATTTGGCTACCTACAAAGAGTTATTAACTTTGCCAAATGTAGGTAAAACAACAGCCGAAAAAATTATAGAATATAGATTAGCTAAGAAATTCGATTCAAAGAGGAACTTAAATTAGTTCACAAACATTTGAATAATAAATTCGATAAGATAAAAGATAGGATTTGTGTTGAATAATATTATTCTGTTTTATTATTCTGTTTTATTATTCTGTTTTATTATTCTGTTTTATTATTCTGTCCATTATTCTGTCCATTATTCCGAGCCATATGCCATATTGCTCTCGCCCATGTTGTTTTACGATTAATCGTAAAACATCTTTTTTGAATTTTTTGATTCTGGTGAATCAAAAAATTGGGCGTTTATCAAACTGTCCATAACAATGTCTATATTTGTGTTCATAATTTCATTTTGTCAAAAATATAGAATAATTGTTATAAGCTATTTGATTGAAGACTAGCATACATATCCAAATAACATATCCAAATAACTCAGTCAATAATAAAACAATCTTCTGTGTTTTCATTTATAGTATCTACTTTAAGATCATCAAATAGAGAATCATTTAGTAAATCTAATTCATTTGGAACTTGAGTTTCGTGATCTTTAGTAAATCCTAAGTGATATAATTCATTAAAATATTTATTGAATAATTTATATGATCTTGTTTTTTCTACAATACTAGTAGGAAAAGTTCCGATGAATCTTCCGAAGAATTTATAATAGAATTTATGTTTTTCATTCAATGTTATGATATTATCAAAAACTACATCATTGACAGCAGTTAGATATCCAACAATAAATACATTTTTTTGAGGAGTCATAACACATGTTCCAATATCTCCAAGTTTAAATATAAATCCATGCATTGGAACTTTGATATATTTAGTTCCAATTTTGTAAAAGATATATTTTTTGTTTTCGAGTTTTTCTTTTCCACAAATACTGAATTCATCTAACCAATGAATAAAGATATTATTAAGATGTTGATCAATTAATGTCAAGTTAAAATATTCCCATACATAATGAGAAGTATGTAAATAGAAAATAATACACTGATCGATAATATCAGGAATATATATTTCTTTACCGTTAGGTAAGACACATGATAATTTTTTTTCATTGATCATTAAATAATCACTAAATTTTTCTAGAGTTGCCAAATAATCATATTTATTTCTGTATTCAAAAACATCCAGAGTGTCTTGAACAAATTTATCATAATGTAATTCTATTTCTTTTGATAATCCATTCTTGTGAAGAATAATATTTGTTACTAAAGATTTTTTTAATGGATCACAACAACCAAATCCAACCATGAATGGTAAATGTAAATTTAGTCCACGATACCAATGTTTTGATATAAAATATAACATAATTGCTTCACATGTTAGAGAAAAATTAGAACCAATAATTAAGTTATCATTATGATTATGATATGTCATTGTTCCTGATTTATCTTCTTTCAGATGTTTATTAACAACAGATATTTTAAATATATTTTCACCGATAGTAATATCCATATATGAACCAACAGTAGGAATAACAACATGACTAAAATATCCTGAACCAACATATTTATCACAAAAGCTTCCTATTTTCCAAACTTCATCATCGAGTTTTTCTTCGATTTCTTTATGAGTGCATTTAGTTAATAGATCATATAGATTTATTTCATTATTTCCGCCAGATTGACTATTGATTATTTTTTGTTTGTCTAAATCAATATATGTATCTAGTTCTAATAATTTATTATCGATTACAAATTTTATCATATCATGAGGTAATATTTTCTTGTCTATAAAAACACTTAATTGTCCCGCATTGAATGCTATTTGTAATAGTCTATTTAGTTGGACTTTGAAACCAGATTTTTTATCAACGAGATTTTGTAATTGCATAAAAAAATGATTTGATATAGGATCAAATTCTGATTTATTGATATTATATTTTTCGGCTAATTTATTCATTTGATAATATATTTGTCGTAGATGATCATTATATTTTAGTTGCCAACTGTCATTATTTTTAATTTTATTTTCGATATCATTCCATGCTTTTTTACCATCAACTTGTTCTCCAAGTTGAATTCGTTCTTGAATATTTTTGGCTTTATTGAATACATTATCAAATAATTCTTTTATATTCGTCATAATATATGATTTCAAAAAATTGAATAATTTATTTGAATAATATATGAATTATACAATCATACAAATATGGCAGAAATAAAAGAAGAAGATTTATATTGTCCAATAACACATCAATTATTCAATGATCCTGTTTTTGCAAGCGATGGATTCATTTATGAAAGATCGGCGATAGTGAAACATTTCGAGAGCAATTATACAAGTCCTATAACACGAGAAACAATAACTAATAATGTATATCCATGTCATATAATGAAATGCATGATAAGTTCATTTTTGGAAAAAAATCCTGACAAAAAGAGTGATCAATATAAAGAAATTAAATCATTTAGTTCCGTAGCAGAATTAAAATCATCAATTGATAAATATGATATAATAGACATTTCTAAAATGAGTCATAATGAAATAATAGATTTAGTTAAAGATGATATTGTTATAAAAGTGATAGATAAGGTAGACGATTTGAATAAAAAATATCGTAGTGAAACTAGGTTGATACATTATATTTGTGCAAATTCAACATTTGAAGTAGTTAAATATATTGTAGAAAAAGGTGTTGATTTAGAATGTGAAGCAGATGATACATCTAGACCTATTCACAGTGCATGTAAATATGCGAATATTGATACAATATTATTTTTAATCAATAAAGGTGTTAATATTGATTGTCCGAATAGACAAGGTTGTTATCCCATAGATTATATTGTATCTAACGATAAATTAAAAAAAGATATCGCTCAGTTTTATTGGACTAATTATATATTGCCTCGAATTGAAAAATAAATCAAACCATGCTTTTTCCACCTTGATGAATTCATTGAATCGCCTTTAGTTCAAAGAATATGAGAATCACCAATATTATACACAAACAATCACATGTAAATTTGACATAGGAAAAAAAATCTATATTATGTTGTCATATATTCAATTATGAATATATATGAGTATAAAAATATCATACTAAAGCATATTTTTTATAAGACGATGTAATATTGGTTATACGAGAGGCATTTAGAGCAAGATAACCTTGACAGCAACAAAAAACTTGATATTTCTTGATAAAAATATCAAGTTTTTGTTGACATTGCATCGAGAAGAATAAAAACGAAGTTTTTATTCTAAGCGGATTAGTAGATGCTTCACATCTACTAATCTCGCGTTGCCCAATACTTATTTTGATAAAAAGCGAAGCTTTTTATTAAGAAATACTTAAAAATGTTCAATGTGAAACATTGAATTTTTTTAAGGCTTTCCAAGTTTTATGCTACTAAATGCAATGATATTCTTCATCACATTCAATATCAGATATTAATTGTTTGATATATTGTATTTTGTCCAAATATAACGCTATAAATACTCGACACATGATACACATAATATTTGTGATAATAATACATATTTCTAATAATGTATCATAACATTTGATGAAAATTTCAATCAATAACAAAAATATAAATTCTATACCAATAAGAATCATTGAAAATTTTTGGCAAATATGACATTTTATGAAAAACAGTCCTCTATAGATATCGAGAATAAATATACCACGAACATACATATATCCAAATTTTGTCATATGAACAATAGACAGAATTGAAAAAATAGTTACTAAGAATATCAATATATAGTTACATATTTTGATTTTTTTGTAATATATATTTAGATCTATGTTATAATCTAAAATAAACACAGACATATTTGCTGGGAGTGTTCGGTTCCCATTTTTTACCCGTCTTCCTCAACGGTTTTGGTAGGTCTTCTTAAATGTTCAGGTCTTCCTAATCCTTTAAGAATAGAATTACCGCATTCATAAATATTTATAGATCCATTATCGTCTCTATTAATAAATATATCAATTACTTCCTCTTTCGAGTTAGTATATTTAGTTAACAGAACACTATGAACCTCTTTTCCTTGCGAATCTTTCCATTTCTTTATTTCTAACCCCGTTTTATGATATCTTTTCGATGTGTTATATTCGTCGATATCTAATATAATAAAATACTTAGCTAACATTTTCTTCATCCATTTATTCGGCGTAGAATAAAAACCTTTTAAGTGATTCGATCCTCCCCACATCCCGTAAAATATAGCTAGCTTCTTATTGGCATTATCACCGCTTAAATATATGTCCTTTATCTCCTTCACAATCTTAGCTTCCATTCGTTGTTTGCCTATATATGTCTCAAATTTTAACTTTCTAAAAATAGGTTGTTTATAAAACTCCTGTAACGCCTTAAAATGTTTCATATATAATTTCCAATATTGTATATATTTATAATAATTCATGGTTCGATGTGTCTTCTTCGATAACTCATTGAGTATCTTCTTTATTTTCTGATCTTTATTTGTCAAATCATTTCTCTTCTTACTAGCTCTTGTCATACCAGTTTCTTGTCTCCATCTACCAGAACTCAAATTATATGTCTCATATTTGATGTCTCCATTTCGTAAATATCCATCTCTTTTCTTAATGATCTTATTTAGTCGTTCTTTATTTTGAGTTATTTTAATTTTTATATCTTTAATAACACTTCGTAAAGTGTGAATTTGTTCACGATTCTTTGTAGTATTAATAACTTTAATATTCTTTTCCAAATCGAGTTCATCATCTGATATTTGTTTCTCTATTACTTTTCGAGTATCTTCTAATTTTTCAGAATATTCTTTTTTAAGTGCATCGTATTCTGATTGCTGATCTTTTTCAAATAATCTTAAATTTTTAATGCCATTGATTACCATATCTCTATCATGTTTTAATTCATTAATTTTATCAATCGATCGCTTGTCATCAGTTGCACTTTTTATCATCTCATCATATCTCCGAATTCGATCTTCTGCTTTTATGATACATGTTTGAGTATTATGTAATTCACTTTCTGCTTCAATTAATTTCTCATCATTTATAAGTTTCATTCCACATAAATGAATTGGATCATTTTTACCAGGATCCTGTCCTATCAATACATATTGATCTACATCTAATAATTCTTTTTTCTCAGTATCTGAAAGATTTTCAATATTAGGATATATTTCTTTAATTTGAGGATCAAATTTATCCAAAACAAGCGTTCCTTTAATAAATATAGATGATTGATTTTTACCGTCCATGAATATAGTTTCATTAAATTCTTTATCTCCAGATTTCAATTTATCCATATTAAACACTAATCTAAATAAGTGTTTTCCAAATACTGTATAATATAAACTTATGAGTGATATAGTTGGTTCAAATTTATTTAGTGATTCTGTTACCTTATCAATATCTGTATACTTTTTAAGAGTATTTGTTATTGTTTTTACATTATATTGTTTAATATGATCTCTATCCTTCATAAAACTATTTAATATTCTACAAATATTAATACTATACATTTTATTAGTATTGGTAATCATAGTTTGTCGTGTATCAGTATTTAATAATTGATTACATATATATTGTTTAATTTGATATACCATATTTTGTTTGGTCTTAAAATTTTCGATAATAAATTCATTATATGTTTGTGTTATTAATTCCGATCGTCTTTCATCATTCTGAAATACATATATCAATGATGATCCAGTAATTAAAATATTATTAGGAATTAAACTAGTCGAATTTGGAAGCATATTATATGGTTTATATCCGGTCTTTTCTATCATTTTATTGATAGTAATACTTTTTACAAAACATTCAAATGTTTGTGATTTAGCTGTATAATTAATATTATCTTCATCTAATTTATTGGGAACAATCAAGTGTCTGTTCTTATTCAAAAAATTAATATACTTTGTATTTCGATCTTTATCAGAGCTAAATTTAACTTTTTTATGTGATTTACCATTAAATAAGTGATTCTTAATCTTACCTAATTCTTTCTTAATTAACTTCTTTTCATCATCAGTATATTTGCAAATTTTAGATTTACAAACTTCGATATCATGTTTAATCTTTTTAATTGATTCATCGAGTTCTTTGATAGTTATTTTATTGATATTACCATGTAATTCTTTGATTGATTCAATTTTCTTTTTGGCTTCTTCTATCTTTTTAGGAGATGTTAGAGTGTGATTGTTTAGTTTTTTATTTAACTTATCATAATGTTGTTTTGTATTTTTATGAGTGTTCCATTTTCAAATCTTTATTAAGATTGGATAATGTTTCTTGGATTTTAGGATTACTTTTTAAAAATATAATATTTATTAGTCTCGAAATATATTCTTTATAATGTTCACGAATATTTGTTCGTGTGCATGTTGTCATTAATCGTGCTAATGGTGGGATAAATGTATAAACACCTATAAATTTGTGTCCATTAATTTTATCTAGATAATCATTTTTTATATCCATAATATAAATTTTATTTAATAATGTTTGAAACAGTTTAACATTATTTTCCTCAGATAGATCATTATATTTTTGATACGATCCAATAACAGTTCTAAAAAAATATTCTGAAACATTATCGTTGAATATATCTATATCGGAATTTGCGGTAAAATCTAATCTTTTAAAGGCTTTAATAAAATCCTTATATCGTTCCATAACTTCTTTATCTTTATCTCTTATTCCAAAATGTATTTTTACAAACAGTGCTTGTAATGAAAATGCAAATATGGTCAGAGGATTAAAATAATTTGTAATGATTTCGAAATCATTTATATCATTCTTATTTCTGACTAATTGATTTAATGTTGATTTTATAGCAACATTCATAATGATTATTATATAATATATTTTTAAATCAAATTATTATTTTTATTAAAAAACTAAATAAATCTAAAATAACTGATTTAATTGTTAGGCTTATGACCGAACACTTCTGCTATAAATAAAAATATTATAATATTCAATGTTATTATTTTTCAAATTTTATTGAACAATGCAGATTTTTGATCCTTCCATTCTATCAATAATAATGCTATCTAATCTGATAACATTTCTTTTTGTTAGATGAGAATTTGAATCGATCATATCGTATATTGATTCTCTTAAAAATGTAGTATTTCGCAAGTTAACTTTTTGTTCAATCATATATAAAATTGATTCCATAGAACCAAATTTACAAATTAGATGAATTGGTTTCCAACCATCAATCGTTTCACATTCTAAATTGACTTTTTTTTCAATTAGATATTTGAGTGTTTGAAAATTTCCAAATTTACAAACAAAATGAATTGGTCTCCAATAATTATTGGTAAAACATTCTAAATTTACACCCTTATCAATCATATATTTGATTGACTCAAATGTTCCATATCTACATATCGAATGAATAGGTCTCCAATTTTCGATATTTTCACATTCTAAATTCACCACTTTATCGATCATATATCTGATGATAGTTGGTGTTCCATATCGACAAATATAATGTATTGGATATGCAATGCTATCTCGACATTCTAAATTAACTCCATTATCAATAAAAAGTTTTACTACTTCTTGTGAATTATGTTGACAAACATAATGTATTGGTTTAATAGCCATGTTGGTTGTGCATTCCAAATTAACTCCTTTTTCTAGAATATATCTAATAGATTCTTCAGATCCATAATTACAGAGAAGATGTATAGGTCTCATACCTGATGATGTTTGACATTCTAAACTAACTCCTTTATCTATAATATATTTAATAAGATAGAATGATTGATGAGCACATATATAATGTATAGGTCTTAACCCATCACTTGTCGAGCATTCTAAATTTATTTCTTTATCTAAAACATATTTGATCATTTTTTCCTTTCCATATTTACAAATACAATGTATAAAATTCATACCTCCGCAATAATATTCAAGATTTAAATCATCTATTGTTTTTTCATCTAATTGGGTAATAAATGTTATTCGTTGATCAATGGGTAATTTTTTGAATGATTCATCGTAAGAATTTTTTTGTTTGACATATACATCTTTCTTTTTATCAGGATTTTTTTCTAGAAAATTTGCAATAGCATTCCTAATATAATGACAATCATAGTAAGTATTATTTATCATTTGTCTAGTTAAAGGACTTATAGTATTTGACATAAGCCATATTTTAATAGCCTGTTTTTCATAAATATGTCCATCACTTGCAATAACAGGTTCGTTAAATATTTGACAAGTGATAGGACAATAGAAATCTCTTTCAGAGATCTCAGTCATTTTTTCAATAAAATTTATATAGTTTCATCATAGGATTCATTTTTCAATTTTTTAAAATTTCAAAAAAGTTGAAAAATCAAACTCTCTGTAAATCCCATTAATTTTTCATATATTATAGTTCTCCTCAATGTCTTCTGGTGAACTGTTCTCTGTTGCTTCGGGCGTGTCTGGGGTTGAACACCCAAGCTTGTCCAAGCCCGCGTCTCATTTGCCGTTCGATAACTCGGTTTTTGATCGAGTTATTTGTGCGGTTTTTAGGCGTGCATGTTGTGCCTATAAATCTGGAGAAGCCCCTGAAGTTGCAATCTCTAGAATCCTGAAGGAGGAAACGGTGATGCTTGCTATTTTCTTGGATTTTTAAGAGGAAATCCAAACCAAGCTTTACAACAAGGCGTGCGAATACGCAAAGCATGAGGCTTTGCGGGTTGGGGATGAGTTGCCGACAAAGACAGATATGCCGACAATTGAAAAGGCTCTGTTTATTGCGGTGATTTACAAGAGCCTTGCCGACAAAGCTTGATGTTTCTACACTTGCGAGCTGTGAATATTATTATTTTGTGAAAAATTCATTTTTCATAAAATATAATCTAAACATAATTTTTTATTTTATTGTATATCATGTGCGACATTGATTATCTAATTTGTTTAGATTTCGAAGCTACTTGTTGGGAAAATTCTAGTCAACATGAAATTATAGAATTTCCGAGTGTAGTAGTGGATGTAAAAAATAGAAAAATTATTGATAGAATTGAACAATTTGTTAGACCCAAAAATAATGTTATTTTAAGTGAATTTTGTAAAAATCTTACACACATAACACAAGAACAAGTTAATAATGGAATTACATTCAAACAAGCATTTACAAATCATTTTAACTTTGTTCAAAAATATCCAAATCATATTTTTGTGACATGTGGAGATTGGGATTTGTTAACCATGCTTCCAAGTGATTGTTTCGAGAACAAAGTTAAGATTTCTAAAACTTACAAAGAATGGATCAATATTAAGCATCCATTCAAACACATGTATAAGATGTATAATGGAGCTTCGATGGATAAAATGCTTAAGAGATTAAATATGACATTTGAAGGTTCTCCTCATAGAGGCATTGATGATGCCCATAATTTAGCAAGAATTTGTATTAAGATGATGGAGGATGGCTATGTATTCCCCAGACAAAAATAATTGAAAATATAACTCTTAATAAGTCTCATGAATAATGTTCTCATATCTCTCAATATGGAAATTCAATATCATCGTGTAGTTCTCATTACAATATTTTTTTACACACTCGAGACAATATGTTGTGATATATTTACTATGATATTTAGATTTCCAAAATTTTCTGCACTAATATGTGGAATGATTTCATATTTCATAATAATGAACAGAGATAATAGAGAAATTATTTTCACTAGGAAATCTGGTAATAGCTATTATTTTAGATTGCCAAATTTCGAAGAGGTTTCATGAAATTTTCATTTCATGAATTGTAAACTCGTCTCCATATTCTGTTTTATATTTTGTATTACGATATGAATAATGATCGGGGATATAATATTCGTCACGAAATTCTTCATAACCAAAATTTTGAATATATATGATGGTGTGCCATCGCTTTTCATACATACATCTCAATGAATATGATCCATTATATGTTTCGTGCAAAAATAGAGTATCGCGATCAGGATGTTTTTCAATGGCTTCAGTAAAACTTAGTGTTAGATAATGTTCGCGATCTAAAAATAAATTTCCTGATCCACATGCAAGAATATTAACTCCTTTATGTTTTAGAAATAATTCCCATAATCCTGAATTAGAATCAACACTTAATACCTTAGATGTTTTCATTTTATTTGCAAGAATTTCAATGATATCTTGTGATGGCATTGTATATTCCAATTTTGAATTAAAAATTTCAATGGCTCCTGTATCGATATTTTTTACGATATACATTAAGAAAGTTAAACAGTCATATATTTTTTCTGGTTCAAATTTTGTCATGTGATCAATAAATTGATCATAGATGGTTGTATCATGTTCTTGCAAAAATAAAGTATCTCGTAAACTTGAAATTGCTGATTCTCGATGTTCTCCATCGAGACACCATTTACGATACATTGTTGGAATAAAATCTGATGGAACTGTATGTTTTCTTCTGAGAGGCTTAGACATGATAGAAAATATAATATTGTATTCAGTGCTATTAGTAGATTGAATTTTTCAACTTTTTTCAAAACGAAGTTTTTGAAAAAAGATTTATTTATCTATTTTATATTGTTCTAAATATTGAACTTTTGTAGTTAATTCAAGAATTATTTTTGTTCAATCTAACAATTTCATCTTCGAGTTCTTGATTTTTAAGTATCAATGATTCTATTGCTTTTGTTGACATTTCTATGATTGCATCTTTGACAAAAGAAACATCTGACATTGTATTCTAAATAATTTTAATCCTAGAATATAAAAGAGATCATTATTTCAATTTTTTACAAAAAAATTGAAAACTACACAATAAGATCATAATCATAATAAAAAAAGCAATCATATGGAACAACAGATAGGAAGTTTATATTGTCCAATAACACAACAATTGTTTGTGGATCCTGTAATAGCAAGTGATGGACATATTTATGAAAAATCTGCATTAGAAAATTGGTTAAAAATCAAAAACACAAGTCCATTAACTAATGAGAAATTATATAATACACTATATCCATGTCATTATATGAGGAATTTAGTTGCTTCATTTCTTGAAGTAAATCCTGAGATGAAGAGTGATACTACTCCAAAAAAATTATTATGTAATAAATGTGATTATATTTTAAAATATTATCCCGATTATGATATTATTGATTTGAGTATTATGCCAGACAATGAATTAATAGGATTGGTGTCTCATATCAATGAACAAATAATAGATAAAATAAGTAATTTAGAACAAATATATTTTGATAATTGGCGATTGATACATTATATTTGTCATGTTGGAAGTAAAAAAATGGTTAGATATATAATAGATAAAAAAGTTAATTTAGAATGCGAAACTGATAAAGGTAGTAGACCTATTCATTTCTTATGTGAAAGATTTCCTTTAGAAACATTGAAATATTTATGTGAACAAAATATTAATTTGGAATGCGAAAGAGCTGGCAAATTAAAACCCATTCATGTTGCTTGTATATCCAGTGATAAATATGCTTTTGAAAAAATCAAATATTTAATTGATTTAGGTGTTAATCTTGAATGTGAAGATTATAAAAAGATGAGACCAATCCATTTGATATGTCATTATGGTTCATTACAAATGTTAAAATATATTATGAATAAAGGTGTGAATTTAGAATGTCAAGATAATGAAGGTTATACACCATTGCATACAGCATGTAGATTTGGAACTATGCAAATGATTGATTATTTGATAGAACATGGAGCAAAAATTGATTTAGATGACAATCTAATTTATGAGTTAATTGATTTGAATCCAAAATGCAAGACACAAATAACAAGATATTATTTCGAGACAAAATTTAGTTTATTGAAGAAAAATTGATAAGAATAATTGATAAGAATAATGAATCAAATATATAAATAATAATATATGATGGATTATACGCTTGATATATCAGGCTTAGATACAGTATCATTAGCATATCTAAACAAATTACCTAAAATTAGTGAAAGAAAAAAAGAATATACTAATATTCAAAACTACATTAACAATGGAAGAATTTTATTGTGTGATATCAAGAATTCGCTTTGGCTCGATAGAGCTAGACATGATCTTAAATTAGAATTAACAAATCAAAAAAATTTATGGATAGATATGGCAAAATTTGAAACAATAATGTTTACATCTGATATATACTTTTCGATAATGTTAATTATCCTTGAAAAATCAAACAAAATAAAAAATATTATTTATCACGATTATCCGAAAAATATTAGAACATTGTCAAGATTCATAAGTAGAAACAAGACTACAACAATTTGAAATGTATATTTCTGGTGAGATTCATAATGGATTTTATGAATTTTTGATGAGATTTATGCAACACAACACATTAAAATTTCTAACTTTATATCCAAATATTCCGATAACATTCCATACATATCATACTGCAATAAGAGAATTTTTGATAGCTTCTAAAAAACCTAAAATAGTAATATTGAATTTTCACGATCACATATTACAAATTAGAAATATGTATTATAACTATTATACGCCTCATATTAATGTCATACTTTACTATCGTTCATTATGTTTGTCAGAAAGATGTTTTACTTCAGAGAATAATTATCTAAGATTCTTATGTTGTTATTCGCCTATTTGGGTTGTCATACAAGTATGTGATTTGTTAAAAGAATAATTCTGAATTGTGATCAACTGAAACATTCTTATAAAATCCAACAATTGATTCTATCTTAAAATGAGTTTGAATCATTGTTATAAAAATTGCAATTAGTAGTTTCTTAAAAATCATATTGAAATTTGTTATAAATAATAGAAAAATAAGTAATTATTTTGGATTTTCATTTTTTAAGAATAGTTTGTTAACAAATCTATTTTTAAAAAGACACCGTTTGATGTCGCATACACAAAGTAAAACATTCTTGCTTGTATTGTCCATTTTGAATATGAGAACATTCTCGTTCACATCTGCTCAGTTTAGAAAATCCTCCATCGAGAAAATTATAAGGTTTCATTGTTAGAAATCTGTTATATGGATTATTATAACCAGCATAATCGTGCATATTATGTCCAGCAACATAATATTCAGGAATATTTATTCTTCCATTTTGTAGACCATATGTGTTTGTTTTTTCAGGAATAGGATGAGTTATAACATACAATATAAAAATGGAAACAAACACGATACTCAGAAAAATTCCTGTTCCATTGTTTTGAACCCAACGAGAGACACTTTGGCAAATTGCCATCGTTGTTGTAAGAATAATGGATATGGTATTGGGATTTACTTAGATTTGTAGTTTCAACTTTTTATAAAAAAACATAAAATATAATTATGTTATCAAATTAGACGAACAATATTTTATCATATTTAACAACACATAAAAATGAGATTTCTTTAAAATGGATCAATAATTTAGATATGCGAAGTTATAAATATATTCGAAAGTTAGACAATGAACATATTGAGGAATCTGATACATTAATTTGGGATTTCCATGTATTGAAATCGAAATCAATTTTCATCATACTTTAAAAAAGTTGAATAAAATATCATATCATCTCTCCTTATTTTAGAATACAACAAACATGGATCATATCTATTGTCCTATTACACATCAAATATTTTTGGAACCTGTCATAGCAAGTGATGGGTTTATCTATGAAAAATCTGCAAGATATGGTGTTTAAGACTACATATATTAGTCCAATGACTCGTGAACCATTACAAAGTTCATATCATAAATGCAATTATATGAAAAATATTGTTTCAGAATATCTAAAAACAAATCCTGATATGAAAAAAGAACAATATAAGAAAGTATTAACAGTTAAATCTTACAATGAAATTGTTAATAATATTGATAAAGTAGATTTTATAGATATCAAATCGTTCGTTGATATAATTAAATTAGCTAAAAACATAACAATCAAAATTGTGGACAAAATAGAAGACATAAAAAATATAAATCATGAACTTTTGCGTAATATATGTCGATATTCATCATTTGAAATATTCAAACACATCATCAATAAAGGAATAGATTTAGAAAAAGAAGATTCTACAAAAAATAGACTAATACATTCTGTTTGTGATGTTGGCTCTGTTAATATGTTTGGATATCTCGTTGATAAAGGAGTCAATTTAGAATGTAAGAATAGTGAAGGAATGAGACCTATACATGTTATTTGTAATACAAATACCAATATAAAAGTAACAAGTATGAAACTCAAATATATGAATAACAGATTACTCAAACTTAAATATATTATTGACAAAGTCGATTTAGAATGTGAAGATAATGATAATTGGAGACCAATACATTATGTTTCTAAATATGGTTCATTGGCAATGTTAAAATGTCTTATTGATAAAGGAGTTAATCTTGAGTGTGGAACAAATTATGGAGATTTTCCGTTACATCTTATTTGTGATCGAGAGAAGAGTTTTAGATTGTGTGAATATATAATTAATAAAGGTGTTAATTTAGAATGTGAAAATACTGCGAAATATAGACCAATACATATTGCAATTTTAGCTACAAAAACTTCGATACAAACAGTGAAATTATTAATTGATAAAGGAGTTAATTTAGAATGTCAATGTGAATATAGTGATAGACCAATTCATATTGCATGTAGGGAAAATTTGTGTGATGTAATAAAATTATTGATAGATAAAGGAGTTAATTTAGAATGTGAAAATGATGATCATCAGACACCAATACAAATAATATGTCGATATGGTTCCGCCGAAGCATTAAAACTTTTGATATCAAAGGGTGTAAAATTATCTGGAGATTTACATAATTTGATCAACGAAAATGAAAAACACAGAAGCGAAATAATAAAACAATGTTTAAGATTAATTCATGAGAGAGTATATGAATAAATATGATTATTTGATTTTAAAAAATCAAAAACTTGATATTTCTTGATAAAAAGCTTCGCTTTTTATCAAGAAATATCAAGTTTATTGTTGCCGTCGAGGAATGGTCTTAATGGCTCAGTGATACTCACAAATAGATCATCAACTGAAGCCATTAAAAACTATTATGCTTCGCTAATTGATATATGAGAATATTAGGAGATGAATATTATCAATTTTTTCAAGAAAAATTGATAAATATATGATTTATAATATTATATTTATAATTGAATACAAATGACAGAAATAAAAATTCGAGAAGAAGATTTATATTGTCCAATAACTCATCAAATATTCAATGAACCTGTTGTAGCAAGTGATGGACATATATATGAAAGAAGTGCATTAGAAAAATGATTAAGTAAAGAAGACAAAAGTCCTATGACACGAGAAAAGTTAACAAAGACTTATAATAAATGTCATTATCTCAAAACTATTATTAATTCATACCTCGAAAAAAATCCTCACATGAGAAAAGATGTGTATAAAAAATATATTATTGCCAAATATTCAGATGAGGTAGTAGATGATGGAAAACATGATTATTATGATTTAAGTTATATGAGTGAATGTAATCTAATAGAAGTCGTTAAAAAATTAACACCTAAACTTCTTGATAGAATAGAAAGTGAATCTTCAATTTATGGATCTAGATTTATGGATCTAGATTTATTCATTATGTATGTAGATATGGAACATTAGAAGCACTACAATATCTAGTTGATAAAGTAGACTTAGAATGTTATGACAAGTGTCGTGATAAACCAATTCATATTGTTTGTCGATATAGAGAACCAGAATTTATCAAATGTTTGATTAATAAAGTAGATCTTGAATGTTCAGATGCTACTGGTTGGTTTCCAATACATCTTATTTGTAGATTTGGAACATTTGAAATGATAAAATATATTATCGATAAAGGAGTTAATTTAGAACGCAAAATTAATTTTAATGATTCTCCAATCCATATTATTTGTAAACATGGAACCTTTGAATCATTAAAATATATCGTTGACAAAGGAGTTTCATTAAATGTGGTTAATAATAGTTCACAAACACCAGCACATGTGGTTTGTGAATTCGGAACACTTGAAATGATCAAATATATTTTTGATAAAGATATTGTTTATGAAGAGGATCATAATGGAAATTTACCTCGAGATCTAATAATCAAAAACGAAAAAATAAAGCAAGATATGATTGGAACATATTGGATTCATCGAGTAATGTAAAAATTGAAATATTGAATATATTTACAAACATCATTATTTTGTTATAATTTATGTCATGATTTCATTAAAATGGATAAGACTAAAAGCTTTAAAAATATCAGCCGAGAATGATATTTGTCAAAAAGAAAATATGTCCAGAATGTTAGATCATTATATATATTCAGTAAATAGTTTAGTATTTGATGTTATGTCAAAGAAAATCAAAATAACGCCGAATAATTTTTATATTTATATTTATGCAGGAGCATTTTGTATAGATGCTTGCAAATTTGAGATGATTGATTTCATATTAGACGAATACATGTATAAAATCATAGAAATTTCAAAAAAATTAAGATTTATTTGTGTTTGGATACAAAGGGAAGATATATTATGCAAATCGTCAATAGAAAAAAATAAATCAATACATACTATTGAAATAATTGGTGACTTATCATGCCAAAACTTAGAAATAATTCTAGGAGACGAGTTAAAGGGCAACAATAAACTTGATATTTCTTGATAAAAAGCGAAGCTTTTTATCAAGAAATATCAAGTTTTTGTTGACATTGCATCGAGAAGAATAAAAAACGAAGTTTTTATTCTAAGCGGATTAGTAGATGCTTCGCATCTACTAATCTCGCGTTGCCCAATACTTATTTTGATAAAAACCGAAGGTTTTTATCAAGAAATACTTAAAAATGTTCAATGTGAAACATTGAATTTTTTAAGGCTTTCCAAGTTTTAGGCAACTCGATGCAACGGAAATAAGTCAGTTATCATAATTACTATGTCTCATGAGATTCTTGACATTCTTGAAATTCGTGAAGAATTTGACAAAGTATATGATATGCCTCTGGATATTAGTAAGGATGATTCTGCAATGCTATGTGATGAGTTAGAATTTACAGGTATTGATTTTAGTGAAATTACTGATGTGAGACAAATATTCAAACGAATTAAGATAAAAATAATTAAAAAATTGAAAATATATCATTATGTGTTTATAATAAACTAATATCATAAAAATGACAGAATTAAAAGATATTATTTGTCCAATAACTCAACAGATATTTCGCGAACCAGTGGTAGTAAGCGATGGACACATATATGAAGAATATGCTATCAGAAAATGGATTATTGAACATGAAACAAGTCCAATGACTCGGGAAGTATTGAGTAATAAATTTTATAAGTGTATGTATATCAAACAAATTGTATCTAAATTTATCAAAGATAATGAGAAATTAAAAGATGATATGTATCCGAGTATATTAATGACAAATGATATTAATCATCTTTTTAGAGATTATGAATTATTTGACAGAATAGATTTATCAGATTTTTCACATGATCAACTTATGGTTATATGTAAAACAATGACCACAAGGATGATCAATAAGATAACTGATTTGGAATTAATATATCACATTGGTTATAAATTGATACATTATATGGTTGAGAATAATTCTAATTTTGATACAATCAAATATCTAATTGATAAAGGTGTTGATTTAGAGAGCACATCTCATAATAATGTGAGACCAATTCACATCGCATGTTATTCGTCTAATATTGATGTGATAAATTATCTAGTTGAAAAAGGAGTCAGTTTGGAAACCGCAACTGGCAAATTGAGTATTATTCAATATTCATGCGGATATTGTGAGCCAAAAGTATTAAAATATTGGATTAAAAACGGAATCAAACTTAATCATGAACTATTAGATATATTAGCGTTAATTAAAACCAATGAGAAATTCAAAGATACAACACTTGAAGATATATTAAGATAAAAACTTGATAATTTCATTACTCAATTTTTCATCAACCATAACATTAAAATCATTGCCATGTTTAGAAAATCTGTTTTTTGGTAATTTATTATCAATCAAAATATTAGCTGTAATTAATTTATAATTTTTGATCATTTTACCTGAACCAAATTTTTCTTGCCATGAATTTGGTTCTACTAATTGTATATCCATAACATTAGTATTATAATCCATAAATACGATATTTGCCATATGAGCTCCATTAACTGCTACAAAATGAGAACAACTTTTGAATAATTTTATTTGTTCTTCTGGAGAATATTTTGACATGTCATGAATAACTAAATCAAAATATTTTTCTATATTTTCTGTTCCAAGTAATTGTCTCTTAACAACATCTCTTCTTGTGTAAAGTATTTTGATTTTATTATTGGTGTTGAATTCATTAAATAAATTATTTAGATATTTTAGATGATCTAAATAATTTTTATCAATACTCGATATTCTAGCTGCTGCAATCTTATGTGGATAATATCTTTGCAAAATATATGATGGTATCTCAGAATCTGTAAATTGCAATTTGATCTTCAAATCATCACATATTTTTTGAATAATATATTTTGACCAAGGCATCAAATTAGAATTGGCTAATAAAACTAAACTAGGATCTGTATTATTTCTATAATCCCGAATAATATGAAATATTAATTGATGTAAATCATGGTTTGTGTTTTGAAATCCATTTCCTATATTAACGATCATATATTAAAAAATGAAAAGTTTTTTTATCTAGAATTTTCAATACTTTTATCATAATTCGCCCAATGTCGGTATGTTGATTCGTTGATTTCTTATTTGATGAAGCACTGAAAGAGAAACATTGAATGTTTCTCTTATTGAAGTTTTTTTAGAAATTTCATTTCTAAAAAAGTTGAAATTTTGAACTCTCTGTAGATCCTATATCTTTTTGATATTATTCTCATCCAAGTTTCACATCTCTTGAAACATGGCTGACATTACCGCTGTTCCGTTGCAACTAGTAGCCTAAAACTTGATATTTCTTGATAAAAAGCTTCGCTTTTTATCAAAATAAGTATTGGACTACTCGTTGCAATGTCAACAAAAACTTGATATTTCTTGATAAAAAGCTTCGCTTTTTATCAAGAAATATCAAGTTTATTGTTGCCGTCTGAGAACCCTGTTCTGACTAAGCTAGTCATGGACTTCCGAGAGAAGTATAGTGATCGCGATTTTCTCTTCTACATTGGTGGTGGCGGAGACATGCGTGCCTGTCTTGGATACTGGGACATTGGCGTCGGAAAGGTGGATTGCGTCACATGCGGCATACACACGCCCTGTTGGCGTGTGTCGGCTTGGCGTGAAAACGCCGATGGCACCGCCGATAGCAAGTTTACCACTGACTTTACTCCTGACGAGATTGGCATCAATGCGATCATCGAACTGATCGGAGCGTATGCCGATGAGTTCGCGAGCAAGCCGAAAGAGGTGGCATCGCTTCCCTCGGAAATCCACGCCCGCCTTGTTCATGCGAAGCTTGCTTCCGAGGGCGGAGCTTCTGGCGAGATTTCTGGCGAAGCTTCCGGCAAAGTAGCTGACGAGGCGTCGGACGAAGCTTCTGGTGTAGTGGAGCTGTAGAGAGGACTTCTGGAGAAGCAACGAAGGAGCTTTCTCAAGTTTTTTTGTGTATTTTCTTAATATACAAAAAAAGTTGAAACGAAATCGATATCAGTTTCATTATAACTTTTTTGAAAACAAGTTTTCAAAAAAGTTGAAAAATTGAATTTTCTGTAAATCTCATTAATTTATTTAATATCAATATAATTCAAGCCTTACATCTCTAGAAACATGGCTTCCTCATATTATTCAACAAACAACTTATACGAGCTATGTGGTATCCTCCAAACGAGGTATCCCGATTTTTACTTCCGTATAACTGGTGAGGAACACCTGCGTGCCAATCTTAAGCTATGGACTATTGTGGTCAAGAAAAGGGATGTGATTGGGACTAAAGGACGAGAGATCTTTTTTGAGGTTATGGCTGAACGCATCAATGGTGCGTTCGTTGAATGCGAGAACTTCGCCAAGTTCTCCTTTGATGAAATTGGTATTGCTAAGATCGAGAACTTAATAGCGTTGTGTGTTGCCGAATACATAGACAAGATCAAGACCAAAAAGGAGATGCATTCACCGCCTAAAATTTACGCTTCACTTATTCTCGCATCGATCGCCAATGAGACTGACAAAGTGGTCATGGCTGATGGAGTAATGAGTGGAGAGGAAGAAAAAGTGGTGGCATAATGAAAGTTAAATAATAGCTTTTTAAAAATTATTTTTAAAAAGTTATCATAAAATTAGCATTGAACTTTATTTCAAAAATTACATTTTTGAAAAAAGTTGAAATTCCAAACTCTTTGTAGATCCCATTTTATATCTAATTACAAAAAACATCTGTATTCTCAAACAACATGGCTGAGAAGATGCTATATGATCTGTCTACCAAGCTTCGTGAGAAGCTAGGTATGGAATTTTCGCGAATGAACATTATGACTGGTCATGGTGGACTGCCAACTCTGTTTGTTGGAGGATGCACAATCGTCATGACCCGCACAGAACATGACCTTGCCTCGTCACAATGCTATGCGGCGAGCTTCGGATTTGACTCAGATTTGAAGTCTCATCAAACTGTCGAGGCGAACTTCGAGCTGAACAGAGATGGTATTGGCAATCTGGTGTGGTTCATTAGGACATACACTAGATCGAGCTGATGCGGTGGGCAAAGTCTTTGGCATTCTGTTTCACTTCTCTGGCTAAATTTTCTGATTTAGTCACATAAGTTTCTGATAATTTGATAGATATGTTTAGTATGTTTTCTAATATTTCTGATACCAGTTTACATTCTAAAACTAGTCTATCTCTCTGACCATTAACATCAACATATAATATTTTTGTTGGAAACCCATCTGTTTCTTCAAGAGATGTTGTAGTGATAATTTGATTAATTCTGTCAATAAATTCATTTATCTCTCGTAATTCATTGTGAATATTTTTGTGTAGATTAATAATATCACTATTATCATAATCCGTTGTTTTATCAATGATACTAAAAAATTTAATATTATTCTCTTTTAAATATTGAACAAATGTTGGGCATTGTTTAATTGTATAATGATCCATATTATTATTTTTTATAAATTTAATTAATCTAACATAAATTTTAAATAGATCACCGTATAATTTTTGTCTCATTAATATGTTTATTCTGATTAATAAATTATTTTCATCATTTAATAAATTTTTTTGAAAGAAAATATCATCACTATATCTTCCATTATCATAAAATTTATCTTTTGGAACATTAGTTAATGATGCATGTAAAGCTGATAATTGTTTAATATCGTCTTTTATATGATCGATAGCATTATTGATTTTATTATAATTTGAAATTAATATGTGTATTTTAGACTCATCCATTATACACTGATTATTGAAAATAAGTTAAATTATTATAAATGTGAACAAAAATGATCTTTGAATTATACAATTATATCATTGTTAAAAAAGATGAAATTTTGAATATTTTATAAATCCTATAAGATTTTAATATTATTTTCTACTAGTATTACACTTCACGAAAGATGTCTTCAGTTGGACAGACGATTTGCTTTGATTGGAAATCAGCGTGTATGAATATATGTGTCATACGCTGGACAGATATTACTTGTGTATGTTACTATGATGGAGGGCGTATCATACTGTATATGGGACAACTAATAAAGTATCGAATATCTCGAGTAGGAGATAAGAGCTTCAAAGGACGCCCCATATTATATGGGGATTATAAAATCGTTGCTGAACGTACCACAGATGGTAGTAGTTTTACAGTAACAACTTGTCGCGAACGTGCTCACATGAATGTTGATGATACAAATACTGAAACTGGAGCTCTATATACTTATGATGAATATACATTTGTTCTCTCTTGTGACAAAGAGGGCTTCGATAAGTTTCGTGAATGGATTGAAATATGTGATAAAGAGAGTATTAAATGTTTTTCTATTCGACGTAGTCCACACGACATTTATGCAGAATATTCGCATCATTGCGAATAATTTGGAAAGCTTTAAAATATTCAATGTTTCACATTGAATATTTTAAGTATTTCTTGAAAAAAATTGAATTATTAATGATATATAAATAATTCATTCATTCATAATGACAAACCATGGAACAATCTAAAAAGCTAGAACTCGAGTTAAAACCATTATCTAAAGCAAATGATACTAATTACGAATGGACAGATAAAGAAGAAGATTTATTAAGAAGATATTCTGAACAGGCTAGGTGCTATCAACATATTAATGAATATTCGGCAAAAAAATATACGGTAAGATATAACATATTAACTGGAGTTACATTATTTTTGAACTTGTTAACTGCCATATCTGGTGTACAAAACCAATACGACGATATTGATATACGAAATGCAATTGGATTTTTTTCAACTATTATTGGAGGATTATTAACAGTTATTCAACTTATAAATACTAGATGCAGTGTATCAGAAAACAAAGCAAGATATGAACAATTAGGAAAGAGATGGGAATCTTTTATGAATTTGATTGAACTTGAATTGACTAAAAATAGAACTGAAAGAACTAAGAAATCTATATTATTACCAAAATGTGCTCAGGATTTTGAAAATATTGGCAAAGATCATGTTGGATTTGCTACTGGATTTAAAGAAGATTTTAACAAGACATATGATGGTATTGATATATGTAAACCTCCTATTTTAGATGGTTTTTCTAAATTAGAAATTAATAGAACAATTATTGAAATTGATAATGAAAAAGAAAATCAATTGGAACAAATTATAATTGAAAATTTTAAATTACAACATGGTAGACCCCCGTCAAAAGAAGAATTTAATGATATATTATTGTTAGATCCATTATATTCAGAATATATGAAAAAGAATGAAATTAAAAAAGATGTTATTTCAGAAGAAAGTCTCGGATATAAAACAAGTGTAGTTAAAGATGTAGTAATTAATGTTGGTGATGATTCTATTGAAGAAGTTAAAGATGATAAAATTAATTTATAAAAAATTGAATAAATTTATTTATAATACTGTTTTTTAATATATTATTTGAAACATGTTCTCGATATTCGAGAAAAAATACTATGTTTTAGAAGAACCATTCTTATTAGAATGTTCTAAGACTGATAATACTTTCATTAATAGAACATTTCCAGTTAATAAACACTCTTATCAGACGGCTACTGAATTACGAATCGATAATGTTCTCAATTTGATAACTAATGAATATAATAATGATCTATCATACACCATTGGAAAAATTTTGTATAAAGCTAAATTTTCTCATGATAAGGAAGCCATCCTATTTTATCCTGAAGGCATAGAATTAGAAGATATAGATATAGGAAATAAATTTAGTGACGATGATACATTTGAATTTTTTCAAGATATGTTTGAAAAAATATCAAAAACTGTTGCCAAATATAATATTTCTGGGATTCATATTGTATATGATAGATATGGACAGAAACTATTTGATATTGAATGCACAGATAAAAAGATAACAAAAATATCAAATGAAAAAATAAAATTAAAATTAATCGTCAGAGATGGTCTATATCATGGTTTTAATGTTAATAATGAAGCAGGCATAGAACGAGATGAAGTTAATAAAATAATTCACAAAAAATATATAACATTATTTAATTCCAAATATATTAACACAACGATAAATGGTGTAAAACATGGTATTCATGATTCTTACATATTTCACGACGAGTTTAAAAGTATGTGTGATAATATTTCAAAATATATGACTCTTTCAGTTCAAATGAACTATGTTCATTATCTAAGAATACAATCTACTTATGAAAATGGAAAGAAAAATGGATCAGAAAAAATATATCGTGAGAATAATGTAATCTATTCTAGTAATTATATCGATGACAAATTAGATGGTGAATGTATATGCAAATATGATAATGGAATAATATATATTAATTACAAAAATGGGAATGTTCATGGTTTATGTAAATTAACAGATTATGTAGACGATGTAGGAGATATATACGATGTATACGAGAAAGCAGAATATGTTGACAATGTTTGCGTCAAGCGAGAAAAATTAGTTAGAAGATACGGTTTTAATTCTTGGAACATAACCATTAATGATAAGAAAGAAGGCGAATATTCGATTGACACAACTTATTTTCAATGTGGTTTGTATACAGTAATTGACACTATATGTAATATGTTCGAGGTTCCGAGAAAAATATTGGAATGTTCATTTCTACCAATTCTGACAAAAACTACATATGTTAATGATATCAAAAATGGATTAGAAACAATATATGAAATTAAAGATGATTTTGCAATTAAGATATGCACTCGTTATTTCAAAAATGATATATTAGACGGCAAACTTACTTTTTACACTGGATTTAGAATCATAACAATTCCATACAAGGATGGCAAAATACATGGCAAATGCACAATAACATCCGCGTATAATATGTTTAGTAGATTTGTCAAAGAACTCGAAATTAATTATGCTGATGGAGAATTAGTTGGAAAATATGTATATGATGATGAATTTACTCGGGTTGAAAAAGAAATGATTAGTGAACATCTTGTGAGACGAGACATTATCAGGCATAAAAATGGCATGATTTCTGAAACAAATAGTAGTACAGATAGAGATAATATGATTTCTCACTACAAAGATACAATCATATTTAAGAGAGTTTGTGAGACCAAAACAAAATATACTGAAACATCTTATTGTTCAGAAACAATTTGTAAAAAACATGGTTATTCGGAATATTCAATATGCTGTTCTCAAGCACAAATTTTACATCCTGAAAAAGTTATTAGAATAAGAACTGTTGATGGAACAAATATTAAGACCTCTGAATTCAAATGTGATACAAAGAAAATTTAGTTTATTTTTTAAGTATTTCAAAAAAGTATCTTTGAATTCATCTCTGTTATCTCCATGAATTGACCATATCTCGTTCAATCCAACAAAATGAATAAAGTCACAAAATATTATTTCCAAGTATTCACCATATTCTTCATCTGAATCATTACAAGAATCAGATTCATCTTTTATTTCCGTTGTAACTAGTAGCCTAAAACTTGATATTTCTTGATAAAAACCTTCGGTTTTTATCAAGAAATATCAAGTTTTTGGTTGCCGCCATTCTGTTGGTAAAGTTTTTTTCGAAATCGCTTTGAAATTGTAGAAATTCATCAACTACTGTTTCTATACATTTCTCAAGACTAGGTACTGTTTTTTAATTTGTCTCGTAGTTTACTTTTTGAATTTCTGTTATATTTCCTATGATTGATTTTGCTATTGCATGCCAACTCTACTAATGCCCAATTAACAAACTTGATTAGTTTTTCTTTCATCATGATTTGATAATTTGTATATTTTAGAGTTATATTGAGTAAAAATCAATTTTTTCGTATGGATAAAATATTGAAAAGGCTAATGTCGAATTTATTATAACTTTTTTTCTAAATTTATTTCGAAAAAAAGTTGAATTCTACAACACAAGATAATCTAATTTATTATAAAAACACATACTTCTAACATGGATCTCGATACTATAATCACGAATATGAATATGATAAAAACTAAATATCCTATATTAAATAAATATAAGAAGGTTTTATACACTTCTTATACATTTATGAAAATTATCACATTATCTGAAGGATATGATTTAGAGAAACTAACAGGAAAGAGAATATTTATTACTGACAATAAAATTACAACTGAACAAAACTTGATTAATGGACAATTTCATGGTTCACAATTTGATTTTTTTGAATCTGGTAAAACAAAAGTAGAAAAAAAGTATCATGAAGGATCGCTTAAAGAAGAAATAACATATTGGGAGAGTGGAAAAAAACTTCGTATTTACAAATTTGTCAATGATAAGAGACATGGAGAATCCGTCGAATATAATTCTGATGAAAATATAATTGGTTTTTGCAACTATTATGATGATCAATTTCATGGAAGTTTTCTCACTTTCTATTCAACAGGAGAAATATTGAAAAGATCTACATATGAACACGGAAAATTTAAAAATGGATTTCATTATTCATATCGTATTAATGGATTAATCGAAACAATGATGGAAACTAAAGATGGACTAATAACGAAAAAGACTGAATATGATGATACAGGAGCAAGAATGAAAATTGAACTTTATGAAAATGGAGTTCTTAAAACTATAACTATTAGAGAGAATGGAGTATTTGGAGGAACAGTATATGTAACTTATAATAGTAAAGAATTTGAAGCTTTGAAAAGAACGTCAACAAGTGAAGGATTTGGAACCCATGTAAGTGGAACTATTACAAGTGGAACACCTGTATTTAGAAGTGGAACTACTACAGGTGGAACACCTGCATTTGGAAGTGAAATTACTACAGGTGGAACACTCGCATTTGGAAGTGGAACTATTACAAGCGGAACACCTGTATTTAGAAGTGGAACTACTACAAGCGGAGGATTTGGAGCCCCTGCAAGTGGAACTACTACAAATGGATGTTTTACATTTGGAGCTTCTACAAGTAAATCATCTGACAAATCACAATCTCGTAAAGTCAGATTTTCTGATGAAGAAAAAAGAGAAATGTCCCAAAACAAAGATAAGAAACTGAGGACACTATAAAAATTGATTTATTATAATAATTGTTATGTATGTTAATAAAAAGTTAGAAGCCAATAACAGATTAGAAAAATATTATAATCAAGAGCTCCTGAAAAAATGGAATATATGACGCATATAAACAGTAAATGATCTGAATCCAAATTAGTTAATAATAAAAACAAAAAATTTAAGCGTAATAATAAACCAATATTATTGTTACCATTATAGTTAGTAATACAAGTTTGCGGATTATTGGCGTGGGAATAAAAATTGATATTGTGGATATTATTTATGTTCATATACCTTGTTATTATTCAACATGGATCTAGAAGGTAGAACTAATGATAGAACAGTATCATGGTTCAGTATAAATAGAATATGTTGTTATGTTCATGATGGTTGGCGTATTGTCGAGGACACAAAAGTTGAATTTTTGATCAAAAAATTTAAGATTCATGTATATAATTGTGATATATTACTTGTTGATTCACCTTGTCGATGTCTAGCAAATATCAACATTGACAGTCTATCGATTTCTGTTCCTCTAATTGGATTATATCTCAATCTATATGTTTTTAAAAAAATAATATTCGATAATATTATACCACTTCAACATTTATTGTGGGAAATTATCACTAGATCAAACAAGATTCGAATAATAGAAATCACTTTTCGTGAAGATTTGATAACGGTGTATGATATATCAAAATTTGAAACAAACTTAATTTCAACAATGAACAAGACAAATAAATCATTAAGAGTCATATATACTAAAAAGAACATTACACAACAAATCATATCTCGTAAATACAGATATAAAATAGTTCTTATTGATTTGATATTGAGATATCGAAATTTATTCTTATTGAAACGATCTAAATTCAATCAAGAAATAAAAGAATATGTTTTTGAGTATCTATGTTGTAGATCTCCTTTGTGGGTTGCCAAAGAAGTATGTATGTTATTGATTGCCGAGACTTTATTTATTGAATAATTTAACTTTTTTCGATATTTTATATCGAAAAAGTTGAAACAAATTAGAATCTAATTTATTATAACTTTTTTTGAAAATCATATTTTCAAAAAAAGTTGAAACCAAATATAATTTCATATACTTCATCAATATTATTCAAAAGCCATGTCAATTCACTTAGAAGCAAATCCCCATTGGTATGACTATTTACATAGTCTCATTTTAAACCAAAATGGTTCGTGTAGTTTTGCTGATGGAGGAGGGCAAAAAATGAACGGAGAATGGAAAGGCACTTGGGAATTACTAGAAGAAACTACCATTGAAATGGATGGCTTCAAACTTAGATTGTTATATACCAAGTCCTCGTTTTATGATGAACATGAAGATTGTGCAAATGTCATAAATATTTCCGTTCACAAAAAGAAAGAAATAACTAAATTCTTTTGCGGATATAGTTCAACTATTAGTGATGAAACATGGGTTTTTGACAAAAGCCCATGTCCTATGTTTGAAGGTCAAAAAAATAATTTATTCAATGTATTAGAAGGTGTTGGCGAATCAAACACACCTCTTGTGTTTTACAAAAATACCAAATCATATAAATTCAAGGATCTAACATGTGGTGCACTAAGATTGTCTCACAAAGATAATTGGGTTGTGTCATCTGTTGATGATGATGTTCCTGTTGTTGAAGAAATCAAAAATTCGATTAGAGAGAAGAGAACCAATCTTAATAATAATTTAGAAATTGTTAGAAAATACATTACAGATAATAATCTTCCATATGTTTTTGATAAATCAAATTTGAGTGAAGAGAATATTAAATATATATATGAAACAACTACAAAAATTTATGAAGAAGTAAAAGATATACCTGAGAATGTAGGAGAAGCATTATATTATTTGAGTTCACTTGATTCAAGATATTTGAAATATTATGATGAATTCAAAGAGGTATATGGAGAGGTATAAAAATTGATTATTCTTTTTGTTTATTTGATACAACAATTATATTATGATACATAATGTGTGAAAAACAGATAGTTCAACGACAAAGTCAAAGTTGCTGTATAAGCTCGGATATAAAATTTATTTCTTGTAATGCATTTACATGTAATCATGCTTGTTTAGAATCTATATCTTTTTTTTCAAATAAAAAACAAACCATCATAACATTAGAAGAATTAGCATTTGATGTGCTACAAATAATGAATGTATTTGTCGCAAAAATGAACGGTTTAAGAAAATATAAAAAAAGTAACACATTATCCACTAAAACTGACAATATCAAGCTTATCAAAAAACCAATCAAAAAAGCTTGAAAAGTGTCAAAAAGTATCAAGAAATATCAAGTTTTAGGCTACTAGTTGCAACCGATATGGATTGTGATGAAAGTATGCGAATTACTAAAATATGATTTTTTATCGAGTATGAAGGATTTCAAAGAAAAAATTGAATCTTGAATTATAATATATTTTCATATGTTATGATTAATGAATTCAATATGTTTAGAGCAAATAGAATATTAGAACATATTGGAGATAAACACATATTGAAAGTTGAGGAATTGTCAATATATAATCGATGTGATTATATATCCGATATATCGTTATACATTATCAAACAATGCATTAATAATATGAAATATATCAGATTATTTAGAGGCATGGAATATTACATATCTTTTGGATCCATATACTTTGACAGACTAAATATTCAACTTGATTTGTGTGAGTTTCAAAAAATAAGAACACATTATATTTATTTTGAAGAAATAAAAGAAATTATGCAAAAATCAACTAAATTAAAATATTTATGTATTTATGGATGTAATCTAAATTGGAGAATTGTAGAAAGTTTGCGATTAAGTAAAACTCTAGAGGTGTTTCAGGTTTTAAAATTGCTATGTTATGAATTTGATACAAAATTATTTACTTACTTGATTGATGAATTTATTAAACATGATACATTAAAAATCTTGCATTTGATAGGTGTAGAATCGTTTAGAGATCTCATCAGTTATAAATTGCAATCGTGTGATAAATGTAAAAAAATTATATACAATCATATAGCATTTATACCGCCTCATTATAACTATTATTCTGATCATGTTCATGTCATCATATATTATCGAAATTTGTGTTTAATGAAAAGATCCGACATTCTTGACACTGATCATGTTTTAAAGTTTGTATGTTGTTATGCACCAATATGGATTGTGATGAAAGTATGCGAGTTATTAAAGTATCAAAATAATCTCACCAATTTCGAGCCATATGACTGATTCCCTGCATCCATGATTCATCAATAAATTGATGATACTTTGTATATTTTTTTATTCGTTTCACGAATAAAAAAATGATGCATTTATCGAACCGATCTTGATCAATTCAGATTTTTTTGCATTGACAACTTTGGGCATCATAATTATAATAATACAATGGGGGCGTTCGGCAACAATAAACTTGATATTTCTTGATAAAAAACGAAGCTTTTTATCAAGAAATATCAAGTTTTTGTTGACGTTGCATCGAGAGGAATAAAAACGAAGTTTTTATTCTAAGCGGATTAGTAGATGCTTCGCATCTACTAATCTCGCGTTGCCCAATACTTATTTTATCAAGAAATACTTAAAATGTTCAATGTGAAACATTGAACATTTTAAGGCTTTCCAAGTTTTAGGCAACTAGATGCAACGGTTAGAAGTTTTTTTTTCGTTTTATTATAGAAATCTTGTAATTGTCTATAGTAGAGATTTTTCAATTTTTTCATATCGGAATATTTAATATTAGGCTTATCCTTTTATTCTTGGTGATTGTTATACTGGAGAGATTGTAGCATATTTGAATGTCGCAATAAGAAAATTTGATTTATATTTTGTAAATACATCGATAGTAATTATTTTGTTTATAAATGCAAAACCTAATATATGAATCAATTATAACGAGTTCATGGTGTAAACATGAATCTTCGCTAGATAACATTAAAATGAACAATGATTCCAAATGGTCATCAGGAAAAATAGTTCCTCAAGAAAGTATTACTATTACTTTTAATCTGAAATATTTATCATATGTTGACAACATAAAAATAATTTGGGAAAATCGTGCATCGCAATATAGTGTTCTTGTTGATTCTGTTTTAATTGCTGAAATAAAAGATACCAAAGATGTTATTGACATCAAAAGTAATGCTAAAAAAATAGATATTATATTGATCAAAGAAAACGAGTATAGTATTTATTATGTTGAAATAATGGGAAAATATGAGGAAAAAATAACTATCAGTGAAAATTTAATGGAATGTGCTATGTTAACATCAAATATTCAACTCGATAATTTGGACAATATTAAGAAATGTGATTTTGATAATATTTGTGATTGTCAAGAAGAAAAAAAATTGGACACTATTCAAATCAAAGCTTCATTTGATTCATTGGTATCAATTGAATCGATATTTTTTAATTTCCAGTATAAACCATTGTATATGAATATTGATGATATAAAATATGAAATCAAAGAAAATGAATTCAAATGTGAATATAAAAAGATAACCAAAAACATAACTTTTGTTTTCTTTAAAGATGAATCAAAACTATTGTGTATAAATTATATTAAGATATTAGGTAAGAGAATTCCATTGGATCCATTATTGAAAGATAAATATTCTTCACTTCAAACAGAATTAAAACTTGAGTTTGAAAAACACACGATGACACTTATCAAAATTAAGGAAGATGAAGAGATAGAATATGAGAATGCTAAGAGAGAATATAAACGATCTATTGATACTATTCATAATAATTTTTCGAATAAGAGACAAAAATTAATTAACGATATTCAATTAATTAAAGAAGATAATAATGAATGTAAAGTATGTTTCACGAAATTTTCTGATTCTAAAAAAAGAGTTATTCATATACCATGTGGACATGCTGTTATTTGTGAACCATGTTTTCGCAAATTGCCTAATCCAAATATATGTTCAATTTGTAGAAAACGAATTGAATCTACTCATTATGTGTTTTTCTAAAAAAATTGAAAAATCAAACATTCTAGAGTTCTCATTATATTTAGTTTATTTAAAAGCCTTTGTCATGATACAGGAAGCTGAGGACTGTTGTAACTTCTGTGCTGACTGTGTGTGTTCCATACTCTGTCTGATCGGAGTAGTTGGATACGGTTTCGTTCTCATTGGGCTTCCGCTGATGTTCTGGGATGACCTGAGTCAGACAGTCTTTGGCGGAATTCCGTTTTACGCGTGGGTGTTCGCATGGTGCGGCGGAACGATCCTGATGATTATTGGAGCATTTACTTATGCTTGGTATTCGGATTTTTGCAATGCGACTCCAAAGTTAGCGGAAGAACCACAGGCTGACTATGAAGCACAGAAACAATGGTTCTATATTCGCAAGGAACTGGCGTTTGTAGTTTTCACATTTACATTACTCATCTGGTTTGGACTGGGACTGTATGGATTTATCATTGGATTGAATACACTCGATTCAACTACAATTGCGGGCACCGGCATCGCACTTAGTGTCATTACTGGATGCGTTTTTGGATTGATAGTTGCACGTGTAAAGCACACATCACGCTTGTCCAACTATTCTGGATCCAACGGAGGAACCGCACACAACAATAATAACAATGTGCTTACTATTGTTGTGATGACCGCGAATGCACCTTCGAATGCACCTTCGAATCATGCTATGGTGGCATGATTTTGTTTTGTGAAAAAATTTATTTCTCACAAAATAAAAATTGAAAACAAAATATTTATTCATTATTGGAAATATACTCGATTATTTGTTTCATAATATGAATATAATATGGAATGAATGATAAAAATGAAATATATTTCAAATTTTATTCATAATCTTTCAATAAACAACATATCTGTCGGACAAGCCAAAGAGGAGCCGAATCTGAAATCAGATTCATAGCAACTTTTTTTCAAAACATAGTTTTGAAAAAAAGTTGAAAATATATAATGTATCTAATTTCTACGATGATTATCTTGAATAAATGTCATTGTATAAATATGTTGCATGTTCTTTTGGTATTGAATCGAATGGATGGTTTATAGTTAGAAGCCGAATATTGTGTCTTGCAAAAAGACTTGAATTTCTTGGATATTTGAGATTTTATCTCGATGATGATCGTAGAGTTATTTCTTATAGAGAAATTTCCGAAAGCGAGTGGGAAGAAATGTCTGAAACAGATCGAAAAAAATTACCTGACGGTGGACTTAGAATTTTACTACATTTCCTCTTAAAAAATGCACCATTCTGGTGTGTTATAATGGTTGTTCAATTATTAGATGATATCGTTCCAAAATGGTTCCATAATACATATTGGGATATTAAGAATAGATCTAGATATTCATACGAACTATTGAATCCAACATATATATGTATTGATGGAATAGAGTATAGAACAGAACATCTAACATGTGCTAAAATTTTATGGATTATACATATTCTTGACGAAAAAATAGATATACCAATACATGATTTTGTTAAAATTCTTTGGCATATTGGAAACGAAATACATCAACTATGGTATAAGAGATCAACAATATTTAGCGAAATAATAAGAAAATATAAACATAACTTAATAAAAATACTCGAAAAATACAAAAATATAATAATGCAAAGCAAATTTAGTTTCGATGATGATTATTGTAGAAATGGAATTTATCGCATAAACAGAAAGTTTTATATGGAACAATTTAGAAAAGAATATTTAGATACAAAAATACATTATATTATAGATGAAATAATATATATGTCAAAAGTTGAAACAAATTAGATATCTAATTTATAACAACTTGTTTTTCAAAACTAGATTTTGAAAAAAAGTTGAAACACATAAATATTTGTTTTATTTATAAAGAAATATCCTCACAACAATGAAGCTCGTTATCATTCTATTGCATATTTGTTCAGCAGTAGGAATATATCGAGACATTATTCCCGATGTTATTCCAACATACGATATATCTGTCAATAATTATATTGAACTAAATGATTCACAAGAACAACAAATAACAATTCAAAAATTTTTTAATGAATCTATTGGACAATATGTAGCAATTATCAAAACAGATAATTGTTTCAATCAAACACGATATTATAAGAATTCGTATAATGAAACTAACTTAAAACAAATAACATATTATGAAAATTGTCAAATTGTTGCCAAGTTTGGATATTATTATGATGACAAAACAAATATGCTATACAAAGTTCAATCTGAACATTGGATAAACAATACACAAATATATTGGGTCAAATATCGAATGGATCTTCCGAATATACCAAGTAGTGCTCATGAATTTTACAAATATGAACCTACACATTTTATTGATACGCATAGTTGTGTTGAGTATCGATATTATGAACCTACTAATAAAGTTAGAATAGTAAGGGGAACTTGTTTAAGGAGTGGAAAACTTTGGTATGTGTGAAAAGTTGAATAATAAAATCATTTATTTGTTTTTATCCTGAGATCAATATGAAATATGAATAAATATGACAGTTATTTTCCTCAAGTATCATTAAAAGTATTACATGAATTATATCTTTTATATGATCGTTATTTTGATTCGATCATTGACGATATTAGACAACGAATAAATACTGTAAAAATATTAATTTATGATAAAGAGGTAAAAAATACCAGTATTACTATTCCTGTGCGAGAATCATATTCATTAAATATAAATTTGTGTGATTTTGAACGAGTTGATATGATTATTTATGATCAAACGATGATGTTTCAACTTATTGATAAATCCGAGAAAATGAATCATTTATCAATTTATCATAAATCAATTAGCAAAAAATTTTGTGATATAATGTTAAAAAATACTAGAATAAAAATATTATCTATATATTTTGAGTATTCTGATTATGTTGACGAACAATAAAAAAAATAATGTTCATTATGACGCATAATACAACAATAGCAAAAATATTGTTTATTTTTGAGGATCCAGCATATCATAGAGATAATATAATTCAAAAATCAATAGAACAAATTCATTCATTGATGAAAATATCAAAACATTCATTCAAAATTATCTTAAAATACCAAGTATATTTTGATACTGAAAAACATAAATATATTGTCAAATCATTAAATTACAACTACTGTTTACCATACATCAATCAAATTATATATTATCGTTCATTGTTTTTACAAGGACGATGTGATAAAGAAAAAATAGATCCAAGTTTTGAATTTGTATGTTGTTATGCACCTATGTGGGTTGTTATAATGGTGTGTGGATTATTAGTTGATTCATAATAGTCATACTAATGCCAAAATCTAAATTGTTCATATATTATATCGTAGATAAAAAATTGAAAATATCAAATAGTTTTTTATTTCTCCATTACTGATATTATCAACAATAGATATGAACACAGATTATTCTGCTATATCATTAATTATGTTATATTCTTTGAATCCTACAGAAAATAATCATGCATTAAGTGGATTTATCGATCAAATTAAACATCAAGCAACAGTGGCAAAATTATTGCTATATGATAGAAGAGTAAGAAAAACTAAGTTGAGTATCGATTTTAAGCAATATGGTTTTCTAGATATGGATTTATGTAATTATGAAATGATTGATATGATATATGATGATCCGAGAATGATGTATAAGATTATCAACAAATCGACAAAAATAAATTATTTGTCGATTCATTGTTTGAAAACGATTATCAGTGAAAAAATGCGTGATACACTTCTAAAAACTACTAAAATAAAAACATTGGTTATAAATTTTTATCATAATAATGATTGTCAACAAATAATAGAAAGGATGATTGATATAATAACAAATAATGTCAAGCGTGATACACTATCAACATTAAAGTTTACTTTTAAAAATTATGATTTATATGGAATAGATTATCCAATAAAAATAATAAAATCATGTTTAAAATCATCAAGACATCCTTTTAAAATTATTGTAGTATACATAGCACGATGTATATTTGATGACGATATAGAATTTGTTATCAAATCTCCAAATTATAATTATTGTTCTAATTATATTCATGAAATAATATATTATCGTTCATTGTTTTTACAAGGACGATGTGATAGAGAAATAATAGATCCGTGTTTTGAATTTGTATGTTGTTATGCTCCGATGTGGATTGTGATTCAAGTTTGTTTTTTATTAAAAAATTACGATTAAAAATTGAAATTAATAATATGATGTATATTTCATAATAAGTTTTATGTAATTTTTAATGGAAATAATTAGTCCTAGAAAAATATTATCATATATACAAGATGAATATTCAAGTTGTAGAATATTAGAAACATTCAATTCGAGATTATTATTATTTGATGCGTCATTAAATATTATCAAAACTTATGTCGATATTATGAATTGGATAATATTATCGTATTCAAATCATATTGAAATATATTCTACATATGTATATTACATTAATCTCAACATTCAAATTAATTTGTGTGATTTTAGATATATTTACTTACAGAATAAAGTATATTTACAAGCTGTATATGATACCTTACTAAAAACTAAAAAATTAACGGCGTTAGTAACTGAATATTTTCCATTTGATATGATTCAATATGTAAGAACTAATAATAGTCTAAAAATGCTTACACTCAAATTTTTACTTCATCAACGATTTGACATACTATTTGATGATATTATTGATATGTTTATAAAACATAAAACATTAAAAATATTGAATCTCAAACACTGTAATAAGTTGTCTGCTCATCAAATTTTTCAAATTCGTGAAAGAATAAAATCATGTAAAGTCAAGAAAGTTATTCTTTTTAAAATGACTATAATATCACCTCATTATAATTATTGGGAGCATTCGGGCAAAAGCCTATGTCCCATGTTACGTCTGTCTTTCTATACAGCATTAATTGATCGTTTTAAATGGTTTAATCTTCCTAAACCTCTTAAAATAGACATTCCACATCTGAAAAT
>Ga0194120_10001017_pt1 | contig 52305 bp, 43 predicted proteins | sample TA2MahCa65mmetaG_FD_148642 | JGI IMG/M metagenome (GOLD analysis project Ga0194120, IMG submission 148642) | Freshwater microbial communities from Lake Tanganyika, Tanzania - TA2015019 Mahale Deep Cast 65m | ecosystem: Environmental > Aquatic > Freshwater > Lake | place: Tanzania: Lake... | reverse complement strand
GCTCGTGGTATCGTCAATCGCGTTTCGATGAACTCGCGCTTATTTTCAAAGCCGCAACGTTCGGCGTGTTGTTACTTTTCTTTTTGGTTTTTATTGATGACAAAGGAGTTGGTTCGACAACAACATCGCGTTTATATATTTTTGTCTATTGGGTTTTCATTTTTCTTTTTACAACAAGTGGAAGATTATTTTCGAGATTTATTCAACAGCGATTACTTGTATCCGGAATTGGAAGACGAAACGCCATCATTGTTGGTAATTCGGAACAAGCGAAAGAATTATTTCAACAACTCAACAATAATCGCGGCATTGGATTAGAAGTTGTCGGCTTTGTTGCGGTTGAAAATTCTGAAAAAAATATTTCTGACGAAGAAATAAAAATTCTCGGAACAGTGAAAGAAATTTCAACAATCATCGAACAATATTCAGTAAAAGAAATTCTCATTGCACTCGATTCAACACAGCACGATAAATTGTTAGAAGTTCTCACCGCAAGTTCTCCGTATAATGTTCAACTGAAAATTATTCCCGATTTATACGACATCATTAGCGGGCAAGCGCGAACGATTCCCATTCACGGTTTTCCGTTGATTGAGATAATGCCGGAGTTAATGCAACCGTGGGAAAAAGTAATCAAGCGTTCATTCGATATAGTTTTTTCTTTTGTAATTCTCCTTGTTGCATTTCCTTTTTTACTTTTCGTTGGAATTCTCATTAAACTTACATCGAAAGGAACAATTTTATATTCACAAGAACGTGTTGGAAAAGATGGAAAGCATTTTCACATTTTTAAATTCCGAACGATGTATGAAGATGCTGAAAAAAAATCTGGTCCTGTGTGGGCCGGAAAAGATGACCCACGCATTACACCGCTCGGAAATGTTTTACGCAAAGCGCGCATTGATGAAATTCCGCAACTCATTAACGTACTCGATGGCGATATGAGTCTTGTTGGTCCGCGTCCCGAACGACCATTTTTCGTGGAACAATTATCTCATGAAATTCCTTTATATTCTCGCCGTTTAAAAGTTCGTCCGGGAATTACTGGATGGGCGCAAGTGAAACACAAATACGATGAATCCATCGAAGACGTAAAGAAAAAAGTCGAGTACGATTTATACTATATCGAAAATATGTCGCTTCGTTTGGATATAAAAATTTTGTTGAACACGATTTCCGTTGTGTTGTTGGGAAAAGGACATTGAAGAATTTTACATTTTACATTTTACATTTTAGATTGTTGAAACTGCGAATGAGTAATGACAAGTTACTAATGACTGTCATTGGTCATTGGTCATTCGTCATTAGTGTTGCAATTGTATGTTTTACGAATACAAATTTGTACTCACAAGTTGAAAACGTTCCTGTCGGAAATCAAGTGTATGAGTATTTGAATCGTATGAATGTGAAAGGAATTTTACCGCAGTACTCCAGCACGATTCTTCCGATTTCACGAAAAGAAATAGGAGATATGTTGAAAGTAATTGAAACAAAAAAAGAACAACTTTCTTCGGTTGACAAAAAATATTTGGAAAAGTTTCAACGTGAATTTGCATTTGAATTAGGAGTTGTAGAACAAAATTCTCTTTTGTTCAAATCAGACATGAAAGAAATATTTTCTGACAAAGAAAAATACTTGTATGCGTTTCAAGATTCTTCCGCAACAATGTATTTGGAGTTTCTTGGTTCACTCTTTTACAAAACGGTAAGTGGAAATAACAACACAACAAATTTTGAAACAGAGCAACACGGCGTGAGAATTCGTGGAACATTTAAAAATCGTCTCGGATATTTTATTTCGGTAACAAATGGAACAGTATTCGGCGATAGAAATTTTGCATTGACAGAACCGCGATTGAGACAAAACTATAAGTTCAATGATTTAAACACGCCGTACTTTGATGAAACAGAAGCGTATCTTCGCGGTGATGCAGATTTTTTTCAAGTAGAAATTGGGCGCGAATACACAACAATCGGAACTGGTTTTTCCGACAAACTTCTTCTCTCCCAAAACGCTCCGGTGTTTGATTTGATTCGCTTTGATATGGAATATAAATCGCTGCGATTCGTTTCTTTGCAAGGACGATTGGAACAAGATAAACCTATGTTTTCCGGTTTAACTATTGTTGAAGATATTCGCGAAACAAAATATCTTGCGCTTCATCGTTTAGAATTTCCGTTGCTTGAAAAATTTAAAATCGGTTTGAGTGAAATGATTATTTACCAACGCTTTTCTCCCGAATGGGCGTATCTCAATCCATTTACGTTTTACAAATCGTTGGAACACGCGCTCGGCGATAGAGATAATGCGTTTATGAGTTTTGATGTTGAATATTTTCCTTTCTCCGATTACAAATTGTATGGAACAATGTTGCTTGACGATATAGATTTTCCCAAAGTTGGTAATCATTGGTGGGGAAATGAATTAGGTTGGCAAGCCGGAATTTTTCACACGAATTTTTTTTCTTGCGATAATCTCGATGCTGTTGCTGAATATACTCGCATTGAACCGTATGTATATTCAAATCGTGTTCAAGGAAACGATTATTCCCATCGCAATGTTGGTCTTGGTCATCACTTGCAGCCAAACTCCGATGAAATATTTTTTCAACTGAATTATAGAGCAAGCGAACAACTTAGATTGTATTCATCGGTTGCTTTCGAGCGACACGGAGAAAATTATTTTCAAGGAAGTACATACATCAATGTGGGAGGAAATGTTTTGGAAGGACATCGTTCGTTTGATGATTCAACGGCATATTTTCTTGATGGAAATTTGTTGAAAACATTTTCGTTCCAACTCAGAGCATCGTACGAACCAATCAATAATTTTTTTGTAATCGGTTTGTATGAATTTAAGAATGAAAATGAAACATGGCATTCCAAAAAAATAAGTAGCAATTATTTTTCATTTCAAGTTCGCCTCGAATACTAGAAATCTTCAATCTAAAATCTAAAATCTCAAATTGAATCTCCATCTCGTTGACGTTGTCGGTCAATACAAAAAAATAAAACACGAAATTGACGAAGCAGTATTGCGCGTCGTTGAATCGGGACAATACATTCTCGGAAAAGATGTTTCTGAATTTGAAAATAATTGTGCGAGATATTTGAATGTAAAACATGCAATCGGTTGCGCTTCAGGAACAGATGCGTTGCAAATTGCTATGATGGCATTAGGAATTGGTAAAGACGATGAAGTTATTACAACATCATTTACATTTGTCGCAACAGTTGAAACGATTGCACTCATTGGCGCAAACCCCGTGTATGTTGATGTGGAAGAAGATTCGTTCAATATCAATGTTTCGCAGATTGAAAAAGCGATTACGAAAAAAACAAAAGCAATTATTCCCGTTCATCTTTTTGGTCAATCCGTTGATATGCAACCGTTGCTCGAAATAGCGAAGAAGTATAGTTTGTTTGTTATTGAAGATATGTGTCAAGCAATTGGCGCAGAATACACCGGGGAAAAAGTTGGAACATTCGGAGATATATCTTGCACAAGTTTTTTCCCAAGTAAAAACCTTGGTGCATTCGGCGATGGTGGAATGCTTTTCACAAACAATGATTTGCTTGCAGAAAAAATGCGAATGATTGGTAATCACGGTTCGAAAGTTCGTTACTATCACGAATTACTTGGCGTGAATAGTCGTTTGGATACAATGCAAGCGGCGATATTGGATGTGAAATTGAAATATCTGGACGAGTGGAATAATAAGAGAAGAATTGCCTCCGCGAATTACAATAAACTTTTTGCAAATTCAACCATAAAAACTCCGACAGAAAAAAGTTTCGCAAAACACATTTACCATCAATACACGATACGAGTACCGAAACGTGATGAACTTGCGGAATATTTGAAAGCAAAGAAAATTCCTTTTGGTGTTTATTACCCCATCCCGCTTCATCAACAACAAGCGTTTTCGCATTTCGTTGAAAAAGATTTTCATTTACCAATCACAGAAAAAATTGTGAACGAAGTAATTTCACTTCCAATGCATACGGAACTCATGATGGAAATGCAAGAATATATTGCGAAAACAATTTTAGAATTTTACGCATAACGAAAATGTCGAAAGCATTAGTTATTACACCAACATACAACGAATCGGAAAACGTTCGACAGCTTATTGACGAAGTGTTGAAACAAGATGCATCGTTAGAAATTCTCATCGTGGATGATAATTCTCCCGATGGAACTGCGAACATTGTCAAAGAAATTCAGAAAAATAATTCTCGAGTACATTTAATGGAGCGCCCGAAAAAAATGGGACTGGGAACAGCGTACGTTGCAGGATTTAAATACGCAATTGCTAATGGTTTCGATTTTATGATTGAAATGGATGCAGACTTTTCGCATAACCCGATTGAGTTACCGAATTTATTGAAATTGATGAACGAACATGATTTGGTAATCGGGTCGCGATACATTTACGGAGTTCGTATCATGAATTGGCCAATTCGCAGATTGATTTTAAGTTACGGCGCGAATGTCTATACAAGAATTATCACGGGAATGAATATCAAGGATGCAACCGGCGGATTTAAATGTTTCAAACGAAAAGTTCTCGAATCAATCAACCTTGATGATGTTCATTCCAACGGTTATGCGTTTCAAATCGAAATGAATTACAAAGCATGGAGAAAAGGTTTTCGTTTGTTTGAACATCCTATTATTTTTATGGACAGAACGTTAGGGCAATCGAAGATGTCAAAAAACATTATTTACGAGGCGATTTGGATGGTGTGGCGATTGAAGTTTCAAGCATTGATTGGAAAAATATAAAATAAGTTGCATTGCGATGAGTGAAACGACGATGCAATCTTCCTAATGCATCAAAGAATTTAGAAGGTTGCTCCGCTTCGCTCGCAATGACAAAATGAAAAATGGATTTATCTATAATCATAGTCAATTACAATGTGCGAGCGTTTTTGGAAAATGCGCTCGTGTCCATACAGAAAGCATTGAGCAATCTGGAAGGAGAAATCTTTGTCGTTGATAATGCCTCTGATGATGGAAGCGTGGAAATGGTGCAAACAAAATTTCCGAATGTTCACTTCATTGCAAGTAAAGAAAATCTCGGTTTTGCAAAAGCAAATAATATTGCACTAAACAAAGCGAAAGGAAAATATTTTCTTCTCATTAATCCCGATACCATTGTTCAAGAAGATACGTTCGAAACAATGTTGCAATTTTTTGAATCGAATAATGATGTAGGATTAGCGGGTTGTAAAGTTCTTTCTCCCGATGGAACGCTACAACTTGCGTGCCGTAGAAGTTTTCCGACACCGTTTATTGCATTTTCAAAACTTATCGGATTGTCTGATATGTTTCCAAAATCAAAATTATTTGCGAAATATAATCTGACATATTTGAATGAGAATGAAACAAACGAAGTTGACGCAGTGAGCGGTTCGTTTATGTTTTTGCGAAGAGAAGTATTTGAAAACATTGGCGGACTCGACGAAGATTTTTTTATGTACGGTGAAGATTTGGATTGGTGTTATCGCGTGCAGCAAAGCGGATGGAAAGTATGTTATGTTCCGACAACACAAATCATTCACTACAAAGGAGAAAGCACACGCCGTAGTTCCATTGACGAAGTAAAAATATTTTACCACTCAATGCAATTATTTGTGAAGAAACATTTTCGCTCGTACGTGTTATTCTTACCGTTGTTACAAATGGGAATTTTCTTTCGTTCTTGGATTGCATTTCTTGGAAAAAATAAAACAACATTTTTGGTAATGGTGATTGATTCTGTATTTATATTTCTTTCACTCGTCCTTTCAGAATATCTTTGGCGCGGAAGATTATATTCTTTCCCATCGTATGCCTATCCTGCGATTTACATTTTCTCAATCTGCATAATTTTGTTTTCGGAATTTTTGAGCGGTGCGTTAACAAGACGGAAAACAATTTCTTCTGCATCTTCAATTGCCGTCATTGCATCGTTTACGTTTCTTTCTGCATTGACGTTCTTTTTTAAAGATTACGGATTTAGCAGAATGGTAACGTTACTTTCCGGAATGATGACATTGGTCGTACTTCCCGGATGGAGATTGGTTGCTCATATTTTTTTCAGTATGCAACAAACAGGGAAACGTTCTGTGATTGTTGGTGTTACAAAATCGGGAGAAGAATTAGTTCGAAAATTGCGCTCACGCGTTGACCACAGTTACGATATTATTGGGTTTATTGACACGCATCGTCAACGCATTGGAGAAAAAGTAAATGGAGTTGAAATCTTGGGAAGCGTAGATACCATCGGAAGAGTCATTCGCGAGAAAAAAATTTCCGATGTTATTTTTTCTACTGATGCGCTTTCGTACACGGATATCCTTTCTGTTATCGCACGGAGCAGAGACCGGAATGTGAGTTATCGTCTTGTGCCAAGCAGTTTGGAAGTCGTGATTGGAAAAACACGTATTGACGAACTTGAATCGCTTCCGTTCGTTGATATTGCGTATAATATTCATCAACCGTTCAATCGTTTTGTTAAGCGCACATTTGATATTTTTCTTTCACTGTTTTTATTCCTTTTCTATCCGTTAGTACAATTATTTCTTCCGAAACATTCCATAGCGAAAAAGAAAATTTTGCTAATACCAAAAATTCTGAATGGAGAAATGAGTTTTGTAGGACGACCTGTATTCACACATTCAACAAGGGTTTCCGGAATGAATGGGAGAACAGGAATGTATTTAGGGAAAGCGGGATTGACGGGACTTGCGCAAATAAATTACCGAAACGATATGAGCGCGGAAGAAATTGAAACATACAATTTGTACTATGCAAAAAATCAGTCGTTATTACTTGATATAGAAATACTTATTAAATCATTTTTTTTCACCGGACAAAAACAATAATAATTTATGGTACGAGTAGTTTTAGAATTTGAAAAATCTGTTGCAGAACTGGAACAGAAAATTGAAGCGATGAAAAAAGACGCGGAGCATTTCGATTTGCAGGACGATATTAAAAAATTAGAAAAAAAATTGGATGCTTCGAAAGAAGAATTATATTCGCATCTTACTCCATGGCAACGTGTACAACTTGCTCGCCATCCGGAACGACCGTACACGCTTGATTACATTCAGTTGATAACGAAAGATTTTATCGAACTTGCTGGCGATAGATATTTTCGTGATGACAAAGCAGTTGTTGGCGGATTTGCAAAACTTCTTGGCTACGGAAAAGTCGAAGACGATACCGTAATGGTTATCGGACAACAAAAAGGTAGAGACACAAAATCAAATGTGTATAGAAATTTCGGAATGATGAATCCCGAAGGGTATCGCAAAGCGTTGAGACTGATGAAACTTGCAGAGAAATTTCAAAAGCCTATTGTAACGTTTATAGATACTCCCGGCGCGTATCCGGGCATTGAAGCGGAAGAACGCGGACAAGCGGAAGCGATTGCGAGAAATATTTTTGAAATGTCGCGCATACAAGTTCCGATTGTCGTTTGTATCATTGGGGAAGGTGCGAGCGGTGGAGCATTAGGAATTGGTGTTGGGGATAGAGTATTGATGTTGGAAAACACGTGGTATTCTGTTATTTCTCCAGAAAGTTGTTCGAGTATTTTATGGAGAAGTTGGGAATTTAAAGAGCGTGCAGCAGAGGAACTCAAACTTACTGCGCCGGATTTGCAGAAGTTGAAAATAATAGATAGAATTGTACCGGAACCGCTTGGAGGTGCGCATCGCTCTCATCAACAAGCAGCAGCGTTGTTGAGTAAAGTTCTTGTTGAAGAATTAACATTGCTTTCGAAAATGAGTTTTTCAAAACTTCCGGAACGTCGCGTTGAGAAATTTTCAAAGATGGGAGTTTGGGAAGAATAAAACTTCTATGAACGTTACATCACACATTCGCGTGCGATACGCAGATACAGACCAAATGAAGTTTGTGTACTATGCGAAATATTTTGAATACTTTGAACAAGGTCGTTCTGATTTGTTGAGAGCAATCGGTGTGCCGTATCCTGAAATTGAAAAGCGAGGAATGTTTCTCCCAGTAATTGAAGCGCATGCTGAGTATTTTTCTTCCGCGCATTTTGATGATTTGCTCGAAGTTGTAACGGTATTGAAAACAATTCCATCTTCAACAATTCGTATTGAATATGAATTGCGAAATGCTGAAACAAAAGAGTTACTTAGTAAGGGATATACAGTTCATTGTTTTCTGAGCGCGCAAAACGGTAAACCAACTCGAGCGCCAAAATATTTTCTCGACGCTGTTGAACAGAAATTATAAAGGATGAATTCTTTTCTTTACGATAATCGTATTACGCGTATCATTGAACAAGCGTTGTATGAAGATGTTGGACTTGGTGATGTTACGACATCAGCGATAATTCCTGAAAACACGATAGGCAAAGCCGAAATACTTATTAAAGAAAATGGTATTCTTGCAGGAATTGAAATTGCAGAATTCGTTTTTCAAACGATGGATAACGAAATAGTTTTTCACAAAAATTATTTCGATGGAGATATCGTTGCCAACGGAATCACTGTAGCAACGATATACGGTTCGTTAGCAAATATAATTCGAGCGGAAAGAACAGCGCTGAATTTTCTTCAACGAATGAGCGGTATTGCAACACTCACAAGAAAATTTGTGAAAGCGGTTGATGGTACAAACGCAAAAATTACGGACACAAGAAAAACTGTTCCTAATATTCGCATACTTGATAAACTTGCAGTGAAAATCGGCGGAGGAATAAATCATCGCTTCGGTTTGGATGACATGGTGTTGATAAAGGATAATCACATTGCCGCTGCCGGTGGAATTGGTTTTGCGATTGAGAAATGTTTGGAATTTCTTTCATTGCAAAAGATGCGATTAACGATTGAAGTTGAAACTAAAAATATTGATGAAGTAATGGAAGCATTGCAATACAAGGAAAATATTCATCGTATTATGCTGGATAACTTTTCTCTTCCTGAAATGAACATTGCTGTTGAGCGAATACATCATTCCGTTGAAGTTGAAGCATCGGGAAATGTTTCAATGGAAAATGTACGGTCAATTGCAGAAACGGGCGTTGATTGTATTTCTATTGGTGCGTTAACGCATTCGGTTAAAGCACTTGATATCTCGTTGGAAATTGTGAACTGATGTTTGACAAAATAAAACTTCTCGCCTCGGATACTGCAATTTATGGTGTAAGCACAATTCTCGGAAGATTCCTTACATTTCTTCTTGTTCCTTTTTACACGAATGTTCTTTCTCCTGGTGAATATGGAGTTGTTTCGTATGTATTTTCACTGATTGCTTTCTTAAATGTCGTGTACGGTTTTGGAATGGAGTCAGCATATTTTCGTTATTCATCTTCATTGGAAATAGGGGGGAAGGAACAAAATTTTACTACGCCATTTCTTTCATTATTCTGTTCTTCAATTTTCTTTTCAGTATTACTGGTAATTTTTTCTACTCCGATTGCGCAAACAATTTCCATTCCTTCTCAACACATTTCGATAATTCATTACGCTTCGTGGATTATTTTTTTTGATACACTTGCAATAATTCCTTTCGCATCGTTACGAATGGAGCGCAAAGCAAAATCATTTGCAACGATAAAATTTTTGAATGTTGCTATTACTGTTTCATTGAATGTACTATTACTTGTGAAGTATCATTACGGAATAGAAGGAATTTTTATCAGCAATTTGGTAGCATCAATACTTACTTTTCTCTTTTTACTTCCGACAATTATAAAAAACTTCACAAAAACAATTTCATTTTCATTATACCAAGCATTGTTGAAATTCGGTTTGCCGTATGTTCCGGCAGGAATTGCGACTATGATGGTGCAAGTTGTTGATAGACCGATCCTCCGCGCTTTAACCGATGATGCAACCGTAGGAATTTATCAAGCGAATTATCGTTTGGGAATCGTAATGATGCTCGTTGTTTCGGTATTCGATTATGCATGGCGCCCTTTTTTTCTTTCACACGCGAAAGATGAACTTGCGAAAGAATTATTTGCACGAATTCTTACATATTTCTTTTTGTTTATGACATTGATTTTTCTTGTTGTCTCTTTTTTTATCGGCGATATCGTTCAAATTCAGTTCTTCGGGCATTATCTCATTCATCCGAATTATTGGAACGGATTATCCATCGTTCCCATTGTATTGATTGCGTATTTGTGTTTAGGAATTTCTGGTAATATAGTTGCAGGAATATATATCGAAAAAAAAACGCAATGGCTTCCTCCTATTACGTTTCTTGGCGCAGGAGTGAATGTTGGTGCAAATGTTCTCTTGATTCCTTTGTACGGAATTACTGGTGCAGCATGGGCCACATTTTTCAGTTATTTTGTAATGGTATCAGTGTTGTCTTTCATCGTTCAGAAATTTTATCCGATTCAATATGAAAATGCTCGCATATTAAAAATTACGATTGCGGGCTTTATAAGTTTTATACTTTATTTATTATTCGCTAACGCAAGTTTTCAAATCGTTCTAAAATTAACTTTGCTATTATTTTTTTTCATAGTGTTGTACGGATTGAAATTTTTTGAACAATCAGAACTTCAAAAAACGAAATCAATCTTTCAATCATTTCAGAAGCATTCAGCCAAAAATGATTTTACCACAGTAGAATAACGGTGCGTATTTTGCCAATTCGAATTTTATCTCTAAATTTTACGCCGATTTTTTTACTAATTGGAATGTAATTCAGTGTCTATCATACAAAAGCAAACACACTTTTTCAAAGAAACAGAAATAACTAAAAAATGGTATCTCGTAGATGCAGGAGGTAAAACGCTTGGTCGAATTGCGAGTCGAGTTGCACATATCTTGCGTGGAAAGCACAAACCAACTTTTACTCCTAATGCAGATTGTGGAGATTTTGTTATAGTTGTAAATGCTGCAAATGTTCAACTCACCGGCAAACGAAAGGAATTGAAAAAATATTTTCACTATACGGGTTATCCAGGGGGAGCAAAATGGGAAAAAGCATCAACATTATTAAAAAATAAACCTGAATCTGTTATCGAAACAGCAGTACGTGGAATGATACCTCATAATCGGTTAGGAAAAAGAATAGCAATGAAGTTGAAAGTATATCGAGGTTCGGAACATCCTCATCAGGCACAAAAACCAGAACCACTAACATTTTAAGAAAAGAAAATGCAACACACAATTTTTATCGGGAGAAGAAAAACATCCGTCGCTCGCGTCTATCTAATTTCTGGCAACGGAACAGTTACCATCAATCGAAATCCATTGAATAAATATTTTCCGCTTGATACGTTACAACATCAGGTGAAATTTCCTTTAATGGTAACGGAAAGTGAAGGGAAATTTGATGTTGTAATCAACGTCCAAGGCGGTGGAGTTACCGGTCAAGTGGAAGCCGCACGCTTAGCGGTTTCTCGTGCGCTTGTTGCTCAAGACGAATCGTTGAGAACAACGTTGCGTTCATTTGGACTGCTTACGCGAGATCCGAGAATGGTAGAACGGAAGAAATATGGACGTCCCGGCGCTCGAAAAAGATACCAGTTTTCGAAGCGATAATTTTAGAATTTTTTTTATTCACAATTTTTTAATTCACATACGTTCTGATTTTTTTGAAAGTGTCCCGATTGTTTTCACAGAATAATCGCGACCTCAAAAAGACAAGACGAACGTAGCGGTTTGCATTCCTAATTTTAGGATTGCAAAAATAACTACACACACTAAAACTTTTAGGAACACATATAATGCCACGAGTAGAACTCACGGAATTGCTTGATGCGGGGGCGCATTTTGGGCATATTACTCGCCGTTGGAATCCGAAAATGAAGCCATATATTTTTATGGAAAAAAACGGAATTCACCTTCTCGACTTAAAGAAAACTCAAGACTTAATTGAGATTGCTTGCGATGAACTGACAAAACTTTCCAGCGAAGGGAAACGCATTCTTTTTATTGGTACGAAAAAACAAGCAAAATCAATTATTGAAACAGAAGCAAAACGTTGCAACGAATTTTATATTGTTGATCGTTGGCTTGGTGGACTTCTAACAAACTTTGTAACAATTCGCAGAAGCGTAAAACGGTTAAATAATCTAGTCAAAATGGAAACGGACGGAACGTATGACAAGATTACCAAAAAGGAAATCCTCATTATTTCACGTGAACGACAAAAACTGGAAACAACGCTTTCAGGAATTGCAGATATGGTTCGATTACCTGGGGCATTGTTTGTAGTTGATATTAAGAAAGAATTGATATCGGTGTTAGAAGCAAAGCGATTGGCAATTCCTGTGTTCGCAATCGTTGATACGAATACAGATCCATCCATTGTTGATTATCCAATTCCAGCCAATGACGATGCTGTTAAATCCATACAACTTATTTCGGAAACGGTTGCCGATGCAGTTATTGAAGGAAAAGAAGTATATGCAATGCAAGTGATGAAAGATGCTGAACAAGCAATGAAAGAAGAAGAACCAACGCCGCCGGGAGAAGAAAAACACGAGCCGGAACGTCCTAAACGCAAGCAACGTATTCAAAGAAAAAGAACTGAAAACAGAGCATAATTTTTTATGGCAATAAAAGCAGAAGATGTAAAAAAACTTCGGGAGAAAACCGGCACCGGAATGATGGATTGCCGAAAAGCGCTTGAAGAAACTGATGGAAATATTGAAAAAGCAATAGAATTGCTACGAAAACAAGGAGCGGCATCGGCAGAAAAACGAATTGGACGCGCGACCAACCAGGGTATTGTAGAATCGTATATTCATACTGGAGCTCGGCTTGGTTCGATGGTTGAACTCAATTGCGAAACGGATTTTGTTGCAAAAACCGACGATTTCAAATCACTCGCTCGTGAACTTGCGATGCAAATAGCGGCAATGAGTCCAAGATTTATCACCCGCGAACAAGTTGATAAAGAACTCGTCGAAAAAGAATTGGAAATTTATCGTTCCCTCGCGAGAAGCGATGGGAAACCCGAACAAGTTGTCGAAAGAATAGCGCAAGGGAAATTGGACAAATTTTATCAAGATGTTTGCCTTTTTGAGCAATCGTATGTTAAAGATCCGGGGAAGAGTGTTAAAGATTTAATTACGGAAACCATTGCAAAAACAGGAGAAAATATTTCAGTGAAACGTTTTATCCGATTTCATCTTGGAGAAGACGGACAAGCATAGCAATCGTTGATGTCGTCAAGAACTCCCCGCTTTAAACGTATTTTACTCAAACTCAGTGGCGAATCATTGATGGGTGAAAAAAAATATGGTATTGATTCGCAAATGTTGCGATTCTATGCAAATGAAATAAAAGAAGCGCACGATTTAGGAATTGAAATCTGTATTGTTATTGGTGGTGGAAATATTTATCGCGGCTCGAAAAATTCTCTGGATGGCATAGATGAAGTAACAGGAGATACGATGGGAATGCTGGCGACGATGATAAATTCTCTTGCATTACAAAGTGCGTTGGAAAAATTAGGAATCTTTACGCGCTTAATGAGTGCTGTAAATATGGACAAAGTTGCAGAACCCTATATTCGCCGCCGCGCAATTCGTCATATGGAAAAAAAACGCGTGGTAATTTTTGGCGCAGGGACAGGAAGTCCGTACTTTACAACGGATACGGCAGCAGCATTGCGCGCAGCAGAAGTTCATGCAGACGTGATTTTAAAAGGCACGCGTGTCGATGGCGTTTATAACGTTGACCCGGAAAAAGACCCAACAGCGTTTCGATTTGATGAAATCTCGTTTCTTGATGTAATAAAACGCGATTTAGAAGTGATGGATATGACGGCAATAACATTATGTAGAGAAAACAAACTGCCGATTATTGTTTTCAATATTACACAAAAAGGAAACTTGCGCCGCACGATTATTGGTGAAAATATTGGCACACGTGTTGCACTCGATGTTCCTGTCTATTATGATGACCAAGCACATTAGGAGTAGTTCAATATGGGAAAAGAAATCTTGATAGAAGCAGAACAAAAAATGCTCAAAGCCGTTGACGTTACGAGAATTGAATTGATAAAAATACGTACGGGAAAAGCAACAACTGCACTTCTTGATGCTGTGAAAGTTGATTACTATGGTTCGCATGTTCCATTACATCAAGTTGCAAATATTTCTATTCCCGATGTTCATACAATTGCCATACAACCGTGGGAAAAAAATATGATTGCAACGATAGAAAAAGCAATTATTGCGGCAAATCTCGGGTTTAATCCCGCAAACGATGGAACAATTGTACGCGTTCCGATTCCTATGCTGAATGAAGAACGTCGGAAAGAACTTGTGAAATTATCGAAGAAATTCGGAGAAGAAGGAAAAATTTCTATTCGTAATGTTCGTCGTGATGCGATTGAACATCTGAAAAAATCTGAAAAAGCAGAACATTTTTCCGAAGATGAACGAAAACGCGGAGAACATCAATTGCAGGAAATGACGGATAAGCACATTGCGGAAATAGACCAGTTGCTTGTCAAAAAAGAAAAAGAAATACTCGAAGTTTAAAATAGAAAGAACTCTCATTTATGAAACATGGAATTCATCCCAAATACAAAATGGCACGTGTTGTTTGCTCGTGTGGAAACATCTTTGTAACACGTTCGACAGCAGGCGATATCAAAGTAGAAATTTGTTCCAATTGTCATCCGTTTTTTACCGGCGAACAAAAAATTGTTGATAGTGAAGGTCGTGTGGAACGCTATTACAAAAAATACGGAAAGAAACCGGAAGTTACTGTTTAATTTTCCGAACATAACACTATGGAATTTCTCAGGCGGAATGGAAAAATATCCATTCCGTTTTTTTGTTTAAATCGTTATGCATTATTTTTTATTTGAAGATTACTCAGTAGAAAATTTTTTCCCGCTGGTGTATTTTCGTGCGATTCACGAACTTCGAAGTGGTTGTTCAACGCTCGGAGAACGAATACGTTCACATTTTCCGCAATCAAACTGGAGTGTAATTTGCCGAAGTGCAGTTCGTCCTTTCTTGCAAGAGGAACGAGAAATTTTTTCTGAAAACAAATATAGCAGGGAATTGATTTTCGTAAATTCACGCGTAAAAATGACGAAGGAACTTGCTTCCAATATTCAAAACGAAAAAGGAGAAAAACTTCTGTTCATAAGTGATGGAAATGTTGCGGCGGCAAAATTCAATTTTGAGCAAAAGGAATTTTCACCAAAAAAGAAAAGAGCAATTCGTCGCAGAACACAATTCTCTGATGCCAAAAAAATAAATGTTGATGCGAAGTTTTTCTTTTATCCGTGGGAAATTATTCAATACAATCATCAAGCGATTGAAGATGATTTCCGAATATTACGAAAGAGAAAACCAAGGAAATTCCAAGGAGTTCACGTTGTCAATTCCGTAAATGTTTCGGTTGGGAAAAATTGCACAATAAAACCCGGTGTTGTTCTCGATGCAGAACACGGCGCGATTGTTCTTGGTGACAATGTCGCGGTAATGGCGAATGCAGTAATTGTTGGGCCTGTATTTATTGGAAATAATTCGCTTATTAAAGTCGGAGCGAAAATTTACGGCGGAACTTCAATCGGTGAATGGTGTAAAGTAGGCGGCGAAGTTGAAGCGAGCATCATTCAATCCTATTCTAATAAACAACACGATGGATTTTTGGGACATTCATTTCTTGGAAGTTGGGTAAATCTTGGCGCAGACACAAACACGAGCGATTTGAAAAATAATTATGGCAATGTTCGTGTTCACGTTGGGAAAAAAGAAATTGACAGTGGTTCGCAGTTTGTCGGTTCTCTTATTGGCGATCATGCAAAAACAGGAATAAATGTTATGTTGAATACAGGAACGGTGATAGGAATTTCGTCCAATGTTTTTGGTGCAGATTTTCCGCCGAAGTTTATTGGAAATTTTTCGTGGGGAAGTGGAAACGAATTCCGTACGTACGATATACAAAAAGCAATTGAAACTGCGCGTGTAGTGATGAAACGGCGGAACGTTGAAATGACTGAAGAATACGAGAAAAGAATGAGACAAATTTTTTTAGAAACAACAAGAAACAAAAAGAATCGAGGCAAATAATTTTTATGAAGGCGATAGTAAAATCCATTCCTAAAACAAACGAAGATTGGAAAACAGGCGTACAATTGATTGAACGCGAGGAACCGCAAATTACTTCTCCGCATGATGTAAAGTTGCGTGTTCTGTACGGTGCGATTTGCGGAACGGATGTCGGCATTTACAATTCGAAAGATTCGTTGCGCCGCGAAATGTCGGTTGTGAAAAATTCCAATGTTGTTATCGGTCACGAGTTTTGCGGACAAATCATTGACGCAGGGAAAAAAGCGAAAGCATTTCTTCTTGAAAAAATTCAACTCGAATATGGGAAAGAAAAGTTTGTTAAAGATTTTTCTCTTAACAATTCAAAAATTCCGTTCAAAGACCGTGATGCTCATTTCTTGAAATTTCTTGAAAATAATTTTTACTCTTCAGCAGAAATGCACATTACCGATGGAACGTGTCATCAATGTAAATTAGGAGAACAACACGTTTGTCAGAACACGGTCATTAAAGGCGTTCACGCTGATGGAGCATTTACGAAAAGTGTTGTTGTTCCGATGCAGAACATTGTTTTATTTCGCAAAGGAGAAATTCCTCCGGAAGTTATTGCGTTTATGGATGCGCTCGGAAATGCTACGCATACCATCCAATCGGTTCCTGTGAAGGGAAAAACAATTGTCGTGTTGGGTTGTGGTGTGCAGGGATTGATGGCAACGGCGGTTGCTGCGATGTGTAAAGCGAAGAAAATATTTGTTACCGATATTTCTCACGGGAAATTTTCCCACGAAAAACTTGTGGAAAAACGTTTTAAACTTGCAAAAGAATTTGGCGCAACTGCATGTTTTGATGTTGCTGTGGAGAGCGAGAAAAAGTTATTTTACGAAACACTCAAAAGAGAAACTAAAAATGCCGGTGCAGATGCAGTTCTCGAAATGTCTGGAAGTTACAAAGCGTACGAAGATGCGTTTCATATTGTGCGAAGCGGCGGCGCGATTTCGTTGCTCGGTTTGCCGTTCGGGAAAATGGAAATTGATTTCGCGAAAGATATTATTTTCAAAGGCGTAACAATTCACGGCATTATTGGTCGCAGAGTTTTTTCGTCGTGGGATTTGATGCGTCAATTGCTCAAGAAAGGATTGGCGAAAAAGTTTGTGAAGAGCGGATTTATTACGCATCAATTTCCATTGGAAAAATTTGAAGATGCATTTTCAGCCATCCGCGAAGGTGATGGATTGAAAATTTTGTTGAAGCCGTAAACTAAATTTCATCATTGAGTCAATGATTCAATGTTTAAATGAATCAATATTATGAACATTTCCGAAATAATTTCTTCTGAACTCAAAAATCTCCAGCAACTAAAAACGTTCAAATACGAAACTGCATTTGAAAGTCCTCAAGGTGCGCGCGTAAAAATAAAAGGCAAAGACGTAATGATGCTCGCATCAAACAATTATCTCGGACTTTCCAATCATCCAGTTGTGAAGAAAGCGGCGATTGAAGGAATAAAGAAATATGGTTACGGCGTAGCGTCTGTGCGATTTCTTTGCGGAACACAAGACATTCATTACGAGTTGGAGAAAACGATTTCTAAATTTGTCGGAACGGAAGACACGATTTTATTTTCCTCATGCTTCGCTGCGAATGAAGGATTTTTTGCTTCAGTCACCAACGAGAAACTTGGTTGTGAAAATTATAAAGATGTTCTCTATAGCGATAAACTCAATCACGCAAGTATAATTGATGGACAGCGTTTGTGTAAATCGGAAGTTGTGGACAAAAAAATTTACAACCACGCCGATATGAATCATTTGGAGCAACTTCTCGAAGCAGATAAGAATGCAAACTATCGTTTCAAAATAATTGTAACCGATGGCGTGTTCAGTATGGAAGGAGATTTAGCGCCGCTACCGAAAATTGTCGAACTTGCAAAACGATACAACGCGCTTGTTTTTGTTGATGATTCTCACGCAATCGGTGTTTGCGGAAAGACCGGAAGAGGAACGCCGGAAGCAAAAAATGTTTTGAAAAAAATAGATGTGATTACCGGAACGTTAGGAAAAGCAATCGGCGGGGCGGCAGGCGGTTACATATCTTCAACAAAAGAAATCATTTCGTACTTGCGGCAGAAATCACGTCCGTACACATTTTCCAATTCACTTCCTCCATCAATAGTATTTGGGGCAAAAGCCGCATTCGATTTACTTACAAGCGATATGTCGCTCGTAACAAAACTGCACGAAAACACAGCGTACTTCCGCAAAGAAATCGTAAAACTCGGTTTCAAAATTTTGGAAGGCGAACATCCGATTGTCCCGATAATGCTTGGAGAAGCGGCACTTGCACAAGATATGAGCGCGATGATGTTGAAGCACGGTGTGTTTATAAAAGGATTGTGGTTTCCCGTTGTGCCGAAAGGTGAAGCGCGACTCAGAACACAAATTTCTGCTGCACTATCAAGAAAAGATATAAACGACGCGCTGAATGTGTTTGAAAAAGTAGGGAAGAAGATGGGTGTGATTGGTTGAGCGTTCTTTGTTAATAGTTATTGGTTATTAGATTATCAATTAACATATAACTATTAACCATTAACGAACAACAGTGTGGACGATGAGGGGCTCGAACCTTCGACCTTACGGATGTGAACCGTACGCTCTAACCAACTGAGCTAATCGTCCGATGCAAAGCATTATTGAAAAAATTTTGCGCGGAAAAGATACAAATTACAATCAATAAAGAAAAGAAGAAATAAGAAAACGTATCGTAAAGTCAAGACTTCGTTGCGCTCAGCATGACGTTGCTCCATACTTTTTCAGAGGTTTCAATTCATAGTACTAATTGAATTTACTTCGATACCCAAATAACGAATCACGAACCACGCTCAACGAACAACGAACAAATGTTTGACAAACTACAGAACATAGAAGAACGCTATCACGAATTGAACGATTTACTTTCATCACCGGAAGTCATTACGAATCAAAATCAATTTCGGGAATTAAGTAAAGAGCAGCGCGGCATCGAAGAAATTGTTCGCAAGTTTGAAGAGTATAAAAAAGTTATTGCGGAAATGGAAAGCGTGAAAGAAATGCTCGAAAACTTTTCCGATGCAGAGATGAAAGAAATGACGCAACTCGAATTTGACGATTTGCAAATACGCATTCCCAAAGTCGAAGAAGAACTGAAAACACTTCTCATTCCCAAAGACCCGAACGATGATAAAAATTGTATCGTTGAAATTCGCGCGGGAACGGGAGGAGAAGAAAGCGCATTATTCGTTGCGGATTTATTCAGAATGTATTCTCGCTTTTCCGAAAAGCAACGATGGAAAGTTGAACTTCTTGATTGGAATGATACGGGACTTGGTGGATTTAAGGAAGTGATTTTTCAATTGACCGGAGATAATGCGTATGGAAGTTTGAAATTTGAAAGCGGAGTTCATCGTGTGCAGCGTGTTCCCGAAACGGAAGCACAGGGGAGAGTTCACACTTCCGCTGTCACTGTTGCTGTGCTGCCCGAAGTTGAAGACATAGAAATCACAATAAAAGAAAGCGACATAAAAATAGAAACAGCACGTAGCGGGGGAGCAGGCGGTCAAAATGTAAATAAAGTCGAAACCAAAGTTATCCTCACGCATATTCCTTCGGGGTTAGTTGTAACGTGCCAGACGGAACGAACACAATTAGGAAATCGTAACCGAGCAATGAAGATGTTGAAATCCAAATTGTACGATATAGAAGTCGAAAAACAAGCAAGTTCCATTTCTTCGCAGCGGAAACTGATGGTAAAAAGCGGCGACCGCAGCGATAAAATCCGCACATATAATTTTCCACAAAATCGTCTCACCGACCATCGCATCGGATTAACACTGTACAATCTTGATAGAATCATTGACGGCGACCTCAAAGAAATCTTCGACCAGCTGAAACTTGCTGATACTGCAGCCAAATTAGGAGAGGGCGCATAACACAAAGAATGAGTAAATTCTTATTATTTTCTTTTCTCCTTGCGTTGTTTCCCCCTACGAAAATTGCTATATTTTCCGCCGATTTTGATGAAGAGTTTTTTCTATTTTCCGTTTATTCCCTTCTCTATATAAAAAGCATTCCTCGTTGAATACATATATCTGTTTTATCGTTGCGCTATTCTTTATGTCAATGACTTTGAGTGATGCGCAAGTTACATTTTTGGAAAATGGTGAACGTTCGCGTCTTGCAACAGAAGATGGGATGTTTTCCGGTTCATCTACGCGGCACGTCATTGACCTTTCCGGAACATGGGAATATTCGGTTGATGAAAAAACTTCGTGGAACAATGTAAAAATTCCGAGCGCGTATGATGGAACAGGAAAAGTATGGTTACGTCGTTCTTTTCATGTTTCTTCGGAAATGTTGGATAATTTTTCTGCCGAACTTTTTTGCGCAGGAATAAATTATTTTTGTGAAATTTTTGTCAACGAACATTTTGTCGGAAGACATATTGGGGGAACAACATCGTTTTCGTTTGTGCTCGAAAAAAATGTTTTGCAACTTGGAGGTAACAACACGATAGTCGTGTATGTTGATAATGAATTGAACGCACGCAATACGGTTCCCTTGCGTCAGCAAGTTGGTGGTTGGAAAAACTATGGTGGTATCTTTCGTGATATCTTTCTGTTGTTTACTCCAAAGTTTTCAATTGAAAAAATAACTGCGCGCAGTAAAATTTCATTGTCAAAAGAATCGGCGACGATAACAGTACGTTCACTAGTACGCAATCAGGGATTTGTACGTACGCAAACGCAAGAAGGGAATAAAAAGTATGCACCGATGCTTTTTGTCGAGGTTTATGAAAAGGCAACAAATTTTTTGATTGCTAAAAGCACGTCGTTTATTTTGATACCGGAAGACAATCATTCTGCGGAATATTCATTGTCTTTAGGAATTGATTTTCCACAACTATGGTCTCCTGAAACTCCTTTTTTATACGAAGTGCATTGCAGTATTTTATTTCCTCCGTTAGAAATGCCAGTGCTCATTGATGAATATAAATTCAATTACGGAATACTCGCCGTTTCAATGAAGGAAACAAATATCTTTCTCAATGATTCCTTGTATCGCTTGAAAGGAATTGTTTGGTTCGAAGACCATCCCCAATTCGGTTCTGCTTTAACGTACGCAGCGATGGAAAAAGATGTTGCATTGATGAAGAATGCCGGCATCAATCTTGTTCGTGTTGCAAACAGAACTCCGCATCCGTATTTTCTTTCGTTGTGCGATAAATACGGTTTATTTGTGTTGGAGGAATTGCCCATTGCAAAAGTGCCGTTTGAAATCTTTGAGAATGATGATTTTTTGGTAACAGGAGAAGCAATTGCGAAGGAAATGGCGGAACGCGACGTTAACCATCCTTCGTTACTTGCGTATGGAATTGGAGATGATATTGAATTCAGTTCTGCTACAGCGTGTGAGATTGTTAATACATTTAAAAATGCAATTCATGGAATTGATGAACGTCCATTGTACTTTGCAACAAGCAACATCCAGAACAATTATTGTGAAGATGAAATGGATTTTTCGGTACTGAATATTTCGCAATGGAATAATTTGGAGAAAAAAAATGTACTGAAAAATAGAATTGAACAAATCAGAAAACCGACGATCCTCGCTTATTACGGACGCAATGTTGAACCGGGGAACAGACGAGGTTCCAGCGACCCACATTCGTATGAAGCGCAAGCACGTGTATTTCAATTCTTCCTTGAAGGAACGAAAAGTTTGCATCTCGCAGGAGTTATGTTATGGTCATTCAATGATTGGCGCGGGGACCGTCCTTCTATTTCTGTGCATTCTGAAAACCCGTATTTGTTCACGCACGGTATCGTTACCGAATCTCGCGAAAAGCGAACAGCGTATGAACATTTGCGCGTAATGTATCTTGGAGAAAAAGTTTCTGCGCTGCCTGTAGGCAATTATTCTTTTACCTCTCCAATGACGTATGTTGTTGCGGGTCTCGGTTTGTTAATATTGTTTGCATTTTTTTACAATAGAAACAGACATTTTCGCGACAACGTCAATCGTTCACTCTTTCGAACGTATAATTTTTTTGCTGACGTTCGCGACCGGAGAATAATTTCTTTCGGGCAAACAATTATCATAACAATAGTGCTTGCAATGACGATGGCAGTACTCCTTTCCAGTATTTTATTTCATTACCGCGATTCGCTTTTTGTTGATGTGTTGCTTTCCCATCTGTTGATTTCCGATGCGTTGAAAGTACATGTTGTTCGCATTGTTTGGAATCCTCCAATGGCAATACTGTGGTTCACACTTCTTTTTATCGCTGTGTTTTTCTTGATGACAACTGTCGTCAAATTTTTCTCGCTTTTCCGCCGCAGTAAAGTATATTTTTTGCACGCGTATGAAATTACCGTTTGGTCATTATTGCCATTTATCGTTTTTATCCCAGTTGGAATGGTGATGTACCGTATTCTGGAAAATTCTCTTTATGTTTTTCCGGTATTCCTTCTGTTGCTACTGACGAAGATTTGGATTGTGCAACGCATTTTGAAAGGTGTTGCCGTTGTGTACGATATGATTCCTTCGCGTGTGTACGTCGTTGGAATAATTTTGATTGCACTCGTTGTTATGGCAACGTACAGTTATTATGACTACACGCAATCCACTTCTGCGTATCTTCGCTATATGCTTTCCCTCACACAGAGCGGAAACTAATTGTATTTCTCTCTATGTACTTATCTCAATTGGAAATATTCGGTTTTAAATCGTTTGCACAAAAAGTTCGCTTGCGGTTTGATGACGGCATTACAGCAATTGTTGGACCCAACGGTTGCGGTAAAACGAATATAGTTGATGCAATTCGATGGACGTTGGGGGAACAACGAACCAGCACATTGCGGAGTTCAAAAATGGAAGATGTTATTTTCAACGGAACAAAATCCCGTAAACCATTAGGATTTACCGAAGCATCACTTACGATTGAAAATACCAAAGGAATTTTGCCTTCCGATTATTCTGAGGTAACGATTACGCGTCGAATGTATCGTTCGGGAGAAAGCGAATATTTGTTGAACAAATCGTTGTGTCGTTTGAAAGATATTCTCAATCTTTTTATGGATACAGGGATGGGCGCGAATGCGTATTCGGTGATTGAACTGAAAATGGTGGAAACAATTTTGAGCGACCGAACAGATGAACGTCGTCGCTTATTCGAAGAAGCCGCCGGTGTAACAAAATACAAACACAGCAGAAAAATTGCATCAAGAAAATTAGAAGATGTGCAAAACGATTTGTTGCGCGTCAACGATATCATCAAAGAAGTTCAATCAACAGTGAATTCGTTGCATCGTCAAGCGAAAAAAGCGGAGCGTTTTCACGAATTGAAAACATTGTTGCAACAATTCGAACGCAATTTTTTAGAACTCGAATTCAATACTGCACTCTATGAACTTTCACCTCTCGAATTACAATTAGAACGAGTGCGTTCTGAAAAAATTACAATTGATGCTTCGTTGCAAACGGAAGAACAGAACATCGATGCAATCCTTCAATCTTCACGCTCGCTGGAACACAACCTTGCAAGCGTATCGAATAATGTTCAACGTATACGAGATGAACTTCATTCGCTCGAAGAACGCAAAGTGCTTGCAACGGAACGAAGTTCTTCGCTTGAGCAGAACATTCTACGTTTTCAGAACGAACAACAATCGTTAGAAGTTCAAAAGAGACAAAGTGAAGAAAAAAGTACATCGCTTGATGAACAGCAATCTATCCTCGAAATGAAACTGTTAAAAGCAAAAGAATTTTCCGAATCGGTTTCGATGGAACTCAAGCACATTGAACGAGAAGAAATTGCGGCAAAACAAATTCTCCAATCGGCGAACGACTCTCTCTTTGATGCATTGCGCACGACGACAACGAAACAAACAGAGTTGGAGAAATTTAACACGCAGATGCGAGCCGCAGAACAACATCAGGAACGACTCGAAAAACACATTGAACAATACTCGCAAAAAGTTGCATCACTGAATGATTTGTATAAAGAACTTACGACACGCGCGCACGAACTCCGTTTCAAATTTTCTGAAGCAGAGCATTCGTTTTTTGAAAAAGAAAATATTCGAGCCGGTGTTCAAAAAGAACTTGAACAACTTCAACGGAACGTCATAGATACCGAACATGCGATTCATCAACGACAAAGTCGCATTGATTTTTTAAAAGGACTTGTTGAACGGAATGAAGGACTTTCGGAAGGAGCAAAATTTTTACTTTCGCACGAACAGTGGAAAACTCAACTGATGCCGCTTGCAGAACTCATTCGAACGTCGGACGAATATCGCGTAGCCGTAGATACCGTGATGGGGGATGCACGTGAATTTCTCGTTGCGAAAACTGAAAGCGATGTTGAACGCGCTATTGAAATTCTTTGGAACGAACACAAAGGAAAAGTAACCTTTGTATGTCTTGATAAAATACAACCGTTTCATCCGACGTTTGCTGGGGAATCTCGAAACATACTGAACAACATAGAATGCGATGAAACAATTCGCTCAGTCGTTGCGTTGTTGCTTGGCGATGTGTTTGTTGTCAATGATATTTTAGAAGCAAAAGAACTTTTTGAAGAATTTCCAACTATTCGCTGTGTTTCCAAAGATGGTCAACTCATAACACAAAATGGTTTTCGTCGTGGCGGTAGTCTTCGTCAAGAAGAGGGTGTACTGATTGGAAAACAAAGTCAGATAGATGCGTTGCAAAATGAAGTTGTAAAATTTCTGCAGGAAAAGAATGAATTGCAGCGTTTATTGGGAATGAAAGAGCAGAACGTTGCATCGTTTGATATGAAAGCAATGCACGATGAAGTGAAAGAAATCGAGCGCGAGTTGGCGCAAACGGAAACACGAATTGCGCAAGTTGCGTTTGAAAAAAAACACGCCGAAGATGCACGCGAAAACACCATCAGTGAACGGGAACGATTGCGCGTTGATATACAACGGCTTGAAGAAACGATTTGGAAATTGCAACGAGAACTTGAAATTCTTGAAGAGCATAAAACGGAAAAAGAAGCGTCGGTTATAGAAGCGCGTCATTTTCTATCGCAACGTGAACACGAGCGACAACGGCATGCGGAAAAAACGCAGCACGCAAATATTTCGCTTGTCGAACTGGAAGGAGAACGGAAAAATATGTTGCTGGAAATGAAGCATTGCAAGCAAACGATTGCTGAAGCAGTTGTTCTACTTCAACGCGCTGCGCAGGAAATGCATGCGGCGAAAAAAGAGGTGCAAACGCAAGCGAAGGAAATGCAGAATGTTGCGGATGAATGGGAACGAACGCATCTTCGTTTTGTTGCGGCAGAGCAAGAGAAATCTGTACTTGAAGTTGAATATCATCGAACGCGAAAAATACTTGAAGAGCGCGAATCGTCAGTGAAAGAACAACGGCGATTACACGAATATTCGTTGAGTTCTGTTCACGAACTGGAATTAGCGATTGCAGAAAAAAAATTACATATCGAACATTTGAAGGAACGCGCCCGCAACGAACTATCTGTTGAACTTGCAATAAAAACTTTTTCGGAGGAAGAGCCGTCGGTGGAGATATTGCGAGAGGAAATTCAGAAGGCAAATGAAAAACTGACTTCACTCGGAAGCGTGAACTTTGAAGCATTTGAACAGTACGGTGTCGAAAAAGAGCGGCACGATTTTCTCATGAAGCAACGGGACGATTTGCTTGCTTCGGAAAAAACATTGAAGGAAACAATACAGGAAATTAACGCAACGGCGCAGGAAAAATTTCTTTCAACGTTCACAAAGATTCGTGAAAATTTTATTTCAATTTTTAAAACACTGTTTGATGAAGGAGATGAAAGCGATTTACATTTGGAAGAAAACACCGATGTGCTGGAATGTGGAATTGCAATTGTCGCAAAACCGCGCGGGAAACGTCCAACATCTGTTGATTTACTCTCTGGCGGCGAAAAAACATTGACTGCGATTGCGTTGCTCTTTGCGATCTATCTTGTAAAGCCAAGTCCGTTTTGTATTCTCGACGAAGTAGATGCGCCGTTGGATGATTTGAACATTGACCGATTTACACGATTACTTAAAAAATTTTCGGACAATACGCAATTTATCGTTGTTACCCATAATAAGCGCACAATGGAAGCCGCAAATACGTTGTATGGTGTTACGATGGAAGAAGATGGAATTTCGAAAATCGTTGCCGTAAAATTCCAAAGCGAAAACACGGTCGAGTCTGCAACGCTTGCAACGGAAGAATGATTGTTGCAGAATCTATAGTATCGTGTTGCTGTTGAAAGCGATGAATTTCTCTCAATACGTTTTTCGTTTTCGGAGTTATACACCAATTCCGTTTATCATCGTGATGTTGTATTATTCACAGTCAACAATTTTTTCGTTTATCGTTGGTTTCGTTATCGCAGCGTGCGGAGAGTTTATTCGTTTTTGGGGAGTTTCCATAGTTGGAAGTGAAACACGAACAACGCAAAAACTCGAAGGGACAATACTTGTTACTTCCGGACCATACGCGTATGTAAGGAATCCGTTGTATATTGGAAATATTGTAATGTACGTAGGATTTGCGATAATGTCGAATGTGTTGGTTCCATATTTTCAGGTTGCGGTTTGTGTATTCTTTGCGTTTCAGTATTACATACTCGTAACGTTGGAAGAAGAATTTCTTCTGAACAAATTCGGAATGGAATACGAACAATACACGAGACGCGTTCCACGATTTATTCCTTTGTTTGTATCAAAAAAAACTTCTGTCGCAGTACAACCAAGTTTTGATGCGCACAAAGGATGGAAATCGGAATCGCGCACATTGCAAGCGTTTGTTCTCATAACGTTCGCATTATTTTTTCTTTGGAAACTGCGGGGTTAACGTGCGCGTGCTAATCGTTGCCGGTGAAGCATCGGGTGATTTACACGGGAGCGGAGTTGTGCGCGAACTGAAAAAACGTTTGCCATCTATTGAAATTTTTGGAGTTGGCGGTGATGCGATGCAACGAGAAGGAATGGAGTTATTGTTTCACGTCAAAGAACTTTCGTTCATGGGATTTGCGGAAGTTTTCAAACATCTCCCGAAAATTTTTGTTGTGGAACAGACATTAGAAAAAATTTTATATGAACGTAAACCGAATGTTGTACTGCTCATTGATTATCCGGGTTTTAATTTGCGGTTTGCACGGAAAGCCAAAGCAAGCGGAACAAGAGTTATCTATTACATCAGTCCTCAAGTTTGGGCGTGGAAAAAAGGTCGTGTAAAGAAAATGAAAGCCGCAATAGATACAATGTGCGTTGTCTTTCCGTTTGAAAAAGATTTGTACCGCGAAGAAGGAATGAACGTAGATTTTGTTGGTCATCCGTTGCTGGAAGAAATAAGTGTGCTTTCTAACAAAGAAGATTTTTTTTTGCGCCATCATTTGGATGCGAAGAAAAAACTTGTAGCATTTTTCCCGGGGAGCAGAAAACAGGAAATAGAAAAAATTTTTCCTTTATTGTTAAAGACAGCAGAAGAAATAACGACTAAACTTGATGTTCAAATTGCCGTTGGCGTTGCGCCAACACTCGATAGAGATTTTCTCAAGTCGTTTCTTGTGCAGAAGAATGATATTCTTTTGTTGAACAACCAAACGCACGAATTGATGAAACACGCAGATGCTGCAATCGTAACTTCCGGCACGGCAACATTGGAAACGGCATTACTTGAAACACCGATGATGGTTGTGTATAAAACTTCGTTCGCGACGTATTGGCTGGGAAAAATGTTTGTTCAAATTTCTTCTATCGGATTAGTGAACATTGTTTCCGGGAGAAACATTGTTCAGGAATACATACAGGAAAACGCAACAGTAAAAAATTTATTGGATGAAACAAGACGATTATTGTTTGATGAACAGTATCGAGGAGCGATGAAACAACATCTTTCGAACGTGCGTAATGTGTTGGGAACAGCAGGTGCATCGAGAAGAGTTGCGGAAATAATGCTTCAAATGTAAGTGTCGCGGATTGTAAGTAAACTGAGAAAACTATTGTTACCGTTTTCGTGGCTTTATGGATTCGGCGTAATGCTGCGAAATTATTTTTACGATGTAAAAATTTTCAAAACGACAAGCGTAGCCGTTCCTGTCATTTCGGTTGGAAATATTGTTGCTGGTGGAACGGGAAAAACGCCGCACGTTGCTTACATCGTGGATGTTCTATGTTCAGCAGGAAAGAACGTTGCAATTATCAGTCGCGGGTATAAGCGAAGCACGAAAGGAACATTTGTTGTTTCCGACGGAAAAAATATATATGGAACTGCAACAGAATGTGGTGACGAACCATATTTTCTTGCACAGAAATTTCCTGAAGCAATCGTCATCGTTGATGAACACAGAGTAAGAGCGGCACGCATTGCCGTTGAACAATATTGCGTTGATGCAATTATTATGGATGATGGATTTCAGCATCGCACGTTGCATCGTGATTTGGATATTGTAGTACTTGATACTACGTACAAAGACGATGGACTCATTCCTTCGGGAAATAGGAGGGAGCCGTGGAGTTCGTTGCATCGAAGCAACATTGTAATTTTTAGCAGATGGAATGGAACAACAAATAATGATGCAATCATACTGTGCGCGAAAAAACATACTTCGGCGATGATAGTGAAAACGAAATTTGAAACAACGAGCATAAGAAATTTTTATACGAATGAAATGAAGCCGATAGAATTGTTACAAAATGCAGTTGTCGTTGCATTTTGTGGCATAGGAAATCCGGATTCTTTTTTTACTATTCTTGCAAACAATGGTGCAATGGTGAAAGAATTCATACCCTTTTCCGACCATCATTATTTCTCAGAAAACGATATCAAATGTGTGCTTCACATAATGAAGGAAAAGAAAGTTACATACGTACTAACAACGGAAAAAGACGCGGTGCGGTTGGTAGATAGTACATTGCGTCAGTATATCGAACAGATGCCGTTATGGATATTACCCATTGAAACTGTGTTTGTTGAAGGAGAAGAATTATTTTTACAAGAATTACAAAAGATTGTTTCTTAACATGAAAATCGGTGTTACAGATACAGGAAAACCATCATTCGAAAAATATGTCGAGTGGCTTCAGAAATTGCAGCCGTTGGAAACAATAAAATTGTCATATCTGTTGAATAATGCGGAAGCAGTTGATATCTGCGATGGAATTGTATTGACGGGAGGACAAGACGTTCATCCGAAATTTTATGGCAAACCTGAATTTCTCAAGGAAGTAGATGCAAACGATTTAGACACGCAGCGCGACGAATTTGAGTTGCAAATAATTTTGCGAGTGCAACAATTACAATTGCCGTTGCTAGCAATTTGCCGCGGACTTCAAGCAGTGAACGTTGCGATGGGAGGAACACTGATTCCGGATATCGTTCACGCAGGTTATCCTTCGCACCGACTTGATAGCAGCACCAATGCGGTGCATCGTGTAGCGGTTACGTTTGATTCTTTGTTGAAAACAATCGTCAATGTTTCTGGAGGAGAAATAAATTCGCGACATCATCAGGCGGTGGATAAACTTGGAAAGAGATTGAAAATTGCGGCAATTTCTGATGACGGAATAATTGAAGCGCTGGAATTAAAAGACCGCGAGCGGCAACCGTTTTTTCTTTGTGTACAATGGCATCCCGAGCGAATGAACGATTTCGAAAATCCATTTTCCAAAAATATTTTACAAGAGTTTCTCAAAGCAATACAATTGCACAAGCAATAAATTTTCATATTACTAACAATTCAGAAATAAATAAAATGACTTTCGATAATAAACATGTGTATTTTTTCGGCGACGGTGTTGCCGAAGGAAAAGCAGAATTGAAAAATTTGCTCGGAGGTAAGGGAGCGAATCTTGCTGAAATGACGAATTTAGGATTGCCGGTTCCAGCAGGATTTACGATTACCACCGAAGTCTGTTCGTATTATTACAATAATAAAAAGAAATATCCTTCGAATATGGAGCAACAAGTTGAAGATGCGTTGATTCAAGTCGAACGCGTAATGCATGGAAAATTCGGCGATTCGCATAATCCGTTGTTGCTTTCTGTACGAAGCGGAGCGCGGGCATCTATGCCGGGAATGATGGATACGATACTCAATCTCGGATTGAATGATGAAACGGCAGAAGGAATGATTTACAAGACAAATGACGCGCGATTTGTGTATGACGCGTATCGTCGTTTCGTTCAAATGTATGGCGATGTGGTGCTTGGCTTAAAACCGCAATCGAAAGATGATATTGACCCGTTTGAAGAAATACTTCAAGAGAAAAAAAAGAAACGCGGCGTTCAACTTGATACGGAACTGAATGCTGATGATTTAAAACAATTGGTTTCTGAATTTAAGGCGGCAATAAAAAAGAAAACCGGGAAAAAATTTCCCGAGAATCCTTTTGACCAACTTTGGGGAGCCATCGGTTCAGTGTTTGGCTCGTGGATGAACACGCGGGCAATTGAATACAGAAAGTTGTACGATATTCCCGAATCGTGGGGAACTGCAGTTAATGTGCAAGCAATGGTATTCGGAAATTTGGGGGAAAAATCCGGAACGGGTGTTGCGTTCACAAGAAATCCGGCGACGGGAGAACATATATTGTATGGAGAATTTTTGATGAACGCGCAAGGAGAAGATATTGTTGCAGGAATACGAACACCGCTTCCGGTGGTTGAACTTCAGAAATATGACAAAGTATCGTATAGAGAAATGAAACGTATGTGCAATATTCTTGAGCAACATTTTAAGGATATGCTCGATATTGAATTCACGATACAACAAGGGAAATTGTATATGTTGCAATGCCGCGCAGGAAAACGAACCACGACAGCAGCAATTCGTATCGCCGTTGATATGGTGAAAGAAAAAGTGATTGCTCCCGAAGAAGCATTGATGCGCATTGAACCGTTGCAACTTGACCAGTTGTTACGTCCGGTTTTTGACGACGAAGAAAAACAACGCGCCGTGAACAAAGGAATGTTATTAACGAAAGGACTCAATGCTGGTCCGGGAGCAGCAACGGGAAAGATATATTTTAACGCAGAAGATGCGGAAGCGGAGGCAAAAAAAGGAGAAGATGTTATTCTCGTTCGTATTGAAACATCTCCAGATGATATTCGCGGAATGAGTGTAGCGAAAGGAATTGTTACTGCTCGCGGTGGAATGACGTCGCATGCCGCGCTTGTTGCTCGACAAATGGGAAAAGTTTGTATCGTTGGATGTTCGGAACTGAATATTGATTACAAATCGCGTAGGTTGAGCGTTGACAGAAAAAAAATTGTCGTGAAAGAAGGGGAGGAAATTTCCATTGACGGTACAACGGGAGAAATCATTATCGGAAGAGTAAAAACACGACCGAGTGAAGTTGTTTCTGTGTTAATTGAAAAATCTCTGAAACCGGAGAAAGCAGCAATTTATCAACGCTATGCGCAAATAATGAAATGGGCAGATCAATTTCGCTCACTTCGTATCCGAACAAACGCAGACCAACCGAATCAATGCGAGCATGCTGTTGCATTTGGTGCAGAAGGGATAGGTTTGTGCAGAACGGAACATATGTTTTTCGGAGAAGACAGGATAACTGCAGTTCGCGAGATGATTTTAGCGGAAACGAAAGAAGAACGGGAACATGCATTGGCAAAATTACTTCCGTACCAACGAAAGGATTTCTTTGGTATTTTTGAGGTTATGAAAGATAGACCGGTAACAATCAGAACACTTGACCCTCCGCTTCACGAATTTTTACCGAAGACACAGAAAGATATTGATGAACTTGCAAGCGTAATGAAAATTTCGAAAGAACGAATTCAACGCCGTATCAGTCAACTGCACGAAATGAATCCGATGTTAGGTTTTCGCGGTTGTCGTTTGGGAATACTATATCCCGAAATTACCGAGATGCAAGTACGCGCAGTATTTGAAGCGGCAGCGATGGCACGGAAAAAAGGAATAAAGGCATTTCCTGAAATTATGATTCCGTTCGTAGGACACGTGCGCGAACTTGCGTTGCAAAAAGAAATTATCAATCGGATTGCAGAACATGTAATGCGAGTGAAGAACGTGCGCATCGCATACCTTGTAGGAACGATGATTGAAATTCCTCGCGCGGCGCTTACTGCGTACGATATCGGAAAAGTAGCGGAATTCTTTTCGTTTGGAACAAACGATTTAACACAATTAACCGCCGGACTTTCTCGCGATGATGCGGGAGAATTTTTACCGTATTACATTGACCACAGTGTTTATGAACGCGACCCGTTTCAATCTATTGATAAAAATGGCGTTGGTAAGTTGATGGGAATTGCTGTGAAAGAAGGACGCAATTCTAACAATAGTTTGAAAGTCGGAATTTGCGGCGAGCACGGAGGGGACCCGTCGAGTGTAGAATTTTGTCACGCACTCGGTTTGAATTATGTTTCGTGTTCACCGTTTCGGATTCCTATTGCACGATTAGCCGCGGCTCGCGCTGTTATACAAGAGAAAAGCAATATAATGCCTACAACTCCCTTAGTGCAAACAAACGTACAAAAAGTTGTGAATCCGAGTTTTGCTTCGAGTTTATCAAATGCAAAACGTGCAATTTTATTAAAGAACAGTTCGCTACGTCGTTCAAAACTTGGTTTTTAAACATTTAATTCTTTGGAGTATCCATAAATGAAACTATCTGATTTCAGGTATCCACTTCCTAAAAATTTAATTGCAAAACATCCTGCCGAACCGCGGGATTCGTGTCGAATGATGGTCTTGCACCGGAAAGAAGAAAAAATAGAGCATCGAAAATTTTCCGATATCGTTGATTACGTGAATAAAAATGATTGTATCATTGTCAATGATACAAAAGTTTTTCAAGCGCGGCTCTTCGGGCATAAAGAAAAAACGAAAGCGAGAATCGAAGTTTTTCTTTTACGCGAATTAAACACCGAGGAAAGAATTTGGGATGCCATTGTTGACCCCGCGCGAAAAGTTCGGATCGGGAATAAGATTTTTTTTGACGAAGGAAATCTCTGGTGCGAAGTTATTGATAATACAACGTCGCGCGGAAGAACAGTGCGGTTCAATTATCGCGGTGATTTGTATAAAGTTGCCGATAGAATCGGTGTTACGCCCATTCCTCCATATATCAAACGCGATGTACAAACGCGCGATATCGAAGATTATCAAACGATGTTCGCAAAACATATCGGTTCAGTAGCCGCGCCAACAGCAGGATTGCATTTTACGCCGAGACTTATTTCTAAGTTAGAAAAAACGGGAGTAAAACATGCCGGCATTACCGTGCATCTTGGTCTTGCTTCGTTTCGTCCGGTAGAAGTGGAAGATTTACACAAACATAAAATGGATTCCGAGTATTTTGAGGTACACGAACCCGCCGTAAAAATTGTGAACACTTCTATTGATGCGAAAGGAAAAGTTATCAGTTGTGGAACAAGCACAACACGCGCAATCGAATCAAGCACGACTGCCGACGGTCACTTGAAAGCGATTAAAATGTGGACGGATAAATTTATTTTCCCTCCATATAATTTCAAAATCACGGATGCATTAGTTACGAATTTTCATATGCCGGAAACGACGCTTCTGATGCTGGTTAGCGCATTTGCAGGGCACGATTTTCTGATGCATGCATATAAAGTTGCGATTAAGCAAGGGTATCGCTTTTTCAGTTACGGCGATGCGATGTTAATTTTGTAAAAACCTATTCTCCAAGTAATTCCCGTTGATGGAAACGTCAACGGGAAATTTGTTTTTATGCAGAACGCAAAAGGTAATGTCGGAGTAGTTATTCCCGCCGCCGGAAACGGAAAGAGAATGAGGAGTGCTGTTCCGAAACAATTGCTATTGTTGGAACAAAAACCGATTCTTGTTCATACATTGGAAAAGTTTGAACGGTGTGAACATATCAACGATATTATTCTGGTCGTATCGAAAGAAACGCTGCGCGAATCGGAACGCTTGGTAAAAACTTACGCGGCTCAAAAAGTGAAGAATATCATTCTTGGAGGGAAAGAACGTCAGCATTCCGTTGCGTTGGGATGCAATGCGCTTCGAGATTTTTTTCCGGAAATAATTGTCGTTCACGATGCAGTGCGTCCGTTGTTTCCCGTACAGTTACTTGAAACATTGATAGCGAATGCAAGAAAATTTGGCGCAGTCGTTCCTGTTGTTGTTCCCAAAGATACACTGGGATTGGTTTCTTCTGAGAATACGATGGAACGTTTTCTATCGCGGGAAACGTTGCGCTTTGTTCAAACTCCGCAAGTGTTTCGTTCCGAAATTTTATGGAAAGCAATTGCAACGGCAGAAGCAGAACATTTTCTGGGAACAGATGAATCAAGTCTTGTACACAATGCTGGGTTTTCCGTCAAGTGTATCGAAGGTTCTCCGTTCAATATCAAGATAACGACAGAAGAAGATTTGAACATTGCTACACTATTTCTGAAATTCTTATCACGAAACGCTGACAACAAGTGAACGAAGAACAGCACAGGTACTACAACAGAGCAATTGCACTTTCGTACTTTACATTACTGTATAATATCATTGAAGGACTCGTTTCCGTTGCATTCGGTATCAATGATGAAGCATTAACATTGTTAGGATTCGGTGTGGATAGTTTCATTGAAGCAATATCGGGCGTGGGAATTTTACAAATGGTGTTTCGCATCAGGAAAAATCCTTCTGCTTCTGTATCTGCTTTCGAGTTAACTGCGTTGAGAATTACCGGCGTATGTTTTTACTTATTATCCGCGGGATTATTTTCAGGTATTATTGCAAACGTATTGTATAATCATTCACCGCAAACAACGCTTGCGGGAACGATTATTTCTTTCGTTTCCATTGTTGTTATGTTCTGGTTGTACCGGCAAAAGAAACGCACCGGAAAGGCACTCAACTCTTCGCCGATTATTGCGGACGCGAACTGTACAATGGTGTGCATTTATATGTCGGTCGTTCTCCTTCTCTCGAGCGCGGTTTTTGAACTGACGAAATTTATGTATGTGGATATTATCGGAACAATCGGAATAATGTATTTCTCGATGAAAGAAGGACGAGAAGCGTTTGAAAAAGTGAAAGGGACGAGCGATTGTAATTGTTCATAAAAAGAAATACCGAATCGTATCAAAAAAAATTTCCATTTTATTTTCCTATCTTCTTCCCGCATTTTGATTCTGAAGTGATTATTTTTTATGGAAACAATTCTTATCGTTTTCATCGTCGTACTCTTGTTCGCTGTTTTTTTTCTTTTGTGGAAAAAAACTTCCTCTCCTTCAACCGAGAATGCTTCGTCGTTGGTGATGATGCAACAACAGGTAGAAAGTTTGCGAACTGAGTTTCAACGTTCATTTTCTGCTACGAGCGAATCCCTTGCTCAATCATTGAATAACACGACGCAACTTGTGCAACAACAATTAGCGCAAGTAACGAATCAACTCGGAACTACAACGCAAAATATGAATCAACAACTTTCTGCAATAGCGCAACAAATGCAAACACAAACGGGAACTATCGGAACGCGTTTGGATACGGCGGCAAAAGTCATCGGCGATGTTCAGAAAAATTTGGGCGAGCTCGGTAAAGTTGCATTGGAGATGAAAGACGTAGGAATAAACGTCGCGCAGTTGAGTGATTTGTTACGTGCGCCAAAATTCCGCGGAGGATTTGGTGAAGCGTTGTTGGAAGATATGCTGAAACAAGTTTTGCCGAATGATGGTTACGATGTGCAATATCGTTTTCGCAACGGACAACAAGTGGACGCTGTGATCCATACTTCTGGAGGAAAAGTTCCGATTGATTCAAAATTTCCATTAGAGAACTTTCGAAAATTTACTGAAACAGATATGGAACAGGAAAGAAAACTGTTCCGAAAACAATTTTTGGCAGATGTGAAAAAACATATTGATGCGATTGCGGCAAAATATATTCTTACGGATGAAGGGACGTTAAATTTTGCATTGATGTACATTCCTGCGGAAAATGTGTACTACGAAACAATTATCAAAGACGAGTTCAACGATTCAGAAGGATTGCTTCATTATGCTTCCAAGAAACACGTTATTCCTGTTTCGCCGAATAGTTTTTACGCGTACCTGCAAGTAATTGCGCTCGGATTGAAAGGTATGAAAGTTGAAAAAACCGCGAAGCAAATTCTCGATAGTATTCATCGGCTCGGAAACGACTTTGAAAAAGTACGCGAAACGTTCGATATTCTCGGTTCACATCTCGAGAATGCGAGAAAAAAATACGACGAGAGCGATAAAAAACTGAAGTATGTCGAAGAACGATTTTCCGGTATTACTTCCGTTTCGTTGCTGGCGGGAGAAACAACGGCAACTATGAGTTTGGATAAGTAACGAATTGAATCTTGTTTTTAGAAAATACCTTTATGTCTGAAGAAGAAGAAATTATCGAAGAAGAAATACAACAGTTGTATGGAACGACGGAACGAACAATAGTTCTCAATGCCGAATCGTTTCAACTGCCGATTCTTTCGCTCAAACGCATTGAACCGGTTTGTTTGGAAGAAGGAAATACCGTTCAATACGCAATGGAGTTGATGATTCGGCATAACATCGGATGTATGCTGATAACCAAAAACAAAAAAATCTCCGGCATTATTACCGAAGGAGACATTGCACGCCTCATCGTTGGTGCAAAGAAACATGCTGAAACATTAAACGTTGAGGACATTATGACGAACAATCCGGAAACCAAACATGCAAACGATTCACTTGCATTTGTCTTGAACGAAATGGTGTTGGGCGGATATCGTCATGTTCCGCTTGTTGATGAAAATGATATTCCACTTGCCGTTATTTCCGTAAGTGATATTATGCGGTACCTCGTTAGTTTTTTTTCGGAAGAGATATTGAATCTTCCGCCGAAACACATAGAAACAACCAATGAACGTGAAGGTGCGTAATACTATTTTCAGAAAAAACAAACTCAATAATTTTTTTCATTTCTCTATCTCTCAATAATATTCAATCACTATTGAAAACATCATCAAGGAGTAATGTATGGTCGAAAATAAATCCGGTGTAAAACGTGTAGGTATTCTTACCGGTGGCGGCGATTGTCCCGGTTTAAATGCCGTAATACGAAGCGTAGCAAAACCACTGATGTCGTACCTTGGTGTTACTATAGTTGGTATCGAAGATGGCTTTGAAGGAATGGTGCAAGGAAGAAAGCGCGAACTCACATATCGAGATGTATCGGGCATTATCGGACTTGGTGGAACAATTATTGGAACTTCCAACAAGGGAGACCCGTATCATTTTCCCGTGGAGAACGATGGAAAAATCGTTGTCGAAGATTGTTCACCGCAAGCGATTCAACATTATTTCGACTGGAAATTAGATGCGCTTGTTGCGATTGGCGGCGATGGAACAATGCACATCGCAGAGAAACTTTCACGCGCGGGCTTAAACATTGTTGGCATTCCGAAAACCATAGATAACGATTTGATGGGAACGGACATAACATTCGGACACGATTCTGCAATTGCTATTGCTACTGATGCCGTTGACCGCTTGCAAACTACTGCTTCGGCTCATAAACGCGTTATGGTTCTCGAAGTGATGGGACGATATGCCGGATGGATTGCGCTTGCTTCTGCTATCGCGGGAGCGGCGGATGTCGTGTTAATTCCGGAAATACCGTTCACTATCGAGAATGTGAACAGATATTGCTTAAAGAGAAGCACACGCGCAAGGTTCACGATTATTGTTGTTGCTGAAGGCGCAAAAGAACAAGGCGGCGAACTTGTTGTTGCGGAAAAAGACGTAAAACGTACCGACCCGATTCGACTTGGAGGTATTGGCAATTATATTTCAAAACGTATTCAAGAGGAAAGCGGTTTGGAAACACGTGCTACTATTCTTGGACACGTACAACGAGGCGGAACGCCAACGCATTTTGATAGACTTCTTGCAACAAAATACGGAACTATGGCGGCGAAAACAGTTGCGGATGGTACGTTCAACCGTATGGTGAGTCTCCGCGGAAGAGATATTGTTACAGTTCCGCTCAACGAAGTTATTGGGAAACAACGATTGGTTTCGTATGATGACCAAATGGTTTATGCTGCAAAATCGGTCGGAATGACCTTTGGCGACGAATAATTATTCATGGATGTTACGAAGATTTGGCAATTTCAGTACAAAATTCAAATGACGAATAAATTTCAACATCAAAAATCCAATATGCAAACACGTCAGTTTGGTTATTTTGATGGCGTGATTATCAGAGTTGTTGCATTTCAGCACGACCGTAAACGGTCTTGCTGGCGAAAAAAGAATCATCAATGATTCTTTGATTCAAACCCGATATCAACTCTTCTGAAACATTACCTATTTGAGTTTTGTTTTTTGATTTTATTAGTAGAAGACTTTGCAAAACTTCTTGCTTTTGTCATTTGAGCGTTGGAATTTTTTCTTGAAACCAATTCTTGTATAACATCAGTTACTCATTACTTTCACCCGCTCGCCGGGAAAGTTCTTTAATATTCATTCAAAATTGTCTCCAAGAAAAACACCAAACAAACTTTCTCCCGAACTCCTGCTCAATGCGTATTCTATCGGTGTATTTCCGATGGCAGACGGAAACAGCGAAGAGATCGTATGGTATGCTCCCGAACCGCGTGCGATTTTACCCCTCGATGCGTTCAATGTTTCCAGAAGTCTTCGGCAAACAATAAAGAAATATATCTTTGACATTCGCATAGATACTTCGTTTGAACATGTGATTCGTTCTTGCGCCACAAGAAGAGAAACGTGGATTTCCGAAGAGATTATTTCTGCGTATTGTGAATTACATCGGTTAGGGTATGCGCATAGTGTAGAATCGTGGAAGAATGAATCATTAGTTGGCGGATTATACGGTGTTGCAATCTGCGCGGCGTTTTTTGGCGAATCTATGTTTTCAACTATGCGCGACGCATCCAAAGTTGCATTATGTTTTTTGGTGCAGCACATAAAACAGCGCGGTTTTCAGCTCCTCGATACGCAATACATCACTCCCCACCTTCAGCGATTCGGCGCAACAGAAATTCCCCGCAAAGAATATCTTCGACTACTCAAAAAGGCAATTTCTGCAAATACTGTTACTTTCTGAACGTTCAACTTCGGTATCGCTAATCCTTCAAGGTATACAGAATACAACAATGTTTAGAAACTCACCATTGTAAGCATTTTCATTTTCTCCCGAGTATTCATGGAAAACCCCTCGAACACCGAAGTTACGCAAACGGGTGTTTACATTTGATTTGGAATTGACTATACTTGTCACGAAAAATAACTATATCAAGTTTTTTTATTACAAAAACATTTATTCATATTTAATCAGGGGAAGTGTAATATGTTCTCATATTGTTTTTCTCCACTTGCATAATGTTGTTTCAAGAATATCAGTAACACAAAATGCCATTTTGTGTTACATTGTTTCTCAAATAATTATTGCCACAAGAGTTGTTGTTGGTATTGTTCCCCGAATATCGAAGATTCGCTGAGGCGAAAAGTTCGTGGCAATATTGTAAAACAAGAATCTTTCTCGTCCAAATGCAAACAACAAAGATTGTTGTTCTACATTTTTTTCTTCCTTCATCCTTCTTACTTTCTCAAGGATACTCCACCGACGCAAACACGGTATTGCCGCAGAAGAATCCGCTCCAGAAAAAAGTTTTGGGAATTGAACAACGAAGAACTTGAAGAAGGAGAACATGAGATAGAATTTGACGCAAATACATTATCAAGCGGAGTATACTTTTACAGACTCGTCGTTGATGATGGATTGTATATGGAAACGAAAAAATTATTACTACTTAAATAATTTTTTTAAAAAGAAATTAAACGCCAATAGAAAATATTTTGTTGGCGTTTTTTTATTGATTTGTGATTTGTAAATAGAATTTGCACGATTTGCGCACTCTTCTTATATTTATTTAGACTAAATCTAAATAAGACGATTTCAATGACACATTTTGAGATGCCAATTCTTGAGAAAACACTTTTTGATATTCCATCCGGAACTGAAGTTTTTGTACAACGACTTACTTCCGAACCGCAATTATGTGAACGATTGCGCGAAATGGGATTTTGTGAAAAAGCAAAAATCAAATGCGTATCGAATGGTGGAAATGGATTGATTTGTCAAATATGCAACAGCAGAATTAGTATTAACGAAATGCTTGCGAAACAAATCATCGTTTCGGAAAATATTTATGCGTGAACTTCCCCTCAGCGAATTAGTTATCGGCACACAAGGAAAAGTCAGCCAACTCAACGGAACAGACGCATCACTTCGTCAACGTTTGATGGAAATGGGAATTATTCGCGGAACTACAGTTTCCGTTGAACGACTTGCTCCGCTTGGCGACCCGATTGAAATAAACGTTCGCGGGTATCGTCTCTCGCTTCGGAAAAAAGAAGCCGAACATATTTTTGTGCAATGTGAGTAACATTCAAACAAATTCTGCAAAAACAATTCCAACAAACATCGCAATTGTTGGAAATCCGAACTGCGGCAAAACTACACTTTTCAACGCTCTCACCGGTCTCAAACAAAAAGTAGGAAATTATCCCGGCGTAACTGTCGAAAAAAAAGAAGGGAAAATTTCTCTCGGCGGAACGGAGATTACTCTCCTCGATTTGCCCGGAACCTACAGTCTTATCTCCCGTTCTCCCGACGAAAAAATTTCAGCCGATATTCTCCTCGGACAAAACGAAATTACTGAAGCGCCGCAAACGGTAATTTGCGTTGTAGATGCAAGCAATCTCGAACGCAATCTTTTTCTCACTTCACAAATAATTGATTTACAAATTCCCGTTATCATTGCGTTAACGATGAATGATAATGCAGAGCAATCAGGAATTACAGTTGACGCAAAAAAACTTTCTCAATCGCTTGGTGTTCCCGTTATAAAAGTAAATGCGCCTCAAAAAAAAGGAATAGATAAACTTCTTTTTGCAATTACTGATTTAAGTACATCGCAAATAGTTTCCCGTCAATGGAAAATGCCGGAAGAAGTTGAACGAAGTTGTTCTGAAATACAGCAACTACTTTCACAAGAAAAAAAATATACCTCATCGCTTGCGTTTTTTGAATCTCTTCGCTTGCTTTCCGTAGATGATTTTCATTCCAATGGATTTGAAACGTTGAACAATGAAACAAAAAAGAAAATTGAAACGCACTTAAAAAATCTTGATGAAAGCGGAATTGATAGACGAGCAATAGCAATTGAATCACGTTACTCGTGGATTCAGTCGGTGTGTCAACAAGTTCTTCACATTGAAACGGTTTCACAATCCATCAGCGATAAACTCGATAAAATTTTCACACATAAAGTTTGGGGATTTGCAGTATTTCTCACGCTGATGGGATTTATGTTCCACGCAATTTTCACGTGGGCAAATTATCCGATGGAATTAATAGGAAGTGCAGTAAGTATTCTCGGAGAAAAATTTTCCGAAATTATTCCCACCGGTGATTTTCAAGATCTAATTGTGAATGGTGTATTTGCGGGAGTTGGAGCGGTCGTAATGTTTCTTCCGCAAATTTTACTTTTGTTTTTCTTTCTCGGATTGCTTGAAGACACAGGGTATATGTCTCGCGCCGCGTTTATAATGGACAAACTGATGTCGAAATTCGGTTTGCACGGAAAATCTTTTATTCCATTGTTGAGTTCATTTGCGTGCGCAATTCCCGGAATAATGGCAACGCGCACAATTGAAAATCGCAAAGATAGAATTGCGACAATCCTTGTCGCGCCCTTAATGAGTTGCAGCGCACGACTTCCTGTGTACACACTGATGATTGCAACTTTTATCCCAAACATCATCATCGGAATTTTTTCTTTGCCTGCACTCATAATGTGTGCAATGTATATTGTCGGAATTGTTGCCGCGCTCGTTGTAGCAACAATATTCAAAAAAACATTACTGAAAAGTGCTCCCGCAATTTTTTTGATGGAACTTCCACAATACAGAAAACCATCACTAAAAACAGTCGGATTATATATGTGGGAACAAGCGTATCAATTTTTGAAAAGCGCAGGAACAATTATTCTCGGTGTTTCGATTATACTTTGGTTTCTCGCAACATATCCGAAAATGGAAAACGCAACATCATCACAACGATTGGAACATAGTTTTGCCGGAAGAATTGGGCAAACGATTGAACCTGTCATAGAACCGCTTGGATTTAATTGGAAAATCGGCGTTGGGTTAATTGGCTCGTTATTGCAGCGCGAAGTTTTTGTCAGCACGATGGGGACGATGTATAATATCGAGGATGAAAACTCCAATGCGTCCCTTATCGAAAAAATGCAAAATGATGTTGATGAAGCAACAGGGAAAAAAATATTTACTCCACTTGTCGCTATTTGTTTAATGATATACTATGTTCTTTCAATGCAGTGTATGTCAACAATAGCAGTAACAAAGAGGGAAACGAACGGATGGAAATGGCCCGCTGTGCAATTTAGTTATATGACAGTACTTGCGTATAGCGTAACATTTACTATACATTTCATCGGAACGGTTTTCGGTTTTTAAAAGGAACAGTTGGTGATGTTTAATTTTTTTATGCATTGGCAAGAAACTCTTTCTCTCGTACTGGTCGCGATTGTTGCGATTATTTTTCTCATAACATTGGTACGTCATCAACGTCAAGGAAAGTATTTTTGCGAACATTCATGCAGTTGCAGTCATAGTCCAAATCAGATTTTCAAAACAGAAAATCATTAAAAATAAACAACGAGTGCGTTCATTTTCCGTCAAGAAAGTAATTGCGCACTCGCGTTCCAAGAAGCAAAAAAGTTTTTTAACTCATATATTCAAACGTTTGCTGCTTCTTTTCGTGCAAAATATACGAAGAGGAAAATGCGTAGCAAATGGTTGAATAATTATTCACTATTACATTACCTTCATTATGAAATATCTCTATTATTTTTCACTCACTCTTTTGTTTTTTTCAACAATGCTGTTTGCAAACGAACGGCATTTTAGTTACACGTATGAAACCGGAATTCTTCCTGTTGGTGCGAGGGAATTGGAAGTATGGAATACGTTCCGTTCCGGGCGCAAAAATTATTATCGCCGATTCGACCATCGAATTGAATACGAAATTGGCGTGGCAACAAATCTTCAACTTGCGTTTTATTTAAACTATTCCCAAAAATTATATCAAGAACGGCAATGGTTTATCAAAGATTCTGCTGCGAATGAAATGCGCGGCGTTTTGCAAAACGATTTCCAAGTAAGTTTTTCGAATGAGTGGAAATATAAATTTTCTGACCCTGTAGCAGATCCCATAGGTTTTGCAATCTATGGCGAATGGACATTGGGATTGAATGAATTTGAACTTGAAGGGAAATTTCTTTTCGATAAAAAAATTGAATCAATGTTGCTTGCACTGAACATTGTTGCCGAACAAGAATGGGAAACGGAAATTGAAAACGATGAACGTGAAACGAAAAGCGAAACGAAATTGGAATTAGACGCCGGCGTTTCAAGAATGCTTTCGGCAAATGTCTCTTGCGGAATAGAAGCGCGACAGCTCAATGTTATCAGCGACGGAGAAGTTGAACATTCTGCAATATTTCTCGGTCCTGTTGTTTCATATGCTACGGAACAATGGTGGGCGACATTCACAGTACTTCCGCAAATTGCTTCATTGAAAGAAGGCGCGAACAAACTTGATTTGAAAAAATATGAAAGAATTCAGGCGCGTTTATTGTTTTCGTTCCACTTATAAAATGAAAAAGGTATTATTTTATCTTGCGCTTGCTGTGCAAATACCGTTCTTTGGTTCGTGCGCAGGAACAATTCCATATCCGAATGAAAGGCATATTCAATATGCGCAATCAAAATGGTTGGGAACAACGCTTATGGATTTACATCAAGGACGTGAGTTATACATTGTCAAATGTTCCGGTTGTCATACGCTATACGAACCTCAGAAACGTTCAGAATTTCAATGGAATGAAATATTGAATGAAATGAAATCGCGAGTTAAAATAACTGAAGACGAAACAGAATTGATACTAAAATATCTTATCTCTGCGCAAACTAACTCTTCGTCCAAACTCGATTCATCAGAAACACAATAGATAAGAGTTGAAAAAAAAAACGTGAGGTTCGAGTGAACTTCACGTTTTTTTTTGTAGAAAGAAATGTGTATTACTTCATCAGTACCATCTTCTTCACATCCACAAACGTTTTGCTTTCGCTTGCAGATGTAAGACGATAGAAATATACTCCACTTGATAACCGCGATGCATCGAACTGAACTTCGTGCAACCCTTCTTCCATTGCTTCGTTGTTCAATAGCGTTGCAACTTCTTCGCCAAGTATGTTATAAACTTTCAATGTAATATTTCCACCAGTTGATAGTGCATAGTGAATAGTTGTAAGTGGATTAAACGGATTGGGATAGTTTTGGTACAGTGAAAATGAATTGGGAATTTCAATGCGAACTAGTTGCAAGAGTGTATTCGATGTTGTTTTTGTTGACGGAGGATTGACAATACTTCCGCTATCCGTTGGAGTTTTTACTCCTTTGAGAGTAATCGCGTAAGGTTTCTTCTTGCCATCGGAAGTATTGATTCCTTTGACTGCGTTTGAATCAATAAGAATATTTGTATCTGCAAATTCTGCCGCAAAGAAATTATTGATTGGCTTGAGTATAGTTTCAACAAAGAGCGCAATACTGTTGTAAGCAGTTACGTTGGTAATATTATATTTTTCCCAATATGTCATAATACTATCGAGGAAAAGTCCGATATCAGTAAGATTTTCTCCCTTCATATTTTTTCCTGCGAGGTAACCGTCTTTCGTAAGAATTAAATTGCCGAATTCTGGAGGAGTGATATTATTTGCACTTGAAAGTAAGTTTAAGTTAAATAATACTCCTTGCTCAATTGCAGGGTTATTAAACTGATTTCGAGATGCTTTAATTGCTTTTTTCAATCGTGTTGTTGAACCGGGTTTGTAATCGAGCGGATATGATTGCAAATTGTGAATTCCGATAAAGAGTTTTGCAAGTTCATTTGCCTTCTTGTATGCAACCCACGCATAAAATTTTGCGCTATCGGTGCTTTGCTCAACACCTAAAAATTTATTGTCTTTTTTCGGCAATTTCGTAAATAAGTTTTCGGCGGCTGTTAAATGGTTAGGACTTGTTTTCATAACTCCGGTTTTTGTATTGATTACCATTTTTACAGATCTCCCGCCCAAACCGGAACTTGAATTAAATGTTCTGTATCCATTAGAATCGGGAATGACAAAAGTTTTTTCTACAGCGAACGGTGAACCAACATTACTATTATCAATTGCCTGAACACTCCAGTAAAATGTGCCGATTGGTAAATTATTGATTGCCCACGAAGTGTCGTGGTTTACATTTCCTAATACTGTAGTTGTTCTGAATCCGGTTGAATCATTTTGAGCAAACGGAGAAACTATTTCAACGCCTTCAGAAGTGGTACCAATTCTGATTGCATAAGAGAGTCCTTTTTTCGGAGTTTTTGAATCTGTAGATTTGTTCCATCGAAGTGTTACTTTTGAGTTAACTATTGTTGCACTTAAACCTGCAGGAGAGGAAGGCGCAGTGTTAACGGAATCATTAATGTTTTGATAGAAGCGAGAAATTCGAGTTGTTGCAGAATCGCCGCAAATGAAAATATCCAAATCATTATCTTTATCATAATCGCCAAGCGAAATGAAACTATTTGTTAATCCAACTAACGATGCGCTTATATCAACATACGTTCCGGAACTATCTTTGTAAATCCGTGAAATTCTTGTTGTATCAGTATCTGCCCCTGTTAACGCAACATCCATAATACCATCGAGATTGATATCGCTCCATATAGCATTACCAGAGGAAATACCTGGTAAGCCAGCGGAAATATCAGTGAAAATTCCACTGTTATTTTGATAAATTTTTGTTGCTTTTCCATTTGCATTTTTTCCACAAAGAAGTACATCCAAATCGCCGTCGTTATCGTAATCTCCCCAAACAGCAGAACCACTTCCTAACGTATCTATGGCTGCACTTATGTCTGAAAAAACACCATTGGTGTTCTGATAGATTTTTGTTGCAGGGATTGTCCCTGTAAATCCTGTTTGTAAAATATCTAAGTCGCCGTCATTATCATAATCACCCCATGCAACAGTGCCTTTCGCGATTCCGGTTAAAGTAGCATTAGCATCTGCGAATGTTCCGCCATTATTTTGGAAAATTTTTGTAACCGTAATTGAATCGGTGGTAATGCCGGCAAGCAAAATATCCAAGTCGCCATCATTATCATAATCTCCCCACGCGACGGAACTTGAATTTACAGGAGTGATGGATGTTATTACTTCAGTGAAAGCAGTTATATCATTTTTATATAACTTAGCAACATATTGAGAAGTACTTCCACCGTATCCAGTAAGGAGGATGTCTAAGTCGCCGTCATTATCATAATCTCCCCACGCAACGCTTCCAGAAGAGACAGATGCGAGCGGAGCAAAGTTGGAAAACGTTCCTCCATCGTTTTTATATATTTTTGCAATACGATTAGATGCGGTTGCACCAATGACGGCAATATCCAAATCACCGTCGTTGTCAAAATCTCCCCACGCTGAATTTCCTGAACTTACAGCAGTAATTGAACTGCTTATTCCCGTAAAGGTTTGCGCGTAGAGAGAGAGCGTGAATGAACTAATTGAAAGTAAAGCAATAATGAAAATATTACGAATGTTATTTATGAAGTAAGTAATTAATAGCATAACAATTTATCCTTTTACAATTATGTAAGAATTAGTTAAAAATTTTCGACATCAATTTAATAGAAATCAATACAAGAAACAAATTTGCAGATAATGATGTGATGATAATCACTCTATAAAATGATAATAGATTGAAGAACTGAAATTTACATTGTGCACACAGTAAATATTTTTTAAATGGTTTCTATTTGTAACTTGTAATTTATTAGCAATAAATCATATATTGAATACAATATGAAACCGCAAAAACTACATTTTCCTTTTTATTATATCATTCTAATTATTATATCATTTCATTGTGCAGGAATGAATTCTCCTTCTGGTGGCCCCCGTGATACAACTCCACCGACAATTCTCGAAACATTTCCACAACAAAACACATTACAATTTTCTGAAAAACATTTTTCACTTTCGTTCAATGAATGGATGAATAAACAAAGTGTAGAAAATGCGTTGTTCATTTCGCCGAGTTTGGGAAAGTTGGAATTTAATTGGAGTGGCGAAGATGTTGATGTGGAATTTTCTAATGCGTTGAATGAGAACACGACGTATGTAATTACAGTCGGAACTGATGCATCGGATAATCACGGGATAAAACTGAAAGAAAGTTTTTCGCTTGCATTTTCAACGGGAATCGCAATTGATTCGGGAAAAATTTCCGGAAAAGTCTTTGATGAAAAAGCAAGCGGCGTAATGATTTTTGCGTATTCCAATCGTCATCATTCGTTCGATACGCTTTCTCCTTCGACAATTTCTCCCGATTATATTTCACAAACCGGAAATGATGGAACGTTCACACTCGACCATTTAGCAGAAGGAACATATCGTATTTTTGCAGTGCGTGATGAAGAGCGAAATTTATTGTTTGATGTTGAATCGAATGAAATTGGCATTGCAAGAAATGATGTTGCATTAAACGATTCTATCAACGAAATTCACGATGTCAATTTTCGTTTGAGTAAAATTGATGAAACAAAACCGTTTTTACTTTCCGCTAAAAATATTTCTTTGAATGAAATTGAATTGAGTTTCAGTGAAGTAATTGATATGTCAAAATTATCAGAAGCAAAAATTCAAATCATTAACACTAACAAACGTGAATTGGTAATCAAAAATATCTTCCCGGAAATTCCTTCACAAAAAAAACTTTTTCTTGAAACACAAGAGCAAGATTCCAACGAACACTATTTTGTTACAGTTACGAATGTTTTTGATACTTCGGGAAATGGAATCAATGAAGCACAAAACACGATTTCATTTATTTCTACAAGCATTAGCGATACTATTCCTCCAAGCATAATTTCACTCACGCCGATTTTTGTTGATAGCATTCGTGGAATTGAATTGCAACCGAATATCCTTTGCATTTTCAGCGAATCAATCAACGAAGAGAAAATTGAAAATGCTTTTCTATTTCAAGATTCTTCAAAGAATAATATTTCTTTTGAATTGAATATTATTACTCAGCGAACAATTTCTATTTCACCAAGACAAAAATTGCAAAGCGATAGTTGGTTTGTATTTTCAATAATGCTTGATTCGGTTGAAGATAAATACGGTTTGCATTTAAAAGATTCAATGCTTGTTCGCCATTTCAGAACGACAAACGAAAACGAAATTGGAATTTTAAAAGGGAAAATTGCTATGGAAAGAAATGAGAAAAATAATTCTCGTTATTTCGTTTCGGCAAAAAATATTGAACGCAAGAATTTTGTTCAACAAGTAGAAGCAAACGAAAAAAAAGAATTTGAATTCAACAATCTTGTTCAAGGAAAATACGTTCTCTCTGCATTTCGAGACGATGACGAAAACAAAAAATATTCTTACGGAAAAACATTTCCATTTTCTACTGCAGAAATTTTCACGGAAAGTTCAGATACGCTCAAAGTTCGTGCAAGATGGAGCGTTGAAGGAATTCAATTAAAAATTAGGAATTAGGAATGAAAAATTTTGTCATCCCGAACTTGTTTCGGGATCTTTTTCCTAATCAAGATGCTGAAACAAGTTCAGCATGACGAACTAATGTTTTAGTGAATCGGGAATCGAAAGCGAATCGAGAGGAATTTCTATCAGCGGTTTTTCTGGAGGAAATTTTCTCACCCTATCCGGAACAATCCACGCATTTGCAAAACCGAGTTGAATGAGATTTGTTTTCATTTCTTCCGCGGCAACTCTGTCTTGAAAATCTCCCACCCGAATTCTATACAACGGCGCATCGAATACAATATACACCCAATCGTTTTCGAGTTTCGGATTGACGTTTTGAAAAAATAATTTTGCCGAGTCAATATCTTGCGATAGGTACACTTGCACGCGAAATCCCGACATCATTTCTTCAACGGGAATTTCTTCTTCCTTCACCGTATCAATCGTCGTTGTTGGAATTGTATCGGGAAAATCTTCTTCGAGGTAATCGGAAGGATTGAATTGTGATTCGTGGAATGCAAGAAATGTTTTTCGTTCTTCTGCGATTTCACGTTTGCGTAATTCTTCCGTGCTTGTGCAACTTGAAGTCAAAAGAAGTAAAAGAATGTTGAACGCGAAAAAAGAGAGTTTCACGTTGCGTGTTACGAGTTGCAAGTTTCTCAACCTAAAATGTAAAATATAAAATCTAAAATTTAACGTCATTTGTAATTAGTCATTTTTCATTAGTAAATTTACAAATGACTAATTACGAATAACTAATGACATATAACGAATAACAATAATCCCAATAATACCAAGTGAAAAAACTTAATACGTTCCCTTAGGTGCTTCTTCACCCAAAACAATTTTCACACTCGCGCTCGCACCAATTCTGTCCGCGCCGCTTTCAATCATCGTGAGCGCATCTTGTTGTGTGCGAACGCCACCGCTTGCTTTCACTCCCAACGCGCTTCCGACAACGTACCGCATCAATGCAATATCGCCAGCAGTTGCGCCGCCTTTGGAAAATCCCGTTGACGTTTTTACAAAATCCGCATTTGCTTTTTTGCAGAGAACGCACGCAATTACTTTTTCTTCGTCAGTGAGCAAACACGTTTCCAAAATTACTTTCAACATTCCGCGATTGCGATGCGCGATTTTTGCAACAGAGAAAACATCATTCTCCACGTACGCATAATCTTTTGATTTCAATCTGCCGACGTTCAACACCATATCCAATTCTTGTGCGCCATCATCAACGGCTTGCATCGCTTCGGTAACTTTCGATTGTGTTGAAGTTGCGCCAAGCGGGAAACCAATCACCGTGCAAACTTTCACCGGAGTGTTGTGTAATAATTTTGCGCACAACGAAACGTAACTCGGATTGATGCACACACTTGCGAACGAATATTTTTTTGCTTCGGTGCACAGTTTTTCAACTTCGGAAATTGTCGCTTCGGGTTTGAGCAGCGTGTGGTCAATCATTCGCGCGATGTCATTCTCAACGCCGCCGCCTTCTTCCACGCCGATGCTTGCAGAAATTCTCGATGCGCCGCTTTGCACAATGTTGCGTACGCCTTCTTTGTTATGCACGACGCACAAATAATTATTGCACACGCCGTCTTTGCAGCAGAGATGTGAATCGGAAGTCGAGCGTTGTAATGCGCTGTGAACGAGGGAATCTATTGTTGTCATAAAATTTCTATAAAGATACTAATTGCACATCTTCTACACCAGCGATGTTGGATAAGTTTCGCAACACGTTTTCGGAAATTGGTGAATCAACTGTCATCACGGTGAGTGCTTTTGTTCCAACGCCGTAACGACCAAGCGAAACGTTGCCGATATTTATTTTTCCATCAGCGAGAATTTTCGATGCGGCGGCTAACATTCCCGGTTGGTCAATGTTGGAATAAAAAAGCAAATGTCCTTCGGGAATCACTTCAAAATAAAATTCATCAATCTCCACGATGCGCAAATTCGATGTTCCGAAAACTGTTCCGGCAAAACTGCGTTTCTCTTTTTCAGTTTTGAATTCCACTTTGAGTAATTGTGAATACGCATTGTGTTCCATTCCTTTTTTCTCAATGACTTCAATGCCGCGCTCTTTTGCAATCGAAATTGCATTGATGAAATTTACCGGTTCGGAAAGTAACACGTTAAATGTTCCTTTCAATACTGCGGAAATGAGAATCGGAAGCGAATCGTTGAGTTGCGCGCCAAACGTTGAAACAGAAATCGAACGCAAATTTCCTTTGAGTAATTGCGCAGTAAGTTTGCCGAATTTTTCCGCAAGTTGAATAAACGGTTTCGTTTCTTCTTTAAGCGCAAGTTGAATTGCATCGCCATTGATTGCGCCGGAAATTCCACGCTCGAGTAAATAATCCGCAATTTGCTCAGCGATTTGTAACGCGACTTTTTCCTGCGCTTCTTCCGTTGATGCGCCGAGATGCGGTGTTGCAATGATGTTTGGATGTTTGAGAAGCGGAGAATCTTTTGGCGGTTCGTTTTCAAACACATCGAGCGCGGCGCCGGCAACAGAACCGGTTTCCAAACTTTGCAGCAAATCATTTTCATTCACCAATCCACCACGCGCGCAATTGATGATGCGAACTCCTTGTTTGCATTTCTTCAGCGTTTCTTTGTTCAAAAGATTTTTTGTTTCGTCGTTGAGCGGTGTGTGCAGCGTAATAAAATCCGCGCGGCGATAAATTTCTTCAAGCGAAACAAATTCGATTTTCATTTTCGTTGCAACATCGGGAGCAAGCACGGGGTCGAATCCGATGACGTTCATTTCAAATGCTTGCGCGCGTTTTGCAACTTCGCGTCCGACTTTTCCCAAACCGACAACGCCGATTGTTTTTCCCTGCAATTCCGTTCCGAGAAATTTTTTGCGTTCCCATTCGTTGCGTTGAAGACTTGCATTCGCTTGCGGAATTTTTCTTGCAAGCGAAAGCAACAGCGACATTGTGTGTTCCGCCGTGGAAATCGTGTTGCCGCCGGGAGTATTCATCACCAAAATTCCTTTGCGTGTTGCGGCATCAGCATCAATATTATCAACGCCGACACCAGCGCGACCGATGACTTTCAGATTTTTCGCCGCAGAAATTATTTCGTTCGTCATTTGCGTTGCGCTGCGAACTACAACTGCATCGTACTCGGGAATTATTTTCAGTAATTCGTCTTTGGAAAGTTTCGGTTTCTCATCAACAGAAAAATTTTCTGCTCTGAGTTTTTGCGCGCACGTTGCTTCGATGGAATCGAGAAGTAAGACTTTCAATGGAGTATATGAGTAGTTGAGATTATGAGATGTTGAGGTAGTGAGATTTATGTTATCACCGCAAAGTACGATACACTTCGTTTCTATGTCTTACATAGTGAATCATTACAATATTTGAAATGGTATTTACATCATACACGATGCGGTAATCTCCAATGCGAATGCGATAAAGTTTTTCTGCCGCAGAGAGTTTAAGCGAACCAACGGGAAATGGATTTGTTTTCAATTTCTCGAAATGCTTCCAAACTCTTTTCAGTATTGAATTAGGAAGTTTATCCAAATCCTTTTCAACCGACGG
>Ga0194120_10001015_pt1 | contig 52399 bp, 53 predicted proteins | sample TA2MahCa65mmetaG_FD_148642 | JGI IMG/M metagenome (GOLD analysis project Ga0194120, IMG submission 148642) | Freshwater microbial communities from Lake Tanganyika, Tanzania - TA2015019 Mahale Deep Cast 65m | ecosystem: Environmental > Aquatic > Freshwater > Lake | place: Tanzania: Lake... | reverse complement strand
GCCGCGCGACCCGCGATGGCCGCTGGGCATGGGTGTGGATCACGCCGAAGCGTGACGTCGTGGTCATCGAGACAACGCGCCGTCGCCGCTCGCTCATCATCGTGCCGAACGACTGGTTCGTCAGTGGTGGCGCATCCGCACCGACAGACACGTGACGCAGCCCTCGAGCTTTTCGTACTCGGAGATGTCGACACACACCACCCGATAGCCGAGCGATCGCAACAGTTCGGCACTGTGCGGGGCATCGGCAGCCATCAACAGCGTGGCGTCGTCAAGGATCACCACGTGTGCGCCCGACTCTTCGGGCATCGAGCGGTAGTTGCCGAACACGCTCGGGTCGTCAACTGCGGCATCCCAACCGATGATCGTGCCGTCGGGCAAGGCGGTGACCGCCGACTTGAGGTGCAGCACTTTGGTGACCGGTACGGTGACCACGGTCGCGCCGAGCGGTTGCACGATGTGCGAGAACTGCCGGACACCGGCTTGGTTCGTGCGACCGCCGAGCCCGACATAGATCGTCTCGCCGACCTTCAGCACGTCGCCACCATCCATCGTGGCGGGCGCAACGATGCGCTCGATTCGACAACCCATGTCGCGCAGCGTGGTTTCGACTGCCGCAGTCTCCGGCTTGCGGATATCGTCACCCGGTCGTGTGATGATGGCGACGTCGCGATACATCACGACGGCGTCTTCGATGAACACGCTGTCGGGTGCCGACTCGAGTGCGGGCACCTCGCGCACCACCCAGCCACGCGACCTTAGCGTGGCGACGTAGGCATCCCACTGCGCCGCCGCCAGCGACGCATCCACCGGTTGGCGATCGATGTGGGTGACGATGCCCTCAGCGAGCCGCGGGCTCGGCCGCCGCACGAGCGCAATCGTCACGCCGCAATGGTAAACCCGCGCACAACGTCGAAGTTGGAGCGGGTGACGGGAATCGAACCCGCATAGCCAGCTTGGAAGGCTGGAACTCTAGCCATTGAGCTACACCCGCGTAAGCGAATTCTACCGTTGGGAGATGTCTCAGATCTCCACGACACGTTCGAAGACGAACTCATGCTTCAGAAACGACGTCTCGCGTTCGCGCCCTGGCACGGGTGGATTCAGCGGAGACATCTGCAAGAGCCGCCAGCCATCACGCAGCGCATCGAGCCCCGTCCCGTAGGGCGGGTCGGCGGTCAACTGCGGCCCGGCTCCTGCCGCGCCGTCAAAGAACGACCAGCCCAACACGTGGCCCTCCAGCGACGAACTTGCAAGCCAGAGCAACAACACCTGCTGGCGTGCGCTCATCGTGGTGCGAGTGCAGCGCGCCGCTCGGTGCGTGTGAGGTACCAATCGACGTCAAATTGCTGGTCGCCGGTGAGGTAGCGCCACAGCCGTGCGCGCTGCACGGTTTCCAGTCTGTGCACCGCGGGCTCGTACCAGCGCTCGAAGCGCCGCAACTCGGCCGCCACCAGACCGGGCTCCATCCGGGCAAACATGTGGTCATCCGCGCGATTGCGTTCGGCAAGGTCGCTGGTATCCCATAAACGCACCTGCGGAACCGTGGGGTTCAGACGCAACTTACCCATGACGCGGTCGCGACTGCCGTGGTTCGGCGCACCGGCGTGCCAGAGACCTTGGTGGAAGATCACTACGGTGCCTGCGGGACCCGAAAAATATTCCTCGCCCGCGAGATGCTGATACCGCGACACGTCGTCCATGTTCACTCGTCGCAGATGGCTGCCCGGCACGAATCGCGTGCCACCCTCGCGGGGCGCCACATCGTGTGGAAACCAGAACAACTGGATGTCAAAGGCAAGACCTTCATCCACGATCGCATCACAGTGGAGTCCTTGGGCGTGCATGTCGCCAGCCGTCTTGATGTGCACGAAGTGATGGTCGACCACAGGATTCGCCCCGACGAGGGAAGCGATGGCACCACTGATTACGGGCACCCGCACCATCCGACCGAACGGAGAGTCAGGCGCGTAGGCGGTGTCGAGCGGCGTCCCCGAGCGGGGGAGTGGCGACTCGTTCTCGGTCGCGTGAGTGTCGGCTGGCTGTTGTTTGGGCGACGCTCCGCGGAATTCGTCGAGCCACGCACGAAAGAGACCCGGCAGCTCCTCGTTGGCCTGACGATTCACATCGTCGGGCACGACGGCCTCGAGTCGCAGGAATCCCCGCGCCACGAACGATGCCATCTGGTCGGTGGACAGGAGATTCGTTGTCGTCATCGAAGGCAGCCTCCTCCGTGGTCTTGGTGGTTAGCGCTGCACGCTCTTGATCTCGAGGAACTCCTCGAAGCCGTATTCGCCGTACTCGCGGCCGTTGCCCGACTGCTTGTAGCCGCCGAACGGCGCGTTGGGGTTGAATGCACCACCGTTGACTTCCACCTGGCCGGTGCGCATGCGACGCGCAACCGCGGTGGCCCTTTCCTTGTCGGCCATCCACACGCCGCCAGCCAAGCCGTAGTCGGTGGAGTTCGCGATGCGTACCGCGTCGTCGATGTCGTTGTAGGCGATGATGCTGAGCACAGGGCCGAAGATTTCTTCGCGGGCAATCGTCATGTCGGTAGTGACACCGGAGAACACCGTCGGCCGCACGTAGTACCCCTTCGTGACACCTTCCGGCACACCGACACCTCCGACGAGCACCTTCGCACCCTCGTCGATGCCCTTTTGGATGTAGCCGTTCACGCGATCGCGTTGCGCAGCCGAGGCGAGAGGTCCCAGTTGTGTGCCGTCGGCGAACGGGTCACCAACCTTCATCTTCGAAGCCGCGGCCGTTGCGTGCTGCTCGGCTTCGGCGAGGCGCGACTTCGGCACGAGCATGCGAGTGAGCGCCGAACACGTCTGACCGCTGTTCAAGAACGCCTTACCAACACCAGACATCACCGCCTTGGCGAACGTGGCCTCGTCGAGGTCGTCGCCGATGATGTTGGCCGACTTGCCACCCAACTCGAGCGCCACACGCTTCACGCGCTCCGCACCGACCTGCATCACGCGCTTGCCGGCGCGAGTGCTGCCGGTGAACGACACCATGTCGATCAGTGGATGCGTGGCGATCGCCTCACCCACCACTGGGCCCACACCCGTCACCATGTTGAACACGCCAGCGGGCAGGTCGACCTCGGCGATGATCTCGGCGAGCATGAAGGCATCAAGCGGCGCCACTTCGCTCGGCTTCAGCACCACGGTGCAACCCGCAGCCATTGCGAACGCCACCTTCGCGGCGATCTGGTGCAGCGGATAGTTCCACGGTGTGATGCAACCAACCACCCCGATGGGTTCGCGAAGGACGAGTGAGTTGCCGACTTCCTTCTCGTAGGAATACTTCTCGGCGATTGCCGCCGCCTGCTTGAACGAGTTGATCGGCAATCCGACCTGTACGAGCTGGCTGAGGAACTTCGTCATGCCCGTCTCGCGCGAGATGGCGGTCGCGATTTCGTCCATGCGTGCCGCGAGACCATCGCCGATTCGCGACATGTACTTCGCTCGCTCTTGCACATCGAGAGCGGCCCACGCCTCGAAGGCGGCGTGCGCCGCCTTGGCTGCGGCGTCGACATCGGCGGCCGTGCCGGCGGGGATCGTCGCCATCACCGACTCGTCGGTGGAGTCGAACACCTGGATCGTCTCCTGGCCGCTCGACGCGGCCCACCTGCCGTTGACGTACACCTTGTCGTATGCCTTCATGACGGGCTCCTTTGTTGCAATGCTCGTTGAGGTGTGCCTCCAACCGTAGCGTGGAGGGCGTGTTGAGCGACATCCTGGACGTCGATTTGCTCGGTTTTGAACGGGGGAGTGCGACGCAGCGCAAGGCGGTCGTCGACGGCGTCATGCGCAGTCTGGCAACGGGGTTCGTCTACACCAGCCACGACCTCTCCGAAGACATGCTCGACAGCACCTACGGCATGCTGTTCGAGTTCTTCAACAAACCACTCGAAGAAAAGCGTCGGTACATCGCCCCCGGCGCGAACGGGCAAACCGGTTACACGGGGGTGCTCGTCGAAACCGCCGAAGTCAGCGACAAACCCGACTGGAAGGAAATGCTCAACTGGGGCAAGGAGTTGCCGGCGGGTCACCCGATGAGGCGCAAGTTTCCGCAGGCGTACCCCGACCAGGTGTTGCCTGAGGCGTCGGTGCCGGGCATCGGCAAGGTGCTGTATGCGTTTCATGACGCGATGATCGGTCTGCAGACACGTTTCTTGCGCATCATCGCGCTCGGTTTGGGTTGTGGCGAGAACTATTTCGACGGCATGGTCGACGATGGTTGCGCCTTGAATCGAGCGATTCGGTATCCGAGCATGAGCCAGGTGCCAGAAGCGGGCCATGTGTGGGCGGCCGAGCACGGCGACATCAACTTGATCACCGCACTGCCACGCGCGACGGCGAAAGGTTTGCAAGTGAAGTACGATGGCCGCTGGATCGATGCGGTGCCGCCGAGCGGGCACGTCATCCTCAACACCGGCATCATGCTCGAACGATTGACGAATGGCGTCATCCCCATTGGGTGGCACCGCGTGGTGGCCGACCCCGACTACGACGGCGAGCGATACAGCATCGTGCAGTTCTGCCATCCGCGACCGTCCACGTTGCTCGCGCCGTTGCCAACGTGCGTGACGAAGGAGAACCCGCTGCGGTACCCGACCGTCACCGCCGGCGACGCGCTCGACGAAGTGATCTATCGCATCAACCTCGTCGAAAACGCGCGGCGCGTCAGCGACTGAGCACTGCGTCGGCGATTTGCTCGGCGTTCACGAACCGCGCTTAGCCTTGATGCGGTGAACATCGGCGTGCTCACCGGCGGCGGCGATTGCCCCGGTCTCAACGCGGTCATCCGCGCAATCGTGCGCAAGGCCCAGACAATCGGCGGTCACCGCGTGCTCGGTTTCTACGACTCGTGGGACGGTGTGCTGGAGAAGCGCTACGAAGAACTCGACATCAGCAAGGTGCGCGGCATTCTGCCGAAGGGCGGCACGATCCTCGGCACGCGTCGTGGTAGCCCGTTTGACTACGCCGACGGGGTCGAGCGCACGAAGAAGGTGTTCGCCGAACTGGCGCTCGATGTGCTGGTGGTGATCGGCGGTAACGGTTCGCTGACGGTGGCATCGATGCTCGCCGATGATCACGGCTTGCCGGTCATCGGTGTGCCGAAGACCATCGACAACGACGTCGTCGGCACCGATGCGACATTCGGATTCCAAACCGCCGTACAAGTCGCCACCGACGCGATTGATCGCCTGCACACCACCGCCGAATCACACAACCGCGTCATGGTGATCGAAGTGATGGGGCGCGACGCCGGTTGGATTGCGCTGCACGCCGGCGTGGCCGGTGGCGCCACGACCATCCTGGTTCCCGAGGTGCCGTTCGACATTCGCGAGGTCGCGGAGATCGTGACTCGTCGCCACGAACGCGGTCGCTATGCATCACTTGTCGTTGTGGCGGAGGGTGCCAAACCGAAGGCCGGCACGCTGGAGATTCCGCCGCCGAAACTCGACAAATTCGGTCGCGAGATGCACGGCAGCATCAGCCAGTTGATCGCGCCGGAGCTGTCGCGACTGACCGGCTACGAATCGCGCGTCGTTCAGCTCGGCCACGTGCAGCGGGGCGGCACACCGAACGCCTACGACCGGGTGTTGTCGAGCCGATTCGGTCTCGCGGTGGTCGATGCGATCTATGAAAGGGCCTTCGGTCAAATGGTCGTGCTGAAGTGCGGTCAGATTGAACGCGTGTCGATGCAGGTCACCCGCGGCAAGACGCGCACGATCGACCTCGAATTGTTCAGCGGCGTCAGCCAAACGTTCTTCGGCTGACGCGCCGCTTGCGGCGCCCACCCAGGTTGAGCCGTGCGGCCGCTCGCGACGCGCCCCAGATTCGCCCCGCGGCCGCTTGCGACGCGCCCCAGATTCGCCCCGTCGCTGATTGCCTCGCGCGTCTACTGTTTGTGTATGCCGAGCAGCACGACACCGGTGCAAGAACTGATGCGGGAGCGAAGCGCCCACCATTGGATCGCCAACGAGTATGTGGCGGGTTCCGGCAAACGCACTCCCGTAATCGACCCCGCTACCGGCGCACCATCGGCTGAATTCGCCCACGCCACCCCCGACGAAATCGACAAGGCACTCCAGGCGGCGACGCGCGCGCAGCGCGAATGGTGGGGGATGAGCGCGCTCGACCGCGCCAACGCCATGCACCGCATTGCCGAGCGCATGCTGGCGATGTCCGCGGTCACGGGTGAGGTGCTCACGCGTGAGATGGGCAAACCCTTCCGCGAAAGCAATTGGGAGGGTGGCGCGTCGGCCTCGGCCTTCCGCTACTACGCCGAGATCGCGCGCAACGAGCAAGGTCGCGTCGCTGGCCCCGCACTCCCCGGTCAACTGCACATGGTGGTGAAGGAACCGCTCGGCACCATCGTGTCGATCGTGCCGTTCAACTTTCCGGTGTTGCTGTTTGGTTGGCAAGCCGCCGCCGCACTCGCTGCGGGCAATGCGGTAGTCGTGAAACCGTCGGAACTCACACCGCTCACCCTCCTCACGGTGATGGAAGCGTTCGACCATCTGCCGGCGGGCCTAGTGCAAGTGGTTACTGGTGGGGCAGAGGTAGGTCAAACACTCGTTGCGCACGAACACACCCATGGGGTTGCGTTCACCGGCAGCGTGCCCGCGGCACGAGCGGTCGCCCAAACGGCAGCCGAGCGATTCAAGCCGGCGCTCATTGAGGCGTCGGGCAACGACCCGTTCATCGTCATGCCGTCGGCACCGCTTGATGCGGTCGCCCGCGGCGCGGCCTTTGCCGCATTTCTCAATTGCGGTCAGGTCTGTACCTCAGCCGAGCGCTTCTACGTGCACGAAGAGATCTACGATGACTTTGTCGCCGCGCTCACCGTGCAGGCGAAGTCGTTGCGCGTCGGCAGCGGTCTCGACAAGGTGGACGTCGGCCCGATGGCGTCGGTGCGTGAGCGTGATCGCGTGGAGCGAATCGTCGCCCGCGCCGTTGAGCAGGGGGCAAAGGTCGTCACTGGCGGACAGCGTCCCAGGCATCTCTCGGCGGGTGCGTTCTACGAGCCCACGGTGCTCGAAGTGCAGCCCGACTTCGACATCATGCACGGCGAGTGCTTCGGTCCGCTGGCGCCGATCTGCAAGGTGCGTGATCTCGACGAAGCGATTGCGCTTGCCAACGACTCGCAACTCGGTCTTGGTGCCAACATCTACACCGAAGATCTCGCCGAGGCGTTCCGCGCCGTGAACGAAATTGAGAGCGGCATCGTGTGGGTGAATACTCCGCTCAACGACAACGATGCGATCCCGTTCGGCGGTCGCAAGTTCACTGGCGCTGGTCGCGAGCTCGGCGCCGAAGGCCTCGAGCAGTTTCGGCGGTCAAAAATGGTGATGATTGCACCGACCGCGCAGCCCGACCCGGAGTGGTTCCCGTACCCCGACGGCGACGCCTTCAGCGCATAGCCCACGCTCGCCCCATCCACTGAGCACGCGAATTCTCAGAGTCTCCGACACCTTGCGGGACTTCCGGGCACGCACTCTTGTGGAGCGATTTTCAACACGGGCGCTCCGGAATGGCTAGTCCTTGACAGGTCCACAGCGCAAGGGGATGATGCGGGCAATGGTTGCCAATATCGCCGTCACTCCCACCGACGACTTCGACGCACCTGCCACGGAGTCATTCGTCCGCCACTAGTTGGGTGGGCCGAACTGACGGTCGCCGGCATCGCCGAGGCCCGGCACGATGAACGCCCGCTCATTGAGATGGCTGTCGATCGACGCCGTGATCACATGCAGATCCATGCCGGTCGATTCAAGGTGCTTGATTCCCTCCGGTGCCGCCAAGACGCATGCCACGAACAGCGGCCCGCTTGCGCCGCGATCGACGAGAATCTTGCAACCGTGGGCGAGTGAGCCGCCGGTGGCGAGCATCGGGTCGAGCACTACGCACGTGCGACCGCTCAGGTTCTTTGGCAGTTTCGCCACGTATTCACTCGGCTCGTGGGTTTCCTCGTCACGTTGCACACCGACGACGGCGATGTCGGCGTCTGGCAGCAACTCCATCGCGGCGGGCAACATGCCGAGGCCCGCACGCAGAATCGGCACCAGCACGGGTCGGCTCGCCAGTCGCACGCCGTCGGTGATCGCCAGCGGCGTCGTCACCTTGCGTGCAGTGGTGGGGATTCGTCGCGTCGCCTCCGCCACCACCACCAACGACAGTCGCCGCATCTCGGCGCGGAAGATCTGGTTCGACGTGTCTTGATCCCGCAGGTGGGTGAGTGCTTCTTGCGCGACGGGGTGATCTACGACGGTGACATGAACGGCCATGCGTACATCCTTGCGCAGTCGAGTTGCGTGATGCGAACTAGCGTTTTTCGCCGTGCAGACCGGCGGGGGTTGGGGTGGCGCACTGCGGATCGAGACCGTGGCGTCGCGGTCGCAGTGTGAACTGGCCGGGTCGGTGTTCGACCGAGTGTGGGGCATGCGGGGCATGGTGCCGACCGAGGTGATCATCGCTACCGTGCACGCCGGCGGGTACGCCTCGCTGGCGTGGGGTGGCGACCAACTCGTCGGGGCCAGTTGGGGCTTTCTTGGTGCGCACGGCGCACAGCGCACGTTGCACTCGCATGTCACGGGCGTCGTCCCCGAACATGGCTCGCTCGGTGTCGGCGAGGCGTTGAAGCGACATCAGTGGGCATGGGCACACGAGCACGACCTCGACGCCATCACGTGGACCTTCGACCCACTCGTGCGACGCAACGCGTATTTCAACCTGGTGAAACTTGGCGCCGTCGTCACCGAGTACCACGAAGACTTCTACGGCTCTATCACCGACGGCCTCAACCAGGGTGAACGCACCGATCGTCTCGTCGTCACGTGGCGCGTCACTGGTTGTGACGGCACCGCACCAGTGGGCCGTCATGTCGACGTCGCCGAATGGTCGGTGCCGACTCCGGAAGACGTGGAGTCATTGCGAATCGTCGACCGTGTTGCCGCCCATGCATGGCGCGTTCGGCAGCGGGCAGACTTGCGCAAGGCGTTCTCCGGCGAATGGAAGGTTGCAGGGCTCATGAATGAGGGCAGCTATGCGGTGGTGCGCGCATGATCTCTGAGATTCGCCTACGTCGTGCCCACATTGACCTGGTGTCGCCGTTTCGCACGAGCTTCGGGGTGGAAACAGCCCGTGACCTCCTGTACATAGAAGTGCACGGCGACGGTGTCACCGGGTGGGGTGAGTGCACCGCGATGAGTGAGCCGATGTATTCGAGCGAGTATGTCGACGGCTGCGAAGCGGTGATTCGTCGTTTTCTACTACCGAACGTGGTCGGTGACACGACGGCAGAATCCTTCACCAAGTCGGTGGCCGGCATTCGCGGTCACTACATGGCCAAGGCCGTCGTTGAAACTGCGCTACTCGATCACCAACTACGCCGCGACGGTGTGAGTTTTGCCAAGTTTCTCGGCGCCACGCAGTCGCGAGTTCGTTCGGGGGTATCGGTCGGTATCCAGCCGTCAATCGACGACCTGTTGCGCGTCGTGCAGAAGTATCTCGACGACGGATACCTGCGCATCAAGTTGAAGATCGAACCCGGCTTCGATATCGAGCCCGTGCGGGCGGTGCGTCGCACGTTCGGCGATGAGTTGCCGCTGCAAGTGGATGCGAATTCTGCGTATCACGTGAGTGATGCGGAACATCTTGCGCAACTGGACGAGTTCGACCTTCTGCTCATCGAACAACCGTTACCCGAAGAACAACTGGCGGCCCATGCCGAGATCGCCAAGTTGGTGCGCACGCCGATTTGTCTCGACGAGTCGATTCTCTCCGCCGAGGTCGCGCGTGACGCACTCGCGATTGGTGCGTGTTCGATCATCAACATCAAGCCGGGCCGCGTCGGTGGCTATTTGGAGGCCAAGAAGATCCACGACCTCTGCTACGAGCGCGGGGTGGCGGTGTGGTGCGGGGGAATGCTCGAAACCGGCATCGGTCGGGCGGCGAATCTGGCACTGGCGGCGCTACCCGGGTTCACACTGCCGGGCGACACGTCGGCATCGGCGCGCTACTTCCACCGCGATGTGACGGCCCCGTTCGTGTTGCGCGACGGGCACCTCGATGTGCCGAACGGGGCGGGAATCGGTATCGATCCCGACCGCGACTATCTCGATTCGATCACGAGCCGCACGGATGTGTTCGCTGTCGCACGGTAAGACGCTTCAACCCTTGAGTTGTGGGCGTTTCAACCGTTGAGGCGAAACAGAATCGCAGTCTCTGGGGCGTTGACGTTCTTGCCGCGGAGGCGGGCAAGCAGTTGACCGAATGTCGAATAGATGCTGAAGCCGGCGTAAACGAGACCATACTTGCGGGCAATCGCCTTGCGCACGCGCACGGCGTCGGCGCCAGTCACGAGCCGCGCCGTCGCCGGCAGCACCGGGTGTTTGACGGACACCTTGCCACCCACGTCGCACACTTGCACGGTGACGCGCTGATTGTTGCGGATGCGCTTCACCTTGCCGGCATTCGTCTCGGTGATCACGCCGAATTCATCGTCCAGCGCGGCGAACCACACCGGCGTTGCCACCGAGCGACCGTCGCGACGAAGCGTCACGAGCGACACGTACCTATCCCGATTGCTGAGTGCTTCCGCTGTGTTCATCGACGCTGCGCGATATATCGCGTCCTCCGTCGGGATGGCAGGATTTGAACCTGCGACCTCCTGGTCCCAAACCAGGCGCACTAGCCAAGCTGTGCTACATCCCGCTCGTAGTCAGGCTAACGAACGCACCACGCCGAGCAGGCGTTGCACATCATCGTCGGTTACGTAGCGCACCACGCCGGCACGAACGACGCCCCCCGATTCCATCAATCCGAGATGCGATACCAACTCGACGGCATATGAGTGGCCAGACCACACCGCGATCTGGTTGGCGGCCAACACCTGCGCAACATGGTCGGGTGTGTGCCCCTTCACGGTGAACGACACGGTGGGCGTGCGTGCGTCGAGAGAATATGGACCCCAGACTCGCACGTGCGACATGGCGAGCAACCCGTTGAGCAGCGGCGCGAAGACACTCCTTTCGTACGCCGCAACATTCGAGAGGCTCTCTTCGAGCAGGTGACGAGCCGCCGCCTCCGTCGCGGCGATGTTCTCCAGGTTCGGTGTGCCAGTCTCGAAACGTTGCGGGCCGATGTCGTCGGCCGGGCGCACCTTGGCGACAGGCAACGAGTTCAGTAGGTTCGGCTCGACGCAGAGCACGCCGGCATGCGGGCCGTACCACTTGTACGGGCTCGTTGCGAGCACGTCACATCCGAGATCTCGCATGCTCACGGGCATGTGTGGCACAAGATGTACACCGTCGACGAACACCCGCGCACCCACACGGCGCGCGAGAGCCACCACGGTGCGCAGGTCGGGCATCGTGCCGATCAGATTTGATGCCCCCGTCACCGCAACCCACTGCGTGTTTGGCGTGATCAACTCAGCAAGCGCGCTCATGTCGAGTCGACCATCGGGAACGGAAAACGGGCAGAGCACGTGCTCGGCGCCCGACTCTTCGCAGGCGATGCGCCAGGGCGACACGTTCGCATCGTGATCCAGCCGTGTGCCGACCACTCGACCGCCAGGTTTCAGCGTGCGGGCGACCGCGCGAGTGAATGCAAACGTCATGGTCGTCATGTTCGCGCCGAAACATACGCCCCTCGGGTCGGCGTCGAGCAGCTGTCCCACGACGCCGCGGGCGCGCTCCAGCAACGCATCGGTGGCGTGCGCGGCTGCGAACTTGCCGTGCGCGTTGGCGTTGTTGCCGCTCGACGACCAGTCGCTCGCGGCGCGAATGGCAACATCCACCATCTGGGTGCCAGCGGGGCCGTCAAAGCGGGCCCATTCGCTTTGTGCGCCGGGGAAGCGGTGGCGCGTCGCGCTACTCGTCACTTCGCGCGTTTTGCGGCCTTCGCCAAGCGCTTCTTGGTGCGACCAGTCGGGGCCAGATGCCGGTGGTCGAGGTCGCTCACCTCGATGCCGTTGGAGAAGCGCACCCAGTAGCGCTGCCACTGGAACCCGTTCGCCAGAATCACGCGACCTTCGCTGCCGGCCGGCACCTGCGGAAGATCAACGATCGTCTCGACGGTGTCGCCGATTCGCAAATCGATCTGACCTTCGTGGGGATTGGCGAGGGCGTGCGGCTTCCAAAACGGCATGCACTCAGTATGTCACTTGTAGCCTTCAGCAGTCATGCAGTGCACGGTCGAACAACTGGAAGGCAACAAGGTAAAGGTGGAAGTGTCGGTGGACGAGGCCGCCTTCGAACACGACATCGAGATTGCCTATCGCAAACTGGCTCGACAGGTGCGTATCCCGGGCTTTCGTCCCGGCAAGGCACCGCGTCGCGTGATCGACGCCCATCTCGGTGCCGAGGGCAAGCGGGCGGCTCGCGCACAAGCGATCGAAGACGCAGTACCGAAGTATCTCGCCGAGGCCGTCAAGCAGCACGACATCGACATCATCGCCACACCGAAGGTCGAGAACGTTGATGGAGCCGAAAGCGACAGTGGCCCGATCTCGTTCCACTGCGAGATGGAAGTGCGCCCCGTCATCAACGTCGCCGGATACGCCGGCCTGCGCGTCGAGTTGCCGTCGATCACCGCGAGCGAGTCGGAGATTGACGACGTCGTCAACAACGAACGCAAACGCCACGGCACGCTGGTCGATGCCACGCGCGCGATCGCGAACGGTGACCAAGTCACACTCGATCTCTCTGCGGCGCGCGACGGCGAGCCGGTGCCCGGCCTCAACGTGGAAGCCTGGCTGTATGAGGTTGGTCGCGGGTGGGTGGCGAAAGGCTTCGATGATGTGCTAGTCGGCATGAACGCCGGCGACGAAAAGCGATTCAAGGCGGTGCCCAACGGCAACGAGGATGAAGCCGACTTCACCGTCAAGGTGGTGAAGGTGCAAGAACTGCAGTTGCCCGAGACGACCGATCAATGGGTAGCCGATACGTTCGGCGAGTTCAGCACCGTCGCGCAATGGCGGAGCGCGATTGCCGAGCGCATGAACGAATCGCGACTCAACCAGGCCCGCAACTCAGTGGTCGACCGCGTCACCGATGAACTGGTGAAACTCGTCGAAGTCGATCTGCCTGAGGTCATGGTCGACGGCGACCTGCGCGCCCGCGTGCGCAACACGATCGACACGTTCCAACGGCAGGGCATTGCGATTGCGCAGTTCCTGCAGATCACCGGTCAGACCGAGGAGCAATTCCTCGAGCAGTTGCGCGAACAGTCGCGCAAGGCAGTACGCGTCGACCTTGCGTTGCGCGCAATCGCCAGCGACCGCAACCTCGAGGCTGACGAGACAGATGTCGACGACGAATTGCAACGCATCGCCGAACGCGCTGGCGTGAAGGTCAAGCGCGTGAAGTCGCTCTATGAAAAGAACGACGCCATCGGCGACCTGAAGGCGCAGATCCGCAAGTCACAAGCACTCGAGTGGCTCGTGCGTGAAGTCACGTACGTTGACAGCGAGGGTCGCACCATCGCCACCGACATGCTGCTCGACCGAGGTGTGAACATCGATCCCACCGCGGATACGGGTGCTGGTGCCGCAATCGCGAGCGAATCCAACACGAACGAAGAAGTGGCCAGTACGGTGGAAGTCGGGTCCCCCGATGCCTGATCGAATGAAGAATTTCTCGAACTATTACGTTCCCAACGTCACCGAGGTGACGAGCCGTGGCGAGCGCGTGTACGACCTGTACAGCCGTCTGCTGAAGGAGAACATCATCTTCCTCGGCACACCGATTGACGACACCATCGCCAACCTTGTCTGCGCGCAGCTCATCCATCTGGAGAGCGAGAACCCCGACAAGGACATCAACGTCTACATCAACAGCCCCGGTGGGGACATCACCGCGCTGTTTGCGATCTACGACACGATGCAGTTCATCAAGAATGACATCGCCACGATCTGTCTCGGTCAGGCGGCGTCCGCCGCGGCCGTGCTGCTGGCGGCCGGCACGAAGGGCAAGCGACTCGCGTTGCCACACGCGCGCATCTTGCTGCACCAGCCGTACGGTCAGGTGGGTTACGGCCAGGTCACCGACCTCGAGATTGCGGCGAAGGAAATCCTGCGCATGCGCGACCTGCTCGAGCAGATTCTCAGCCAGCACACCGGGCAGAGCATCGAGCGCGTGCACAAAGACACTGACCGCGATTTCGTGATGGAAGCCGACGAAGCCAAGGTTTACGGCATCATCGACGAAGTCATCTCCGCCCGCCGGGCAGTCGACCGAACCGGACCAATGAAGTAGTGACGCAGGGGAGGGCACATGGCCAAGTTCGGTGACACCGCGGAAATCGTCAAGTGTTCGTTCTGTTCGAAGACGCAGAAGCAGGTCAAGAAACTCATCGCGGGCCCGTCGGTGTACATCTGCAATGAGTGCATCGACCTGTGCAACGAAATTGTCGACGAGGAGGTTGACGAGTCGCAAGGCCTCGGTCTCGACAATGTGCCCACGCCGCGCGAGATCCGTGCGTTCCTCGATGATTTCGTCGTCGGGCAGGATACGGCAAAGAAGGTGCTCGCTGTCGCGGTGTTCAATCACTACCGACGGCTCAAGTATTCGCAGGGTAAGAAGCTGCGGCGTGATGATGTCGAACTGCAAAAGAGCAACATCCTGCTGCTCGGGCCGACGGGCTGCGGAAAGACGCACATGGCCCAGACGTTGGCGCGCATGCTCAACGTGCCGTTCGCCATCGCTGACGCAACCGCACTCACCGAGGCGGGCTATGTCGGCGAAGACGTCGAGAACATTCTGCTCAAGTTGTTGCAGGCGGCTGATTTCGATGTGAAGCGCGCCGAGATGGGCATCGTGTACATCGACGAAATCGACAAGATCGCGCGCAAGAGCGAGAACCCGTCAATCACCCGCGACGTATCGGGAGAGGGCGTGCAGCAGGCGCTGCTAAAGATTCTCGAGGGCACCGTCGCGTCGGTGCCGCCACAGGGCGGGCGCAAACACCCGCACCAAGAGTTCATCCAGATCGACACCACGAACGTGCTCTTCATCGTCGGTGGCGCGTTCGGGGGTCTCGACCAGATCATCGGTTCGCGTCTCGGTGAGAAGGGTGTCGGCTTCCACGCAACGGTGAAGTCGAAGAAGGATCGCGACCCGGGCGACCTGTTTGCACAAGTGCTGCCCGAAGACCTGCTGAAGTTCGGCATGATCCCCGAGTTCGTCGGCCGACTGCCGATGATCGGTGCCGTGCACGCGTTGAAGAAGGATGCACTCGTGCAGATTCTCACGGAGCCGAAGAACGCGCTCGTGAAGCAGTATCAGAAGTTCTTCCAATTCGAAGACATCGAACTCGATATCGCCGCGGATGCGCTCGAGGCCATCGCCGACGCGGCACTCGTGCGCGGCACGGGTGCGCGAGGTCTGCGGGCAATCCTCGAGGATGTGTTGCTCGAGACGATGTACGACCTGCCGGGTCGCACCGACGTGGCCAAGGTCGTAATCGACGCAGCGTGCGTGATGCAGAAGTCGGCGCCGAAGTTGGTCACCCGTTCGCCACGGGTCGCCAAACAGAAGCGCGCCGCGTCCTAGCACTACCGTTCTCGCCATGAATCTGTCGCCAGTGGAGCGCGCTCTTGCATTTCTTGACGACCACTCCGTCTACGAGAAGTCGGGGCGGATCGACTCCCCGAGTACCGCCAACATCGAGCGGCTCGTGCAACTGATGGGCGACCCGCATCTGGCGTACCGCACCATCCACATCACGGGCACCAACGGCAAGGGCTCGACCAGCCAGATGGTCACCAAGTTGTTGATGGCCCACGGTCTGCGTGCCGGCACGTACGCCAGCCCGCACCTCGAGCGCGTCAACGAGCGGATGATGATCAACGGCGAGGCGGTCAGCGACGAAGAGTTGGCGGAGAACGTGCTCGCCATCGCCGAGCTGGAGCCGCTGGTGGAGGGCCGCTTGAGTTACTTCGACATCATGACTGCAGTGGCATTCCGTTGGTTCGCCAACAGCGCAGTCGACGTTGGTGTCATTGAAGTGGGCCTGCTTGGTCGCTGGGATGCAACGAATGTCGTGCAAAGTGATGTCGCGGTGCTGACGAACGTGTCGCTCGACCACACGGAATTCGCCGGCCCGACCCACGCCCATATCGCCCGCGAAAAGGTGGGCATCGTGAAGCCCACGAGCGTCTTCGTGCAAGGGGAGACACGGCCCGATCTCGAACCGATCTTTGCTGGCGTCGCTTGTGTACGTCGCATGATTCGCAATCGTCACTTCGAGTTGAACGCCAACGATTTGGCGGTCGGTGGTCGGCTCGCCACCATGCGCACGACGCGCGCCGTGTACGACGATGTGTTCATCCCACTGCACGGCAGTCATCAAGGCGACAACGCGCTCGTCGCCGTGGCAACGGTGGAGGAGTTCTTCGACCACGCAATCAGTCGTGATGTGCTCGACGAGGCGTTTGCGAACGTAACGATGCCTGGGCGCTTCGAGGTGATGGGGCACCAGCCGCTCACCATCGTGGATGGTGCACACAACGTGGGCGGTGCAGAGGTCTGCTCCGACGTGTTCTTCAACGACTTTCAGGTCGAGGGCCGCCGGTTGCTGGTCGTCGGCATGTTGAAGAGCCGCCAACCCCACGAGTTGCTCGGTGCCTTGCGCGCCGATGAGTTCGACGCGGTCATTTGTTGTACTGCTCCGACGCCGCGCGGTACCACCGCGAGCGTGGTGGCTGCAGCTGCACGCGAGGTTGGGTGCGATGATGTGTTCGCCGTCGACGACATCGATGCTGCAATCATGCAGGCGTACCGACAATTGCGCGGAGAAGACGCTCTACTGGTCGCCGGTTCGCTGTATGTCGTTGGCTCGGCACGACCCGTGCTGCGCAACATCATCGCCTAGGGGTAGCCTTGTCGCGTGGCAGAAGCATCTGGGACCCGCCGAACACTCGTCCTACTGAAGCCCGACGCCGTTGAGCGGCGTCTCATTGGCGAGATCGTCAACCGATTCGAGCGCAAGGGGCTGACTGTTGCAGCAATGCAACTGCGCAGGCTCGACAAGGTCACGTTGGCGCGGCACTACGAAGAGCACCAAGGCAAGCCGTTCTACAACGACCTCGTGGAATTCATGTCGCGCGGCCCGGTGGTGGCGATGGTGGTCACCGGCCTCGACGACGCCTGGGAAGTCGTTCGGTCAATGATGGGGGCCACGGATCCGCGCGCCGCTGCGCCGGGCACCATTCGCGGTGATCTCGGCACCATGTTCACGGAGAATCTCATTCACGGCAGCGACTCTGCGGCATCGGCCGAGAGGGAAATTCAGATTTTCTTCCCGGAGCTGTAAGGCACACCAACCGTGGCCGGCACGAACCCGATCTCGCTCTCCCGTGACATTGCGATCGACCTCGGCACGGCGAACACCCTCATCTACATCCGTGGCGAAGGCATCGTGCTCGACGAGCCGAGCGCGGTCGCACTCGATACCTCAACCGGTCAGGTGGTGGCGGTTGGACACGATGCCAAGCGCATGTGGGGTCGCGCGCCGCGCAACATTCGCGTGGTGCGCCCACTGAAGGACGGTGTCATCGCCGACTTCGACTTGTGCGAACAGATGTTGCGCGAGTTCATCCGCCAGGTGCACACGAGTCGGTTTAGCAAGCCACGCATCATCGTTTGTGTGCCATCGGAAATCACCGGTGTCGAGCGTCGCGCCGTGCAGGATGCCGCCGAATTCGCCGGCGCGCGCCGCCCGGTGTACGTGATCGAAGAGCCGATGGCTGCCGCCATTGGTGCTGGTTTGCCCGTCGGTGAGCCGAGCGCCAATCTGATCGTCGACATCGGCGGTGGCACCACGGAGGTTGCGGTCATCTCGCTCGGCGGCATCGTCACCGCGAGTTCCTGCCGTGTGGCAGGCGATGAAATCAACGACTCCATCGTCGCCATGTTCAAGAAAGAGTTCAATCTCGACATCGGCGACAACACCGCGGAAGACGTGAAGATTCAACTCGGCTCCGCCTGGCCGCTCGAACAAGAACTCACCGCCGATGTGGGTGGCCGCGATGTCACCACGGGGCTGCCCCGTACTCAGGAGGTCACCACAGCCGAGATTCGTGCCGCCATCGATGTACCGGTCACCGCCATCATCGACGTGGTGAAGAGCACGCTCGAGCGCACGCCACCAGAACTTGCCGCCGACGTCATCAGCAATGGCATCACGCTCTCCGGCGGCGGCGCACTGCTCACGGGTCTCACCGAACGCATCATCCACGAGACGGGGATCAACACGGCGATTGCCCCCGACCCGTTGTTGTCGGTGGTGCTCGGCGGTGGTCTCACCCTGGAGAATCTCGACGCGATGAAGGGTCTCACAGCACAGTCGGACGACGAGTAGCAGCGGGCAACCAGGGCGTGGCACGCACACGAACACATCTCACTCGGGCGATCCTGTTGCTCGGGTTGGCAGCGGTATTTTTCATCACGCTTGATCTCGCCGATTCCGACTCCACGTCTCGAGTACGACGGGCGTTCGACACCGTCTTCTCGCCGATTGAAGGGGTCTCACGCGTCGTCACCCGCCCAATCAGCAACGCGTGGAATGCGGTTCGCGACTACGGCGACGTCGTGGAAGAAAACGATCGCCTGCGCGAACAGGTCGCGCTACAGGAAGGTGCGTCGGTGGCGGCGGCTGCCTCCGTGCGATTGTCGCAAGAATTGCTCGCTCTGAACGGGTTGCCCACGCTGGCCGGCATCAACTCGGTGACGGCACAGGTGATCGGTGAGACGCCGACCAACTTCTCGCAAACCGTGGAGATCAATCAAGGGGCGGACTCGGGGATCAAGGTCGGCATGCCGGTGCTCAACGCAGCCGGGCTCATCGGCAAGGTGACCGAAGTGTTCGCCGACCGTGCGCTCGTGATGCTGATCTCCGACCCCGACTATGCGCTGTCGGTGAAGGTGGTGACAAAGTCGAGTCGCACACCCGTGACGCTGCCGCCACTGCCCACCGAAGACGCTCCGACGGTCGACTCCGTGCTGGAGACCACCGACACCAGTTCCACTTCCTCGACTTCGTCGACCACCACGACGATTCTCGGGTTCACGCCGGGCACCACCACGATCCCGGCCGAAGTGGTCGCGGGCGTCGGCGGCCGTTCGAACATCACGGTGCCGCTCGCCAGCCAGCTTGCCGTGCGCGAAACGGGCATCCTTGAAGGTCGCGGTCCTGGCACCAGACCAATCGTGCGATTCCTCGATGCCAGCACGCGAACATCGGCCATCGAGGTGGGCGCACCAATCGTGTCGGCGGGTGGCTCGCGCAGTTTGGCGCCGCCCGACATCGTGATCGGTGTCGTGTCGCGTGTGGTGGAGCGACTCGGCACCGCCGGGCCGGTGTTGGAAATCGACCTCGTCGCCGACTTGGCGAGCCTGTCGTTCTTGCGGGTGTTGTTGTATCAGCCGATCACCGAGACAGGGAGGTAGCGCGTGTTCGAGCGGCTGTTGCGCGCCCTCGCAAGTCGGTGGTTTCGGTTGGTGCTCGTGGTCCTGGTGGTGCTGTCACTGCAGACGACGCTCTTCAGCGAGATCCGACCGTTCGGTTACGCCGTGCAAATCGTCGCCATGTTCGTCGCGTGCGTGGGATGCACACACGACATTCAGACGGGTGCGGTTGTCGGGTTGATCAGCGGCTTCATGTACGACGCCGTGCTGGCCACGCCGCTCGGTGTGTCGGCGCTCGTCTATGGTGCTCTCGGTGCGCTGGCGGCACTGTTGATGCAGCCGTTCCGCGACCCCACGTGGTGGCTGCGTCTGCTCGCCATCAGCGTCGTTGCCGGCTTTGGTGAAGTGCTCATGCCGGTGATGAAATCGGTCGTGGGGCTGAGTGGTTGGCTCAACTCGCGGATCGTCGGGGCCGCTCTCGTCACGACCGTGGCGGCGCTGATCGGTGCTGCACCTCTCATGCCCCTATCGCGCTGGACTCTGCGGGAACGTATCGGTCGTGACGCCTAACTTCGTGCGGAGGCACCATGGCGAGTGACGCGCAGCAACGCCGCTGGAGCTGGATGGGGGGCTTTGCCGTCGCCTTGCTCGTGCTGTTGCTGGCGCGCATCTGGTTTCTGCAGGCGGTCACCAAAGAAGAGACGGAACAAGTCATCCGCACCGTGCAATCGCGGGTGGTGAAGTTGATCCCCGAACGGGGCCGAATCTTCGATGTGAACGGCCGCATCGTCGCCGACAACAAGCGCGTGCTCATCGCCACCATCGATCGACGTGTGATCGTCGACCCGCAAGACCGTCTCGAGATGTTCAAGCGTCTGTCGGGCCCGCTCAACACGCCAATCGAACGTCTTTACACTCGCGCCGAAGACAAGCGTTACAACGAGCTGTCGGAACTGCCGCTCGCGTTCGATATTTCGGAGGAGCAGGCGGCATTCTTGATGGAACGCATCGAGGACTACCCGGGTGTCGTCATCAAAGAAGAGTGGCGTCGCATCTATCCGTATGGCGCGGTCGGCAGCCATGTCATCGGCTTTCTCGGGGCGATCCAAAAGGACACCGCCGCGTACTACAAGTCGCTTGGCTACGACCCCAACGAGCGTGTCGGTTTGTACGGTGTCGAACTGTCCTACGAGATCGACCTGCGAGGCATCCCCGGTTTCGTGCGCTACGAAGTCGATGCGGTCGGGCGTATCAAGAGCGTTCTGGAGCGCGTCGAGCCGCAGTCGGGCAACGATATGCAGTTGACCATTGACTTCCGTATGCAGCAATTCGTCGAGCAGGCCCTCGAATCGCAGTTGCTCGTGCGGCAACGCAACGAAGCACCGAAGGTGATGTTGCCCGAAGGCATCCCCGATCCGCAATACGGAGAGACCAACTACTACAAGGCCCCGGCCGGCTCGGTGGTGGTGATGAACCACAACACGGGCGAGGTGGTGGCGATGGCGTCGTATCCGCGGTTCGATGCGCGGTGGTTCGCGGCCAACGTCGACCGTCAGAAGTTCGGACAGGTGTTCCCGCAGACCGACGACCCCGACCAGTCGATTCTCGTCAATCGCGCAGTCTCGGGCCGCTACAACCTTGGCAGTTCGTTCAAGCCGTTCGTGGCGTACGCAGCGCTCAACTCGGGTCAGTTGCCTGGAGGCCCAGACTACGAGTTCGACGACCGCGGCATCTACAAGTTGGAGAGCATCCCGAAGGAGCGCTGTGACCAAGGCGTGAAGTGCGTGTTCCGCAATGCGATCTGTCGAGCAACAGGCGCCCCGTGTCAATACGGCGAGGTGGATGTGCAAGCGGCGCTCGCCGTGTCGAGCGACACGTTCTTCTACAAGATTGGTGAGCAGATTCTCACCGAACGCGGTTATCAGCCGGTGCTCGAAACCGAAGTTCGTCGTTTCGGCTTCGGCTCGCCCACCAATGTCGATCTCCCGTTCGAGTTTGCCGGCACGATTCCGAATGCCGCCTACAAGAAGTATCTGGCCAGCATCGGAGTCATTGCCGAGGACGCCGGCCGCGCGTACTACGTCGGTGACAACGTGCTGTTCTCCATCGGTCAGGGGTTGCTCTCAGCGACACCGCTACAGATGACCAACGCCTTCTCAGCGCTCGCCAACGGCGGCAAGGTATTCGAACCACGTGTCGTGCGATCGGTGTTGACGCCGGGCACCCGCAACAAGGCCTCGGGGCTGGCGGATTTGCCGAACGCATCAGTGGTACGCCGCGTGTCGGCAGAAACCAAGACCAAGAAGATCCCGATGCGCCCGGATGTGCGACAGCCAGTCGTCGACGGGTTGCGTCGTGTGATCACGGGGCCAGGTGTCGAATTTGACTACTACCACAAGACGACAGGCGAGACTCTCTTCCGCAACTACACCGGTATGCCGATTGCGGGCAAGACCGGCACCGCACAGGGTTTCAAGAACTTGCCGTGGAACGACTCGTCGGCATTCGGTGCGTTCAGCATCGACACGACTCAGCCGTACAGCGCATTTGCGTATCTCGAGAAGGCCGGGTACGGCGCGGTTGCAGCGGCGCCCGTCGTAAAGTGCATCTTCCTTGCCCTCGGCAAACAGTGGCGCATCGACGATCTCGTGCCCGCCGACCCGCTCGACACGGCATCAAACATCGCCGCACCAACCACACGACTGCGCAATCCGATGTGCCTCGTGAGCAGTTCGCTGGACGCCCGAGACTGACATGTCCGTCGCCTTTCGCGTTCGCCAACGCCCGACAGACCCACGCGGCTCGGCGAGTGTGCTCGACCCGTGGCGCAACATCGACTGGTCGATGATGGTCGCCGTCATCGTCTTGTTGGTCATCGGCGTGTTCAATATCTTTGCAACGACGAGCCCACGACTCGTCCTGCGTGGTGCCGATCCGTATTTCTTCACGCAGCGACAAGTGAGTTTTCTGATTGTGGCTGCTGCGGCATTGTTCGGCGTGATGCTCGTTGGTCATGAGTGGTTGCGCGGCAAGGCGATGTGGCTATACGTGCCGACGACGTTCTTGCTACTGATCCTGTTGTTGTGGAGCCGCACCAGCGGCGAAACGAAACTCTCCTTCGACTTGGGGCCGATCGCGGTGCAGCCGGCGGAAGTCATGAAGCCCGTCATCGTGTTGGTGCTAGCGGCGTGGTTCGCCGAAGCCGCCACCAGGTCGCTGCCATATGACGAAGTCGTGCGCGCCGGCATCTTGGCGGGCATCCCGTTTGTTCTCATCTTCTTTCAGCCTGACCTCGGCTCGGCGATGACGCTGGCGGCCGGTGTGTTCGGCGTATTGGTCGTGGCGGGCACGCAGCGTCGGCACTTCGTCGGTGCTGGAGTTCTGGCAATCGGAAGTTTCGTCGCCTCCATCTGGTCGGGGTTGGTGCGCGACTATCAACTCGAGCGGTTCACGGCGCTGTGGAACCAAAACAACACGACCGACTCCAGCCTGCAGGAACTCGTCCTGCAGGTGCGCTACGCCAAGCGTGCGGTCGCGGCCGGCGGCTATTTCGGCAAGGGTTATCTGCAAGGGGATTTGACGAACGGTCGATTCATCCCCGTGCAGTCGACGGACTTCCCGTTCTCGGCGCTCGGGGAACAGTTCGGGCTCGCGGGCTGCGTGGTCGTACTCGGCTTGTTCGGCTTCATCCTTCTGCGTGTGTGGATCGTCGGTCGCAACGCCAACTCACCCTTTGGTCGTTTCATCGTGGCGGGCGTCTTCACCACGCTGGCCTGGCAGGTGTTCCAGAACATCGGGATGACGATTGGCATCACGCCGGTGTCAGGGTTGCCGTTGCCGTTCATCTCCTACGGCGGATCGCACCTCGTGGCGTGGGCGCTGATGATCGGGTTGGTGCAAAGCGTCGAGATGCGTCGCTCGGCCTAGCCGGGCGGCGGTTCGCCGACTGCTGCGGGTCGCGGTGGCGATGGTCCGCCGACTGCCGACTACCCCTCGGTAGCATGAGAGGCGGAGTTGGGGAACATCCCGACGACAGGTTTCGACATCCGCACGAGCGTGCGAGCGCAAGGGGAGAAGCGCGCACCGCGCCACGGCACGGCAGTCCGGCGCAGAGTGCGCGGAGTTGCCGCCATAGGAAAGGTTTTTGACATGACGAATGAATTCGGCGAGAGCGAACGCTCACCCGTGGAGTTGCCCGACCCACCGCGCGAGGGGCGCGCATCCATTCCGCCGCCGCCGGGGCGTGCATTCCCTGCACGTGCAGGGCGCGACACCGATGAAGGCCGCGACGGCGCTGGTGACCGCGACGGCGCGGGTGACGCCGAGCGTGACGGTGCCGAGTTGCGGCGCGACAACGACTCGCGCAATGGCGCAGCCCGCGAAGGAGGAGGCCGCAGCCGGCGCCGACGTCGGGGTGGTCGCAATCGCAGTCGTGGCGGCCGCGACCGCAGCACCGACCGCACGGGTGACGGCGGTCGTCAGGGCGGACGCCGTTCCGGCCGCGGTGACCGCCGCTCGAATCGCTCACCCGAAGAGATTGACGCCGAACTGATAGCCCGTCGCCGCGGCAAAGAACGCGACGGGCGTCCACTCGGGCGCTATCTGATGTGCGTGCACGTGCGCAACGACCTCACCCAAGTGGCCGTGCTCGAGGGTCGCAGCCTGATCGAGCATTATGTGAGCCGCCCGGCCGACGACGTGTACCAAATCCACGGCAACATCTACCTCGGCAGGGTGCAAAACGTGCTGCCCGGCATGGAGGCCGCGTTCGTCGACATCGCGACACCGAAGAACGCCGTGCTGTATCGCGGTGACGTGCAGTTCGACAAAGAAGACGTCGTTGAGCAAGGGCCCGAGCCGCGTATCGAGCAGGTGCTGAAGCGCGGCCAGCTCATCCTGTGCCAGGTGACGAAGAACCCGATTGGCGAGAAGGGTGCGCGCCTCACGCAAGAAGTGTCGCTGCCCGGGCGATTCGTGGTGCTGATCCCCGATTCGAAGACCTACGGCATCTCCAAGCGGCTGCCTGAGGGCGAGCGTCGCCGGCTGCGCACGGTGCTCGATCGCATCAAGCCCAAGGAGCACGGCCTCATCGTGCGCACTGCCGCCGAAAACGCCACCGAGCACGAGCTCACCACCGACATGAAGCAGTTGGTGGAGCGCTGGGGGGGCATCAAGCAGCAGGCTGAGAAGGCCTCGTCGCCGACGCTGCTATATCGCGAGCCGTCGCTTGCGGTGCGCGTGATTCGCGAAGAGTTCAGCAGCGAATATCGCGGCATCGTCATCGACGATCGCGCGTTGTTCGAGGAAGTACGCGACTACATCGGCGACTTCAACCCGGAGTTCGTTGATCGTGTCGAATATTGGAACGACAGGGAGGAGGGCTTTCCGCTCTTTGAGCAGCACCGCGTGGTGGAGCAGTTGCGCAAGGCCCTCGACCGCAAGGTGTGGCTGCCATCCGGTGGCTCACTCGTGATCGAGCACACCGAGGCACTCACCGTCGTCGACGTGAACACCGGCAGGAACGTCGGCAAGACCAACCTCGAGGAGACCGTGCTCGGCAACAACCTCGAGGCTGCCGAAGAAATCGCCCGCCAACTGCGCCTGCGCGACATCGGCGGCATCATCGTGATCGACTTCATCGACATGGAAGTCAAGGAGAACCGCCGCAGGGTGGTGGAGGCCTTCCGCAAGGCGTTGTCACGCGACAAGACCCGCACCCAGGTGTTCGACATCTCCGAGCTGGGCCTCGTGCAGATGACCCGCAAGCGCATCGGCGAGGGTCTACTCACGGCGTTTGCCGATACCTGTCAGGCGTGCCATGGTCGCGGGGTCATCGTCGACACCAAGTTGCTCGAAGACGAAGCCGCGGTCGAGGCTGGCGCCGACCTGCCGAAGAACTCCCGATAGAGTACGCAGCCGTCATGTACGCCGTAATCGCCACAGGTGGCAAGCAAGAGAAGGTGACCAGCGGTCAAACCCTGCGCGTCGAACTGCTCGGTGGGGCCACTGGTTCTGAAGTGTCGTTCCGCCCCTTGCTCGTCGTCGACGGTGGAACGGTGCTGTCCACCCCGAATGAACTCGCCAAAGCCAGCGTGAAGGGCACGATCGTCGGCGAGGACACCGGCGACAAGATCGACGGGTTCACCTACAAGCGTCGTACCAACCAGCGTCGCCGGTTCGGCCATCGCCAGCGCTACAGCGTCGTCAAGATCACCAGCATCGCGAAAGGCTGAATCATGTCAAAGACCAAGGGTGGCGGCTCGACAAGGAACGGTCGCGATTCGAATGCGCAACGCCTAGGAGTCAAGGTGTTCGACGGCACGAAGATCACGGCCGGCAGCATCATCGTTCGTCAGCGCGGCACCAAGGTGCACCCCGGCAAGAACGTGCGTCGCGCCAGCGACGACTCGCTCTTCTCGCTCGTCGACGGTGCGGTGAAGTTCGGTCAGCGTCGCGGTCGTAAGGTCGTCGACGTTCTGCCCATCGCCTGACTCGTCAGCCGCGTAGTGCGGCACGCAGCATGTCCTTGAACCGCGCCTGGTCGGCGCGCAGCACCACGCGAGTGTTCGCGGGCTTTCTCGTCACACCGAGCCAGTCGACCATCGTCTGTCCGCGTGCGTCGTTCTCGCTCAGGACCACGTCCACATAGCGGGTTTCTTCCTTGCTGACAATCGAGTCGTCGATCGCGACGCACATTGCGATCGGGTCCGGGAAGTCGAAGCCATTGATCTTCGTCACCGAGTGGCAGAACTCCCGCACGTGGCGTTGAATGTCGATGGCGAACTCCCCGAGCGGCGAGAGCGCGCGCAGTTCGGCGGCAAAGTCGTCCATGATGACGGCGTCCTGCCAGCTGACGTCCCAACCGACCATCTCGATGTGCAGGCCGGAGTTGTACACGATGTGGGCCGCCTCGGGATCGGCCCACACGTTGAACTCCGACAGTGGTGTCACATTGCCAGGCAGCACACCCGTGCCGGCCATGCAGACGCATCGCTTCACCCACGACACGAAGTTGGCTTCACTACGCACGGCCACGGCCACGTTGGTGAGCGGGCCGAGGGTGACGAGTTCGAGCTGTCCGGGGTTGGTGCGGAAGGCCTCCACCATCGCCCCGATGCCGTCGTGCGATGCGGGCACGCGGCCGTGGAGGTCGAGCCCGATATCGCCCATGCCGTCGTTGCCGTGCACGTACTGTGCCGACTCGAGCGGGCGGGACAGCGGTCGTGCGGCGCCGGCGTGCACGGGTGTGCGCGCACCGCAGCGTTCCACGGTGATGAGGGCATTCTGCACGGCCATGTCGAGCGGAACGTTGCCGGCGACGATCGACATGCCGACCACCTCCACATCGGGGTGCTTGAGAGCGATGATCAGGGCAACGACGTCATCGCTGGCGGTATCGGTGTCGATCCATAAACGCCGTTTCACGCGCAGAGACGCTAGACGATTCGGCGTGTGGTGCAGCGGGCGTTACACGTCGATGCCGCGCGGCAGGCGAGCGGGGTCGTAATCAAGCAGCGTGAGACCCTGACGGCATGCGAACCGATCCGTCATGCCACCCACGTACGTGACCGCCTGCAGCAGCGCTTCGTCGCTGCGCGCCGGGCCAACGACCCCATCGAACGCCGCCGCCATGTGCTGCGGGTTGGCGTGGTAATGCTCGACGAGTGCGCGCAACAAGTCGATGACCGACTTCGCTTGCGTGCGCGATGCCTCCCGCATGTAGATGTTGTCGTAGTTGAACTTGCGGAACGCAGCGAGTGCATCGGCGACTTCGCTCGTCATGCCGATGCGACCAGAGTCGCGCGCCGCCCCGATCATCGCCGTGATGAACGCGCGCAGTTGCGAGCCCCGCGTGATGCCGCAGCGACCGCGCACCTCGGTCGGCAGATGGGTGGGGTCGACGAGCCCGGTCGACACCGCATCTTCGAAGTCGTGGCACACGTACGCGATGCGATCGGCCCACGACACCACCTCGCCCTCGGGCGTCGCGGGTGCAGGGCGCGACCAGGAGTGGTTGCGAATGCCATCCAGCGTCTCGCTGCACAGGTTCAGTGAAGAGAGGGCAACATCGGCGCCCCAAACGGCATGGTCGTAGCCGCCACTCACATACGGCGAGAGCGCATCTTCACTGGCGTGCCCACCGGGGCCGTGCCCGCAATCGTGCCCCAGCGCGATCGCCTCGGTGAGCGCAACATTCAGCCCGAGCGCGCGTGAGATCGACACGGCAACCTGCGCGACCTCCAACGCGTGGGTGAGGCGCGTGCGTTGATGGTCTTCGGGAAAGACGAACACTTGGGTCTTGCCGGCGAGCCGCCGGAACGATGACGCATGCAGGATGCGGTCGCGGTCGCGTTCGAAGCAGGTACGAAACGGGTCTGGCTCTTCGGCGGTGCTTCGGTTGCCCGCCCCGAACGAACGCGTGGCGAGTGGTGCGAGAAACTCAGCCTCGTGCGCTTCGCGGGCGTCGCGCGGCACGAGTTCGAGACACCCGGTGCCCGCCCACGAGTCGGCGTGGGCGAAACGAATCGGGCCGGCACCGGTGTGGCCATGCATGGTTGATGCCCACGATTCGGCGCGCGATGTCACGCATCAACGATACGCAAAGGGTCTCCGCTTGTAGCGTGATTAGCCCACCACATCGGCACGAATGTCACCGGGAGTCAATCCAACATGAGCGGCTTTGTCGATGAAGCACAGTTGAACGTGCGCGGCGGTGATGGCGGCGCAGGTTGTGTGAGTTTTCGTCGCGAAGGCCCCGTCGTGTACGGCGGCCCGAACGGCGGTGACGGCGGTGACGGCGGCGCGGTGTGGCTGATCGCCGATCACAACGTGGCTTCACTCGTGGCCTTCCGCGACCATCCGCATCGTCGCGGCGAAGACGGCGTGTCGGGCATGGGCAAGGATCTGCACGGTCGTCGTGGGCGCAGTCTCGAAGTCAAAGTGCCGGAGGGCACCATCGTGCGCGACATGTATTCGGGTGAGATTCTCGCCGATTTGCGCACGCACGGAATTCGTTGGGAAGCGATCCCCGGCGGTCAGGGCGGGCGTGGTAACGCAAGGTTCCTCACTAACAAGCGTCGTGCGCCGAAGTTCGCCGAGCAGGGCGAGCACGGCCCCGAGCGCTGGCTGAAGTTGGAACTGAAACTGATGGCCGACGTGGCTCTCGTAGGGTATCCGAACGCTGGCAAGAGCACGTTCATCGCGTCGGTGTCGGCCGCCAAACCCAAGATCGCCAACTATCCATTCACCACGCTCGAGCCGCACCTCGGTGTCGTGCGCATCGACGCGGATACCGAATTCGTGATTGCCGATATCCCCGGTCTCATCGAGGGTGCATCAGAGGGTCGCGGGCTTGGTATTCAATTCCTGCGACACATCGAACGGGCCCGCGTGTTGTGCATTCTCGCCGACCTCGTCTCGATGGAAGGCGTGGCGCCCGAGGCACAGGTTGGGGTGCTGCTGCAAGAACTGCAGGCGTACCGGCCGGAATTGCTCGACCGACCGCGCCTCATCGTCGGCACCAAACTCGACTCCGTCGACGCGCAGACGAAGGCTGCGTGGGATGCGCTCGGACACCGCAGCATGTCGTCGGTGACTGGTGCGGGCGTGCGCGAGGTGCTCGGTGCCCTCGCGGTGCTGGTGCAAGAAGCGCGCAGTGTGCCGGCTGTCGACGGCACCGAGATCACCATTCGCCCCGAACCCGAGGGCACGCGCATCGAGAAGATCGGCGACAACGAATTTCGTCTGCACGGCCGCTCGGTGGAGCGGGCGGTGGCATTGAGCGATGTGAATTCGCCCGACGCCCTCAACTACATCGACGACCGCTTGAGCGGTCTCGGGGTGCCACGGTTGCTCGCGCGCGCCGGCGCCAAGGAAGGCGCAACGATCCACATCAAGGAATTCAGTTTCGAATACACACCGGAGATCGGCTGATGGCAGCACGCTGTAGCGAGGGCCGCCGCTGATGCGCGTCGTTGCCAAGATCGGCACGTCGTCGATCACCGATGCGCACGGCGTCATCAGCGTTGCGATGGTCGAGTCACTCTGTGCGCAGGTGGCGGCCTTGCGCGACGTGGGGCACGAGGTGCTCGTCGTCACCAGCGGTGCAGTCGCCGGGGGAATCGCTGCCCTCAGCATGACCACGCGACCGAGCGACACTGCAACCCTGCAGGCGTTGGCGGCTGCGGGTCAGAGTCGCTTGATGGGTCACTACAACGCCGCCCTCGACAAGTACGGTCTGGTTGGTGCACAGGTGCTGCTCGTGCCCAACGACTTCATCGACCGCGCGCAATACCTGCACGCGCGCCAAACGATGCTGCGGCTGTTGGAGCTCGGCTGTGTGCCGGTGATCAACGAGAACGACGCGATCGCCAGCGACGAGATTCGCTTCGGCGACAACGACCGCATCGCCGCGCTGGTTGCGCACAGTGTGAACGCCGACCTGCTCGTTCTGCTCACCGACCGCGCCGGATTGTTCACGGCCGACCCGTCTGTCGACAAGACAGCAACGCTCATCGAACACGTGGCCGCCGACAACGAACTCATGTCGGTGCGGGCGGGCAGCACCTCGGGCAGGGTGGGCAGTGGGGGCATGGCCTCGAAGTTGGCCGCCGCAAGAATTGCGAGTTGGTCGGGGGTGCGAACGGTGATTGCCGCTGCCACACGCCCGCACGTGTTGCACGACGCCACCACCGGTGCTTCTGGCGTCGGTACGACGTTCACCGCCCACAACCGCAGCCTCACGGCGCGCAAGTTGTGGATCGCCTTCGCCGCCCAGCCGGCGGGCAGCGTCAGGGTGGATGCCGGCGCGCAGAACGCGTTGGTATCACGCGGCGTGTCGCTGCTGCACGCAGGCGTGGTGCAGGTGCAGGGTGATTTCGCGTCGGGTGATGTCGTGGATGTGTTGAGCGAAGTGGGCCAGCTCATTGCGCGTGGTCTGGTGCGTGTCGACTCCCGCGCAGCGGCGGCAGCCGCAGGCAAGAAGAGCAGCGAGTTGTCCGATGACGTGCCGACGGAACTGGTGCACCGCGACGACTTGATCGTCTACTAACTATCCACGCAGCGCAATGATTGCGCCAAGGCGCGCAGTGCCGTGCCTACGATGCAGCACTTCCACCGCGATCACACTCGAAACGAGATAGGCGAGAGCAAAGGCGAGCCCCAGCCCATGCACGCCATAACGACCAACCAGCGCGAGGGCAAGCACGATATTCAACGCGTTCTCGCCACAGTTGATGAGGAACGGGGTTCGGGTGTCACCGTGACTGTAGAAGCCGCGCAACACGAAGAGATACAACGAAAACCCGACAAGACCGACGGATAGCCCCATCAACGCGCGGGCGGTGTTCGTGACGGCATCGTCGGTGAATGCGCCCCAACCGAGCGCCAGTCGCACGATTGGCCTGGCAAATACCACGAATACGATGCTCGGCACGAGTGTGAGCAGCAGCGTCTGGCGCGCGCCGCGCACGAATTGCTGATTGAACGCCGCTGAATCGTGTTGGGCGGCCGCGCGGGCGAGCAGTGGTGCGGCGGTGGTCGCGATGGTGACGGCGAGCAGACCATGCGGCAGCTGGAAGATCGTCATCGCCTTGGCGTAGGCGTCAAGGTTGCCCGACCCCGGTTCGGCGAGGTTCTTCACCACGACGAGCGCCAATTGGTTGGCGGCGATGTAGCCGATCGCCCAACCTGAGACCCGCGTTAGTTGTCGCACCGCGGCGTGTCGTGGCGCAATTCGTGGCATCGGCAGGACGCCCGCTCGTATCGCTGCTGCTACGACGACGAGTGCCATCACGGCGATGCCGAGCGTCGGGCCGAGGGTGAACCACCAGAAGAGCCGCGTGCCGGCAGGGGCGCCGGCCAGTTCGATCGAGTCGATACCCGCATCGTTGCGAATGCCGAGCAGCGCAGCAATTGCCACGAGGTTCGCCGCGACGGGCGCCCAGGCAGCCGCAAAGAACTTTCCTCTTGCATTCAGCGCCGCCGTCGCCAACGCGTTCAGCCCATAGAAGAAGATCTGCAACAGAAAGACGCGCGTCAGCGCGGTGCCCACGGTATGGAACAGCGCGGCATCGCCCGCGGGTGTCAACGCGTAGATGCGGAATATGGCAGGCGCTGCAAGCACGGCAAGTACGGTGGCGCCGGCCAGGGTCACGAGACCGGTGCCCAGCACTGCGGCAACCCCATCCCGATCGTTGTGTTCACGCAGACCGACAAAGAGCGGCACGAGCGTGGCGGTGAGCGTGCCGCCGAGCAACAGTTCGTAGATCACGTTCGGAGCATTGTTGCCGACATCGAATGCGTCAGCGAGCGCAGTCTGGCCGATCACGGCAGCAAACACGATGAGTCGTGCCAGCCCAGTGACGCGCGACGCCAGAGTGCCAACGGCGACACCGAGATTGTTCGCGACGAGCGAACGCTCAGTCATCGTGCCTGAATGCTATTGCCAGCGCTCGTCGGCCGCACGTATCCGTGAGTAGCCTTGCAGTGATGTTCAGCGCCTTTGCATCGGTCGCGCAGGTGCGCGAGGGTCTGAAGACCGTCAACTACCTCGCTGATGACGGAATCGCCGGCGTGGTCTATCTCGCGCAGCGACTCAGCAAGCCCGTGTTGATCGAGGGCCCGGCGGGCACGGGCAAGACGCAGCTGGCCAAGAGCATTGCCGAACTCACTGGCGCCCGGTTGATTCGCCTGCAGTGCTACGAAGGTCTCGACGAAGCCAAGGCGCTCTACGAGTGGAACTACAAGAAGCAGTTGCTGCGAATCCAGGCCGACAAGGCAAGTGACGCTTGGTCGCAGGTGCAAGACGACATCTTCAGCCGCGAATTTCTGTTGACGCGACCGCTGCTCGAGGCAATCTCTGCCGCCGAGCCCGTGGTGTTGCTCATCGACGAAGTCGACCGCGTCGAAGTAGAGACCGAGGCGTTGCTGCTCGAGGTGTTGAGTGAGTACCAAGTGTCGATCCCCGAACTCGGCACGATTACCGCCAAGCAAATCCCGATGGTGTTCCTGACCTCCAACAACACGCGCGAGTTGTCGGAAGCCCTGAAGCGACGCTGCCTCTACCTGCATGTCGACTACCCGGACATGGAGCGCGAGAAGGAAATCGTGCTCGCCAAGGTGCCCGACGTCAGTGCCAACCTTGCCGATCAGATCGCGCGCATCGTGCGCAGCATCCGCCAGCTCGACCTGAAGAAGGCGCCGTCGGTGAGCGAGACGCTCGACTGGGCGCGCACGCTCATCCTCCTTGGTGTCGACTTCATCGACGCGCAGCAAGCCAAAGAGACGCTGCACGTATTGCTCAAGTACCAGACCGACATCGCCAAGGCCGCCAAAGAGCTGTCGGTCGACGAGTAGCGCAGTATGCCGGTCATCGACTTGATGTCCGGCTTCGTGGCCGAGTTGCGACGAGCCGGGCTGCCCGTCAGCCTCACGGAAAACCTCGACGCGATGGAGGCCGTGAAGGTCATCCCGATTGAGGATCGCGACGCCTTCAAGTACGCGCTCGGCGCCACACTGGTGAAGAACTCGTCGCATTGGCGGGTGTTCGAGACGATCTTCGAGGTGTATTTCTCGCTGCGTGGCTCGCAGTACGACATCGTCAACCCGACCGACAAACAAGCCGATGAGTTCTGGCGTGACGAGCAGGATCAGGCCCAACTCGGCCAGGGCGAGGGCAGGGGTGCCGGCGGCGGGCTCGAAGCGCTGACGCCCGAAGAACTCGCCAACATGTTGATGCGCGCCCTCATGCAGGGTGATCAGGCGATGATGCGCGCACTCGCGCGGCAGTCGGTGGCGCGTTTTGCGGGTATGGAGCCTGGCCGACCGGTCGGCGGCACGTACTACCTGTATCGCACCCTGCGCAATCTGGATCTCGACAACATGCTCGCCAAGTTGCTCGAAGCCAACAAGCAACTCTCAGCCCGCGAAACCTCCAACTTGGAGCAGCGTCTCGTGAAGGACGAGTTCGAGCAACGCATCGAACAATTCAAAAAGGAAGTCGAGGCCGAGATTCGTCGTCGTCTCGTTGCCGACCGCGGTGCCGAGGCGATGGCGAAGACCTTGCGCAAGCCGCTGCCCGAAGACGTGGAGTTCATGCACGCGAGCAGGGAAGAGATGCAGTCACTGAAGAAGGCGCTCTTTCCCCTCACGCGCAAATTGGCGGCACGCCTGACGCGCAAGCGTCGGCACGGTCGCAAGGGCCCGCTCGACTTCCGCAACACCGTGCGCCACTCGCTGAGCTACGGCGGGGTGCCCGCCGAGCCGAAGTTCAAGTATCCGCGACCAGCGAAACCCGAGTTGATGGTGGTCGCCGACATATCCGGCAGTGTCGCGGCATTCGCGCGCTTCACGCTGATGCTCGTCTATGCGATCCAGAATCAGTTCAGCAAGGTGCGATCGTTCGTCTTCATCGACGGCATCGACGAAGTGACGAAGCACTTCCGCGCCACCGAAGACATCCAGGAGGCCATCCACAAGGTGAACACCGAGGCAGATGTCGTGTGGGTGGATGGGCACAGCGACTACGGCCACGCCTTCGAGGTGTTCTGGGATCGCTACGGAAGAGACATCAACTCGAAGACCACCGTGTTGTTGCTCGGTGATGCGCGCAACAATTACCACGCATCGCAGAGCTGGGTGGTGAAGGAGATGCGCAAGCACGCCCGCCATGTGTATTGGTTGAACCCCGAGCCACGGTCGTATTGGAACACCGGCGACTCGATCGTCGGAGAGTACGGCGGGCACACCGACGGCGTGTACGAGTGTCGCAACCTGCGTCAACTCGAGGGGTTCGTCGAGAAACTCGCATGACCGACACCCGTGTGGTGCTGGTTCGCCACGGAGAATCGTTCACGACGGTCGAGCGCTACATCGGTGGCGTGGGAACCTGCAAGGGGCTCACCGACCACGGTCGGGCGCAAGCCACGGCGCTCGGTGCACGCCTTCGGCGCACGGGTGAAATCACGGCCGATGCCGTGGTGTCGAGTGCACTCCTGCGCGCGAAACAAACTGCAGAGATAGTCGCACCATTCATCGGTCACCGCGAGATCGATGTGCGACCAGGTTTTGGTGAACACGACCCAGGCCCCGTGTGTGACGGGCTCACCTTCGACGACTTCGTCGCCAAGTACGGCCGCCCCGATTTCAACGGCGATCCGCATGCGGTCATATTTCCGGGAGGTGAGACGATGGCACAGTTTCATGCTCGAGTCATCACCGCATTCCAGGAGTTGGAGCGCGACTACCGCGGCAAGACCGTGATCGTTGCCTGCCATGGCGGCACGATCGATGGTTTGCTGCGGCACTGTTTGCAGGCCCCGTCGACGGGGCGATTCGAAGTGTTCACGAAGAACACCTCGCTCACCGAACTGGTTCGTCCCCGCGAGAACATCTGGCGGTTGTTGCGTTACAACGATCACGCCCATCTCGCCGACGTGGTGTAGGTAGTGCACGACGTCGCCATCATCGGCGGCGGCCCGGCCGGACTTGCCCTTGCGCGTTCGTTGACTGATCGCGACGTTGATGTCGTCGTCGTTGCCCCCGACTCACCTTGGCACGCAACGTATGGCGCGTGGCGCGACGATGTGGCCGACTGCGAACTCGGTGCCGTGTTGGATGCTCTCGTGCGCGGTGCATGGTCGAAGGTGCGGGTCGTCGGCACGAAAGAACGCCTGCTGCCTCGTGCCTACGTGGTGTTCGACAACGGCCGTCTGCGGGACGCACTCGCTCGCGGTGTCGGTGCGCGAGCGGCACTGGTGGACAGCGTTGCACACTCGGTTGATGCCAGCTCGATGCGACTCGCATCTGGCGAAGTCGTGCAGGCGCGGCTCGTTGTCGACGCATCGGGTGGTGGTGCGTTTCTCGCGCGGCGCGGTGCGGCGGCGGGTGCGCAGACGGCCTACGGGCTCGTCATTCCGGCCACGCACCCTGCGGTGGCGATCGCGCACGTGCGCGACGACATCTTCACCCTCATGGATTGGAGCACCCCGCCGACGTTCCTCTATGCAGCGCGCTTCAACGATGGACGAGTCCTCATCGAAGAAACTTCGCTGTACGCCGAGCCACCCCATGCGGTCGATGAACTGCGTGCGCGTCTCGCGGCGCGACTCGGTGGCGATGCGACGAGTGATGCCGCGTCGGTCGAGCGCGTGAACATCCCGATGGGTGCACCGCTGCCATCACGCACCACACGTATGGTGGGGTTCGGCGCCGCGGCGGGCTACATCCACCCTGTAACGGGTTACTCGGTGGCCGCGTCATTGCGGGCGGCACCGCGTGTGGCAGACGCGATCCGTGCGGGCTTGAGCCGTGGGCAGCGCGGTGCCGATCTCGCGCACCAGGCGTGGCGCGCAGTGTGGCCAGAATCGTTGGTGCGCACTCGCGCGTGGCACGACATGGGTCTTGCCGTCTTGCGCTCGTTACCGGGCGAGTCGGTGCCGCGGTTCTTTGATGCGTTCTTTGGCTTGCCGCAAGGTCTGTGTGCCGCGTATCTGCGCATCGATAGCGCGCCAACCGACGTGCGCGCTGCGATGCTTGGCGTGTTTCGTCGGGTGGACTCTACGACGAGGCTCAGGCTGATGTCGTCGCCCGGCGCGCTGCTGCGAGCACTCGCCGCACGATGAAGCCCCAGGCTGCAATCGCGCACGCCGAGAACACGAACCACTGCACCACGTAGGACAGATGTGGCCCGAGCGTGAGTTCAGGTTCGGCGATACGCGACAACACCGGTGCATCAGGTGGATCGCTCTGCAACAAATCCACATAGAACGGCAGCACGGTGCCCGGAAGTTGCGGGGCGAGTCGCGGCGGGTCGATGCGCTGCATCTCGCGCAACTCGCCGGTTGCGGGGTCGGTGAGTTCACCGCGGCGCTGCTCTTGCGGGGCACGCACACGACCAACGAGCGTCACGTTGCCGCTGGGCGGCGGTGGTGCAGTCTCCGACAAGGGGATGAACCCGCGGTTTACCAAGAGCACGCGACCGTCGTCGAGTCGCAGTGCCGATACCGGGTCGACGCCGGCACGACCATCTTGCGAGAGGTTCACGAGCAACAGGTCTTCGCCGGCGAGGTATTCACCAGTGGCCTGCAGGAGGTACCACTCGAGGTCGCCAGGGTCGGTGGGGGCCGTGGCACCGTCGCCACCGTGGGCCGAAGCGTCGCCGTCGTGGGCCAGCGCCAACAGGTCATCCACCGAACGCGGCGCGTCGAGCGAGCGGGCCCGCACCGACTCGTTGAATGTCACACGCTCGTTGTGACGCCGAAGTTGCCAGAAAGCAAGGTTCACCATCACGACGACCAATACGATCGTGAAGAGGTGGAGGCCCAACATCTTGAGTGACGTCAGCACACGCAACACGTCGGCAACGCTAACGACGCCGACACTCGTCTACGACGGCGACTGCGCGTTCTGCATGGCGTGCGTGCGCTTCGTCACGCGCCGCACGGCAAGGCCGCTCGTGACCGTCGCATATCAAACCGCCGATCTCGCCGCGCTTGGGCTGACGCGCGAACAATGCGCCGACGCCGTGCAATGGGTGAGCGGTGGCACTCACCGGTCGGCCCACACCGCCGTCGCCGCGGCCCTGCGCCACGCCCGGTTCCCGTGGCCGATCGCCGGGTCCGTCATCTCGTTGCCCGTCGTGCGCAATATCGCCAGCGCGGTGTATCAACGCATCGCGGCGCGCCGCCGATGCGCAGCCCCAACTCCACCCGCGACTCTCTGAACGCTACCGCTAGCGTCTAGGGCGCTACATCAGGAGCGACCAATTGGTCCGGCAACCGGGAATCCACGGTGCCAAGTCACTGCGGTGACGATGTGGCCCCGCAAGGGGCAACGGACCAGTGGGTGGCAAGACCAAGCGAGGAACCCACATGCAACGCACCGACTATCCCGTCACCGGGGCGTGGAGTGCCGTGCAACCGTCGGGACGTCGACAGTTCCTCTCGCTCGGTGAGCGGCCCATCGCGCTCGACGTCGGCACCACGTTGCGCGACGTCACCGTCGCATATGAAACATGGGGCACGCTCAACCACGACGCATCGAACGCGATCTTGGTGTGCCATGCGTGGACGGGCGACAGTCACGTGGCCGGCCCCGCGGGTGAAGGTCATCCGACGCCGGGTTGGTGGGAGGGAGTCGTCGGCCCGGGTCTTGCCATCGACACGAACGAGTGGTTCGTCGTGTGCAGCAACGTGCTCGGTGGCTGTCAAGGCACGACAGGGCCGGCGTCGGCGCATCCCGACGAGGGCAGACCGTACGGCTCGCGGTTCCCGGTCATCACGATTCGCGACATGGTGCGCGCGCAGCTGCGGCTCGCCGACGCACTTGGCGTTCAACGTTGGCACTGCGTGATCGGTGGGTCGATGGGTGGGATGCAGGCGCTCGAGTGGGCGATCACGTATCCGGATCGCGTCGGTTCGCTCATCGTCATCGGCACGTGCGTGCAATCGACGGCGCAACAGATCGCGTGGGGTGCCATCGGTCGTCGCGCAATTCGTCTCGACGCCAGATGGCGCGGTGGCGACTACTACGACGCGGATGTCGGCGACGGACCGTGGCAGGGGCTCGCGATTGCGCGTATGGTCGCCCAGGTCACCTTCCGGAGCGACAACGTGTTCACCGATCGCTTCGGTCGCGACCTCGCCGACCTCGACGCGGAGAACAGCGGCATCGGTCTGTGGGACAAATTCGAGGTCGAGCGCTATCTGGACCACCACGGGGATCGTCTCATTCGACGATTCGACACCAACAGCTACCTGCTCATCGGCAAGGCGATGGATCTGCACGATGTTGCTCGTGGGCGTGGTGGGTTGGAGCGCGCGATGGGGCGCGTCAATGCGCCGACGTTGGCGATCGGTATCTCCAGTGACATCCTGTATCCGACGTATCAACAGCGACAGATTCGTGATCTCATCGCCCGCAACGGGATAGCGGCTGAATACGTGGAGATCGACTCACCGCACGGTCACGATGCGTTCCTCATCGATCTGCAGCAAGTGGGTGCGCCGATTCGGCGCTGGCTGCACCAGCGTCGCTAGGGCACGAGCCCGTCGAGCACCGGCACGCAACGGCTCTTTTGCGGCACGCGCACGCTCGCTGCACCATCGTTGGCGCCACGCAGTTCATAGATGCGCCGCTTCTTCGCCTCGTCGTTGACGGCCCCGACGACTCGCCAGCTGCCGCGCAAGTTGGCCGCACGTCGCGAGCGTGCAGACACGAACAATTCCCGATCATCGACGGCGATCTTCACGTCGTGCCACCGCGGTCGATCGTGCGGGTCGTTTGGTGCGAGTTGCATCCGGCACATGATCTTGTGACCGTCCTTCGACGCCCAGTGTGGTTCGAGACCCCAGCCGAGCCATGCCAACAACCCGAGCAGGGCAAAGAACCCCACGGTGGAGAGCAGGTTCGTCACGCAACTAGTTTGGCAGCGTGCTGGTCGGTCTTGCGCTCATCGCGGCAGGGGTTGCACTGCTCGTGGTCACCATCTGGTTCTGGCGCGCATCGCGTGTCGACGACCCCGTCCTTGGCCCGCTCGAAGTGATCGGAAGTCGTGAATTCAAGGAAGCCGACGAGTCGACTCGCAGAGAGATGTTGCGCGAGGCGAGAACTACGGTTGAGCCATGAGTTTCGACCCCCAAGCGATGATCGATCGATTCAGGGAACGTGCTGCCGCAGTGCGCAAGCGACCACTGCCGCCGGTGGCTGGTGAAGAACGTCAGCATTTCATCGCCCAGGCGAACACCGACTTCCAGGATTTCGCCATCATCGGGGACGCGCAGGCCACGCTCGAAGATGGTGTGCTCACATTGCGCATCGACCTGCGTCCCGCCGACAAGCGGTCGTAAGAAGAAATTCGCCAGCGCCCGATGACCGCCCCGCAACAGTCCGTTGATGTTCAGCGCCGTCGCGCGCTTGCCCTCGCCGCGGTGGTCGTCGCGGTCATCGCCTGGGCGGTCGGGCCGATTTTCGTCAGCAGTCTCAGCATCTCGCTGCCGACGATGGTGTTCTACCGACAACTGATCTGGTTGCCGTTACTGTTCACGCTCGCGCACACCGCGGGTGATGGATTCGCAAGCCATCACTTTCAGGTGGCTTGGAAGCCCGGCATCTTCTTCGCCTTGTCGACTGCGCTCGGTTTCGGCTCATTCAAGGAAACGACCATCGCCAACGCCACCCTCATCGGCAGCCTCACGCCGGCGGTGCTGCTGTTCTTGGCGCCGCGCATTCTCGGCGAGAAGATCACGGCGCAACAGGTGGTGTACTCGCTGGTGAGTTTCGTCGGCGTCGTCGCTGTCGTCGTCGGTTCGCAAGCCACGGACAACTCTGGCGAGCACGGACTCTTTGGCGACGCCCTCGCCTTCGCCAACATGGCGATTTGGACCGTCTACTTCATCGCCGCCAAGCGTGCCCGCGACGAAGGGATGAACACCTGGTCGTTCCTCACCGGCATCTGTCTCACCAACGTGTTGCTCGCGTTGCCGTGGGCGCTCGTCGTCAGCGACGATTTGTTGAACGTGCGACCGCGCGACTGGATGCTCCTCGTGTTGATGATGTTGATTCCCGGCACGATGGGCCACTACCTAATGACGTGGGCGCAGCGATATCTCGACACCACGGTGTCGTCACTCATCACGCTCGGCGGTCCGGTGATGTCGACGATTCTGGCTTTCATGTTCCTTGGTCAGGGCATCGCACTCGCGCAAGTGCTCGGCGGTGTCGTCTTGTTGCTGGGTTTGGGTGGCGTGATTCTGAGCACGACATCGGCACGCGCCACCAAGAGCGACACGGTGGCTACGGCCGACCCGTTGCTAAACTCGAATCCCTAACGCGGACGTGGCTCAGTTGGTAGAGCATCACCTTGCCAAGGTGAGGGTCGCGGGTTCGAATCCCGTCGTCCGCTCCAGAAGTGTGGTGTGTCGTGTGGCGCGATTGACCGCAGCGGTGTTTGTCGGCGGTCTCGTCGCGTCTGCTGGGGCGTGTTCGTCGAATGCCCGTGGCGATGTGGTGGTCGCTGCGGCCTCTGATACCCGCGACGCATTCAACGAGATCGCCGACCTTCTGCAGTCGCGTGATGGCACCGCGGTGGAGTTCGTGTTCGGATCGTCCGGGCTACTGCGCGAGCAGGTGCTGAACGGCGCACCGTACGACGTTTATGTCTCGGCGAATGTCGGCTTCGTCGACGAAGTGGTGCGAGCCGGCGCCGGGGTGGCCGAGAGTCGACGACAGTTCGCCGTCGGGCAACTCGCATTGATCAGCGCCGACGGGGTAGCACTACCCGCCAACATTGATTCGTTGTCGAAGGTTGGTCGGGTGGTTATCGCCAACCCCGCCCATGCGCCATACGGTGTCGCCGCCAAAGAGGCGATGGAGTCGGCCGGCATCTACCGACAACTCGCGAGCCGACTCATCCTGGCGGACAACGCCGCCGACGCCGTTCGCATCGTTGACGCCGGTGAAGCCGACGTCGGCATCGTGGCATTGCCATTGGCGATCAGTCGCGCGCACGTTGCAGTGTCAACCACGTTGCACCAGCCGATTCGTCAAAGTATCGTCATCACCACCCGGGGTGCCAGCAACGAGGCGGCGCGCCGTTTCGTGGAGGCGCTCGACTCACAACAAGGTCGCGCCATCCTGTCCCGGTACGGCTTTACGGTGGACTCGCCATGAACGACTGGTTCCCACTCTGGTTGTCGTTGCGGGTATCGCTGATCGCCACGCTCGCCGCCGGCGTCGTGGGTGTGGCACTCGCCTACGTGTTCGCCAAGTGGCGGTCGCGATGGGCGTCCTTGGTCGAGGCCATCGTGACGCTGCCGATCGTGCTACCCCCGACGGTGCTTGGTTACTACTTGCTCACACTGCTTGGAAGTCGCTCGCCACTCGGGCAATTCTGGGAGTCACTGTTCGGCACACCGCTCGTCTTTACGCAGAGCGGTGCCGTCGTCGCAGCGACCGTCTCTGCGCTGCCGTTCGTGATCCGGGCAGCACGTGCCGCAATCAGCAATGTTGATGCGCGTGTCGAGGAGTCGGCGCGAGTCATGGGACTCGCCGAATGGCGTGTCGCCCGAGTGGTGACCTTGCCGCTGGCCGCGCGCGGAATCGGTGCCGGCATCGCACTCGGGTTTGCGCGAGCCCTCGGCGATTTCGGCGCCACCGTGATGGTGGCCGGAAACATCCCTGGTCAAACCCAGACGTTGCCGGTCGCGGTGTACGACGCCGTGCAGGCCGGCGACGATGCCACGGCCCGCACCGGGTCGTTGGTGCTCGGTGCAATCGCAGTGGTCGTCTTGGTGTTGCTCACGCAAGTGTTTGCGAGGCGCCGATGACTTCTCTGGTGGTGAATGTGCGGGTCGAAGTGCCCGGGTTCGGCGTAGATGCCAGGTTCTCTGCCGGCCCCGGCGTGACGGTGCTGGTCGGGCCGAGCGGTTCAGGCAAGAGTCTCACACTCGCGGCAGTATCGGGCACCCTGCGCCCGGTGCGGGGCGTCATCCGACTCGACGACAGTGTGTATTGCGATACGGACCGGAAACTGCACCTCCGTTCGCAAGACCGACTGCTCGGCATGGCGTACCAGCACGCCGCACTGCTCGATCATCGATCACCGCTGGACAATGTGGCGCTCGCCGTTCGCGCGGGTGACGCCGCCGCACGACGCAATGCGGCAATGGAAACCCTGCAGCGTGTCGGTGCCGGGTCGCTCGCCGCGGCGAGAACCCGGTCGCTCAGTGGTGGCGAACGCCAACGTGTGGCGCTTGCGCGGGCGATTGCGGGCAATCCGCGAATTCTGTTGCTCGATGAGCCGTTTAGTTCACTCGATCTGGTAGCCCGAGCCGAGGTGCGTTCTCTCTTGAGAACGCTCGTTGCCGAGCGGCAACTCATCGCGCTGGTGGTGACTCACGATCAGGCTGACGTTGACGCACTTGCCGACCGGGTCGTGCACTACGAACCCGGGCGGACCGTTTGGGAAGCGGAATGAAACCGCTCGTGCGGGACATGTATTCGGCGTAGCCGGGTTTGCGCTTGGCAAGCAGACGGTCGAGCATCGCCGCGCCCGACACGCGCACGAGCAGCACCGTCATCACGAGGGCACCAAGGAACGCCCACAATCCGGCACCCTGTGATGCGCCGACGATGGCGAGCCCCCACCACACGAGGCTGTCGCCGAAATAGTTCGGGTGACGGGTGAGGCCCCACAAGCCTTGATCCATGATCTGGCCCTCGTTGCGCGGGTCGCGCTTGAACCTCGCCATCTGCGCATCCCCGACGGCTTCGAAGTAGAGACCGATCGCCCACACGATGAACCCGAGCAGTGCGATGAACCCGGCGCCAGAGTCGGTCTCACGCTGACCGAGGGTGACTGGCAGCGAAACGATGAACATCAGCGCACCCTGCAAACCGAACACGGTGTAGAGGCTGACGATGGCGAATCGTTCGCCATGTTTGCGACGCATTGCGCGATAGCGGAAATCTTCGCCCTTGCCGAGATTGCGCTTGGCGAGATATCCAGCCAGACGCAGACCCCAGACGGTGACCATGACGACGAGCAACCAGTTGCCCGCCCCCGACGCGCCCGTCACGAATTTGGCGGCCCATGCGACGAGAACGAAGCCGAGACCCCATACGATGTCGACGATCGACGCATCACGCCGCAGCAGCGACAACGACCATGTCGCCAGCATCAAACAGGCGATGGTGACGAGGGCCGCGGAGAGCACCGTCGTCACGTCGGCCACCACACGAGAGTACGGCTGCCGGTAGGCATGGGCGTGGATTCCTCGTCTGATGCGTCACGTTGTGACGCGGCGGTCGCGGGGCGAGCCTTGCACAGTGCTTCAGGTTCGCGAACTGAGCGTCGAGGCGGGCGCCCGCATGGTGGTGCACCAGGCCAGCTTCACCGCGATGCCCAGAGACGAGGTGGGTCTCTTCGGTCGCAACGATTCGTCGAGTCGCGACGCCGTCGCCACCGCGCTTGCGGAGTGGAACGAAGCAATCATCCTCGTCAGCCTCGCCTAAGCGCGTGCGTTCTAGTGTTTGTCTGATGTCCAAGTCGCCGTCGCCGTACCCCGACGAATCCGACGGCTACTGGATGCACTATCACGACGAGGACAGCCAGCAACTCGCCGACGCCATCATCGCGTACGCGGTCGATCGCGTACGCATGGATCCTCCACCGCTCGACGCACCAAAGCCACTCAGCGTGTTGCAACGAGAAGTTGGCCAGACCATCACGCCTGAGGGCCTCGGCGCGCTGAAGGTGCTCGAAATTTTTACCGAGCAACTTGCACCGTCATGCATCAGTGTTGACCACCCGTTGTTCTTGTCGTTCGTGCCCGGTGCACCAACCGAGTCGTCGGTGCTGTTTGACCTCGCGGTCGCGGCGAGCAACATCTACGGCGGCTCATGGCTCGAGGGGGCTGGCGCCGTGTATGCGGAGAACCAGGCGCTGCAATGGTTGATTGATCTCGCGGCACTGCCGTCGACCGCGGGCGGCGTCTTCGTCTCCGGCGGCACGGCCGGCAACCTCTCGGCGCTCATCGTCGCACGATGGGCGTGGCGTCAACGCGAGCGCGGGGCGGCCGATCGACTGCGCCCGATCATCCTTGCCTCGGGTGGGGCGCACTCGTCGGTGGGGCTGGCTGCCAACGCGATGGATGCCGACCTTGTGTCGGTGCCCGTCGATGCGGCGAACAGGTTGACTGCGACAGAAGTTCGCCGCGTGTACGAAGGGCTCGCTGCCGACGATCGGCGCCGCGTGTGTGCGGTGGTGGCGACGGCTGGCACCACGAATCTCGGGGTGATCGACGAACTCGACGCCATCGGCGACTTCGCGCGCGAACACGATGTGTGGTTCCACGTCGATGGCGCATACGGTGCTGCGGCACTGTGCGCCAAGAGCGTGCGGCACCTGTTCGTCGGCATCGAGAAGGTCGACAGCTTCATCGTCGACCCACACAAATGGTTGTTCGGCCCGTACGACTGCTGCGCACTCATTTATCGAGATGTGCGGGTCGGCAAGGCAGCACATACGCAGAAGGCCGAGTATCTCGACGTGCTCGTTCAGGATGCAGCCAGACCGCTCGACGAGGCCTACAACCCTGCCGATCTCGCACATCATCTGACGCGCCGCGTGCGCGGGTTGCCGTTCTGGTTCAGCCTCGCCACGCACGGCACCGAGGCCTACGAAGAAGCAATGGAAATCACCCTGCAGGTCACCCGCGACGCCGCCGACATGGTGCGAGCGTCCGATCACTTGGAGTTCGTCGTCGAGCCGTCGCTCTCGATTCTCGTCGTACGGCGGCGCGGTTGGTCGCCCGACGACTATTCGCGATGGAGCGACCGCATGTTGCACGACGGCATTGCCTTTGTGGTGCCGACCACGCACAGAGGTGAGACGGTGCTACGGATGTGCCTGGTGAACCCGCGCACCGACCCGGCGCAGATGCAGATGCTCTTTGACTCGATGCGTGGCTGACACCGTGCCGATGCGAGACTGACACCGTGCTCAAGACGCTTCGCTCAGTCGTCGCACTGCGCAGGTTCGACTGGAACTCCCGCCGGCGCCGGCTCGCCAGGTGCGGCAACATCGACGACTTGCGCCGTCTCGCCAAGCGTGCGCTGCCTGGTGGGGTCTTTGACTACTTCGACGGTGCCGCCGAAACCGAGTGGTCGCTTGCCAATAACACACAGGCGTTTGAAAGTGTGCACCTCGAGCCGCGCGTGCTGGTCGACGTGTCGGCCATCGACACGACCACCGCGGTGATGGGGCAACGTATGCCGTACCCCTTCGCGCTCTCGCCGACCGGGTTCACGCGCATCGCAACCTCCGCCGGCGAACTCGACGTCGCGCAGGTTGCCGCACGCCACGGCGTGCCGTACACGCTCTCCACGCTCGGCACACGCAGCATCGAAGAGGTCGCGGCAGTGTCGAACGGCCCGCTGTGGTACCAGCTGTACGTGTGGAAGGATCGCGGGCTCTCCCGCGAACTCGTGCGGCGCGCCAAGGCTGCCGGCTACAAGGCGATCATGGTCACCGTCGACACCGCGGTGTTTGGTCGCCGCGAGCGTGACCTGCGCCGCGGCTTCACGCTGCCGCCAAAGATCGGTTTGGACACGTTCATCGACGGCATCCGGCATCCGCGCTGGACACTCGACTTTCTCACCCACGAGCCGATCACCTTTTCGGCGGTGGCAGGTCGTGGTGATGTCGACGGCTCCACCGCGATCACGCTGTCTGACTACGTGAACAGCCAGTTCGACGCGTCGCTCTCGTGGCGCGACCTCGATTGGGTGCGCAGCGAGTCGGGCCTGCCGATCATGTTGAAGGGCATCCAAACGGTCGCCGACGCCAGGCAGGCAGTGGGCGAGGGCGTGGAGTGCATCGCGCTCTCCAACCATGGCGGGCGCCAGTACGACGGTTCGCCAGCACCCGTCGAATTGCTGCCGGCGGTGATGGATGCAGTCGGCGACGACATCGAAGTGCTCGTGGATGGCGGCGTGCGCCGCGGTGCCGACGTGGTGAAGGCATGCGCGCTCGGTGCGCGCGCAGTGATGTTCGGGCGACCGTACCTCTACGGGCTCGGCGCCGCCGGGCAACTCGGCGTCGAATGGGTGATCGACTACTTCACATCAGGGGTGAAGCGCACCATGGCACTGGTTGGCGCGCGAAACCTCGCCGAACTGCGCGGGCGGGCGACTATTTCTTCGAACGGGTCGAAGTCTTCGGCTCGGCCTTCTTGACCGTCTTCTTGCGCGCACCGTAACGCTTGTTGAAGCGCTCGACGCGACCAGCGGAGTCGATGATCTTCATCTGGCCGGTATAGAAGGGGTGGCTCGCATTGGAGATGTCGAGTTGCACCACCGGGTAGGTCTTGCCGTCGCTCCACTCGATCGTCTTGGACGGGTCGGTCTTGATGGTGGAGCGGGTGAGGAAGCGGTAGTTCGCACCGGAGTCTTCAAAGACGACGAACCCGTATTTGGGGTGGATGTCCTTCTTCATGGCTTGACCAGCGTAGCGGCGGCGGCAACGCTGATCCCGCGCGTAGCGGCGGTCACCGACCGCCCCATAGACTGACGAAATGCCCAATCGTTGTGATGTGCTCGACAAGAAGCCGTCGCGTGGCCACTCCGTGTCGCACTCGAACATCAAGTCGAAGCGTTCGTGGCGCGTCAACACCCACAAGCGTCGTTTCTGGTTGCCGTCGGAGAAGCGCTGGGTCACCCTGTTCGTCTCGGCGAAGGGCATTCGCACCATCGACAAGCGCGGCATCGAGTCGGTCGTCGCGGAGATGCGCCGCAAGGGCAAGAAGGTCTGAGGTTTCGTCATGGCAGCCAAGAGCAAGGACCGTCGCCCGATCATCAAACTGCGTTCGACCGCCGACACCGGCTACACCTACGTCACGCGCAAGAACAAGATCAACTCGCGCGAGCGGTTGGAACTGAAGAAGTACGACCCGATCGCCCGCAAGCACGTCATCTTCAAAGAAGAGCGTTAAGCCCCGAGCGCTGCAGCGCCGCGATTAGCCGAGTGCGGCTGCGAAGTCGGCCTGCACGTCGTCGTAGGCCTCGAGCCCGGTCGACACCCGCACCAAGCCCTCGTTGATGCCGGTCGCGGCCTTCACTTCCGGTAGAACCGAGATGTGCGTACTCGTCGCCGGGTGCGACACCAGCGTGTCGGGTCCGCCCAGAGTCACCGCGGTGCGCACGAGCTGCAGGCGTGAAAGCAACGAACGAGCGGCTTCGATTCCTCCGCGCAATTCAACCGACATGACCGAGCCGAACCAGCGCATCTGCCGCTTCGCCAGTTCGTGTTGCGGGTGCGACGACAGCCCCGGATAGTTGACGCGCTTCACGGCCGGGTGCGCCGACAGCCATTCGGCGAGGCGCTGGGCGGTCTCGCACTGCTGGCGGAGTCGCGGGCCGAGCGTGCGAATGCCGCGCAACCCGTTCAGCGCGTCGAACGGCGACGCTGTTGCGCCGTGCAACACGGCGTACGCCCAAATGGTGTCGATGAGGTCCTTCTCCGCTGCAATCACGCCGAGCGTTGCATCGTTGTGTCCGGCGATGCCCTTGGTGGCTGAATGCATCGTGATCGACACACCGTGCCTGCACGGCTGCTGTGCCAACGGCGTGGCGAGGGTGGAGTCGACCATCGTGAACGGGCCCTTGATCGCACCGAGCGCGTCGAGATCCACCACGTCGAGATGCGGGTTGGTCGGTGTCTCGGCCATCACCAACATCGTCTTGCCAGGCTTCACCGCCGCGGCGAACTCTGCGGCATTGCGACCATCGACGTATGTGACGTCGATGCCCATGCGCTTGCACGGGCCGTCAAGAAAGCCGAGCGTGCCGGCGTACATGTTGCGTTGCGCGACGATGTGATCACCGGTCGAGCACAACGCGAACACTGTCGCAGCAATCGCGCCCATTCCCGAGCCGAACGCCAGCGCCGAATCGGTGCCCTCCAGTTCGGCAATGGCGCGCTCGAACGCATCAACGGTCGGGTTGGCGTATCGCGAATAGAAGCCGGATTCGTGCACGGCTTTGGCGCCGCGGTTCGTTTCGTCGAGGTCGTCGGTGTCCCACGTGCTTGATGCCCACAATGGGGGAGCCAGCGAGCCGCTCGCATCACGCCCGGCGGTGATCGCTGTCGTCTCGGGCTGCTGTTCACGACGCTGTTTTGCCACGCATCAAGGCTACGCAGCTGCATTCACGCCATTCCTCGGCATTCCGGGAGGTTCACCGATGGTGCACTCACAAACAAGGGCGGCACAGTGGTTCGCCGGATGTCGCTGCCGCTTCTTGTTGCGGCAGTAGTTGCTGCCGGGGCTCCCGCGTGCGCTTCGGGGGCAAGACGCCGCTTGTTACGACGGTTGGCTACGGGCGCGCCGTCGTGATGCGCAACGGCCAAAGTCTTGAGACGCAGTGGTGTCGTACGACAAAGGATTCCGAAACAGCATTCTTGTTCGCCGGGGAACAACTACCATTTCACGTAGGTCAGGTATTCGTTGTTCTCGTTGATAAACAAGCCAAGAAAGGTGCCGTGACCGTTCGTGGGTGAGTGGGAGACGGGTCTCAACGTCGCGCACGACCGCGGCATCATCGACGCGGAGTTGCGTGACCGACTGACCGCACTCGAGTTTGAACGGGAAGTAGCGCGCGACCGCTTCCCGATGCGTATCGCGCTGATAGTTCTCGGCTCGATACTTCTTGTTTCGGCGGCCTTCGCCGTGATCGTCCGCGTGCTCGGCGACGACCCGTCGCAGGTGTTGATCGCCTCAGTGCTGCTCGTGCTCGCGGTCATTGCCGAAGTGGTAGCCCGGCTGGTGCAACGCGCCAAGAGTCTCGCGTTCTTGGCGGGCATCATCGGGGCGTTCGCCGGTTTGCCCCTCGGTGGTGCTGTCGCAGTGTTGCTGCCGGACGATCCGAAATCGGCAGCGGGTGCAGTCTTTGCTCTGATTGCCGCCGCGTGGTCGGTGGTCTGGTATCAGCGCACCCGCACTGGTCTGCCGATTGCGGCGGTTATCGGCGAGTTGGCCGCGTTCATCGGTTTTGTGGGCGAGTGGGCCAACTTCAATTTCGAAACGATCGGTGTCGTGCTGTGCGTGTTCGGTGTGATCGCGGCGGTCGTCTCCATCTTCGGTCGCCTGAAGCCGAGTTTGCCGCCGCTCGTTGCGTCGCTCATCGTCATTGGTTATGGGTGCATCACACAGAACACCTACGGCGGTGACATCGTTGCAACCGTCGGTGTTGTTATCTCTGCCGTGCTGTTCGTGCTTGCCTACCGCCGTAGCGATGCGTTGATGTCGGCGGCAACTGCCGTATCCACTGGTGTGTGGGCAGTGGTGCTCACCAGCGCGCTGACGTCGGGGGCGATCGCTCCGCTCATCGTGGCTGCGGGCGTAGGTGCTGCGCTCGTCGTCTGGGGCCTACGACTCTCACGTCGGTAGCCTGCAGGCGTCCGCGTGAGCGAACGCGGCGACGTGGCCGACTGGCTAGGCACGGGCCTGCAAAGCCCTTTAATCGGGTTCGATTCCCGACGTCGCCTCAAGCTGCTATTGGTTTCGACGGCCCGATAGAAAGTCGAAAGCTCGATGTCTCTTCGGCACGTCGGGGTTCTGTTTCGTATGATATTGATAATGAAAGCGAAGTTTCTTTGGTTAGAGAAGCTTGCTCTTGTGGGGTTCGATGTAAAGATGGCATAATCAACGAATGAGATGTCGACGTCTCGTACCTTTAGTCGCCCTCATCTGCATGGTGGCGGCGTGCGGCGACAAGGGTGCCTCTGAACTAAAGGACTCGTCAGTGTCGGAAGTCGCTGGCGCATCGAAATCGCCCCTGCGATCCCTCGGAATTCATTTCAACCCTGAAACAGGTCTTCTCGTGCTGACCGGTAGCGATGTAGCGACCGCGCCGGGTCAGTATCCCGATCTGCAACTTGCGTTCTCGGATGTCGGACCGCGTTCGCTAAGTGAAGTACCTGCAACGTGTCGCGGGGGATTCACCTACGGCGATCCAATGGAGTCTCCACAGTTCTCAACCAAGTTGCAGTACAGACCGTCAGGTGGTGGCGCCGCTCCACTTGGGCGTGAGTGGATTGTCTCTTGGGCCAAGAGCGAAATCACACTGCGCGACTGTGGTGCCCTCGACGGAAGCTATCTCGGTCAAGTAGGTACCTTTCCAGCTGGTCCTGCCCCGGCAGAGCTTGCCGATGACGGGCGGATTTGGGAAGTAATTCCAATTTTGCTGTCAAACGTTACGGGGTTTCCGCCGTCGCTACCCGTGCGACTACCCACTCAACTCTCGGCCTCAGCCTCCTATGAGTCAGACCAGACATGGATAGCGCAAATCGATTTGGTGGACACCTCATCCGAGAATTCGCTGAAGCCGATTTCGCCTATCGCTAAGCCAGTCGAAGATCCATTGGCTGACGAGTACAGAACTTTCACGGCACTACAACCGCGCTCCTTGATTGATCGGCGTGATGATCGAGTCGAGCCAGCACAAATCAAAGTAATTTATGCCGTGCCGTCATTCGCGACCGACCGAAGACGTGATACGAGTGGCGAGATTGCGAGAACTGTATTCGCAGTCAACGAGTGGTGGGCCGCGCAGAATGCGGGCTTTGGACTCCGCTTCGACACATCTGGTGGCGCGCTCGATGTTGGGTACATGACGTTCACGATGACGAAGCAAGCGTGGTATGACACCTACTTTGGTGAGGTCGGGCCAGACGCGAATTTTCGGAATGGCATGAGTCGATTTCAAACCGAACTAGTCCGCGCTGGGTATTGGGTCGGTCCTCAGATTCAAAATTCAGATGACTCCGCCGGACATGAGGCTGCGAAGTCTGGGAAACTGTTTCTCGTCATCTTTGAGGCGCCCGCGGGGACGTACGCCAGGACAGGTGTCAACTACGGTGGTTGCCGAGACATCATCGATGCAATCAACGATCGGGTGCCCATCATCGGAGTCGCGCGATCTAACGACGACCTGACGTCATGTGGCGCCTTGGACTCCGACGGGAGGTACGACGCCACCACCGATCTGCAGAGTCAGAAGCGCTGGGTGGCCAGCAAGAACGGCTTCATCGATAACGTCGCGCAGTGGATGCGCAATCTGCCCGGCTGTGATTATCCCGAGACACCAAAGGATGGCGAGCGAGTGAAGATTCCGGGTGTCGTAGACGAAAGTAAGGCATGGGAGATCCGTGGAGGTTTCATGCGCGATCTCGCAGAACCAAGTGATCCACTCAGCGACGCATTCTCGCGTGAGTCTCCGATCGCTCGCAGTCCGACCCTGGACCCTCGGCACGACCTGTATTTCCACATCACCTCTGACAAGCTCGCGAGTAGAGCCCCCTGCAACAGTGATATCTCGCGGCATCCCCTGTGGGATGACCGTCCTCTTGATGCTGACGCCAACCTGGGCCTCCCGCGTACGAGCTATGACCGCCCCGATGACCTCGGTGGGGCTCAGGTGAAGGCCGTATATGCAACTCGGGTGTACTCGAAGGACCGCCGTTTTGACGTTACGGGTGAAATCGATGTGGCGATGTCGCACATGAAGGCGTTCATCGAGACTTCAACTGGCGGTGCGAACTCGGTCAGGCTTGACACTTTTGGCGGCCGACTTGATGTCATGTATTTCCCCGTTCCCGCATCGGTATCCGAGCGTGACCCTGCGACGTGCATGGATCGCCCGTGCCCGAACGAAGCGACAATTTTCGAGGCAATGACCAAGGCAGGGCGCGTCGTGCCCGATAAGCAATACATCATTTTCTTCGATGGCGGGATCGAGTTCGGTGGTCAAGGTCTCTGCGGAGGCTCCGGGCAGGGTCGAGCCTCGCTGATCAATCTCAAGGACATTACGTCTAAGCAGTGTGCCAATCTGCAGTTTGGTTCTGCCTCCCACGATCAGTGGTCGGTCGGACTGTTGGCGCTTCATGAGATGTTTCACGCGCTAGGAGCCGTGTGTGAAAAAGCCGCCAATGAGGGCGATGGAATGCACAGCACCACCGCCGGAGACCTCATGGGCGCGCGTGCGCAAGGTCGTGTGCAGCTCGACCCTGGCCGAACCTACTGGTTTCAAGCTCCTTCCGGATGCAGCGCCATCTCGACGAATCCTCTCTTTGGGAGTTTGGGACGGTAGTACTCGTGTTCCTGGGATGGTCGAAGGCCGCCACGCTGCCTCGACTGTTTGGTTGCTTGCTGGTAAGGATTTGGTACGGCGGATAGCACGATGCATGGTGGAGACGTGGGATTGATTGCATAGGGCTCGCATCACGCCCTTTGGACATCCGGGTTAGTCGGTGAGGTTGGGGTAGTGGGCGTCTGATTCGCCTTCGATTCCCGACGTCGCCTCAACTGAAACTCGATCGACATCTTGTGTGTATTGAAAACGGTGACCTAACCGCGAAGCCTTGAAAACGCGATCCACCACAGCCTTGGAAAAATTGGCTATTGTTCGCTG
>Ga0194120_10001011_pt1 | contig 52469 bp, 36 predicted proteins | sample TA2MahCa65mmetaG_FD_148642 | JGI IMG/M metagenome (GOLD analysis project Ga0194120, IMG submission 148642) | Freshwater microbial communities from Lake Tanganyika, Tanzania - TA2015019 Mahale Deep Cast 65m | ecosystem: Environmental > Aquatic > Freshwater > Lake | place: Tanzania: Lake... | reverse complement strand
ATCTCCGTCCTTCGACGGCCGCGCCGACGATCTATCCGGCATTCGGCTCGCCTTCCGGCTCTGCGAGTGACATCTCTCCGTCACTCCGTCCCGCGATCCCCGCCCGTTCCCAAACAGGACACCCAAGTTCCAAACAGTCCAAACAGGACACCCAAGTTTCCTCCTTCCCAGATAGGACACCCTGGTTTGGATCCCAAATGAACCTGGGTGTCCCGTGTTTATCTAGGATCCCAAATGAACCTGGGTGTCCCGTGTTTACCCCATGAACCTGGGTGTCCCGTGTTTACCCCGTGTTTACCCGTGTTTACCTGTTTCGTGTTTACCACCCTGTTTACCTCGTGTTTACGTTCCAACACGACGCAGCCACTGCTCGACTCGATTGGCTCGCCGATCAAGTCTCGCTCGGATGCGCGCCGCATTCCGAGCCGCCGCAAACAGAGTCAGAATGGGATGGCCCACCGCGACGTAGGAACCCTCCGCCGGGATATCGGCTGACGGTGGCCAATCGCGCGAGGCTCCCTGTTTGAGCAGACGATTGACGGGGTCCGCCGGAACGCCGGAAAGGGTCGACCGCGCGTAGAGTACGGCCTTGCCGAAGTGGTATTGACGCCGATGCGACTCGTCCGGTCGTCGCTCGCTCGTCGGCAAATTCGAGTTCCGGCATGCGTCCATGTGCATCGCTACAACGGACGCGCTCATGCGCCGTTCAAGCAATTCGCATGAAGCCGTATACCGCGGATTGACCTCGACAACGAACATCCGACCGCGATGCGCGATGAGGTCGACACCAAAAACGCCTTGAAGACGGAATGACTTCGCAAGTTGTTTTCCGACCGCGTTGATATGGTCCTCCGAGCACGGCCATCGATCGACTGTTCGGGATCCCGAGTATTGATACCCCGACGCGCCCCAAGCGGTTCGCCCGATCCATTGCCGAGTCAACCCGAGCAGCGCGGCATCGCGTCCGTTCGCGACGTAGATCGCGGCATACGAACGCCCAGCGATGCGTTCCTGGAAATAGCATAGGTCGGGATCACCCGCCGGAGCCTGGATCCCCGCCTCGGGTGAATGGACGAGGATACCCAAGCCTCCACCCGATCGCCGCGGCTTTCGCAGATACCGTCCCGATTCGGGAGGCGACGCTCCATCGCAGAGCCGAGGCACGGCGAGCCCCGCTTCTCGAAGGCATCGCTCCACTTGCCACGGATCGCGGACCCGAGCCAAGTCCTCAGGAGCCGTCCCGCGCAACCGGTGACGCGCATTCCACCAAGCCACGAGCGGCGGCGTATTCTCCATGCCGCCGACGTACATCCATTCGGTCGGCGGAAAGGCGTCGCGCAACCGCACTAGGCCATCCGGAAATTCGGGAATGCGATGCGTTGTCCCGATTCTCGCCGTATCCGCGTCCGCAAAGGCATCGACAATGATGGGCGACCACCTCCCGCGAACAGCGGACCTTGCGGCCGCCCGCCCGCTCGCTCCCACGATCAACAGATGGCCCCCCGGTCCGACGCGGTCCATGCCTTCCCTCCCGATCTCCGGCTTTGCAAGCGGCAGGCGTTATGCTAAGTTCCCGACGATTCGATGCGAGAACCCCGAACGCGGCCGAGACGGGTCGGCGCCGTCAAGCGCGCGGCGAGCCTGTTCGGTTTCCGGTTCGTGCGGATTCGGCATTCCCGGTCGTTCGAGGCGAATTCGTCGAGGAGCATAGCCCATGTCGATGTATGTTGGCGAGGCGTTGGTCGGTGAAGGTAACGAAATTGCCCACATTGATCTGTTGATCGGTTGCAAGTCCGGTCCGGTCGGCGAAGCGTTTGCCAATGCGCTGGCGCGCCAGAGTGCCGGGCACACCAACCTCTTGGCCGTTCTCACGCCCAATCTCGCGGTCAAGCCGTCGACGGTTATGATCACGAAAGTCACAATCAAGGGAATGAAGCAGGCCGTTCAGATGTTCGGACCCGCGCAGGCCGCGGTCGCGAAAGCCGTCGCCGATGCCGTCGGCGCGGGTGTGATTCCGAAGGATAAGTGCGAGGAGTACTGCATCGTCTGCGGCGTGTTCATCCACCCCGGCGCGGAAAGCGACAAGAAGATCTACGAGTATAACTACGAAGCGACCAAGCTGGCGATCGCGAACGCGATGCGGGGCAAGCCGTCGGCCGATGAGATGCTCGCGGGCAAGGAAACCGCCGCGCATCCCTTCAGGGGATTCTGACCTTAACGGAACTCGGACTTCACACTCACTCGATCGGCGCCACTTGTCCGGTCGTCCAGGATTTCGGCGAGTTGATCGAGTACCGTCGATGACCGCGCGTGTATTGGTCCAACTTGATTCGGACCCTCACCCGAGTCTGTTCGACTCGATGGTGGCGATCGATGCCGGAGTCGAACGCCTCTTGACGTACGGCGGGATCGCGGCGGCGGATGTCCGCGGGTTGGTGCACGGAGCGATGTTCACGCGAGGCCCCGAGCAGCTGCATCACACGGCGATCTTCATCGGTGGTTCCGATGTCGCGTTGGGCGAGCGGCTCTTCGACGAGGTTCGACAGAGTTTTCTCGGGACGATGCGCGTCTCCGTGTTGCTCGACGCCAACGGCGCGAATACGACGGCGGCCGCCGCCGTGCTCGCCGCATCGCGTCATGTGCGACTCGAAGGTGCGCGGGCCGCCGTCGTGGGAGGAACCGGTCCGGTCGGCCGGCGCGCGGCGCGATTGCTGGCGCACCAGGGTGCGGACGTCACCGTCGTATCGCGACAAGCCGATCGGGCCGCCGAGGTGTGCGGGGAGATCCGATCGAAGTTCGCTTCGGATTCGGTCGCGGGGGAGGGCGACGTTCGTCCGAGCGCGATGTCGGACCTCGACGCCGTCGTTCGCGATGCGCGGGTCGTGATTGCGGCCGGCGCCGCCGGCGCTCGACTTGTCTCGGAGGCAACATGGCGCCGATCCCCGGCCCTTCGGGTGCTCATCGACTTGAACGCGGTGCCTCCGGCGGGAGTCGAGGGTATTGAACGGCTGGATCGCGGGACACTTCGCGACCCCGTCGTGTGTTACGGCGCGATCGGCGTGGGCGGAACGAAAATGAAGATCCACCGCGCGGCCGTCCGGCGGCTCTTCGAACGAAACGACCTCGTCCTTGACGCCGAGGAAGTCCTTTCCATCGCCCAATCCCTGGATTTGTGATCGGAGCGGCTGATGGAGCTTCCGGACCCGATTCGGACGACTCGGCTCCCACCCGGCCAACAACGCGTGGCTTCGGGAAAATGGCCGGTGATCGGCGAGCGGGCTTCGTTGGGGATGAAAGCCCGGTGGGATCCCGCAAGCGGTCATCGCGACGGATGGACCATCGAGGTGACTGGCCGCGTCGCTCGGCCCGGCGCCTGGTCGCTCGCCGATTGCCGCGCGCTCGACCTGGCGGAACGCGAGATCGACATCCACTGCGTCACCCGATGGTCGAAGTTGGGAGTCCGGTTCAAGGGAGCGACACTCGAGTCACTGCTCGCGAGGGCCGAGCCGCTGCCCGATGCGCGTTTTGTGTCGTTTGTCGCCGCCGGCGATCGGAACCATTCCACGTCGTTGCCCCTCGATACATGCGGAAAGCTCGGCGTCCTGCTCGTGTGGGAAGCCGACGGCGTGCCGTTGGATGTTGAACACGGCGGACCCGTCCGGGTCGTGACGCCCGGCCGGTACTTCTACAAGAGCCTGAAATGGCTCCGCGCGATCGAACTGCTCGCCGAGGATCGCCTGGGGTATTGGGAGGCCGAAGCCGGCTACCATAACCGAGCCGATCCATGGCGCGAGGAGCGTTACCTGGCGAGTTCGCTCGACCGCGCCGACGCCGAGCGTTTGCTCGCGTCGCGTTCGTTCGCCGGCATGGAATTGCGAGGTCTCCGCGCCGAACGCCGCGAACTCCGTTCGCTCGACGCCCGGCGCGCCGTGTTGCGGGACGCCGATTTCCGAGGCGCCGATCTGCGCGGCGCCGTGTTCGAGGGAGCCAACCTCTCGAATGCCCACTTCGAGCGGTCCGATCTTCGGGGGGCGGTGTTCGTGAACGCGGACCTCGAAGGCGCCAATTTCGAAGGATCCGATCTGCGGTCGGCCGACCTGCGCGGCGCCTCGCTGTTCGGAGCGACGTTCGTCGGCGAGGAGTCATCCGAATCGGGGTCGGTCGCCGCCTCGCTCGATGCAACCACTCGCCTCGCCCGCACGGCCCTCGATCAGCTCCTTCCCGCACAGGCCTCCTTCGTCGCGGGCCGGTGTGAGGTGACATAAATCGGTCATGAAGGAACCGTGACCGACTCGCCGTTGTGCTCGGCGCCGAGCGACAGCACGAACGGAGCGGCGCGTCGCGCCCAATCCGCCGGTTTGGGGTACATGCGCGAGACGGCGCCGAGGCAGCTTTCGAGCATTTCCGTCCGGATGACTCCCGGATTGAGCGGCACGGCGGCGAGCCCTTTCGGCAGTTCGCTCGCCAACGCCTTCGTCAGCCCCTCGATAGCCCACTTCGACGCGCAGTAGGGGCCGACCTTCGGCGACGTGCCCCGCCCCCATCCCGAGCTGAAATTCACGACGACGCCGCGGCTCCGCTCGATCATCGCCGGCAGGAAATGCCGCATGATATGAAACGGACCCTTGATGTTGATGTCGATCAACCTGGAGAACTCGGCCGCGGGCACTTCCCAAAGCACGGCGCTCGCATTGATGAGCGCCGCGTTGTTGAGGATCAGATCCGGCGGGCCGAATTCGATCAAAATGCGGTCCGCCCAGGCTCGCACCTGGTCCTCGTCGCCGACATCCACGCACGCGAAGGAATGGGGAGTCGCGTACTGCGCGGAAAGCTCGCGGACCGCATCGGGAGACCGGCCGCAACCGGCAACGTGATGCCCCAACCGAATCAATTCGTCGGTCATCGCGCGGCCGAGTCCGCGACTGACGCCGGTAATCACGACCTTTCGAGGTTCCGACATGGTTTCGGCTCCGAATGGCCTGGTACGGCCTGCGATGGACAGCGATGGAAACGCGGCGAATCGGACCGAACGGGGCGGCGGACCGAGTCGGTTCGGGGCGGATCCGACATCCGCCCGGAATGGTTCCACCGTTCGCCATTGTCGCGAACCGAATGACCGCGGCAAGGGCCCCGATCGATCCGCCGCGCCTCCCCTCGGATTCAGTCGGTCGACGTGCCGAGGACGACGCGGATCGTGGTCGGCTGTTTGTCCCGCAGAATGGTCAGCGCGATTTCCTGGCCGGGCTTGCACGATTCGACCACCGAAACAAACTCGTCGACGGTTCGAGTCGGCTCGTCGTTGACCGCGACGATCACGTCGGCCGAACCACGATCGACTCGACTCTCCTCGTACAGGAACGGTCCTTTTCGCGACTGGCGCCGGATCACGCGAAAACCGCGCAGGCCCGCGCGATCGGCCGGTCCGCCCGGCACGAGCGAAACGACGGCGGGACCCTGGCCTGTCTGAACCATGTACGCGATGCCGATCTCGGGCCGAACGACGCGCCCGTTCGCAATCAACTCGGGAACGATCCGAGCGATCGTGTTCACGGGGATCGCGAATCCGACGCCCGTATTCGCGCCGCTTTGGCTCGCGATCGCCGTGTTCATTCCGATCAGTCGCCCGCGCGAATCGATCAGCGGGCCTCCGGAGTTGCCCTGGTTCAGGGCGGCATCGATCTGGATGATCGATTTCATGAGCCGGCGCTGTTTGACGGGCAGCGTCCGATTCAAGCTCGAGATGATTCCCGTCGTCATCGTCCGTTCCAATCCGAACGGATTCCCGATCGCAAAAACATGTTGGCCGACTCGCAAGTGCGACGAGTCGCCGAACGGGATTGGAAAGAGCAGGTCGGGCGATACATCGATCCGCAGAACGGCCATGTCCGTCAACGGGTCCTTTCCGACGAGCGTCGCATCCAATTCATCGCCGTTGAAGAGCGTGACGCGGATACGCTGGGCGTCCTCGACGACATGGTGGTTCGTGAGGATATGCCCGTTCCGATCGACCACCGCGCCCGAACCAGCCCCCTCGCGATGCGATTCGAAGAAAAGGTCCTGCACGACTCCCTTGGTGGTGATGTGCACCACGCCGCGATTCGTGTTCTCGTACACGGCGATATTGACCAGTTCCGGCTCGGTGAATTCCGTCCGATCGGGGATGTCGGCTCGCGGCGGGCCATGCTCGGACGGTCCAGCGAACGGCTGGGACGCTTCCGCGCGGGCACCTCGATCGGGCCGGACCCAAGCCAGCGTCAGGGCCGAACCCAGGATTCCGGCGATCAACCCAACGACAAGATGCGCTCGCATGTCCATGACTCCTTCCGGGGTCGCGTTTTTTTTCAGCGCGGGCAAGGATAATGCGAATCGGCGTTCCGCGGCAAGGCGAATGGTCTGGGGCGCGTGTTTTTTCGCTTCCCATCGGGTAGAGTGGCGCACGATCGCCAACGCGAGTCACCAACCGACCCGACGCGGAATGTGGGATGAGGAGCCAACGCATGCGGAGCCGCGGAATCATCACGATCACGCTAGGTCTCGCCGCGGCGTGCGCGCTCGCCGTTGGAGCCGTTCGGGCCGACACCGAGGATTTGGGAAACGGGTTTCGCCACCACGGTGTCGCGACTCCGGTGAGCGGCCATCGCGGTTTGGTGGCCACCGTCGACGGGGAGGGGCACAAGGTCGTTCTCGCGTGGCTCAATGATCATCGCGGCGCCTACGAACTGCTGCTCGTCGACATCGATACGGGGAAATCCGACGAGTTCCCGCTCCCGTTTCCCGCCGGCGATCATCCGTTCGCGTCGATTCTGTCGAGCGGCAACAAGTTGTATACGCATTTCAACAGCCATTTCGTCGAGTTCGATCCGGCGCGGCGGGCGTTCACATTCCATGCGCGCACGGCGCCTCAGATGGCGATGAGCATGACGGAGGCGGACGACGGGACGATTTGGTCGGCGACCTATCCCCAAAGCGGCGTCGTGTCGTTCCGTCCGGATACCCGCGAGTTCAAGGACTACGGACATCTCTACGCGCAGGATTGGCCCCAGTATCCCCGGTCGATCGCCGTGGACGATTCGGGATGGGTTTACTTCGGAATCGGAAGCGCCATGAGCCAGGTCGTCGCCCTCGATCCCCGCTCGGGCAAAGCGACTCCACTCGTTTCCGAGGACCAGCGGGCGCACGGGTTTGGCCAGGTCGAGCGGGATCTCGATGGGAGGGTCTACGCCGAGTTCGCGGGCGGGAGCCGGGAATTCCATCGCTTGTATCGGGGCGCAGCGGTCGCCATCGGAGCTCGCGGGACCGCGAGGCCCAAACCGTTGATCGCAGGCGACCAAGGCCTCTTCCACTCGACGTTTCCCGATGGGTGTCGCGTCGTGTCCTTGGATCTCGCCGAAAGGCGGCTTGTCGTCGAAGGACCGGCGAACGGCGAGCGGAAGGCGATTCCGTTCGACTACGCCAGCGAGGGCGCGCACATCATGGGGCTCGCGGCCGCGCCCGACGGGACGATTTGCGGCGGAACATCGTTCCCCATGCGTTGTTTCCGATACGATCCGCGCGCCGACGCGTGGCACCATCGCGACGGCCATAGCCAATGGAACACGGTCGCTCGCGGCGCCGATCGGTTCTTCGTTGGCGGATACGGAGGCGGCGTCCTGCTCGAATGGGACGTTCGAAAGCCGTGGGTCGACACCGAGCCCGACAAGGCTGACTCGAATCCGCGCCGGTTGACGCAGAGCGCGCCGACGATCAACCGGCCGCACGACCTGCTCGTCCACCCCGACGGCAAGACGCTCGTGCTCGCCGGAACTCCGGGGTACGGTTTCACGGGTGGTGGTTTGTTGTTTTGGGACCGGGAATCAGGCAAGGGCGATCTCCGAACGCACGATCAGATCCTTCCGGAGCATTCGACCATGAGTCTCGCGGCGCTCGCGGGCGGCGACCTCGTCGGCGGTTCGACGATCAGTCCGGGCACGGGAGGCCAAACCAAGGCCGCGGTCGCCGAACTGTATCTCCTCGACATGGCAACCAAGACGGTTCGCTGGCATGAAGCGATGATCCCCGAAGCGCGCGAATACACCGACCTGTGCGTCGATCCCAACCAGCTCGTCTATGGATTCACCGATCGCGGACGTTTTTTTGTGCTGGACCCCGCCGAACGGAAAATCGTCCATCAGCGGGAAACGCGATCTGAGTTCGGACCAACTGCGTCCCAGCAGGGACCTCGCGTCTTCGTGACCGGGCCGCGCGGCGAGATTTTCATCCTGTTCACGCGGGGAATCGCTCGAGTGGAACCGGGCACGTTCCAGATCTCCTTGCTCGCCCAATCGCCGGTCTCGATCAACGCGGGCGGCGATTGGCTCGACGGTCGCGTCTACTTCATCCATGGTTCGCACGTGTACAGCTATGAAATTCCCCGCTAACCTCGACCGCCATCGGCGGTCAAACCAAGGACATCGCCATCGTGGAGATCTGGGATTTGCATGGCCATCTTTCGGGCGTTCCGGGTCGTACGCCCGACGAACGCATGGCCCAGCTCATCGCCTTTGCGGATCGCCTGGGTATCGCGCGGATTTGCGTCTACATGGGGATGACCTGGTCGTATGATCCCGCGCCGGACGACTTTCGAAAACAGAACGACGAGGTGCTCCAGGCGCTGAGCCACTGGGCGGACCGAGCGTTTGGATTCGTCTACGTGAACCCGAAACATGTCGAAGCCAGCCTCGCGGAATTGGATCGATGCGTCCGCGACGGGCCGATGGTCGGCGTGAAGCTCTGGGTCGCTCGCCGGGCGAACGCGCCGGAAGTGGACGCGATCGTGCGGCGCGCGACCGAATTGAAGGCGGTCGTATTCCAGCATTCGTGGATCAAGATCACCGGGAATCTGCCGGGTGAATCGACGCCCATGGACGTCGCCTCGCTCGCCGCGCGCCATCCGGACGCGGCGATCATTTGCGGACACACGGGCGGTGATTGGGAGCAAGGCGTGCGAGCCGTACGAGCCCAATCCCACGTCGCCGTCGACCTGGGAGGCGGCGATCCGGTCGCGGGCATCACGGAATCGGCGGTGCGCGAGCTGGGAGCCGAACGCGTGATCTACGGAAGCGACGTCGGAGGCCGCAGCTTCGCGTCGCAGCTCGCCAAAGTCATCGGAGCGGATGTTGCCGAGGATGCGAAACGGTTGATTCTCGCCGGCAACCTCAAGCGTTTGCTCGCTCCGATCCTCGAGGCGAAGGGCCTGAGCGGATGAACGGTCCACTCATCGATGTCAACGTCCACCTGTCGCGCTGGCCATGCCGCCGAGCGCCCGACGATGAAACACCAAGACTCGTCGACCGCCTGCGGCGCCACGGCGTCGTCGAGGCCTGGGCGGGGAGCTTGGACGGCCTGCTACACAAGGACATCGCGGCCGTCAATGCGCGGCTCGCCGAGGAATGCCGGGCCCAAACGGCGGTCCGCCTCGTTCCGTTCGGCACCGTCAATCCGATGCTGCCCGATTGGCAGGAAGACCTGCGCCGATGCGCCGAGGCACATCGGATGCCCGGTATCCGGCTCTTTCCAAACTACCACGGCTACGATCTCGAACATCCCGAGTTCGCGAAGTTGATTCGGCTCGCCGCCGAACGCCGGTTGATCGTGACGCTCGCGCTGCTGATGGAAGACGAACGGATGATGCATCCGTTGTTGCGGGTCGCGCCCGTCGATCCCGCGCCGCTCGCCGACCGCGTGGCCCAAACGCCCGGATTGCGGCTCGTCCTGCTCAACGCGCTCCGCTCGCTGCGCGGCGCTCCGCTGATCAAGCTGCTCGGCGTGGGAGACATCTCCGTCGAAATCGCGACGCTCGAAGGCGTCGGAGGCGTCGGGAACCTGCTTGCGGACATCGATGTCGGACGCGCTCTGTTCGGCTCCCACGCGCCGATCTTCTATTTCGAGTCGGCCTTGCTCAAACTGAAGGAATCGTCGCTGAACGAAACCGAGCTGTCGGCCATGCGCCACGAAAACGCCCGCCGCCTGCTGCCGATCGAAACGTGACGGAACGCGGCGGCGCGAGGTGTCAGGTGTTAGGTGTCAGGTGCTAGAACTTGGGATGGCGCGGACGCGCGGGTTGGTTCGGGGGATTGGGAGGCATTTCGCATGGGCGAATCCAACGGCTTTTCACGGCGCCGATTCGTGGCCGCGTCTTCGGGATTGTTGGTTGCGAGCGGACTGTCCGGCGCGGCGTTCGGCCGTTCCGACGAACCGCCTCGACTCGCCCTGCAGGGCGGGCCCAAGGCCGTTCCGGCTTCGCCCGGAAAACTCGTTCGGTGGGGCGAACCCGAGCGGGAACAGCTCAGCGCGATGCTCGCCCAGGACTCGCTCTTCTATTGGAAAGGCCCGCGAACCGGCCTGTTGATCGAACGGTTCCGTGAATGCTGCCCGGCTCGACATATCATGACCTGTTCGTCGGGGACCGCCGCGCTGCACATGGCCGTCGCCGCGTCCGGGATCGGACCGGGCGACGAGGTGATCACGAGTCCGATCAGCGACATCGGAACGGTGATCGGCATCATCTATCAACAGGCGGTTCCCGTCTTCGCCGACCTTGTCGCCGATACCTACAACCTGGATCCGGCCGACGTCGAGCGCAAGATCACGCCGAAGACCAAGGCCATCTTACCCGTTCATCTGTGCGGCAATCCGTGCGACATGGAGTCGCTGCGAGCGCTCGCGGATCGGCGCGGTTTGATCGTGATCGAGGATTGTGCTCAGGCGTGGGGAGCGCGCTACGGCGACCGGCCGATCGGAACGATTGGACACGCGGCCTGTTTCTCTTTGCAGAATTCAAAACATATCACGTGCGGAGACGGCGGCATTGTCGCGTCCAGCGACGACCGCGTGGGTCCGAAGCTCCAGGCCTTCGGCGACAAGGGCATGGATCGGCTCGGCAAAGACGGACTCTTCCACGCCTTCGCGACGAACTACCGGATGAGCGAGCCCCAGGCGGCCGTTGCGGCGGCCCAACTGGCGAGGCTCGAGGGGATCGCGTCCGCAAGGTCGCGGCTAGGGAATCTGCTCACCGAGCGCATCCGGGATGTCCCTGGGGTCGTGCCCCACGGCGTGCGCGCCGAGGACCGCTGCGTGTATTGGTTCTATTTGCTGCGGGTTCGACCCGATCGGCTTCGCTGCGATCGCGCGGAGTTCGTCAAGGCGCTCGCCGCGGAAGGCGCGCCGGCGTCGGCGGGCTACATTCCCGTGCCGCTCTACGGAAACCCCGTCTTCCGGCAACACGCGTTCTTCGCGGGACGATGGCCCATCAAGGAATTGGGGCTCACCACCATGGACTATGCCCAGGTCCGGTGCGCGGAGGCCGAGTCGATTCTCGCGACGGGTATCCGAATCACGATCCATGAGGGCATGGACGAGGCGTACGTTGCGGGCATCGCGGACGCCGTGCGGAAGGTCGCGGCGCACTTCGCTTCTTGACGGCGGGCTAGCCGGCGATTTGGAACGGCCAGATCCACGGGATGAGGAGGAGGGCCGTCACGCCGACCAACAGGACGACGGGTAGGCCGCAGCGGATGTAGTCGGAGGGACGGTAACCGCCCGGCCCCATCACCATCAGGTTCGTCTGATAGCCGATCGGCGTGAGGAATGAGAGCGAGGCGGCGACAACGACGGCCATCACGAACGGGCGCGGGCTGTATCCCCCGTTCCACGCCATGAGCGCCGCGAGCGGGAGCAGCATGGCGGCGACCGCGTTATTGGTGATCGCCTCCGTGAATACCGCCGTCATCAGGTAGAGTACGATCAACAGGCCGTACGGACGGTCGCCGACGACGTCGAGCATAGCGCGCGAGATCATGTCGGCCGCTCCGCTTTCCAGCAGCGCGCGGCCAAGGCCGAGCGCCGCTCCGATGGTGATCAAGAGCTGGATATCGAGCGCGCCGCGCGCTTCCGAGATGCGGAGACATTTCGTCAACACCATCAGGATGGCGATCGAAATCGTGGCGACCGGAGGAGACATGAGGCCGGTCTCCGCACCCTCCACGAAGAAACTCGTCGCGATCAGCCAGCCGATCAGCGCGAGCGTCAGGACGCCGCACAACGACATCTTGTGATGCAGACGCGGTTCATCGCCGTCCACCGAACTCACCAAATAGAAGTCGCGGCTGTTCCGGAACGTCGAAACGAACTCGCCCCGGGTTTGCAGGAGGAGCGTGTCGCTCGGCTGAAGCCGGATGTCGCCGATCTTCCCCGTCAGCCGCTCGCCTCCCCGGTGCACGGCGACGACCGCCGCGTTGTAGAGCTTGCGAAAACTGGCCTCGCGGATCGTCTGGCCGATCAGCGGCGACGTCCGTGAAAGGACGACCTCCGTCAAATGCCGGTGCTGGCGGCGAATCGGGTGGAACTCATAGTTCGTATCGGCCGCGGGAACGAGTCCTCGCGTCTTTTCGAGGTCGAGGATCGTCGTGACGATTCCCGTGAACACGAGTCGATCGCGGGCGCGGAGCACGTCGTCGGGCGCGATCGGGGTCAGTGTCTGCCCATCCCGGTCGATTTCGATTAGGAACAACCCGGGCAAGTGCCTCAGGCCCGCCTGCTCAATCGTCTGACCCACCAGCGGGCAATCGTCGAAGACCAGCATCTCGACCAAATACTCCCGGCGGCGCTCATCCAATTGTTCGAGGATGTCCGTGCGATCGGGGAGAAGGCGTTTGCCGAACACGACAAGGAACCCGGCTCCCACGAGGGCGCACGGGATCCCAACGTAGCCGATTTCGAACAGCGTCATCGGACGAAGGCCGCCGATGAAGGCCTGAGCCGTCTTGGCGGTCCATGGACTTGGGAATCCGCCCTTGCGTTCCATCTGTTCGACCGCGTCCTGCCGCGTTTCGCGGAGCGAACGGAGCTTGGCCTGCGCCACGAGCGTCGTGCTCGTGCCGATCAGCGTGCAGATACCGCCGAGGATGGTCAGATAGCTGAGCGGCAAAAGGAGGCGCGAAGGAGCCACATTGCGGCGCCGGCACCAGACGAGCACCACGGGCATCAACATGGCGACCAGCGCCGTGTTGAGGATGAACGAGGAGGCGACCAGCAAGGCGATCGCGAGGCGCCACATCGCTTGCCGTTCGGTCTGAGCGCGTCCCAGGAGGCGGCGACCCACCCAATCAAGGACTCCCGTGATGCGGAGCGCGGCCGACACGGCGAGCAATCCGCAAATCGTCAGAACGCCCGGATTCGCAAACCCCTCGAACGCCTGCGTCGGCGTGATCAGTCCCGCGGCGGTAACCGCCATGAGGGCCGTCAGGAAGACGAGGTCCGCCGACGCGTTCCTCGAGAACTGCAGGAAAAGAAAGACACAAACGACCGCGGCGATCGCGATCCAGGACTGTGCGATCGAGGGAATCTCCATCGATGCGGTGCCTCCATCCGGTACGCCCGAAACCCGTTCGAAACCATACCAAATCCAGCGTAATCAAGGGAGGCGGACTCGGTCGCGCGCTCCGCGCCGAAAATCCACGGATAGACGAGGCCCGCGCCGATCGTCAGATTCGATACGTCTGCGTCAATTCGGTCAAGTCGAACGCATTCGTTCGATCTTCGCGAGCCGATTTCGATTGCCTAACCGGGCCATTTTCCCCGCGCCGATATCGAAACAGCGGGAGGTCGGCCGGAGTCGGGGCCGGGCTTCCGAACTCGCCTGTCGAAGCCGCCCATGTCAGGAGGATTTGGAACGATGAAACGCCCGTGCTTCGCCCTGCTCGTCCTTCTCGCCGGTCTGTTCGCGCCGTTGACCGCCTCTCGAATGGCATGCGGTCAATACCCGTTGCGGGATCGTGTCGGATGCATCCGGTATGATCTGTGTCCGCTCTTGGATGACGATTTCCCGAACCGCGCCTGGGGGGAACTCGACTTCCAAGACGCGGCACCACGCGTCACGCCGCAACAGATCTCCCAGGACGCCATTGCCGACGCCGGCGAACCGGTTCCGGTCGAGCCCAACGCGGCGGTCGGGTCGGCCGTGATCGCGCCGCCCTCCCGCGTCGCAAGGCCGGGCCTCTGGAATCGGCTGATTCGCGACGCCATGCGCCGCCTCCCCTGGACTTCATGGGGGGAACTGCGATGCCAATGGGCCGGCGCCGCCGCCACCGGGCGGGCCCGCCTGAGGCAGTCGACGGTTCGCGCGTTCCTGGTCGAACAGTACCGCGAATGGGACGCGTGCGGAGCGCCGACGTCGGTCGTCGAGGGTGAGCCGATCGAGATCCCCTCGCCGGCACAGGTCGCTCAGTGGACGCGCGATCTCGGCCGGTCGAGCCTCCTGGAACTCGCCGAATCGCTCGATCGGACCGGGCGCATGTTGCAAAACGCGTCGCGCCAATTGACGCACCTGGTGGATAATCGGTCAGTCGAATCGCACGTGACCACCCCGATTCAGGACTGAGATCGCGACGGCAAGCCGAACTCCGGATTGCTCCCGCCACCCCCTCGGATTCGCTCAGGACGTCCTCGCGCGAGCTCGCTCGCGCGAGGTCGTTTCTTGGGCGTTTGGCCGTCTTGCGGCGGATGGATCGCGTGGCTTGGTGTCGAGGCCACGCGGGCAAGGCGGGAAAAATCGTCCGAAACCCCAATGGCGAGCCCGGTCCGGCACGCCGATTGCCCAAACCACGGTGCCGGATTCGCATTTTTTTTCTGGCGGACCGGGAGAGCCGCAAATAGAATGAGATCGAGCGGCTGCGCAAGATGCGCGGCCCACGTTCCGGTCCGGCGCGTACGGCATGGGCGCCGGCGACCCGCGCATTCGTCGAGCGTCACGCAGGACGAAGCATCCTAATCCTGTCTGAGTCGGGAGTTGTCCGTATGTCGAAGCGTTGTTGGGTGGGCTTGGCAGCGAACTGCGTCTTTGTCGCGTGCGCCGTTTCCCTTTCGGCGGCTCCGCCCGAACCGGCCGCCGCGAATGCGGGCGCCGATCAGCGATTGGGAACGTACGAGTCGGCGACGGGCGAGACATTTTTCTCGCTCAGCCTGACGCCTCCGGCCGTGGAACCGGCCGTCGGCCAATCGATCGTCGTGCTGGTCGACACGTCGGCGAGCCAGGCGGGGCTTTACCGCGAGGATTCGCTCACCGCGCTCCGCGCGATGCTCGACGGCCTGCGCGCCGAAGACCGCGTCGCGTTGATGGCGGTCGACCTTCGGACGGTGAAATTGACCGAGCGTTTCGTGGCGCCGCGCGGGTCGGAGATGGCCGATGCGCTGGCCAAGCTCGATCGCCGCCTTCCGCTCGGATCGACCGATCTCGGGTCGGGGCTGCGCGAGGCCGCCCGCGAATTGGCTCAGGGACCGAATGCGTCGCGCGTCGTCGTTTATTTCGGCGACGCCCAAAGCCGCGCTCGAATGATCGCGCCCGAGGAACTCGGACGAATTGTCGGTGAACTGCGCGGCGCCAAGGTGAGCGTGAGCAGTTTGGCGATCGGGCCGCAACGGGACGTCGCTCTGGTTTCGGCACTCGCAAATCAGACGGGCGGTCAGGTGATCGTGGATCAGGACGAAACGGCCGCCGTAACGGTCGGCGGACGGCTCGCCGCCATCGCCGACGCCGCCGTGATCTGGCCGACCGCCGTCGTGCTTCCCGAGTCGTTCCGCGAAACGTTTCCCGCGGAGTTTCCGCCCCTGCGGTCGGACCGCGACACGATCGTGGTCGGCTGCCTCGCCGGCCGCGATCCGGCGTCCATCAAGGTATTCGCCGAGGTCGCCGGGCGCACGGTCGACTTGCGATGGGATGTGAAGCCGGAATCCGCGAGTCCCGACTTCGTGTTCTTGCCCGAACTGATCCGCCTCGCGCGGAAGGACCACGGCCGAACGCTTCCCACCGTCGGTTCGGACGGTCTGCGCGAAGTCGCCCGCCTGCTCACGACCGACGCCGGTCAATTCGCCAAACTAGGCGCGTTCGCGCTCGCGTCCGGCGACGTGGAAGCCGCTCGTCGAGCGGCCGATGAGGCCCTTCGTCATGACGAGAACAATCCGGAAGCCGCGGCCCTCGACCGGGCGATCAGCAAGTACGCCGTCGCGAAGACAGGCGTCGAACCGCAACCTCCGGCCGACGAGACGCCGAAGGAAGGCGGCGCGCCGCGGCCCGGCGACGAAACGCCGCTGCAACTCGGGAAACCCCAGGAAGGCGATAAGCCGGCCGACAAGCCGTCTGGCGGCGAATTGCTCCTCGAATCGATCGACAAGGCGCCCGGCGCCGACATCGAACAATTCTCCGAACAGCAACGGGCCCAGGCCCAGGCCATCCAACAGGAAGTCGAACAGGCGCTCAGCACCGCTCGGAAAAAGATGGGTACCGATGCCCAAGGCGTCAATCAGGAACTCAAACTGATCCTCGATCGCATCGAATCGTCGTCGGTCCTCGATGCCGACATGCGCTCACAACTCTCCGCGCGGATTCGCTCCTCGATCCGTGAGGCGGAACGGCTCGCGTACGAAAGTGAGAACCAACGCGTCCTCGCCGAGGAAAGCGCGGCGGCCGCCCGTGCGGCGCAGCGCGTCGTCGAAGAGACGGGGCGGCGCGATGAACAACTCAAACAGCTCATGGCCAGGTTCAATTCGCTCATGGCCGAAGGCCGCTATCAGGACGCCGATGAACAGATCGCCGATGAGGTCAACCTGATGGCCCCCGTCGAGCCGATCTCGAACGCCGCGACCTGGTCGGCCCGATTCCATCGCCAACTCAAAGGCATGGAGGAGTTCCGCGACAAACGGCATCGCAACTTCGCCGACGCGCTGTACACCGTCGAGGAATCGGCCATTCCGTTCCGCGACGATCCGCCGATCGTCTACCCGAGCGCTGAACGATGGCAGGAGATCACGCGGAAACGAGCCAAGTACAAATCGATGGATCTCGCCGGCGACGATGTGCAGGAACGTAAGATCTATGAGGAGCTCGATAAGCCGACTCACTTGGACTTCGATGAGGTCGAATTGGGCGAGGTGATCCGCACCATTCAGGACCAGCACGGCATCAACATCATTTTGGACACGAAGGCGCTCAATGACGCGGCCATCCCGACCGACACGCAGATCACCCAGCACCTGCAAGGCATCAAGCTCTCCTCGGCCCTCCGTATCATGCTCGGCGAACATGACCTGACCTACATCATCAAAGATCAGGTCCTCCGCATCACCACACCCGACGTCGCCGAAGAGAACATGACGTTCAAGGTCTACCCCGTCGGTGATCTCATCGTTCCCATTCGTTCCGGTATGGGCGGCATGATGGGTGGCGGCATGATGGGCGGCGGCATGGGAGGCATGGGCGGCATGGGCGGCATGGGAGGCATGGGCGGCATGGGCGGCGGCATGGGAGGCATGGGCGGGTTCGGAGGCGGCGGAGGACTTTTCGCCGTTCAGGACGAAGTTCGGCGGGGTTCGAACCAATCCGAACGTCAATCGGGGGGAGGGAAGTCGGCGAACGCCGCTCCGCCGCCGAGCTCGGCGGCGGACCGAGCGTCGAGCCAAGCTGGAACGGCGAAGAGGGAGCCGCAAGCCATCGTCATGGAGGCCGACACGGGGTCGGCCGCGGATCCCGAGGCATGGAGCAAGCTCCTTCAATCGCGACCGGTTGACCCCTCCGACGTGCGTGAGACGGTGCGCCAAATGATGGCCGAAAAGAAGCCCGCGGAAGCGTGCGCGGTCATTCGCGGCGCGATCCACGCCGGTCGGCCGCAACCGTGGATGTATGAAGCCCTGTCGCTCGCACTCTATCTTTCGAACGCGGATTCGGAGGAAATCGAGCGGGCCCTGATGTCGGCCGTCGATTTCGCGCAGAATGAAGACGATTTGATGAACGTCGCGAAATTGATGGCCAACCTGGGTCTCGAGACGTCGGCGATCCGCGTGCTCGAACAGGCGGCCGTCGTGAGCCCCCATCGTCCCGAACCCTATTTGTTTGGGCTCGAGCTGGCTCGGCGCGTGAACGATCGACACGCCATCGCGTGGGCGTGCCAGGGCATTTTGAGCCAAGCGTGGCCGCGCGAGCAGTTGCACATCGCCGAAAAGGCGTACAACATCGCGAAAGCGACGCTTGCGGACCTTGCCGCGAGCCAGCCGAGCACGGAGGTCAAGGATCTGGAGCGGAAGTTCAACGCGGCTTTGCAGCGCGACTGCATTGTTCAGGTGACGTGGACCGGCGACGCCGATATCGACTTGCTCGTCCAGGAACCATCGGGTGACGTTTGTTCGCTGCAGAACCAGCGGAGTGTCGGGGGTGGGTTGATTGTGGGCGACACCTTCGCGCGCGGCGGCAAAGCGCCGATCGAGGGTTATTCGGAAGTGTACGTCTGCCCGGTCGCCTTCAGCGGTGAGTATCGCATGTTGGTGCGCCGGGTGTGGGGCGATGTCACGGCGGGCAAAGTCACGATTGATATCGTGACCAACTACGGGACGCCCGAACAAAAGGTCATCCACCAGCAGATTCCGGTCGCCGAGAAGGACGCGGTGGTCGTGTTTGAGGTTCCGAAAGGGCGTCGCGTCGAGCATCTCGCGCAGGCTCAGCTCGCCAATCTCGATCAGCGCCGGATGGACCTCGGTCGCGCGGCCGTCGGCCAGCAACTGAATCAGCTCCTCCAGCATGGCGGCAGCGCATCCGGATCCCTCGCCCAATCGGATTGGGATCGGGCCCGTCGATGGGACATTCTCGCGCGTCGCGGTTTGCTCGGACGGCGCGGCGGCGTCGGGTTCATCATTCAGCCGACGATTCTCCCGGAAGGCACATTCATGACGGCGCAAGCCGTCGTGTCGGGCGATCGGCGTTATGTGCGTGTAACGCCGAATCCGTTTTTCATGGCGGTCGGCGATGTCTTCACGTTCAACGCCATTTCCGGGCAAGGCGGACAAGGCCTGGGTGGTGGCGGCGGCGGATTCGGCGGCGGCGGCGGCGGTTTCGGCGGCGGCGGTTTCCAGTAAACCGTTTGGCGCGCGGGCGTGGGGATGGATCGAAGTCGACACGGATGCGCATTCTGACGATCGAGAGCACGTGCGACGAGACGGCGGCGGCCGTTGTCGACGATGAACTGCGAGTCCTGGGTTCCGTGGTCGCGTCGCAGGACGCCCTGCATCAGAGGTTCCGGGGCGTCGTGCCGGAGATCGCCGCCCGCGCGCACGTCGAACGCATGCTTCCCGTGATCGACGAAGCGATGCGCCGCGCTTCGACCGTATGGGACGACATCGATGCGGTGGCGGTCGCCGTCACGCCGGGACTCGCCGGGTCGCTCGTGGTCGGATTGGTCGCCGCCAAAACCCTCTGCCTCGCGCTCGACAAGCCGCTCGTCGCCGTCAACCACCTGCATGCGCACATCTATGCGTGCCGGATCGCGCGCGGCGCCGACATCTTCCCGTGTGTCGGGTTGATCGTGAGCGGCGGCCATTCGAGTCTCTATCATTGCCGCGGGCCGACCGAATTCGAGTTGCTCGGCCAGACGATCGACGATGCGGCCGGCGAGGCGTTCGACAAGGTGGCCGCCATGCTCGGACTCCCGTACCCGGGCGGCCCGGCTCTGGCCGGGGCGGCGGCGACGGGTGACGCGTCGCGGTTTCATCTTCCCAGACCGTTGCTCGGCGATCCCTCGCGACTCGACTTCAGTTTCAGCGGTCTGAAGACGGCCGTGCGTTACGCGCTGGCGGGCGTCGGCAAGATCGATTTCGCGGAGCTCGACTTGGATCCGCGATTGGTGGCGGATATCGCGGCCGGATTCCAAACGGCGATCGTCGACTGCCTTGTCGGCAAGTCGATGCTCGCGATCGACCGCGCCGGACTGGCCCGGCTGTGCGTGGGTGGCGGCGTGGCGGCGAACGACCACTTCCGGTCGCGGCTCGAATCGGCCTGCGCGGCGGGCGGCGTCGAGTTGATCATCGCGCCGCGGGAGCTCTGCACCGACAACGCGGTGATGGGCGCGATCGCCTTCGAGCACATCAAGGTCGGCGCCGTCGCGCCGCTCGATCTGGACATCACTCCCGGCCTCGTACGCGGCGGTCCCTCCGCATGACATGCGGCTGCGATCGCTCGCGGGGCCGTCGCGACCGCGGACCGATCAGCGGGTTCGGAACGCGTCGACCGTGGTCAGGATGGCCATGGTGAGGAAAAAGGCGCCGGCGGCGACGAGGCCCAGGCACGCGAACCAACCGGGACGCAGCGGCTTGGGAAGCAGCCGGCGGTTCACGAGCAGCGTATGAAGGCAACTGATGCCGAGCGCGTAGTTGTAGAGATTGGTGGACCAGATGAGCAGCCGATCGCCGTTGAGGAACCAGAGCATGGCGACGCCGAGCGCCGCGTAGACGCAAAGGACTTGGAAATACAGCCTGCCGATGGCGTCGGTGCCCCACGACCGCAGGTGGCGGCTCGCCGTCCAGAACACGTCGATCCAGCGGCGAAGCACGCCGTCCGCCGTGCTCACGACGCCCGTGCCGAGCACGAGGAATCCGCAGAAGAGGGTCATGAGCCAGAACGAATGGCCCCAAGGCGGTCCCATCGCCTCGGCAACGCCATCGGCGGTCATGCCGGCGGCCATCCATTTGTCCTTGAGCTGAAGGCCGTGGGGCAGGAATTGGACCGAAAGCATGCTGGGGAGGGCCAGGCCGATGAAACAGGCCGGCGCCCACACCAGCGACTGTTCCCGGGCGACGACCCAGTACCATGCCTTCCATCGATGGAGCGATTCGGCCGTGACGCGAAACACGCACCCCACATGCGATAGGGCGATGCGGTGGCGCCCGAAAATGCTGGGGATCGCGCCGACACGCGCGCCCATGCCCCAACCCTGGTCCCGCGTGTAGTTGCTGATCGGCGTATTGGTCAGACCGCCGTTTCCCGAGATGGCCGCCATCGCCGCGATGAAACCGAACATCGACATGTCGATCGCGGGCATGCCCTCTCCCGACAGGATCGACCAAAACAGATTCGTGACGGGCGCGAAGGCTTGCCGTTCGCCGGGAAGCGGAGGTCCGCTTTCGGGTGGAACGATCGGAACATCGCCGAACCGCACGAATCCAAGCAGGATCTCGCGCCACGTTTCGGGTGTCGAATAGAGCCCCGCGAGGACCGCGAGGAATCCCACGACCAGGATCAGTTTGATCGACATGACCCACTTGAGCGAGTTGTAGATCTTGCCTCCAAAGAGGAGAGGCACGAGCCCGCCGAGGAAGATGGCCGTCGCGAGTTGTTTGAGAAAGACGGCGTCCGTTGCGGGATCGGGAAGCGTGCCCCGCAGGATCGCGGCGAGCGGGATGGCGGCGTTCGACGCGAGGTAGGGAAGGAAGCTCCCAAGGTCGAGCAGCAGGTAGATCGGAAGCCAGAAGGCCGGTCCGGGGAGCATCCGGAATTTTCCCGTGAAGATCGGTTCGCCCGAATAGAGCGTGTACCGGCTGATCTCGATGTTGTAGATCGTCTGTCCGAGGATGCTGAGCGTCGCGAGCCAGAGCAGCGCGCCGCCGTACCGCGCCGTATTGACCGGGCCGGTGAGCCATTCCCCGCCTCCGATCGCCGACGCGCCCATCAGGAGTCCGGGCCCGATGAAGAGCGGCAATTGGCGCCATCCGAACGCGGGCGCCGCGATCAACTCGCCCACATTCCACCGCGGCATGCGTTGGCTTCCGGGATGCGGCGCGTCGTGGACCGGTTCGTTTCCGGCCGAAGGCTCGCTCTCCGATGCGCGTGTGGATGGTCGCATGGGGTTTCCCTGAGTCTCATCGACATTGAATCGCGGCGGCGTTCGCGCCGGACCATGCCTCGAATCGGGCACGGCATCAGCATATCGGGTGCGAACGCCAATACCAACCCTTGGATTCCCTGGCAAGAAAACACGGACGAGGGGCCGAAATCGGTCAGTGGACCGCAATAGACGACTTGGATTCCCTGGCAAGAAAACACGGACGAGGGGCGGGGACCACGGAATGCACGAACCACACGAAAGAAGAAACGCTAGGACTTCCACATCCCGCGTCCATCCACGCCGCGCGTACTACGGGCGCGCGCATTCCAGACGCGCGTCGAGGTTGGTCGTTCCCCGCAACCGCGCGAACGACTGGCAGAGCATGAGCGGGCCTCGCATGTTGATCGCGACATGCCGGTCGAAGTGGGATGTGTCGAACGATGCGACCGAAGACGGATCTCGGAAACCGTTCCTTGGGCCTCGGCCTCGGACCGGTCGTATTGGACACACACGTCCATGCCCTCCGAGGCGAGGCCTACCGCCAGGGCTCGGCCGATCCCGCACGGCGCCGCCCGTCACGATGGCGACCCGATCGCCTAGCCGCATGCCCAAGCACCCCCGCGTGGCGCGGCCGCCCCGTCGCGATTGGGGTTGAACCAAAAAAAGACCCGCACCGACTGGGGTAGGTAGTCGATGCGGGCGTCAAGCGGGTAGGGGCAGCTAACCCGCTGACCATGTCAATATATCGTGGGCCTTTGATCCTTTCCATCCGTCCGCGTCCTTCTTTGCTAGTTTTTTTGATCAGGCCGGAGTCGCGTGGGCCGTAGCGTGGGCATTAGCCCAAGCCATTCCCGGCTTCCTCACCCTTTTGCGTGGGCTAAAGCCCACGCTATGGGAGTTCGTCGATTGCGGGCTTCGATGATCGCCTCCCCCGCCGCGAGGGGGGTGCGATTCGCGGGTGCATGGGATATATTCCGTGTTCCTCTTACCGCAAGGGAGGTCCTCATGTCACCGATGGGACGACGCACGTTTTTGGGGGGATTGGCGGCCGGGGCCGCGGGAGCACTGGCCCGAGGCTCGTTCGCCGCCGACCCGAACGGCCGTATCGTCGTGGGAGTCATGGGTCTGGGACGAGGCGCCTCGCTGGCGCGGACGTTCTCGGACCAACCCAATACGGTCGTGAAGTACGTATGCGACGTCGACCGGGAACGGGCGGCTCCGATCGTCAAATCGCTCGAGGCGGCGACGGGGACGGCTCCCGAGATTGTGACCGACTTCCGTCAGATGCTCGACGCCAAGGACCTCGACGCGCTCATTTGCGCCGCGCCGAACCACTGGCATGCGCCCGCATCGATCCTGGCCTGCGCGGCGGGAAAACACGTCTACGTCGAGAAGCCGTGTTGCCACAATCCGCGGGAAGGCGAATGGATGGTGCAGGCGGCCCGAGCCGCCAATCGGGCCGTCCAGATGGGCGCTCAGCGCCGAAGCAGCCCCGGAACCAAGGCGGCGATCGGCCGATTGAAGGAAGGGGCCGTCGGCCGCATCTACCTTGTGAAGGCTTGGTACAACAGCGCGAGGGATGCCGTCGGAAAGGGAGAACCGGCCCCTGTTCCGCCGAGTCTGGACTACGAGCTGTGGCAAGGCCCCGCGCCGCGCCGCCCCTATCTCACCAACCGAATCCACTACAACTGGCATTGGTTCTGGCACTGGGGGAACGGCGAGCTTGGCAACAACGGCGTCCATACCTTGGATCTGTGCCGATGGGGCGCCGGCGTCGATTATCCGATCCGCGTGGTGAGCAGCGGAGGCCGGTACGCGTTCGAGGACGAGCAGGAGACGCCCGATACGCACTCCGTCGCGTTCGAATTCCCCGGAAAAGTGCAGATCACCTGGGATGGATTGAGCTGCCACCGGCGATCGAGCGGGTTTGTGACGTTTTACGGAGACGGCGGCGCCCTGGCCCTCGAATCGAACGGCGCCTATGCGATTTTCGACTCCCAGGAGAAGGAAATCGAGCGAAGGCCGGGCGACACGGTCGGCGACAAGGAACACGCCGCGAATTTCCTCGATGCCATCCGCACCGACCGGCCACTCTCCCTCAACACCGAAATCCTCGAAGGATACAAGAGCACCCTCCTGTGCCATCTCGGCAATATCGCGCACCGCACGGGCCGAACGCTCGAATGCGATCCGGCCAACGGAATGATCAAACACGATGCCGAGGCGATGGCGTATTGGGGTCGGCCATACGAACGCGGATGGGAACCCAAGGTCTAGCCCGCCGTCCACGACGGAACCCGTTCGGGGCGGCGGGAACGCGGAGAGCCATGTGATGGGACAAGCGGCCGAACGGATGCGTCGTTTCGTGTTCATTTTCCTCGCGGCATCCGGATCCGCGGCGCGATCCGCCGACATTCCTCCACCCGTCGGCGAGACGATCGTCGATCCGGATGCCCGATTCGAAATCCTCTTCACACGCTCGGCGCCGATTCGCGGCGGCCTGACCGAAGGTCCGGCGGCCGCGCCCGATGGGACGATCTTCTTTTCCGACATCCCGAACGGGGAAGACCCGGGGATGATCCTGAAGTTCGATCCGAAGACGGGAAAGACGACGGTATTCGTCGAGGACAGCCGCAAGTCGAACGGCCTTCTCTTTGATCGGGAGGGCCGATTGTGGGCGTGCGAGGGCGCTTCGTTCGGAGGACGGTGCCTCGCCCGATACAACGCGTCGACCGGAGAACGGGTTGTGGTCGTCGATCGTTTTGAAGGCAAGGCGTTCAATTCGCCCAACGACCTGTGTATCGATCGCGAGGGCCGGATCTACTTCACCGACCCGCGTTATGTGGGCGACGAACCAAGGGACCTCGAACATCAAGCCGTCTATCTCCTCGATTCGGACGGGAAACTCGATGAGTTCACGCACGAGGTGCGAAAACCCAACGGGATCGCGGTCAGCCGGGACGGCAAGTGGTTGTACGTCGCCGAGCACGACAATGAGGGCGCGAAATCCGGAGGCAATACGCCGGCCGCTCAGGGCGACATGCGCATCTACGCGTTTCCCCTCGCTCGCAACGGTCGCAGAGCGGGCGCCCGACGCACGGTTTGGGATTTCCGGCGCGGCAAGGGTTGCGACGGAATGACCGTGGATCGCGAGGGCAATCTGTATCTCACCGTGCGCGATCCGGCGTCGCCCGGCGTGCTCGTTCTCGCCTCAACCGGAAAACAACTCGCCTTCCTTCCGACCGGTCCGAAGGACCAGAAGGTGACCGCCGAACAACCGGCGGTGGGCTTACCGAGCAATGTCGAGTTTGGTCGCGGCGAGGAGTCGGATCGGTTGTACGTCACGGTGGATACGAGTCTGTATCGGATCCGACTCAAGGTGCCCGGCCGCTGAGGCACGCGCGCTCAGGATCCGTTCTTCGTCCGTCCGCTCGCGTCGCGCCGTTTGCCGGCGATCCGGGGGGCGGGAATCGTCGACTGGTCGTGCAATGGCGTCATGTCGCCGCGGCGCGAAGCCGATGTCTTGCCTCCGGACGGATCGTCGCGCATCGCCCGCAACACGATCGTCCACATCGTAAGGACGACCGCCACGACGACACCCAGGGCCATGAGGCCTTCCCGAAGCAGGCGTACACCGAGATCCCGAACCGGTTGGATCGCGCCCTCGTAGTCCTCCTGCACGACGACCTTGAGTCCCGTATCCGTCACGATACGACCGCCGTCCGTTTCGCGGCGGGTTTCGAGCATGACGGGCGCGATGGCGGAGATCCATCGTTTCCGATAGTCGGCTCCCGCGGATTCCTCGCCGAGCGGGTCCTCGTAGTTGCGGGATCCTCCGTTCATGAATTGGCTCAGGCGGACCCGCCGCCCGCTGAAGGAGTCGGGCAAGCGGTCCTGTGTCTTATGGAGCTCGTCGAACAACGGGTGTTGCAGGATCATGCCCTCGCGCGCGCCGGGCCGCGTGTCGACCAGGACCGCGAAGAACCGCCGACTGCCTTCGTCGAATTGCACGAAGACGCCGATATCGACCGTGAGCGCGACGACACCGACGAATCGCCCGTCGCGCAAGACGGGAACGGACACGGCGACTTTCCAACGGTTGGTCGCCTTGCTTTGGAACGGCGCGGAAAGATGCACGTCGCCGATATGCTCGTTCGGCGAGGGGCTCCGATAGACCGTGTCGTCGGACAAGCTGTTGGCGGGCCGTTCAACCAAGTCGTCGCTTCCTCCGTGGAAATAGGTTCGCCATCCGTAGTTTTGCCCGACCGTCGACGCGATATTGGGTTCATCGAACGCCGCGGCGAGCTGCGTGCCGTTGGCGTCCGTCACGAACCAGCTCGACGCGTTCGGAACACGGTGATCATCAAGGAGCGCGTCGATGCGGCGCTGCAATTCCAGGCGCTCGGGATGGTCGCGGAACCGATCGCGGGAGGGGAGCGAGGTCTTGTTGAGGTTGGGATCCCGGAGATCGGCGAGCAACGTGGCGGTCTCGGTCCCCGCTCGCTGCAGTCCGGCCACCCGCTCATGGAACTCGGGTTCCTCGACGACCCGCTGCACGGCCCGGAAATAGCGCTGGATTTCCTCGGCCGCCGCGCCCGCCACGGCTTTCGCCGCGTAGTAGTTTTTTTCCTGGGCGCGTTCGGTGAGCGCCAAGTCCGAGTCGGTCTTCGCTCGATGATAACCGAGCATTCCGAATAGCGCCATGATGACGAGGAGCACAAGCGGACCGATGAACCCGAGCACCATCAGGGGGCGCCGAGCCCGTTGGCGCTCGCGCGTATTGAGCGCGTCGAGCACGGCTTGGACGTTCGAAAACCGCCGTTTGGGATCGGCGACGAGGCACCGATCAATCAGATCGGCCATCGCTCGGTCCATGCCGGGCACTTGGCGGTGGGCATCGGCGACGGCCGCCTCCATGATCAGGACGCGATACCGCTGCAACCGCTCCGACAGATCCTTGGACGATTCCATCTTCTGGATCGCGTCGTCGGAACGGTGGGGTGGAGCGCCGGTGAGCGTGCAGTAGAGCATCGCGCCGAGCGCGTAGACATCCCACCGCGCGTCGGGGACGGCCTCAAGCGACGCCTGTTCCGGAGCCATGTAGAACAGCGTGCCGAGCGAGGGGGCCTGTTCGTGCGTGAGCCGCGATTGGCCGAAATCGGCGAGTCGGGGACGGGCTTCCTGGTCGAGGAGCACATTGGCGGGCTTCAGATCGCAGTGCAGGACGCCGCGCCCGTGCGCGTGCAAGAGGCCGGTCGCCACCTCGCGGAAAAGGTCCACGGCCTGCGGGATGTTCATCGGCCCGTGCGTATCGAGCCAATCATCGAGCGAGCCGTTCTCGACGTATTCCATCACATAATAGGGCGGATCGGCGTCCCAACCGACGTCGAGCAGTTGAACGACGTATCGGTCCGCCGAGAGGAGAACGAGCTTTTCGACCTCGCGGTTGAGCAGCGACCAATCGACCCCGCCGCGATGCGTGTAGAACTTGATCGCCACGCGGCGACCCGTCTTGCGGTCGGTGCCCACCCAGACCTCACCGTACGCGCCCGAACCGAGGAACCGCTCGATCTCATAACCGGGGATTTCGGTCGGCGGCCGCGTCCGCTGAAGACTCAGGTCCCGCGCATGCAGTTGGTCCTCGTTGGACTGTTGTTGGGTCGGTTCAGCCGGCATGGTCGGGGTTCCGACATCGGGTTGTCGACGGCGACGCGCGTTGGTCGATGCGGCGCCGATCGCGAGGACCGCGCGAGTCTAGGGCCTCGCAATGACGGGCGCCGTGCGAACGCGGGGACGAATCGGCAGGCGCTCGATCCCCGCGAAGTCCGGATCCTCCAAGCACCGGATCTCCTCGTCGCCCATGAACGGGCAACAGGCGTCGATCCAAGTGCCGAGCCGCCGCAGGCTCTCCGTATCGGCCTTCACGCCGTAGTGCCCGCCGCTCCCCGCCAGCTCAAGCAGACGGCTCGAATACGACAGGTATCGCATCGGCGGCAGCGTTCCGTAGGCGCGAGGGTCGTTCATCGTCGGATCGATCGACTCGACCGGAATCGCGCCCGCGATTCCATATCCGGCCTGACCTCGATCGGGGACCGGGTTATACCATCCCGCGCCGCCGACGAGCGTCAGGTACGGCTCCTTGAACACGTCGTGGCCCGGGCGAAGCGTCAGATCCAGAACGCCGCGAGCCTCGCCCTCGCCCTGGTGGCACTTGCCGCAGTATTGGTCGAGTACGGGCTGGGCGAACCGTTCGAAGCTGATGCTCGTGTCGCCCCACGTGGGCGGCGAAAGGGGTGTGGGCGGACGGTCGAGCGCGATCGCTTTCCGCTGAGACCGCGCCGCATGGCCGACTCCACCCGGCTCGAAATCCGCCCGTCCGATCGGACGACTCGATACGGCCGCCCGCGAGTCGGCTTCGTGGCAACCGACGCAACCGCGCGCCTCGCCGGGCAGCACGCCGGTGAAACTGCGCATCGTTTGGATGCAGCGGTGCTGTTCGTCGAGCAATTGGAAGTAGAGCGAGCGGCCGGGCGGAACCTCGAAGTGCACCGACCCGTCGGGCTCGACCGGGACAATCGACAGGACGCGTTTGACGCCTTCCTCCTGCACGACCGAGACCGCCGGACCCGAATGCCGAAACGTCTTCGCCCACGTGCTGTAGGTCTTATGATCGAGTTGCACCACACGGACGTGCTTCACGGCGCCGCGCGGCACGCCCGCAAGTCCTTCATAAACATCGGGATTGAAGAAAACGCCGTTCTTCGACGGTTTCCGGTTCTCGCCCGTGCCGGGCCACGCGACGCGGTCCGCCTGCGCGGGCGGCACCGGCCTCGGCTTCACCGGGATCGCGTGCCAGATGTTGTGGACCCCTTCGTAGATCAACTCGCGGTTTCCTTCGGTATCCATCCAGTACAGTCGGAAACGATTCCCCTCGCCCCGCGCCGACACGAGGAAGTCGCGTTCCGAAAGGGGGTAGGCCGTCTTGTACCCCGTGTAATTCCCCGACGCGTGGTAGGAAGCCGATTCGGCAACGTCGATCGGCGGCGTGCTGCACTCGGGCCACGGCCGGTCGGCCGTCACTTTCGTCAGGCCGTCGGGATAGTTGAATCCCTTGTGCGGGTCGATGATGCCGATCGAACCCGACCACCAGTCGTGATGTCCCACTCCGCAGAACATCACGCGGTGGCTTCCTGGGATCGCGCGCGGCTCGCAAACGTGATCGGGCCACACCGACTGATTGCCCCAGAAGACCGACGTGTGCGTTCCGTCCTGGTTCGTCGTCCAGAGGCTCTGGATCCTCCAGAGAGGCTTATCCGTGTATTCCCATCGCGAGTAGATGACGCGACCGTCATTCATCAGGGAAGGAACGTAGTCCGGCTCGCCGTTGTAACTGATCAGATAGACGTTGCTCCCGTCGGCGTCGCACCGCGCGAGGATATACGAATAGATGAACGGCCCGCATCGCACATACGAATTGCCGCGGGTTGTCGTGAAGAGAATATGGCCGTCGGGGAGGTAGATCGGGTCGATATCGTCGTATTCACTGTCCGTCAACTGCTTCCGCTCGCCCGATTCGAGATTCAGTTCATAAATATGAAAGCTCTTCTCGTCGTGCGTCTTGAAGCAGTAGAGCGCCCGCTTGGCGTCGAACGAGATATCGGGGCGCCAGTAACTTCCCGGCCGGGCCGGAGCGAGTTCGCGCACCTTCCCTCCGGGATGCAGGCCGTCGAGCAACAACAGACGGCCGCCGGGCGTCGCCGTGATGCCCATGCGATGGATCGATTCATGCGTGTCGTTGACCCGGCCGCGCGGATAGGGCTGGTCGATGAACATCAACTGATTGAAATCGAGGCTCGGGTTCCGAAACGCGATCCCGCGCTTGATGTCCCGCACGGCGAAATAGAATCGACGCTCGTCCGACGTATCCAACGCCGCGCCGCCCGCCGCGTCGATTCGCCGTTCGATCGCATCGAGCGCGTCGAGCGACTCGCTCAGATCGCCCGTGCGCGGATCGGCGGCCAAGCGGCCCGCGAGCGCGCGGGCCCAGCCGATCTCGCGCCGAGCCCGTTCGCGAGGCGGTTCACCGCTCGCCTGGAATCGCCAGTCCCGCTCGATCGCATCGACGGCCTCGTGTTCCGCGAGCGTTCGCGTTTCCGGAGTCGACGGGTTGTCGACCGCGTACGGCAGATAGACGCCCGTCGCGGCCGCCCGATCGGCGGCGAGCTGTTCGAGCTGTTCCGCGGAAAGACCCGCGTACGGACGCCACGATTCGATCGGCGAGCCCGATCCGGATTGGAGTTGCGGGAACGAGTTCCATGTTCCGGCATGACCCTGGATCGGATCGCTCAGGCCGGCCATCACGGCGCAAACGCCGCTCGGCGGGTCGACGATCAGCAGGCCGCGCGTCGCGGCGTCGAGCGTGCTGAAATCGTTCGATTCGTCATGATTCGCCTCGATGTTGGCGTAGGTCGTGAACCGGACGTCTTCGAGCGGTTTGTCGCGGCGATTCGCGAATACGAACTCGATCGCGACGACGGGCCCGTCGCCCAGGGTCGCGCGAACGTCGATTCCGAGCGCGCCGTCGGCCGTTTCGACCGAGCCGCCCGCGGCCACCGCCGACAGTCGGCGAACGGGCTTCACGATTCGGATGTTCTCGATCGGGCTTTCATCGAAATGCGGAACACCGGCACGCCGCGCCCCGCCTCCGTCGCGATAGTGGACATAGTAGGTGAATTGGCTGAGCTGCCCGCCCGCGGGGCCCCGCAGTGCCTGCCGCTCGATGCGCCAACGGAAAAAACAAGGGCCTTCCAGGGCGAAATCGGTGACGCCGTTTTCGATCCAGACCTTGGACTCCGGCGCACCGGCCTCTTCGTTGTCGACCCAGGACGCCGGGTCGGCGAACGCGGCGCGCGCCGCGTCCAGTCGGCCGGCGACCTCGTTGTAGGTCGGGTCGAAAGCCAGCACGACAACCTCGCGCCGAGTCTGGCCGGGTTCGATCGTTCCGATGCGCCACGTCAAGACGCCGTCGGTGTTTCCCGACGCGCCGATCTCGTCCGCGTGCGAAATCAGGGTCGCTCCGCATCCGATCACGGCCCATGCCGCGAGCCGCCATGCGCCCGGCCATCGGGTCGCGAGCGAGGCGGTGCTCCATGACTCGCCGGTGCGCCGCGCTCGGTCGCCATGCGAGTACGCCGTCATCGGGAATCGCATCGAAAATCCCTCCGGTCGATACGCCGTTCCACCTGCCGCACCATCCGACCCGCGGACCTTCACCGCGCATCGGATCCGGACGGACCATCCTCCGGTTCGGGTAGTATAGCGGTCCGGTCGCCCGTAACATATAGTTCCCGCCGGGCTGGCGAGCCCGTGCGTTCGTCGGACGTTTCGCGGATGGCATCGGACGAAGGTGACGGCGTATGAGTTCAATCAACCCCATCGTTCGGAAGTGGATCGACAGCGCGCGAAACGATCCGGACGCGTTCTGGAGTCGGGCGGCCGAACAGTTGCCGTGGTTCCGAAACTGGGACCAGGTTCTCGATTGGACGTTTCCGACGTTTCGTTGGTTCGTCGGCGGCCGCACGAATCTCGCGGTCAACGCGATCGACCGGCACATGCGCGACGGCCATGGGGAACGAACGGCCCTCATATACGTCAACGAACGCGGGGAGCGGCGCGAATACTCGTACGAGCGGATGCGGGACGAGGTTGTGCGGATGGCCGCCGCATTGCGGCGATTCGGAATCCGCAAGGGAGACCGGGTGACGATCTACATGCCGACCTGTCCCGAGGCGATCCTGCTGATGCTCGCGACCGTGCGCATCGGCGCGATCCACTCGGTCGTCTTCGCCGGTTTCGGAGCGAGGGCCCTCGCCGACCGCGTTCGCGCGAGCGGCTCGCGACTCGTCTTCTCCGCCGATCTCACCTATCGAAAAGGCAAGGACGTTCCGCTCAAAGGCATCGTCGATGAATCGCTCGGCATGGGCTGCGATTCGGTTGAACGATCGGTCGTGCTGCGCCGCGGAACGGACACGCGCCTGGGCGAGCGCGACGTCGATTGGGAGACGTTCTTCGGCGACGCCGATCCCGAACTCGGCGGACACGAGGAGATGGAGGCCAACGAGCCGGCTTTCATCCTCGCGACATCCGGAACGACCGCGCGACCCAAACTCGCCGTCCACACGCACGGCGGCTATCAGGTTCACGTGCACGCCATGGGCCAATGGTGCTTCGCGCTGCGGCCCGACGATGTGTGGTGGTCGACGTCGGATATCGGTTGGATCGTTGGGCACAGTTATATCGTCTACGCGCCGCTGATCACCGGTTGCACGACCATCGCGTACGAAGGAGCGATCGACCATCCCGATCCGTCGACGCCCTGGCGGTTGATCGAGGAACTGCGCGTCACGGGCATGTTCACGTCGCCGACCGCGGTTCGCCTTTGGATGCGCTACGGCGAGGACGTCGCGAGGCGTTTCGATCTCGCATCGCTCGAACGCGTTTTTTGCGCCGGAGAAGTCCTCAACGCGCCCGCCTGGGAATGGCTCCAAAAAACCGTGCTCGACGACCGCGTCCCGGTCATCGACCACATGTGGCAGACCGAAACGGGGGGCCCCGTGTTCGGCAATCCGTACGGAATCGCCGCGCTGCCGATCAAAGCGGGTTCCGCGACGATCCCCTTGCCGGGAATCGAATCGGCCGTGGTCGACGGAGCCACGGGCGACCCGTGCGCGCCGAACGAAAAAGGGATCATGGTGATCCGCCGACCGTTTCCCGGACTCACGCCCGCGCTGTGGGGCGAACCGGAACGGTACGAAGCGGACTACTGGGGTCGGATCGCCGGCGTCTACTATACGGGAGACTCCGCGCAGGTCGACGACGACGGCTACGTTTGGTTCGCGGGCCGATCCGATGAGATCATCAAGATCGCCGCCCATCGGCTGGGCACGATCGAAGTCGAGACGGCCATCCTCCGGCACCCGGCGGTGGCCGAAGCCGGCGTCATCGGGCGCCCCGACGAGCTCCGCGGCGAAGTCATTTCGGCCTTCGCCGTGCTCAAGCAAGGGCACGAGCCGGCCGAACCGCTGCGAAAAGCGATCGTGGATGTCGTGCGGCGCGAACTGGGACCGGTCGCCGTCATCGGGGAACTCAATTTCGTCGGCATGCTGCCGAAGACGCGGAGCGGCAAGATCATGCGGCGCGTCTTGAGAGCCGTGACGCTCGACCGCGACCCGGGCGATATCACGACCATCGATGACGAGGGTTCGGTCGAAGAAGCGAGGGGCGCGTGGCGGGCCATGCGCGAGGAGATCGCCGCGCAGCGATCCGTCTAGCGCTTTGGAATGCCCAAGGACCCGGATCGGCGCCCTGGATTCCCCGTAACCAGACTCGGTTGACCTCACCGCCTCGCCGGCTCGCGTGAAACGCACGGTTCGGCCCATTGCCGCAGCCAAGCGGGTCACGCGGAGTGGGGTTCCCACTTGCGTGCAAGTGCCTCCAATGCGTCAACGCGGTCAGGCCAATCGTGCAATGTGGCTGGGTCGAAATCCGCTCCATTCGGCCAGACCAATGTGTGGACCTCGCAGTCGACCTGGACTTGGTTGAAGAGGGCCAGATCCCGAAGAGGCCCAAGCAGCTTGCCCGCCAGAACGGGTCGGAAATCGATAATCCGCTCCGTTCCGTCATCAAACGCGATGCCCAGTACGTAGTCTCCAACAATCCGGAAGCTACGGACACGATAGATCGGATGCTGCATGTCGATTCACTCCAGCGGGGCGATCGGGCGAGGCGCCTCGCCGGCCTGCAAACGGTCCCAATTCGCCACCAGTTCGTCCTGATGCAGTTCGGCCCAGGCCTCAACCAGGCGACGCTGTCGCCGCGGTAAGTTACCGATAAGGATTTTCTATTTCGCGTCATCCAGCGATCGAACGAGGGCCATCGGAGCCTTGCACGACTCCCAGAGTCTCGCTCGGACCGCCCGCGTCAATTCCTCGGAAAACCCGCTCAGCACAATCGCATCCCGGCCCCGCGTTTCGACCCAGACGACCCGCCCGTCGATCGCCCGATTCCATTCCTTCGTATCAGGCGCGTCCTTCCATGCGTCGAACGGCCGCTCGGCCGGCTCCCGTGCCCCCCCATCGCTCCCATCCCCCGCGCCGCCGGATACATTGGAATCGTCCGTCTTCGCGCTGTCGGCTTTCGCGCTGTCGGCTTTCGCTTCGGCGTCGCGAGCGACGGCCGACGTCGCAAGGCCGGCGAAATACTGGCTCGCCGTAGCGGCGAATTCCCGGGAGTCCTCGACGGAATCCCAGGTGGTGAACCAGGCCAGGCCCCGCGCGCCGTCGGGACGTTCGAAGATCGCGTACGCGTCGCCGTCCCAACCTCGGGGAGCGTCGGTTCCGCCGGGCGACTTTTCGAAGAGCACGGCGATCTGCAGTTCGCCGAGCGAGTTTTGGCCGATCGATTTCCAGTCGGTGGATCGGAACGGATCGTCGAGAACAGGAAGGCCGATGGCCATGGGAAGATCCCGGTCGTCCTTGTTCCCAAGGTATTTCTCGGGATGGAGGATCTGTTCGGTCGAAACGGGCGGGTCGAGGAACGCTCCGTCGACGGCGTCCCAGCCGCCGCGTTCCACGAGGGCGGCGACAAACACGGTTCCCTTGTGGTACGGGAAAACCAACGTCCTTCGGAAAATGGGAGGCGATGTGCGCATCGTCCGGCCGCCGACGAACGGCATGAGGTTCATCATGAAGTCGAACATCGCGTCGATCTCCTCGGGACCCCGATTGCGCTCGGCGCGATCGGTCGCGTCACCCGTCATTTCGGCCATCATCACGAGCGTCGCCTCACCCTCGATTAGACCGCTGACGGCCGCGGCCATGTCGTCGTTATGCGAGACGGCCTTGTCGAGCCCGACCAGATCGAAGTGCTGGTCGGCGAGCGCGTGCGTCATTTCGTGGGCGAGCGTCGTGCGCTGTTCCTCGGCGTTGAATTCCTTGCGGCCCAGCAAGGCGGAGAACACGCCTCGTTTCCTCGGGTCCTCGCGGATCAGGAACATCTCCTTTGTGCGCGGATTGTAGAACCCGCCGACTTCCTCGGTCAGAAGATTGACCATGACTTCCTTGACGTCGAGCTCGGCGGGAACCAGCCCAAACGCCTTGAGCGATCCGTCCATCAGGGCGAGTTCGGCGGGCGTGACCTCTTTTTGCATTTCATCGATCATGTACTGGCGCACTTCCGACCGCTTCATGAGCCGGGGACGAACCGGATGCTTGAACGATCGTTTTCGGACCGCGGGCACGAGTTGTTCATAGGCGTCCTTGTAGCGCAGCAAGGCCTCGTCGTAGTTCTTCTCCTTGGCGAGGCGATCGCCGGCGTCGAGCAGTTCCTTCGCGGTCGGGGCGCCGGGTTCCGCGCGCGAGGCGGGCTCTCCCTCTTGCCCGTACGATCCCGAGTCGGATTGGGCGAGAGCGAACGCCAACCCGATCGTCACGGTCACCAATGTCGACCACGAACGGCCGACCGACGGGCCGGCCTCCGTCAAGGGATGTGCGCGCATGCGAAGAGACTCCCGGTGGATGAATCGCCGCCGCCAGTATAACCGCGGGCAGCCGATTCGCGCATTGGCGGATTCCGTTCGGCGTGCATCGCTTGTCGATCGGACGATTGGCCGCCATGATGGGCATGCGGGCGCCGCGTCGCCTTGGTCGGTGCGTTCTCCGGACCGGAGCGACGGTTTGGCCCGCCTTTTTCGGGGGTTTTTTGCATGTCCGCGCCAGCATCCCCTTCCGCTTCGGAACGGATCGCCGCGATCCTGGACGGTTGTGCGTCCGAACCGGGGGCGCCCGGTTCCCGGCGCGTCGCGCGGGCCGTCCATCTGGCGCGCCGGCTCCAGCATCGCGCCGACGCGCTTCAGACGCCGCATGAACGCAAACAGCAAATGGAACTCGATCGGATGATCCACAGTCCGGACGACAAGGCGACGCTGGTCGAGCTGACCGATCAGGCGTTCCGGTCGCACGTCGCGCACCGAGCGGCCGATCAACTCGTGCATATCCTCGACGCGCAGGGCATTCCGCGCTTCTTCCACCCGTTCGACCGGACGCTCCTCCGCGGCTTCCAGTCGTTCGGCGAATATCTTCCGGGTGTCGCCGTGCCGATGGTCAAGGAGAAGATGCGGCAAGAGACGGCGAACGTCGTGCTTCCCGCCGAAACCGAAATGCTGCGAAAACACCTTCGCGCGCGATGGCGGGAAAACGTCCGGATGAACGTCAACTACCTCGGCGAGGCGATCCTCGGCGAAACCCAGGCCCGCGGGCGGCTCAACAAGTACCTCGAAGCCCTCCAGATTCCCGACATCGAGGTGATCTCCGTCAAGATCTCGACGCTCGATTCGCAGATCTCGTCGATCGCGCGCGAGCCGTCGATCGCCCGATTGTGCGATCGGGTCGAGCTCCTGTTCCGCGCCGCGGCGAAGGAGTCGTTCGAGCGACCCGATGGATCGACATGCGCCAAGTTCGTCTACCTCGACATGGAGGAATACCGCGACATGGGCCTTACGGCCGAGGTCTTCATGCGGACGCTCGACCGCGACGGGCTGCGAAGCGCGCGGGCCGGGATCGCGTTGCAAGCCTATTTGCCCGATTCGTTCGCCGTTCAGAAGACGATCCAGGAATGGGCGCGCGGCCGCGTCGCGCGGGGCGGCGCTCCCGTCACGATCCGAATCGTCAAAGGCGCGAATATGGAGATGGAGCGCGTCGAGGCCTCGCTGCGCGATTGGCCGACCGCGACATTCTCGGTCAAGGGCGACACCGACGCGAATTACAAACGCATGCTGCACGAGACGCTTCGTGATGAATACCGCGACTCGATCCGAGTCGGCGTGGCGACGCACAATCTGTTCGACCTCGCATACGGGCTGGTCTTCGCCGCCGAATGCGAATCGCTCGACCGCGTTCAATTCGAAATGCTCGAAGGCATGGCCAACGCCCAGCGGCGCGCGGTCGCCGAGCTTGGCACCGACTTGCTCCTCTACGCCCCAGCCTGCGGACGCGACGAGTTCCTTCACGCGATCGGCTACCTGATCCGACGCCTCGACGAAAACACGGGCCCCGAGAATTTTTTGAGGCACGCGTTCAAACTGAAGGTCGACGGTCCCGATTGGAAGCGGCTTGAACGGGCATTCGTCGATTCCTTCGACCGGATCGCGACGCTCTCCGATCAACCGCGTCGAACCCAGAATCGATCGATGCCGACCCGCGGCCGGGACGCGGGGCCGTCCTGGTCCGAATTCCGGAACGAGCCGGACACCGACTTCGCGCTCGCCCATCACGCGGCATGGGCCGCCGATCTCTCGCGACGATGGAGCGGACGGCGCGGCGAATCGGCGCCGGAGATCCCCCTCATCGTCGCCGGACAAGCGACGGGCGGCGCCGGGGACCGGCCATGGATCGAATGCCGCGATCCGTCGCGTCCGGGGGTGGTCGTGGGACGCTACCCGACCGCGCGGGATCGCGACATCGAGGCCGCGATCCGATGCGCCCAGGACGATCCCGAGGGTTGGCGGCGCCGCTCGCACGATGAACGGTCCGCCTTGCTCGCATGCGTCGCGAACGAACTGCGGACCGCGCGGGCCGATCTGATCGGCGCGGCCATGGCGCATTGCGGCAAGATCGCGACCGAATCGGATCCGGAAGTTTCCGAGGCGATCGATTTCGTCGAGTTCTATCGGAGGACGGCGGATGCGTTCTCGCGATGGCCCGGAGTCGCCGCCCGTGGAAAAGGCACGGTCGTGGTCCTGTCGCCGTGGAACTTCCCGATCGCCATTCCGTGCGGCGGTATCGCGGCGGGCCTCGCGGCCGGCAATACGGTCATCCTCAAACCGGCCTCGGACGCGGTCCTCCCCGCGTACCTCCTGTGCGACTGTTTTTGGCGGGCGGGGATTCCGCGCGAGGCCCTGCAATTCGTGCCCTGCTCGGGTTCGGGGCCGGCGCAAAAACTGATCGCCGACCGGTCGATCGCCGCCGTGATCCTGACGGGAGGGACGGCGACCGCCGAAGCGATCCTGCGCGCCAGGCCCGATTGTCCGCTGATGGCCGAGACGGGCGGCAAGAACGCGACGATCGTCACCGCCATGTCGGATCGCGATCAGGCGATCAAGAACGTGATCCACTCGGCGTTCAGCCACAGCGGCCAGAAATGTTCGGCGACGTCGCTCCTGTTGTTGGAAGAGGAAGTCTACGACGACCCGGCCTTCCGGGAATCGTTGTGCGACGCCGTGCAAAGTCTTCCCGTCGGATCGGCCTGGGATCCGCGCACGCGCGTCAACCCGCTCATCCGCCCGCCGCGAGGCGACTTGGCCCGCGCGCTGAAGGAGCTCGAACCGGGCGAGTCGTGGGCCCTCATGCCCGAATGCCGGGAAGGCAATCCCAATCTGTATTCGCCCGGCATCAAGTGGGGCGTTCGTCCGGGCGGGTACACGCATCGGACCGAGTTCTTCGGCCCGGTGCTCGGCGTGATCCGGTACCGCAGGCTCAACGAAGCGATCGCCATCGTGAATCAAACGGGATACGGACTCACGTCGGGCCTCGAGTCGCTCGACGATCGCGAACAAGAGACGTGGCTGCGCGGCATCCGCGCCGGCAATCTGTATGTCAATCGCCCGACGACCGGCGCGATCGTCCTCCGTCAACCGTTTGGAGGCGTCGGAAAGTCATCGTTCGGCGCGGGGATCAAGGCGGGCGGCCCGAACTACACGCTGCAGCTCATGGAATTCGAATCGACGGCGCCGGGTGGGCGGGCCGGCGCCGTGAGGGACGCGCGGTTGGCCGAACTCGTTCGACAATTCGATTCCGCCGCCCGTTCCGCCGACCCGTGCGATCCGGCCGGGTCGATCGAAAGCGGGCGAATCGCCCGGATTGTCGCGGACTACGAGCGATGGGCCGAGCGTGAATTCGGCGCGCGGCACGACCATTTCTCGCTCGTCGGGCAGGACAATCTCCGGCTCTATCTTCCGATCGCCGAGCTCCGCATCCGCGTCGATCCGCGCGATGCGCCGATCGACACCGTGCTCCGAGTCGCGGCGGCCCGGGCCGCGGGGTGCCGGATTACGGTCAGTATCCATCCCGAGGCCGATGCGGCGGTCATCGACCGGATCGACGAGGCGACCGATTCGTGGGCGGGTGGGATTGAATTCGTCGAGGAGACCGACGATGCGTTGGCCGAGGCGATTCGGGACGGGCATACGTTCCGGGTTCGATACGCGGCCCCCGACCGCGCGCCGACCGTCGTCCGCCAAGCGGCGAACGACGCGGCCATCTTCGTCGCGGACGCGCCCGTCCTTCCCCATGGGCGGCTCGAGTTGGTGTGGTATGTCGAGGAGCAGAGCCAGAGCGTGAACTACCACCGGTACGGCAATCTGGGTCGGCGAGCCGGGGAACCGCGCCGGCAACCCGAGTAGATCGCGCCGGACTATCGATCGAAGAACGAACGGAAGGAATGCAGCGTGGCCGCGCGGCCCGCCCTGCCGATCGACGTCGTGAGCGGAATCCGCTTGGGACAGACGGCGACGCAATTCTGCGCGTTGCCGCAATCCTGGATTCCGCCCGGATCGGTAAGCGCGTCGAGCCGCTCGGAGGCGTTGTTGCGTCCCGTGGGATGCGCATTGAACAGCATGACCTGACTGATGGCGTGCGCGCCCGCGAAGCCCAGGTCGTAGGCTTCGCGCACCCGCGCTTGCCACGCCTCGTCCGTTTCACCCTCGGCACGCGCGAGCTCGATCTTCGTGTATTGGGGGCACGCTTCCAGACAGCAGCCGCAACTCATGCATTCGCTCAGCGGATACATCTCCTCCTGGGCCGACTGCGATTGGCGGAGGCCCTGTCCCATGTCGAAATAGCCATCGACGGGGATCCACGCCTTCATCCGTTCGAGCGCGCGGAAGAGCCGGCCGCGGTCGACCACCAGGTCGCGCACGACCGGGAACTTGCCCATCGGTTGAAGCTCGATCTCGCCCGGGTTCTCCCGCAAGAGGCGATCGACGAGCGCCGAGCACGATTGGCGGACTCGGCCGTTGATGACCATCGTGCACGCGCCGCAGACTTCCTCGAGGCAATTGCATTCCCACGCGACCGGCGCGACGGCTCGGCCATCGACCGTCTTCGCCTGGGCCGCCATGCGCTGGAGCACGCTGATGACGTTCATTTCCGGTTCGTACGGGATGCGATGGCGTTCCCAATAACTGGCTTGGCCGGGTCCGTCCTGGCGAAGGACGCGAACGTCGATCCAGTCGGCGAGCTTACGATGCCCCGTCGCGACCGATGCATGTCCGTGTCCGTGTCCGCTCTGGTGCGCCATGGTATGCTGATCCGTCGGATGTGGGTATGGGTTCAGAGTCGCGCGGAGCGGGTCCGCGCGCATTCAATGGGCCGTTCCGGCGCCGGGCACCGCCCGGCCCGCTTGCCGCTCCTTCCAGACCTGTTCGATCACTTCGGCGCCGACCAGGCCATAGAGCCGCGGTCGCGGCGGAATGAGCGACGTGTCGACCGCCTCGTAGGACAGGCGAATCCGATTTCCGTCCCATTCCGCGATCGTGGTTCGCAGCCACTGCGCGGTGGAGGCTTCGAAATCGTCGCACCATTGTTCGGCTTCCCGCCGTTTTTCGTCGGGCGAGGTCGCCCGCAGGCTGGGCATCGAGAAATCGGGTTTGAAGTGGGCGCCGCGCGATTCATCGCGAGCGAGAGCTCCTTCGAGGATCGCGAGGGCGATCGGGAACATGTCGACGAGCGCCTTGGTGAACACGACGTTCTGGTTGGTCCAACGGCCCGTGTCGGACAGCGAGCACTCTTGGGCCCGCTCACGCAGTTCATTCGTCTTCTGCACGGCTTCGGCGAGCTGGTCGTTGCGACGGACCACGGTCGCGGCCTTCGTCATGACAAGTCCGAGTTCCTGGTGGATCAGATACGGGTTTTCCCCGCCTCCGGATCGGGCGAGCAGGGCGTCGTGACGTTCCTGATGCGCTTGGCGCGCCTGTTCGAAGAGTCGGCCGGATTCGGACGCGTCTTTCGTCGAGTCGTTGCGCCCCGCGAGCCATTCGACGAGTCCGGGCGCGACGATCAGGCCGCTGAAGATGCAACTCAGCAGCGAATTGGCGCCGAGCCGGTTCGCGCCGTGGTACTGGTAGTCGCATTCGCCGATCGCGTACAGACCCGGGATGTTCGTGACATGGTTGCGGGCCGATCCGACGCGGAGTCCGCCGTCGGCCGCCTTTTCGTAGTCGACCCACAGGCCGCCCATCGAATAGTGGACGGCCGGAAAGATCTTCATCGGCGTGCTTCGCGGATCCACGCCCTGGAATTTCTCGTAGATTTCGAGGATGCCGCCGAGCTTGCGGTCCAGCTCGTGGCGGGAGATGTGCGTCAAATCGAGATAGACGCATTGACGGTCCTTCTCGACGCTCAATCCCTCATTCACGCATACATTGAAGATCTCCCGCGTCGCGATGTCGCGCGGGACGAGGTTCCCGTATTTGGGATAGCGCTCCTCGAGGAAGTAGCACCGCTCCTCCAAAGGGATGTTGAGCGGATCGCGGGTATCCTGCGGCCGGCGAGGCACCCAGACGCGGCCTCCTTCGCCCCGCGCCGATTCGCTCATCAGTCGCAGCTTGTCGGCCCCCGGGATGGCCGTGGGGTGCACCTGGACGAATTCCCCGTTGGCGTATTTCGCTCCGGCCCGCACCGCGCGGCTCACCGCGCCCCCGTTGCAGGCCATCGACATCGTGCTGCGCCCGAAGATCAGTCCGCATCCCCCCGTGGCCAGGACGACCGCGTCCGCCGGGAAGGCGCGGATCTCCATGCTGACAAGGTCCTGGCCCACGCACCCGCGGCAAACTCCGCGGTCGTCGAGCACGGGGCCGAGGAAATCCCAGAACTCGAACATCCGGACCTTGCCCTCCGTCTTCCATCGCCGAACCTGTTCGTCGAGCGCGTACAGGAGCTGTTGGCCGGTCGTCGCGCCGGCGAACGCCGTGCGTTTGTACAACGTCCCGCCGAACCGACGCCGATCGAGGAATCCCTCGGCCGTGCGGTTGAAGGTCACTCCGAGCCGATCCATGAGCTCGATGACGCGCGGCGCCCAGTAGGCCATCTCCTTGACGGGTGGCTGATGTTGGAGGAAATCACCGCCGTAGACCGTATCGTCAAGGTGTTTCCATTCGTCGTCACCGAGTTGGCGGGTCTGGTCGTTGACGCTGTTGATGCCTCCCTGGGCGCAAACGCTGTGCGAGCGTTTGACCGGAGTGAGACTCATCACGTCGACGTCGACACCGAGCTCGGCGAGCTTCATCGCGGCCGAAAGCCCGGCGAGGCCGCCACCCACGATCATGACACGCTGACCGGCCATCTCGATTCCCTATTTTGGTTCTGGTCGTTGGCTGCCACGTCTTGCCCGATAAGGTCTTGCCCGTTTCAGGACGTAGTGTTAGCGATCGGTCGGCGCCCCAAAATGGGCGGACTTTTCGGAGGCCTGTTCCTCGGTAATGAGCCCGCTGTCGATCTTCTCCTGGAGCAATCGGCGTTCGATCGCGCGGATCGCGTCCATCGCCTCCGGGTCGCTCGTCCGAACGCCGAACGCGAAACCGGCCCATGCCGCCAGGCCGACGGCCAGCACGCCCAGGCCGATCGCCCCGGCAACATAATTCGCTCGCCGCTGGGCCCCCGGCGTCGTCCAGACTCCCCACGTAATTCCGATCGTCCAGACGCCGTTGGCGAGGTGGAACACGCAGGCCGTGATGCCGACGGCGTAGAGCAGCGTGACGAGCGTCGATTGCTGAACGGCCTCGGCCGCCGTCGACGCCGCGTTGTACGGCGCGAATTGGGCGCCCCACGGATCGATCAGCTCGCGCCAAGCCTCCCCGTGGAACCAGCCGTGCATGTGGAACACATGCCAGACGATGAACAGCAAGGCGATCATTCCCGTCGCCCGCTGCAACGTGTAACGGATATTTCCGACGAGCGGATACGCGCCGCTGTTGGGTTGCGATTCCCGGATAATGACCAGACCATACAGGCCGTGGAATAGGATCGGAAGGAAAATGAAGACCCACTCCACAACGATTAGCGCGCGACCGAGCGAGTGGATTTGGTGGACGGCGCTCTGGTAGGTCGCCGGCCCGTTCCAGATGCTCGCGTTCGCCAAGAGGTGGATCACCATGTAGGCGCCAACCGGTACCAGGCCGCTCAGCGAATGCAGTCTCCGCAACAGGAATTCGTGACGGACGAGGAACGGGCGATTCGTTTCCACGGGGACCTCTGGATCACACGGGAATGCCGGACGGCCAGCCAACGCCGGCCGACACGGGCCGTCCGAATGGGCACTCGTAACGGAACGGGCACTAGTATAGGGATACACCCGTACGTGGCAACGGGACGGGGGCTTGCTAAACCGAACGACGAGCGCGGTTTACAGGACGCATCGCACGCGCGGCCGACGCACCGTTCGCATCCTCGACGAAACCGGACTGCGCCCGTCCGTTCGGCTCGACGCTCCCTGCCAAATCGGCACGCGATTTCGACGTTGCGGACTTGGCGAATTGTGCTAAATCTAGAGATATGCGGCGTTTCGGCCCGGGATCCGGGACCGGCGCGGGATTTGCTTCGGCCTTTGGGCGGTTGGAGTTGCCTATCTCGGAACGTGAAGCGATGGTCGGCGATCCTCTTTCGCTCCTGATTACCGACGACGACCGCGACTTCCGCGAGTCGCTGCGGTCGCTCTTCGAGCCGAGAGGCTTCCAAACGATCCTGGCGGGCGACGGCGAAGAGGCATTGGTGATCGTCCGTCGTCAACCGATCCACCTCCTGCTCGTCGACATGCACATGCCGCGGCTCAGCGGCCTCGAAACGATCCGCCGACTCAAGGCCCTCGACTTCCGAACGCCGTGCATCCTGATGTCGGCCGGGCTGGACGAACGGCTCGAGAGCGACGCCCGCGCGGCCGAAGCGTTCGGCGTCTTGCGGAAACCGTTCCGAGCGGACGTCCTCACCGGTGTTGTGCGCGACGCCATGCGATCCTGCTACAACGTCGTCTGGCCCGCCGATCCGGCTCCAGCGGCAGATCCCATGGGTTAGCATCCGTTCCGGATCGCCCGTCTCGCGGCACGGTCTCGCGGCATTTTTGCGAAACGGGGCGATTTCCGGAAAATGCATGTTGATTTTTTTGAGCGGCCTGAGTTTAATTCTGCAGAAATTTTGGAAGCGCGTCGAAACTAGGGAGCGGATCGGCGTCGATTCGCTTTTCGAGTCGCGCGCTTCCCGACATGGCATGACAGCCGGGACGACGGTCGTGTCGCCTACCGAGGGCCCCCCGCACTTTCAGGAAGGTTCCGCCTCATGACGCATTCGGACGGCAGTGAAGGAATGTCCGAGTCCTCAGACAAACCTCCAGGTCATTACGAGGGAATGTCCGAATCCTCCGACGATAAGCCTCCAGGTAGTTACGTCGGCAAGATCGCTCGCTCCGGAATCCCCCCCCATCACTCCGGCTCCCACCGCGGTCCTTTGGAAGGAACGCTGCCCGTACTGGGCTCGATCGGCATGACCGAGGTGCAGCCATATCTGATCGCCGAATTGGCGGACCATCCCCCGATTACGGCTCCGCGCCGACGGCGTCTTTCACCGGCGCAAACGAAGGCCCGCGAGTTCCGCAGGCGGTTCTTCCCGGAGGCGGGCGAAACGGAATGGAACGACTGGCGCTGGCAGTCCCGCCATCGCGTTCGAACGCTCGCGCAGGTCGAACGCATGTTGCGTCTGACCGAATCGGAGCGGCTAGCGATGGTTGAGGGCGGCGCGATGCTGCCCGTCGGCGTAACGCCGTACTACATGAGCCTCCTCGATCCGATCGACGCCAACCAACCGCTTCGGCGCACGGTCATTCCGACGCACAACGAATTCCTGCGATCGGAGGGCGAGGCCGATGATCCGCTCGGCGAGGAAGGCCATAGCCCGGTTCCCGGTCTCGTGCATCGTTATCCGGACCGGGCGCTCCTGCTCGCCCTCGACTTCTGCTCGACCTATTGCCGGTACTGCACGCGGTCGCGCGTCGTCGGTCATGGTGAAATCACACCCAATGAGTCCCGGCTGGAAGCGGCCTTCGACTACCTGCGGCGCAGGCCGCAAATCCGCGACGTCCTGATCTCGGGCGGCGATCCCCTCTCGCTCGGGGAGGACCGTCTCGAGTGGATCCTGAAACGGTTGCGGCAGATTCCCCACATCGAGTTCGTGCGGATCGGGACGAAGATGCCCGCCGTCTTGCCCCAGCGGATCACGCCCCAGCTCACGCGCATGCTGAGGCGGTTCCATCCGCTCTGGATGAGCCTGCACTTCGCGCACCCCGACGAATGCACGCCGGAAGCCGAACGGGCGTGCGGAAGGCTTGCCGACGCCGGCATCCCGCTCGGTTCCCAAACCGTCCTGCTCAAGGGCGTCAACGACGATGTCGACGTGATGAAGCGGCTGATCCATCAGTTGCTTCGGATGCGCGTGCGCCCCTATTACCTCTATCAGTGCGATCCCATCTCCGGTTCGTCCCACTTCCGGACGACGGTCGAGAAGGGAATCGAGATCATCCGCGGACTGCGGGGACACACGACCGGTTACGCCGTGCCCATGTACGTCATCGACGCGCCCGGCGGCGGAGGCAAGATCCCCCTGCAGCCCGAGACGATTCTCAGTCGGGACGGAGACGACTTGCTGCTTCGCAATTTCGAGGGCAAGGTGTTCCGTTATCCCGATCCCGTCGACGAAAAACCGGGTTTGCAAAGCCCCCGCGCGGGAATCGAATCCCCGTTGGCGGAACCGGTGGGAGCATGACCCGACATGGACGATTGCCTGTGCGCCCGGTGCGCGAGGACCCGAGAGACGTGCTGCCAATTCTGTGAGATCTATGTATCGCCAGGCGACGCGCGGCGCATCGCTTCGCATATCGGTCGCCACGACTTTTTCGAGGACCGGCCGCCGATCGACGCACGCTACGCCGACCAGGACGATGACCCGCCCTGGCGCGACCATGTCTTCCAATCCGACGGATCGAGGCGCGTGCTGAAACGGGCCCTGTCCGGCGATTGCGGGTTCCTTGGCTCAGCCGGGTGCGTGTTGCCGCTCGAAGTGCGGCCGATCGTCTGCCGGCTCTATCCGTTCGAGTACGACGCGACCGGATTGAAGGACGAACTGTCCGAAGGTTGTCCGACCCACCTGGTCCGTCCCGGTATGTCGCTGCTCGGGGAGCTCGACATGCAACCCGACGATGGGCGCCGCTGGCGCGACATGCTCTACGACGAGATTACCTTGGAGTCGGCGTTCCGCGCCGATCCCTTGATGATCCTTGGCGAAACCGAACCGGCGACGGCGGACGCGGCGCGACTATGATCATCGGGTTGGCCTACGATCTGAGGTCCGAATACCTCGCGGCCGGTTTCGGAGAGGAGGAGACGGGCGAGTTCGACCGAGAGGAGACGATCGATGCGATCGAGTCGGCCCTTCGGTCGCTCGGCCACCATCCCGAACGCATCGGCAACGCGCGACAACTTGTCCGCGCGCTGGCCTCGGGCCGCCGCTGGGATCTTGTGTTCAATATCTGCGAGGGCATGTATGGAATTGCCCGCGAGGCGCAAGTTCCCGCCGTGCTGGAAGCCTACGGCATTCCCTGTACCTTCTCCGATCCGCTGGTCATGGCGCTGAGCCTCGACAAGGGGCGGACTAAGGCCGTCCTTCGGCAACAGGCGGTTCCCACTCCCGATTATCGCGTTGTGACCGATCCGGAGCGGATCGACGCCCGAGGACTCGACTATCCGCTCTTCCTCAAACCGCTCGCCGAAGGCACCGGAAAGGGCATCGATCGCTCGTCGATCATCGACGATTCCGAATCGCTCGTACGGGTCTGCCGACGGTTGCTGACCGAGTTTGACCAGCCGGTGCTGATCGAAACATTCCTGCCGGGTCGTGAATTCACGGTGGGCCTTGTCGGAACGGGAGCCAACGCGTCAGTGCTCGGCACGCTCGAAATCATTCTGCGGGAGGGGGCCGAGGACCGCGTCTACTCGTATGAGAACAAGGAGCAATGCGAGCGGTTCGTCGACTACGCGCTCGTGACCGCCGACGATCCCGTCGTCGCGGAGGCCGAACGGATCGCGCTCGACGCGTGGCGAGCGCTCGACTGCCGCGATGCGGGTCGAGTCGACCTGCGATGCGATGGTTCGGGGCGTCCGCAGTTTCTCGAAGTCAATCCGCTCGCGGGCCTGCATCCGCGCCATTCCGATTTGCCCATGCTCTGCGCGGCGATCGGCATGGAGTATCGTGGGCTCATCGAGCGGATCATCGGCTCCGCATCGGAGCGGATCGCGGCGTGGCGGCCGCGCGAAGCCGCCCTGCGACGCCTCGATGGGAATACGGCATGCGGGTCCTGATCGCGCACAACACCGTCGATCCGGAGTCCGACGCGTCGGATCGCGATGTGCTGGTCCAAGTCGAGGCCGTTCGCGAGGCCCTCGATCGGCTCGGCCACGCGAGCGATGTCGTCGCCTGCGACCTTGATTTCAATCCTCTGCACGAGCGCGTCGCCGACTTCGCGCCCGATCGCGTGTTCAATCTTGTCGAGTCGATCGGCGGCACCGATCGACTGATGCATCTCGTGCCCGCGTATCTCGAAGCCGCGGGAGTCCTTCATACGGGCGCCGACGGTCGGTCGATCGCGGAGACCACGAACAAGCCGCTCGCCAAACGGAGGCTCCTTTCCCGAGGACTTCCGACGCCCCCCTGGCTCGACGCGGATGCCGAACATCCCGCGAGCCCGTTTCGGACGGGAAAATACCTGATCAAGGCGAAATATGAGCACGCGTCGTTCGGGCTGGACGACGCGTGTGTCGTCGACTCGCATTCGACGACCGATCTTGCCGACCATGTCCGGCGTCTTGAATCGCTCCACGGTCGTCCGTGTTTCGCCGAGCGATTCGTCGAGGGTCGCGAATTCAATTTGTCGCTGCTCGTCGACGGTCCCAAGGTCGACGTCTTGCCGGTCGCCGAGATCGAGTTCACCCGCCATGCGCCGGGCCGGCCCCGCATCGTCGGCTATCGCGCGAAATGGGCCGAGGGTTCGGACGAGTACGCGGGCACGCCGAGGACCTTCGAGTTCGCGCCGTCGGACTCGCGGCTGCTCGAACGGCTTCGCGATGGGGCTCGCGCATGCGCCTCGATCTGGAACCTGGGCGGCTACGCGCGGGTCGATTTCCGGGTCGATGACGCGGGTGAGCCATGGATTCTGGAAGTGAACGCCAATCCATGCCTGTCGCCCGACGCCGGATTCGCGGCCGCCCTGGAACGGGCGCGTATTCCGTTCGATCGCGCGATCGAACGGATTCTTGATGCGTGCCCGGACGCCGATTCGATATCCGGTGGTCCGTGAGGGAGAAAGCGATGAGCGGGGGCGGATTGCGGCGGGAATCGCCTAACGAGGAGTGGAAACTGCGCGAGAAGCCTCGTGAGTCCGACGCGGCCGCAGTCCGTTCCATTGTCGAGTCGACGGGGTTCTTCCATCCGTACGAAGTCGATGTGGCGGAGGAACTGATCGTCGAACGACTGCGGAAAGGCCCATCGTCCGGATACCACTTCGTCTTCGCCATGTTGGACGGCGAGACGATCGGATATGCGTGCCATGGACCGATCGCCTGCACGCAATGCAGCCACGACCTCTATTGGCTGGCCGTCGCGAGCCCGCAACAAGGCAAGGGCCTTGGACGCCGGCTGCTCGGAGAAACGGAGCGGCGCATCGCCACGATGGGCGGGCGGCGGGTTTACGTTGAAACGTCGGGCCGCCCGCAATACGCGGCGACTCGGACCTTCTACGAACGGTGCGGCTATCGCCTCGAAGCCACGCTCGACGATTTCTACGCGCCCGGCGACTCCAAGTGCGTCTATGTGCGCGTCGTGGATGCGGGCTGGGCGCAAGCCAAGCAATAGCCCAAACGTATGATTGATGTGTCCTGTCTTCTGATCCACACTCTAGCCAAATCGACATCATCGGTACGGAGTCGCGTTCGGCGTTGTCGGTTACCGCATGCGAGTGAAAATCGCTTGGCTCGAAGGCGCGCCGTTTGGTAAAATCCGATCCGGCGCATGGAGGCGCTAGGTGCCATTCTCGCGAGAATGCCTGTTGGACCTGGACTTGTGGACCGTACGACCATGGCGGATCCCCGGACACGACGATCACCCGGCAATGGGCCTGGACACGCACGCCTATCGATCGCATCGCCAACGCCGCCTGTTCCCATCTATGAAGAGCTACTTAACCGTGATCCGAGGTGGGCCTTGAGTGAGGGAAGCCGGCATTTCGAGGAAAGCAGCGCAGTTTTCGAAGCCCTTCACAGAATTGCGGCTCGGCTCAAAGAGATTGGGATTCCATATGCGGTAGTCGGTGGTATGGCGTTGTTCCGGCACGGACTACGCCGCTTCACTGAGGATGTCGACCTTCTCGTTCGCAGGGACGACCTGAAGGTCATCCACGATAGGTTGCGAGGTCTGGGCTATCTTCCTCCGTTTGCGACCAGTAAGCACCTGCGCGATACTCAACTGGGAGTAAAGATCGAATTTCTCACGACGGGCGACTATCCCGGTGACGGCAAGCCGAAGCCCGTTTCCTTCCCAGAGCCGCTGTCCGTGAGTTTTGAGGCGGATGGGATCAACTACATCAATCTGCCAACGCTGGTGGAGCTTAAGCTGGCCTCAGGAATGACGAATCCGGGAAGGCTCAAAGACCTTTCCGATGTGCTGGAGCTCATCAAGACCCTCAACCTTCCGATCGACTTCGCTAACCCGTTGAATGCCTTCGTGCGAGACAAATTCCAGGAGTTATGGAGAGAAGCGAGGAGGCGATACGTGACGATTTGGCGCAATAAGTGGCTCACCGCGGAGGCAAAATCGGTAGAGGAAATGATCCGCATGTTGCGATCCGCGGCCGATCGCCTCGACCAGATGCGAAAGGATGGGGTGGTGCTCGATGATGAAAGTGGAGTCGGGGACGACTACGCACGCCTGGTGACCACGGATCCAACAGTCGCCGAGAAGTACGGGTTGGTGGAAGAGTCTGAATACTGGGAGGACGAGGAGGAGGACGCAGAGCCGTCAGAAAGTCCGTAGCCGTCCATCGTGTGACGAAACCGGCGGGACCGGACCCCCGAACGCAACGGTTCCGAAACAGAGCGCGGCGGTGCGAAGCAAGTTGAATTCTGCACGGGTGTAACCGGAGTTCCGCACGCCTAGATGGCAAGGGCGAGTGGCCGATAGTCGGCCAGCGGCCCCCGGTGGGGATGGTACCGTTTCGATTCGTCCTCGCGTCGTCGCTTTTGGAAGGTTTTTCAGCAGTCCGATTCGTGGATGGCCCGAACGTTGAGCATCGCTTTGGCGCCGGCCAGGTTCCAACGCATGCCGCTACGCTCCATCCGGTCCTTGACCCAATGGCGGCAAGCAATACTTCCGATTCGAGGTCGCGCAGCGACTCTCCTTTCCGGGCGGCGTTCTCCACCCGATCGCAGAGCCATTCCGCCATCGCCCGAATGTTCGAAAAGCACTTGCCGGCAGCCGGATCTTCCGCGATGCTCACCGTTACGGCCTCCATGGAGAAGTTGACGGCGATGTCCAAAGATCCCGAGCTGCTTCGAGGCATCCTATTTCGTTGTTGCATGTCGAATATCTTACAATTGTCCAATCCCCTCGATGTGTTGCAGAACTTGTGGTCCGGGCCATAGCTTCAAAGCCCTAGCGTTTGCCCTGCACCTTCGGCGAATGGTGCGACCCAACTATCCGGCCAGTCCTCTCGGCGCCATTGTAACAGCCTTCCATCAGTAAGTCCTAATGTGACATGACCACCCGCGCTTGGATCAGCCACGCCATGTTGAATCCAAGCAATGCTGTCTTTCTCCGGTTTAGCCACCCGTAAATCATGAATGTCCGCCGAATTTGGTGCGATGAAGCCAAAAACTCCGCAACTTGAACCAACAATTCCAAAAGGCCGCCCCCACACTAGCAACGTCTTAGTGTCCTCAACGTAACGTACCTTTTGAATCACCGCCGGTACGCGCACTCGGCTGATTTCAGCACCCGCCTTGACGTCAAAACGCAAGACATAGCTCCACTCTTCCGGATTCTCGCCGCTTCCCGGAACGCAAAACGCAATTTGGGCGCCGTCGGTGGAGTAATCCACCGCCGTACACAACGCAGCGACTGCTTGTTTCCGAGTCGCGTCGATATCGCGCTGGAATTGATCCAATTGGTAGCGGCGCTCAATTCGTTTCGATCGGATCCACTCGTGCAGTCCGTGTTGCCCCTCAACATAAGCAACGCGATCGCCTGCGGAGTAATCGGCAATGTCTAGCACGTAATAGGGTATATCTGAAACTAACGCTGTGAACCGATTCGACTCCAATCTGTACTCATACAGCTCATTCCTTGCTCCGGCGTACAACGCAGCCCCATCCCGGGAAAACCGCAATGTCATCCAGGGCGATTGCACCAAAAGTCGCTATCCCATCAGCACTTCGACAAGGTAGTGTTCGTCCAGTGCCGCGAGGAAGCGTTTGTTCTTGATGCCGACCTTCTTCGAGTGGTTGTTCTTGAGCAGGGTCAGTGCCGTTCGACGGAGGATGCTGAAGTTCGCATCGGCGTGCCCCTTGCGGATGCGTGATTGGTCCTCGTTGAAGGTGACATCCAACTGCCAGTGGAGATTGTTCTCGATTCCCCAATGACTGCGCACGGCCGCCGCGAAACGGCGTCCCGAGATCTTCTTGCTCAAGATGTAGTATCGTACTTCGTCTGTTTCTTTCCCATTGCGCGTGGTGTTGTTGATCGCCACTCCAATGGCCTTGAGATCTGACCACCGCTCTCGGTCCGGCAAATCTTCGGGAACCGGGCACACGTAGTAATAACGATCCTCCTCGCGTCCATGTCCTTTCTCGTGCGTTTCATGACGGCTTACTTTGACACCGTCGAAGTCGTCCTTCATGTGCTCCACAAAGTAGTCCTGGATACCCTCGTGCAACGTGGGTTGGTTGCCCTTCACAGCCAGCACGTAGTCGGCATCGCGATCCCTGATCGCCTTAGCAATCTCGACTTGGCACCCCATGGCATCAATGGTCACCAAACAGTTGGAAATCTCCAGGATTTCCAGCAGTTTGGGGATGGCGGTGATTTCGTTGCTCTTCTCGTCGACGACCACTTGGCCAAGCGTGATGTGGTTGGCGGTGGCCCAGGCGCTCACCATGTGAATCGCCGCTTTGCTGCTGGCGGCGTCGAAACTCCGGCGAAGTGTTTTGCCATCAATAGCGATCACCTGACCATCTGTGACTTCATGCAACGCCGTGATCCAACTCAAGAGACATTTTTCGAACTCGGCGGGCTTGATCGCCGCGAAGATGGCGTTGAACCGATCATGCGAGGGAATGCCCGAACGGAGATCCAGGAACTTCTCCAACAACTTGCGTTTCGCTCGACCGAAGTCCGCGATGGCAACGAAATCATCGGCACCACAGATCACGGCGCAAATCGCAATCACCACCACATTGATCAGGGGATACGTGACCTCCCGACGTCGAGGGTCCGTAAGCTCCGCGAAATGTTTCCGGATGGATGCAGACTTGGTACTCGGCATGGCACACCTCCTTGCAAAAGCACTTCCCGGCGGCGCTCAAGGCGCCACACGATCCCCAAAACGCACTTGCCCTATTGTGCCAGATTGCCTAGCTTCGCGCAATCGCCCTGG
>Ga0194120_10001009_pt1 | contig 52509 bp, 56 predicted proteins | sample TA2MahCa65mmetaG_FD_148642 | JGI IMG/M metagenome (GOLD analysis project Ga0194120, IMG submission 148642) | Freshwater microbial communities from Lake Tanganyika, Tanzania - TA2015019 Mahale Deep Cast 65m | ecosystem: Environmental > Aquatic > Freshwater > Lake | place: Tanzania: Lake... | reverse complement strand
GGATTTGTGTTTTTAAACTGATCAATAAGGATTCGCAATAAGTCCACTATTAATTTGACTTTGAATGGTTTCTACATTTTGAGCAATTCGTCTAATAATATCTTTGTCTTCTTCATTAAGTTTGTCAAATATTTGCTGAACCATTTGATGCTCATTCTCTAATTCATCTTTAGCTTGTATGAAAACTTGTTTAACTTGATCTGTTGGTAAATATCGTAGTCTACGAATAATAGCAGATATTTCTTTATCTGTTATTATATGTTCTTTGACACTCTGTATAAACTCGTTATATAGTTCTATTATTTTCTTAAATTTATTACCCTGTTCTATTTCTTCAGCGGTTATTAACAATTCGTCTGGATATGATAATGGATCTGGTCGATCTATTGGTCGTTCTCTTGATACATCATATTCACTTTCCAAATATGGTATATCATCCTCAGGCACATCTGGCGAAACTCCAGCCTCTTCCAGTATATTAGTTTCATTTGGAAAGGCTTCTGGAACTAATTCACGAAATAATTGACGAATTTTTTTACTCAATCTAGCACATTCACGGTCAACACAATTATTTTGAACCAAGAATGGGGGAAGTAATGTTTGTCTAGTAATTATATTATACATGATTTATTATATTATATCTATATAAATTTTATTTTCTGAGTTTTATAATGCGAAGTTTTCTGGAACCACCTGTCATTGGATCATGGTTGTATTCATCAAATGACTCAATTGCTCTGCGAGTTTCATCGGTCTTAGGCATGGTTTGTAATTGTGTAAACATCTGTCTGGTTTTATCAAGAAGTGAATTATATGAAACTTTTTCTTCAGATGATATATCCTTTCCTTTATTCTTCAATCTATCTAATTCACTCGTCATATTCGTAAATATTTTAGCTAGCGAACTAGCTTCTTCGGCTACTTTTCGTCTTGCTGCTTCGGCTTCATCTGCTAATCGTTTATCTTCGGCTGCTTTTTTTCTTGCTGCTTCGGCTTCATCTGCTAATCGTTTATCGTCGGCTGCTTTTTTTCTTGCTGCTTCGGCTTCATCTGCTAATCGTTTATCTTCAGCTACTTTTTCTCTTGCTGCTTCGTCAGCTTGTTTCTTTGTTTCTTTTGCTTTTTTTAACGCATCCTCTGCTCGAGTTTTAACTAAATTAAGTTTGTATACCAATGGTTTTTGCGATTTTCCACTAGGGTCTAATGCATCATACATTTGATTAACCAAAGCTATAAGATTAGTCATGAGTTCAATCATACTGTCTGAACTGGAATTAATTGCATCTATCATTTTGCCAGTTAAAGCATCTAGTGCATCTTGTGCTTCTCCAACAACTTGTTCTCTACCTCTTTCTCCATGAGTTGCAGCCGATGCTACTATTGCTTGCAATCTATTAATTTCAACTTGCATTTTATCAATTGTCTGCTGTTTATTAGCAACTTCTTGTTCTAAACTTGTTACTCTAGCTTGAGCAGCTTCAAGTGTTGTTTGTGCAGATTCTCCTGCGGAGCCAGCAGCGGCGCGAGCATTCATCAATGCCTCATTAACACCAGCTAATTCGCGTTGCAACACAACTAGTTGACTATGACACAAATTTTTTTCCCTATTACATTCTGTTAACTCGTGTGTCAACTCTATAATTTGGTTATTTGCATCGCTAACTCGAGCTTCATCCGTCTCATGTTGTGTTTGTAACTCAGTTTGTTTGCGAACAACATCTTGAATTTTTTCAACAAGTTGCTTTGTCTCTCCTTCATTCGCAGACAATACTGCACTCATTTCTTTAATACCGTCCCCCAACGCCTTCAATACCTCTTCAGCACCACCTCCTCGTTGTAGAACATTCATGGCTTTACGGCTACTGAGACCTCGTTTTTCCAACTTATTTGAATACTCATTTAATTTTAACTGATAAGTCCTACGATTTGAACTGTCAGTTGAACTATTGAGTTTTGTATAATATTTAAACATCTTGTGTACATCATCGTATAACACTTGGTTATTCATAATATCTATATTATATTATGAAGAAATTTTTTAAAATTATATTTTTTTTGGAATCCTCATATATGGCAATAAATCATTGTCTTCATAAGTTGTCCCCAAATATATCGGTTCTTCCTCACCTATACTAGATGATTTACGCATTTCCTGTTTTTTCTTGTTATATTCAGCAAGCCACTCTTTAATTTTAAAAAACAAAAAATCTAAAATCTGATCATATATTTTGTCTTGGATAGAAACTTGTCTCGCTAATTTTGGTTCATGTTTTGGTTCATGTTTTGGTTCATGTTTTGGTTCATGTTTTGGTTCATGTTTTGGTTCATGTTTTGGTTCATGTTTTGGTTCATGTTTTGGTTCATGTTTTGGTTCATGTTTTGGTTCATGTTTTGGTTCATGTTTTGGTTCATGTTTTGGTTCATGTTTTGGTTCATGTTTTGGTTCATGTTTTGGTTCATGTTTTGGTTCATGTTTCGACTCCTTTATATTGACATACTTATCAATCTTAGACTGTTCTATATATTCTAAATAATGAGGATATGTGATTTTGTTAACAACTTTATCTATTTCTATGTTTTGTAATTCTTTACATAATTCTGGATTATCTTTGACAAATTTTTTTCGAGTTTCAATGAGATCCTGCTTTGGAATTTTAACATGAATATGAAAACTTTGTTCAAAATTAAGTTTAGATATTGGAAAATATGGACCACAAACAACAACTCCCGATTCTTTATATTTATTAACTTCTGCGTTTATATTGTTCCAGTCATAAGAATCAACATGATCCCAATCAGTGATAGAAATATTTTCATCTAAATTGACCTTTATTTTATTTTCTTTAACACAATATAATTCGATATCTATTTTTTTGATATTAAAATGATGTTCTAATCTGGTGGCTAATTCTGTTTTTCCTGATCCAGATAAGCCCGATATGAGAATTACCAAATTTTTATTAAACTTTATATATGCTTCGACTATGTTCATAATATAAATCTAGATTTATATTATGAATTGGTTATTAATTAATATTATAAGAATAATCCATATATTTCTCGTATGTTTTGTAGTTATAGTTCCATTCACAAATAGTGTTCCATTACTATTATTGCATAGTGTGACTATGCCTTTCCTAATGCTTCATTGGTTATTAAATGATAATACTTGTGCATTAAGCACAACAGAAATGTATTTGCGAGAACAAATGTCAGACACAGTTGACCGAAAGAAAGAATGTTTCACTTGTAATATATTTGACACTCTATATGATTTCAACAAAGACTATGATAGATTCTCAATGTTGATCTATTTGATCACTACTTTATTATGGTTATTAAGTGTGAGAAAATTAACCGTATTTTGTGAAGAAACCAATTATTCTTTCTATGAACTAATGATGCGATAACTTTCAAGAATATTTTTGCATCATCTCACAAGTAGTTTCTATATTTCCAATCATATCATCTTTATCATATGAACCAAACATGTGTAATATTTCAAATGGAATCTTGGTTATCTTCTTTTCTAAACTTGAATCTAATAAATCGTGATCAATGGCATAAGATAATATAATTTTTTTGGCAATGTCTTTTCGTTTTTGTTCTTTAAGAATATCTTTATAATATTTACTTAATTCATTAGTTTGTTCGATATAATCCATATAATCATCTCCTAAATAATTCTCGAAGAATTTTCTGTAAATAGCTGATGGAAACTCATTATCATTAATTAATCGTCCGTGATCTTTTTTGAATCCAGATTGTCCAAAATCTATCATATAAATAATATATTTTGTCTCAAATGTATATTCTTTATCTTCGATATTATATTTTAAGTTTATTGGATTTTTCAATTCATTGAACATAACATTGGCAAATTTAAGATCATTATGATAAAATTTCATAATATGATTCATTTGATAAATCGAAATTAATATTTGTTCCATCATACATAAATAATCATATGCGGTTTTGTGTTTAATATCATACCACCAATTCGATAATGTTCCTTGTAAATATTGCATTACATAGACAACATATTTGCCAATATTGTGAATCAAAAAAAACTTGACAAAGTTGACAAAATTATGTTCAGTTATAAGTTTGATAACTTTTGCTTCTCTTTCAACCTTTTCTTTATTCTTAATAACTTTGGATTCTTTTGGATCTTTCTCACCAGTCTTAATGAATCTAACTGCATAGTTTCCAAATTTATATACAATGCCTTCCTTTCCTTCATCAATATATGTAAATCTTGAATCTCGAGATTTATGATAATATAATTGTTCTACTTGTTTTTCAGATAAATCTTTTATCAAATTATTTATTTCTAATCCATTTATCATCATATATTATAGAATGATAAACGGATCAGAAATAAATAATTTAATAAAAGATTTATCTGAAGAACAAGTAGAAAAATTATATTATCATAAATCACAAGATTTACGATTTAAGTATATTGCACGCGGTAAAGAAGGTATCGTATATAAATTCGGAAACTATGCTATCAAATTCATGAAAAATGAAGATCGATCTGATAAAGAAATAACTGCCATTAAAAAAATCATTACTCATCCCGAATTTATTAACTTTATCAAATTCTATCTAATTAAAGAAATAGGCAAATATACTATCTATGTCATGAATCTTGCCCAAGATCATCTTAGGAATTGGTATAAGGATAAACATAGTGATCACGATTGGGTCTCTATGTTATTTCAAATATTAGTAGGAATGTATCAATTGAATAATGTGTTACACATGTATCATAATGATCTCAAAAGAAAAAATGTTCTTTATAATGTTTCTAATCAAGAACTCAATTATAATATTAATGGTAAAACATATACATTGAAAACAAAATATGTATTTTATATATCTGATTTTAGTCATGCCTCAACTGAGAACAAACATGTTGCCAACATATCAGACGAATATTTTGTTAAATATGAATTATTCAGAAAAATATTCACCGATGTTATGACCGAAGAATTATGCAATGATTCTAATTCTATTAAAGATGTTGAACATTACATCTTTAAAGATAAACCTATAACTGACGAATATAAAGAATATTATAAATCTCATGAAATTTCTATCAAAAAGAAATTTGGTAATAATAAAAAAATGTTTGATTATGTCATGAAAAAAACTGTTGCAAGTTTTGGAATCGAACATGATATGATAGATATAACTCCATTCAAAAATAAAGTTGCAAGTCCATCTAAACAAGTTATTGATCTGTTCGAAAACTTGGATTTTAATAATCTTGAAGCATGTATTGATCAAGTTTATAAAAAATTAAGATGAATCAACAATTTCTTTCATTTTTGATGCTCTATCATAATCGTTCAATTCAGGATGATCTTTAGAAACCTTTTCATAGAGTTCATCTTTTAGTTTAGTAGCCTGATCTTGATCAACATGTTTTTTCTCCATAAACTTCTCAACAACATATTTGAACATAGTTTTGGTTTGTTCATCTATAATTTTTTCAATATCACCTAAATTCTCTTTTTCAGAATCAGAAGAATCGCCTCCTAAAAATCCAATAGTTGATTCTGATTTAGAAAAATCAAGACTTGATTCTGATTCAGAAGAATCATTCATTAAAAATTCAGACAATCCTAATATTTGTCTAGTTCCCGATACTCTGTTTTTTCTCCCACCTTCAAGATCAGAACAAGTAATTAGTCTTCTTGTTCCCGTTATTCTTGAACCTCCAACTTTATTTATCTCTTTAAAAATTTCATCTATAATGGATTCACTGTTCATATATGGTAAGTCCAGATAATTCCTACAACGGAATATTATAGACTGCCATAAGAGCACTAATAATTCATTGCCATAATATGAAAATATATTTTTAACTGATATCAACTGTTATTTTAGTAGCATGCTCTTGAACTTGAACTGTATCGAGTATTTTATATTGCAATTCACGAAGCCCACTTATTTTCCAAATAAATTCATCGACTAATAATGATTCGTATTTTAATAAATTAGTTAATGCTGGTATAGTATTTGTTTTAACATGTTTCATTTCTAAACCCTCTGGTGTTTCGTTAGTAATTGCCACTTTATATCCTGATTGAATAAGCCTATGAGATAATGCTGTATCTTCTGAACCCCAACCATAAAAACAATTTGGAAATCCATTAATAGTTTCGAAACATTCTTTACTGAATTTAATAATTCCTCCTAAGAAATTCTGATATGATGAATAATAATCTTTAATTAATCTTCCTAAGTGAATAATATCATATTCAGTATCGCAATAATATTTATCAACTTTGTCATATTCTAATAACAAATCAACATCATGAAAAACAAAACTCTTATATTTATCTTTGACATAATCAAATCCAATATTTAAAGTAGCTCCACGATTAAATTTTCTACCATCCATACTTTGTTCGGATATTATGATATTGTAATCTTTGTAATGATCCAAGAATTTTTCTAATTGTTTCATCCGATGTTGTTCTGGCTGATCTCTGAAACAAACAATAATAACCATATCTTCTTTATTTCCAGGTTTCTTTGTATCCTTATCTATATAAATATATGGAACCGTATATCTCTTAGTATAATTATGTTTAGCCATTTTTAAAGTTTTGTAATCATATAACTCTACTTTTGGATCATATTTAACATACAAAGAAGATACTTTATTTAAAACATCACTTAAATAATCATAAACAAAATTTTTATTAATATATTTCATAAAAAAATTAGCTCCATTAATAGCAATCTGTTTACATTCATCGTCATGTTCCAAACACCATTCTATTTTTTCAACCAAATTACTCAAATCATGTTTAATACCAATATAATGAACTCCTTCTTCCAAAAATGGTTCAAACCATAATTTATATTTACTTTCAACATTCAAAACACAAAAACCCAATCTAAACAAAGAACTAAATCGATATGCTGAACTATTTCCTTCAATATTCAATATAAATTTGTGTGTCATCTGATCTTGCAAACTCATAAAGCCCTTATATTTAAGTTTTTGATCATTGACATAAAAATGAACATATGGATTGTCTTGTGTTATTTTGTCTCGATCTGTGTGTTCTACTATACCCGCATCTAAATAACCTTTTTCTTCTAATTCTTCAGACATTTTAGTTACTTTTAATCTTGGATTATTTTCGATACTGTTTCCACAACCTGTTCCAGTTCCTCGCCAAATAACAACAGGTTTTCGATCTTCCCACTTAACAATATCGAGATCTTTCAATATATAATCGTTCATACATCTTCCACCTTGTTTATCAATTTTATAAGGCATATATTTTTGAGTGATAATATCCCAATCGTCAGCACACGGCACGGGAATATCAGCATGTTTATCTGTAGTAGATTGACTCAATATTGGAATATATGAATAGTCTCGCCATGGTTTTTCCATTTTTTTATCTCCAAATATTTCATCAAATGCTTCATTATAATTGTTTCCTAATATTGGAAAATCTTTTCTGTTCCAAAAGAAGATACAATCATTAACTTTACGATTATGTAAAGTTTCAATTAACATATCATAGAACTGATACATATAATTTTGAACAGGATATCGATCTTGATCTTCATGACTTAATGTGCAATTCGAAGCAAACCATTTTTTCATATCATATGTTGTTTTGGGAACAAATTTAAAGAACTCTTTTTTGTGTTCAAAATATTTGCCAACATTACCTTCCTTAAATTTTAACTTGTCTGAAAAATCATTTTTATATTCAACATTATACAAAGGAATAAAATTAACTAAAATATTATTATAAATTCTTACAAATACTCCCATTTTCATTTTATCGAAAATATATTTGGTTGTGTTATGAATACTGTGTGTATCAAGATTTTTATAAACAGGTGAATCAAATTTGTCTTTGTTATATTTAGAAACATAGTTTAGAGTTGGTTGAAACCAAGTTGAAATCAAAATATATCTTTCTAGTTCAGCATGTGTTGTGACAAAAGGAAAAATAGTTGAAGTTATATTTTTATTTTCAAATTTGATTATTTTATTACGACATGCCTGATCTTCATCAGATATCTCTTTATTCTTTTTAAGATTATGAACTATTCCTGATCCTATCATTATATTATAAAAATTGATTTTAAAAATTTATGATATTGAACAGAAATATATTATATCGAAAATAATGTCATTCAAACCAAAATTAGATAAAACTTATTCTTTTGACGATATTGCACTAGAAATTTGGAACAAAAATAAAGATAAATATATCATAGTTAATATTGGGATAGGTGATGAATCAGATTCTTCTTTTCTAATGTCAGAACATTTTGAAATATTTGATGAATTATTAAAATCCAAGGAAATTAATAGCGTTGATTATGTTGAATTACTGGATGATGATTCGATCATGATCTCTTTGCAAAATAAGAGTTTCAACAAGGTTTATTATTTGTTCGGCATTAATGAATTTCATGAACAAATTAATGAATTTGTCACTAAACATGGTTATCATGAATCTATTTTTAATGATGATGAAGAATCTTCAGAATCAGAATAAAATTTTATTTTATGACATAATAATATGAGTATAATCAATGGAACTACTATAAATAATATTGTTAAGAATCTTAATATTCAAGGATTACAGAATTTATATTGGAATAAATCTCGAGATAAAAGATTTAAATATTTGAGTTCAGGTAATCAAGGCACTGTTTATAAATTAGGAAATTATGTCGTCAAGATAGTGGAACAAAATGATTATTCTCCCAACGAAGTCAATGCTATTAAATTAATAATAGAACATCCTGAATTTTATAATTTTGTTCGTTATTATGGGATATGGAAAACAAAAAATTATATTGTATATGTTATGAATTTTATCAATTATGATTTCAGAAAATGGTTTGAACAAAAGAACAGTGATCGTGATTGGTTAATTATGTTATTTCAAATGTTAATGATATTATATCAGATGCATGATGTATTAAAAATTTATCACAATGATTTACAAATGAAGAATATTATGTGTTCTAAATATGATACCAAACAAAAATTAATTTATTTTATCAATGATACAAAATATGAAATTGAAACAAATTATATATTTCGTCTTATTGATTTTGGATCTGCTAGTCATGAGAATCAAAAAGTATCTTATGTATCTGATGACGATTTACTTAAAACTTTTCTAAAGAAATTAATAACGATTGAAATATTGAACACATATAAAACCAAAGAAGACATATTAAAGAATATCAAATTAACAGAAGATTTTAAAGCACACATTAAATATCGTCAAGATAAATTAGATAATCGAGTTAAACACAGACAAATGAATCAAAATACTGCCAATGATTTGATGCGAAAAGAAATTATTTATTATGCCATTGATAATAATCTAATTGATATCTCGAAATTTAAAGACAAAATTTCAAAACCTGGTCAAGATGTTATTAAATTATTTGAATATTATGAAACTCATGATATATTAGAAAATATTAACATGACTTACAAATTACTCACATAATTCTCCACAATAATTCTGATGAACTATTCACATAGTTCATCATTATCGTGATATCTATTTTTTCTTCGTGATGAGCGGCGTTTTCTTCTGCCTCCTACCTGTTCTTCTTCAACTTCTTCAGCTTCTTTAACTTCTTCAGCTTCTTCAGCTTCTTCTGCAGGTTCTTGTTCAGTATCAGCATCAGCTACTTGTTGAGCAATATATTTGCAATTTGCATAAACATCAGCCATTGTTTCTCCTCCGATACAGTATTTTTCGACAGTAATATCGCCTTTTTTTTCGACCTCTCTTCTTCCTGTTGAAAATTTAGCTTCGTAATATAATGTTTTCTTCTTTTCTTTGCTAGCATCGATTTTTGTAAGAACTACTGGAACTATCTTATATTCTTGAATTTTGCCTTTTCTATCTTTAACGGAAGAGATCGTAGTTCCCTGACCATCTGATTTAGCATGCAATGACATAAATCCAGCTTCTATATTGGGTAAAGTAATTATTTTTTTTTTTTCGTCATTTAATGCTTCCATTGCTTCTTTAACTATTCTATTACCTTCTTTATTAGCTTCAATGTATTCTTCGATTAGTCTTGAGAATCCTGGTTTTCCAATCCAAGATCCCAAAAATCCCGCACTGGAATCATGCAATTGTTTACCATAACCTGCTTCATCCATTTTTTGTTTAGCAGCTAATCGCATTTCTTCAGCTTGATCAACTACTTTATCAAAGTTATTTCCAATATCATTTAATCGATTTTTAATAGCTTGTTTGACTTTTTGATCATTTTCAGAAGAAATAATAATTCGACATTTTAAATCTTCTGGTTCTTTTCCTTCTACCTTTGTGCAATTATCATTAACATCTTCATATCGCATTCTATCTGGTAGAACGACATCTTCAATGTTTGTAACTAAAACATCAGATACTTTTGCTTCTACTTTATCTCGAGCATCAGTAGCCATTTTTTTAGCACTTTCTACTTTTTTAGTAACAGCATCAGAAATGCTAGAAGTTTTGTCTCTCGCAGATTGAGCCATTTCTCGTGTTTTCTCTTTGAGATCCTTCTTCATATCACGATAACCTTTTTTCATATCCTTTAAACTGGGCAATCCAAATAATCCGCCTTCTAATTCATTATCTATATATGACATAATATTATATACATTCAAAAAATTTATTTTTTATTTTTGAGTTTGGATAAATCTGAACCGACCTTTTTGGATTTCTCTTTTAGCTTGCCTATCTCATTTTTGAGTTTTTCTTTCTTAGTCTTGTCTTTCTCACTTTCAAGCTTTTTCTTGGTTCCACGAATCTTGCCCAAAAGTGTAGCATATTCAATAGTCATTTTTTCGATTTGTTTATTGACCTTAGATGCAGGAATCTTATCAATTTTCTTAACACGAACGGCATTTTCAGCAAGTTTTTTGTCTATTTTTTTGATCCCATAATATCTAATTTGACCTTTCTCAGCACATTCTTTCATTGAACCCCTTTTCTTCTTTTTGGGAACTTTTCCAATACCACAATATGAATCAACCATAATATTATCTATAAAATTTATTTTTCAGGAACTATAATTATAGATATGTCATATAACATTAATTTGGACGATCAAAGTTTGTTTCAATATGTAAAAGAATTGGAACAAGTATCTCAAAATGTAAGTAATGGAAGATCAGCCAATCAAGAACAAGATCTAATTGCTACCGAACAATCCATCAATAATAGCATATTAGAAAATTTTAGAGACGGTTCTGGATCATATAATTCTTTTATATGGGGAATTTTAATTGTGATTGTTTTTGGATTATTGGTATTAATTGTTGCTACTGGTTCATGTGGTAGAAAAATGAGAACAGGAACCGTTGATTCTCTTAGTTATGCTTCTGAGTTTGGTTCTGGATTCGATTCAGGATACATGTTTGTTAGATAATAAAATAAAGCAAGTTTTCTATACATACTTCATAAATTTTTCATTTTTAGTAATTTCGTATAAATTCCTAAAATATCGCTTTAAATACTTCTTGTTATCCAAATCAATTATGTCTTTGTATTCATCAAATGGAACAAATCTAACACACATCAAATTACATTTATTAATATATGGGACTCGTTTGCATTCAATAATCTCATTAATATTTTCATTATCCCAAATTTTGTCAACTAATTTATCTAAATCTGGAAAAATATCTGTGTTCTCATCGATAACATGTTTATATTTATCTGGAATTTTAGCGTGTTTTGTTTTTGGAGTGACATATAAATAATGTTCTAATTTAGTCATATATTTGTCATGTGATATTTTATATTTGGAACTAAATGAAATTTCATTAAATAATAAATTCATTTCTTGAGTTAATTTAGTTTTGTCTGGGATACTATTGAGAACCTCTCTAACTTGATACAATAGTGGTGATCGATGATGAGGATAGAACCATGTTGATATATTTTCCAAATTATATTTTCTATCATTTCTATTAAAGTAAAAATCGAACACCCAACATAAACCTGTAAGATAATCAAATACTAAATCATTTAATTTTTGTCTATTTTTTCTGTCATAAGTAATAATTTTCTTGTCCTTATTGTATGCTAAACTTGAACCTATCTCAAAAAATCTATCATAATAATCAATAATATTTCCAATGATGTTATATCGATTAATATTATAATTTCCATTTGGTAAAATCGAGATACTTAATGATCCTAAATCAAAATCAGTAGCATTGAGTTTAACTTCATATTCTCCAATTTTCTTCTCCATTTTATATGCCTCAATATCATATTCAGTAATCTCCATATCAGGATGAGGCATATCATTTTTGATATTTTCTTGATGTTTCTCATTGTCAACATTATTGTCAAATAATAATAATCTTAATCTTCCAACAATAGGAAGTTTCCCAATAGAGTCATTATGTAATGCAATACTAACTATTTTATATAATTGTTTTCTAAATGATTTCTCTAATTCTTGATCGGGGTTGTTTGACTTGGCTTCCATAACTAAAAACATTCTTATCATTGCCTTATCAGAATTATCAATAATTTGATCAATATCCTTATCAATGTTTTCATTTTTGTAGATTAGTCTTAACTTATCAAAAATATCATTAGCAAATCCAATATATTTTTCTAATACAGGATATAATCTCTCAACCTTCAATTCTCTTTTGTAGAAATTATAATTTTTATATTTGTTTGACATATATGTGTCAAATAACAAAATGTTCTCTATTTTGGCTATTTCATTAATCAATTTGGATAATGCATAATAATTTATTTTAAATATATTTTTTTCTGTAAATATGAGACACCTTTTTACTTTAAGAAGATTCATGGTATCAGCATATGCATTAATAATAGTCTCAATATCATTTCGAGCATCAATAGACTCTAATCTTGGAACAAAATCATTTCCAAACAATGTAAATATAAATGCGATATCATTTGAAACCGATAATTTTGTAAAGTCTTTATTGTTATTGATTTTACCAAGAGTGAAATTATAAATATTGTTAATTAAAATAGATATATTTACTGAATCGTATTCATAACTTTGTTGATTAAATCTTAATACTGTAAATTCTGAATCATTATTTAATATATTATTAGCAATCATAGATAATATGATAACATCAGCATCAGGACTATAAATAACATATCGCCCTTTTACTTTATTTTGAATAATGTGTTCCATAATTTTCTTCTCGCCTTCTCCAAAATCATTTTGATCAGAAACAATATATTGTTTCAAATTAATATTCTTTTCGAATAATTGTTTTTTAAATGCGTCTGATTTGAGTGAATTAACTATACCTTCAATAAAGTTTGTCCAAGAGATAATTTTGCTTCGATCAAAGTGTTTTTTGTTCTCTTCGAATTTTTTGCGTTTATCTGGTAGAGAATCAAACCATTTGTCATATATCTTTTTCTTGAGTCTCGCCAACACATAACCATTATAGCGTCTCTTTTTTTGTTCGATAACTTTTCCCATTGTAGGAACTCCGTCAAAAGCAAGATACAATAATTTCACTTCTTCTGGAACTACTAATTGTGTTATAATATATATAATTTGTTCTTGAATTAGTTTAGTAGTTAGTTCATCTAATAATTCTTGACTAAAATAAGTTTTATACTTTTCAACTGATCCTGAAAAATTATATTGTTTGCAAATTTCTTCAGTGTGTGAATCTAATGGTTTTTTGTTTTCTTCAAATAATATCAATGAATATAACAAATAGTTTAGATCTTCTTCTACTTTCATGGTGACATTATATATGATGGAATTAAAATCCAAATATAAATTTTCGGTATTTATTTTTTGTTTCAATCCAAGAATAATACCATGTTCTTTTATAGTTTCATTTTTTGTTAAACTGTTAAAAAATCTTTCAATACCCATAATAAGATTGTAAAGTTGTGTGATATATATTATTGATAGATAAAATAATATATGAATTATTTTCAACTTTTTTACTTTATTACGCGAGGGATGCTCGCGGGCGATCGGGGATCGCCTTAAATCCTTATTTTGAAAAATTTAATTTTTCAAAATAAGGATTATTAGCCACAATTAACACTCCGATAATCAAACTACTCTTGTATGATCTTCTTCTCTTTCTTCTTATGCTTCTTCTTATCTTTCTTGCCAAAATAAAAATAAATAATCAATATTAAGATAATCAATACTACCAACATAAATAAAAATTTGGATGAACTTTCCAAAATGCTCCAATTATACATGACTGAATAAAACATCAATAATCCTGCTCCAAAATAAAAGCCAAATCTAATGGCTCGATTATCTAATGGTTTGTTTTTTCCAAATACATATATTCCTAAAATTGCTCCTAGTAAACTTCCCGCAAAACTGAAAAATATTTCTTTTTGAATCTTATCATTATATTCACAATCAGTTATAAAGATATCTCCCAGATTGTGAATTAGAATATTATATATGATACCTATTGGTAATGCCAAACCAATATCTAATATTATGCTCATAATAATATAGTCATGAAAATTATTGTGAACTAAAGCTAGAATATCGTGAAGCTAATTCTAGATCAGTATTCTTCAAATAATTATCGAATTTTTTTTCAACATTATCTATAATCTCTTTGATAGTGAAATTATAAATATCCAATGTTATACATCCTTCCAATAACTTACATTTACTCTCGTCAAATAACTTGAAACATTCATGAATACCAAAATTAACAATCAGATTATATGAATTATTCTTGGCACTGACATACTTGATATCTCGTTCTATATTGCTAAAATCATTAGCCAATTTGATTAACATTCCTAAATGAACTCCCATATTCTCAAGAACTCCAATCATTTTGTCATCGCTTAGTCCATATAACCATCCCATGAGAAAAGCACATTGACAAATATTTCCATATTTTCTCTCAACATATCCTAGCAATTTTTCTTTGTCAACTATTTTTAATTTTCGATACTTATCGATCATTTTGTCATCCTTGAACTTATATTTAATGATATCAGTTTTGTGAACTTTTTCTTGACCATCTAAATTCTCAAAGGATACAATTTCACTGATTCTTTTATAAATTATTGTATTCATTTTCTTTTGAATCTTGTCTAATTTTTTATCCTCAATATTATTTTCCAATGTTTCAATATTCTCGGCATATGATTGAAGAAAGTATATAGACACTTGACTAATAAAATTTCTAATTAAAGTTTGACTATATGTTTGTTCATAATAATTTAGATTATCATAGATGATAGCACATAATAACAACATATTAATTCCTGAGGCTAGATAATATCCATTGGGGGTTTTTGCTTTCTTTTTTTTACATTGTGAATTCATGACTGTCAAAAATAAAATTCCAGGTTCATGTTGCATTTCATCAATTAATGATTGTAGATCTTTGTCTCCTCGAATTATATCAGTGTAATCATTTTTTTTTATAAATCTAATAATACTTTCTTGATATCTTAGAACCCGACTCATTATATCTATATTGTATACAATTTTTCACGGGGGATGCCCGCGAACAAGCGTAGCTTGTCTTAAATTCTTAATTTTGAAAAATCTCTGATTTTTCAAAATAAGAATAACTGTTATTCTAATTATTCTTAACAAATGTAAATTTTAATTTCAATATATTTAATATAATAGACATGGATATAATAGCTAATAGTATATTAGGGGATAACACCGATGGAGAAGATGATATGATAGATTATACTGAAGAACAACTCCAAGAAAATAATAATAAACTTATTAAAGAAATAACATTTAATATGTCTAACTTTATTGATGCATATAATCCACATAAATTAATTGATGCTTACACATCAAGTGTAGTAAATATCGAAGAAGGTATGCCAGATATCCTGATATTGAGAGAAAAATTATTTATATTGTTGAGACATTATTCTGATCTTGTTATATCGTTCAAAGAAAAAAAATTCTTTGTTAAAAAAGTCACAGATGAATTATCATTGAATCTATTATTATCATATAGTATGTTTTATTATTTGGATGCTATCCATTCTAAATCAAAATCATATATTGGATTAGACTTCGAATTTACTGAAAACAAAATAGCATTGTGTCAAATATCATTCTTTCCAAAAAGAAATTTCAAATATATTTTCATATATGACCCTAAAATTCTAACTGATTATCAACAAGAATTAATTATTAAAATGGTTTTTACATCAGATATTATAAAAATTACTCATGGTTCTGATTCACTTGATATACCATATATATTTGAAGAATTATTCAGACTAGATTCAGAAAAAATTCTAAAATATACTCAGAATCTTGTTGATACACGATTTTTGTGTGAATATGTTAAAGTTGTGACTAATTATTCTGATAAAAAATGTTCAATCTATGATGCATTATTATATTTTAAAGCTATCTCAAAGAAAAAATATAATGAATTGATGAAAAATAATGATATTATGGGTCCAATACAAGATGTTCAATGGGAAATCAAAAAAATGGGAAAAGCTCATTTGAAATATGTTGTTTATGATGTATTGTATTTAAGAAAATTCCTATCAAGTATCTTCAGTTTTGTTGAAGAAAAAAATACTGTTCTAGTCAGACAATTAGAACTAATACCACCTCTTACTAGATTTGTATTTTATGAACGATATGAAATATCAGATATTTTAACCATATCGAAAAAAATGACAGATGATATCAATAATTATATTGTTGAATCTATTGATAAAACTAAAAAAAATACTATGATAAATATTTACAATAATGTTATTGATAAAGTTGTTATTCCTTCAATAGAATTAAAAGTTACCAAATTATTAGAGATTAATCATTTTAAGAAAGCGTTATCAATATTGTTCAAAAGAATTATATATTCTATTATTACACATCGTTATGTTGTTTATATGAATAAGAATGATAGATACACTGACAAGATAACATATAAAGAAATGCTAAAACAACTCATGGATTTGAAATTGCCAGAGTTAGCATTGTTATTAGAAAAATTTTATGATACGACCAAAGTTCTAATTATAACTTTTCATTAAAAATTGAATAAATTATTATTTGTTATCATAACAAATAATAATATTATGATGAGTTTTTCAGAACTTTCAGAGTATAAAAAAATTATTCTCGAATGTAAGAAAACTAATAAGATCAATTTGTTAGAATTTGAATATCTAACTAACTTTCAAGCGATCTATACAAATTCAACATGGTTCACAGAAATTATAACTCGAATTAATAATCCAAAATTATTAGAGATTGTTAAACATGATTTTCCTGATATTTTTGATAAAAATTTATTAAAACATTTGATTAAAGATAGAAAAAATATTAATTTTACAAAAGAACAATCTAAAGCACTCTCAAATATATTAGATTTTTTACCGAATTATCAAGAAACTATGTATGGTATGTATGGTTACGCCGGAACAGGCAAAACAACTATTCTCATAGAACTCATAGTTTATTTACTAAAACACAAACTAATTAATTCCGTGGCATTAACTGCTCCAACTAATAAAGCTTTGAATGTTATGAAATCAAAATTTAGAAATTATATTAAGGAACTTTCTTCAGAAACATTATCGGAAAATTTTAATTTCGATGAGTTATTGTTAACATTGAATATTCGAATAGATTTTATTACGATTCATAAATTATTACATTTTGAAATGGATTTTAATTCTGATGGTGGAACAGTGTTCATAGTTAAAGGATCCAAAAAATCACTACTAGATTTATACAATGTAATTATTATTGATGAGTGTTCAATGATTCCTGCTTCAATGTTTCAGTGTTTATTCAATGATATCAGAAAAATTAGATCAACGAATAATTACAAAAATTTACCCAAGATTATATTCTCAGGCGATCCTGCTCAACTTCCTCCTGTTCATGAAAAAATGAGTTTAATATTTGTTAAAAATAAAGATGAATATGATGATATCAATTATAAATTTGTTATTGATACCATTTTAAAAATTCCAACAACAACACTTAAAAAAGTTATGCGAACCAAATTAGATTCTGTTATGAAAGTATGTTATCAGATACGATTATGGGCAATTGATGAAGTTGACGAACTTCCATCATTACAACCATTTATCTGTCAAAATGACGATAAAGATTTTGGTGTTTATGCATATCGACTTGGTAATAAAAATAAGACTGATACTAAGTGGTTCAAAAAATGTGTAGATTATTTCAAGAATAAAACTGATAATAATATTATTTTGACTTGGACAAACATACAATCGGATATGTATAATAATAAAATTAGGAAAATATTATTTGGAAAAAAGGTTCACAAATATGAGATAGGAGATATTTTGATATTTAATGAATTTTACAATTTAGATAATCCAGATTATGTCATGAATGTTGACACCGCAATTTATACATCTGAACAAGTCAAGGTTATGAAAGTAGAATGTGTTATGAAAAAATCTAATAATTTCATTAATGACATTGCGAAATCAATTATGAATATGAAAGACAACAAATATTTGGAAGCTCAATGTAAACAATTTATTGAATACATAAATAGAACAACAATAAGAACATATGAGTGTTATAAATTAACAGTCAAACGACTCACTGATAATAATAATAGTATTTCAGAATTATTAGTTATCAAAGATTCTAGTTTGAAAAACTGGACTTCTGATAAAGAAACCATATCATCAGGTATTAGAAAAATGAGAAATATGTTGGTTAATAAATTTCCAGAAAAGACCCTATCAATAGAAGATAAAATTATTAAATCATTATGGAAACAATTTCATAAAAATATAGTGGCTCCCTTTGCTAATGTCAACTATGGCTATTCGATAACTTGTCATAAAGGACAAGGATCGGGATTTTTCAATGTATTTGTTGATATTGATGATATCATCAAAAACGGAATAGAATCAGAAATGAAAAAATGTTTATATACTGCGGTTTCTAGGGCGGCTAATGAATTACACATTTTAGCTTGATTTTATTATGCAATGAATTTGCAAATGAAATTAATTTATCTTATCAACAAAACCACTTCCACAAGAACCAAAATATTAATAATATTACCACAACACAAACTATAATTCCAGAATAAGTCATTTTTCTACTAAATTTATAGACGGTTGTATCTTTATTTGGTGAGTCTGTAGTAGTTGTAGTAGTATTTTCTGTTGTTTCTTTATTATCGTCTTCATTATTATCTGTCATAATGAATTATATCTAGATTATCTATACTATATTTCAAACGCTAATCCTAATGTAAGGTTGAACAAATAACAATAAAATAAGTATGAATATCGTGATAATCATAATTAATTCGAACATATCTAAATCTTCTTCGAATCGTCGTCCCCTTTTTCTATCTTTAGATGAAAAATAATCATTTTCGTCTAGAACACCAAACCTCTCACGACGATCATTACCTCGATTTCGTCTATTAGAAGGAACATCATCAGTATTATCTAAATATATCGGAACAGTGTATTGTGAACTTGAACCATATTCATTATCATACACTGTATTATACACAGTTTCTAAATCCGAACACAATGTATCTGAATCTGTGTCAAGATATGGAATATTTGCCATGATCATTGGATTATATGAATTTCTTGTTATGTGAGAACCAAAATTACAACTGTTAATTATATTAGTTATATCCATAATATAATATATCTATAAAATAAACTTATCAATCATCTTCCTTGTCTGATTCTTCTTTGTCTGATTCTTCCTTGTCTGATTCTTCTTTGTCTGATTCTTCTTTGTCTGATTCTTCTTTGTCTGATTCTTCTTTGTCTGATTCTTCTGCATCTGATTCATCTTTACTCTTTTTCTTGTCATCTTTCTCAGACTCTTCAGAATCATCTTTATCAATTCCGTCCTTCAATTTATTGATCATAGTTTCTACTTTCTTGGTCATCAATTTGAGTAATTCTCCAGTGTAGACATCTGGCAATGAAAGCAAAACTGATCTTGGATCGAGAGATTGTTTCTTGGCATATAATATTTTGTGATAACATAATTCAGCCAACAAATTTCTACTCTTCAACATGCAATATTGCAATAGATTATACGCACCTTTTTCTAGTTGAACACTCACATTACCGCCATCAAATGAATGTTTCTCCAAAAATTTGTGAAGATCCTTGTTTTTGACTCCTGTATTAGATTCATAATTTGAATGTGAATCATATTCATCTAAGAATCTTCCAAATGTAAAATTCAAATCTTTGTTCAGTCTAATAGAATCCATCAAGTTCTCTTCTGTTATCAAGAATAATCCAACAGTATTCTTCTTGGTCTTCTTCAAGACAACACTACCAAGACGAGAACATAAACATTCATCTACTACACCAAATGCAAAGTTAGTATTTCCAACTCTGATGCTTGATTCTTTCTTCTCAGAATCATCATCCTTCTTTTTTGCATCATCAGTAGAAACTTTCTTCGCTAATTGATAACCTGTAAAATACTTCTTCAACCATTTAGCTGTGTCAATAACATTGAATGATAATTCTGCCCACGCGGTTTTAATATTTGGGGCATCTCCTTTTTCGACACCTGCATATCGATCATTCTTAGATTCTTTTTTAGATTTAGATCCTTTCTTATCTGATCCTTTTTTAGTTGACTCTTTTTTAGCTGATCCCTTTTTGGGTTCTTTAGATGATCCTTTTTTAGAGGATTCTTTTTTAGACGCTTCTTTGGATGACTCCTTTTTCTTATAGTCTTTAGTTGACTCTTTAGATGATTCCTTTTCTTTGGTCTGAGCTTTTGGCATATTAGATATAATATAAATTGAATAATCATATTAAAGCATATATTTTTCAACTTTTTTTGAAACTAAAGTTTCAAAAACAAGTTATAATGATTTGATTATCAAATCTTTTCAACTTTTTTTGAAACTAAAGTTTCATAAAATGAATATTTTCTCGAATTTTTCAATATTAGTCTTACAATAGGGACATATTTTTCTATCCAATTTTCCATAACATTCTTTACATAGACATGCGTGTTTACATGGAATATTAATATTTATTTGATCATGTTCTTTGAGACAGATTGAACATTCTAAAGTTTTAACAACTTTTCTATGTGGTAATAGTTCTTCCAATTCAGGATATTTTTTTATCTCATTAGTATAATCTTTCAATATATCATAATTTATTTGTGTTGATAGTTTTTTCAATAACGAACATAATTTATGTTCTAAACAATATTCAATTATCATTTTTACTATCGCATGATTATTATGTTTGACAGTCAATATATGTATAAAAATTTCTTCTAGTTCAGGCAAATCTTTAGAATTTCGAATAATTTTATTTATTATGTTCTCATTATTTGTTGCCTTCAATAAATTTATTATTGTTTCTTTGGTTGGTGCATATATACCATCATAATATGTTTTTGTTACTTGATCACCCATTTGTAATAACAAATCACATATTTGTTTATCACATTCGTCAGTCAATGCTTTGATCATCAACTCATTGATATGTTTAGATAAGTTCGAACCTCTCTCCAATATTTTAATAGTATTATCAGGTGTTAGATGATTTGACAATGATAAGAGTTGAACATCTTTCAAATAAACTTTATCTAAGTTTTTATTCATGATCAAATTTACTAATTCATTAGTTTTTTCTTTTCCAACTAATCCAATAAATTTAGTGACATTATTTAGAAAATAATACATAATTGTTGTATATATTCCAGCATTCAATACAATATTATTTTGAATAATGAAATTGAAAATCTTTTCAATAATTGGAACATGAATATCATTATTATTAAACCGTGTAAATATATAATGACTAAGTACATCATTATATGGAATACTTTTTTTATCACCTATCAAATCAAAAATATTCTCCATAGTATTTAGTGTATATTCATTATCTAATCCAAATATAAATGAATCAGCTGATAATACATAATCACGATCAAATTTAAATAATTCAATAATTATCTCTTGTTTAAAATTTTTTCTAATAGCAATTTCTAGTAAACTATGATCAGAATAATTGAACATCATTTTTGGTGATTGTTCATAAATGTCTTTTACAAAATCAAGTGTTTTATTTAATGGATCAAGATGATTATTATCACAATTTGGACAAAATGCATTTGAATATCGTCTCTTTCTTGAATTACTCATATAATTTTTGAAATATGATAGAATTATATTTCAAGAGAATTGAAAATCAATTTTTAGCATTCTAAAAAATCGATTTATTGATATTCAATAAATCGATTTGTTTAGTATTCCAGTATACTCATAGGCGAATTATTTGACAATTCAGATTCTGATTTATCATTATTATCATCATTAGATAAACCTGAATAAATACTAATATTATCGTCCTTATTAAATGATATTTGAGATTCTGCATCTATATTACTACCTTTACTGAACATATCACTAAAACCAGAAGCAATACTCATTTTAGACTTGATATCAAAATGTTCTTCTTCCTCTGGAAATTCTATATCAGATTTGTTTTTCTTAATTTGATCGTATGTAATAATTCTTGGCTTACATCCAAATATTCTATCTTGGTAAACATACAATGTAGCAATAATTGCGATTATCAATATTATAACCAAATAATTATCCATAATTTATATACTTAAAAATATATAAATTATTGAACGAATAATTAATTACTGATCAACCAAATCTCGTTGCATAATATCTTGCTGTGATATTCTTCGTCTTGGTTTCTTTTGAACTTGTTGTTCTTCTTGATCATCTTGATCCTGATCTTGATATGGATTATCATCTTGAGTTGGCTTATTTTCGGCTGGATCTATATAGCTATCAAGATCCTGTCTATCTTGAGTCATGACTTGTCTTGATCTTTGTTCTTGGACTCGCATTCGTCTCATCTGTTGTTTTCGTAGTTCGCGTAATTCATCTCTAACTACATTTCTGGTTTTGTAATCTATAAAATAGTATAAACTAACTATTAGAACCAACAAAATACAACACAAATAAACTTTATTGTTTAGAATTTCTAACATATCTATACTATAATTTTTATATTTTCATGACTCTAAACATCGCATTCTATATCTTCTTCGCCTTCATAAACATTGGCATTCTTATTTAAATTGCAATCAATAGCTACTTCTTTGATCGCTTTTTCAAATGTTTTAATAACTTTGTGTTTGTCGATAGCTAATTGTTCTATAAATTGATCGATAGTTTCACTTACATTTTTTTTCTTGCCATATTTGGGTGCTACACTAACATATATAAAAACTCTAACAATCCTCTTCTCTTCAGGTAAATCTTTATGACTACAAAACCTACTGGCTCTTCCAATAACCTGATCTAATCGTGATCTATTCCAATATGGTTCCAGAACATGAACCTGTCTAACCGCTGTTAAAGAAATACCCTCTTTGATTGAAGGTGATCCCAAGATTATCTTGAGTCTCTTGCCTGACAAATTATCCTTCATATTGTAAATAGCTTTGATTTCTTCTTTCAAGGAAATTTGTTCATCACCTGACCAAATAGCGTATCGTTTTTTACCATTGCCTTCTCTAGTGTAGTCTTTATAGCCATATGCATCAAGAACTCTAGCAAAACTTTTGATTCCGCCAAATTCTTTGAATGCCGAATAAATGAATATTTTTCCATGACTCTTTTCAATCTTGTCCATGATCTCTTTAAATTTACATGAATAATCTTCAAGATTATTGACTATTTTTTTGTATGTTAATGAATCAAATCCTGTTTGATTAATTTTTCGATTTGGAAAAACAATATTAGAAATCATTCTTGTTCCAATATAAAAATTATTTGGTAAATCAGAAACATTTAGATCTTTCATTACTTTTTTCAATATATTTTTCTCTTTGATAGTTTTTTCTTCATTCTGTAATACTCTTCGGTAAGCACTATACTGAAACTCAGACATCTCACAATTAACATATTTAACTATCATTTTCGGAAATGCAATTGGAGGGGCTCCTCTAAAAAATGAAATATATCCTTTAACATGTTCTTTGAAGATATCTATGTTTTTAACACTGTGATGATAGATACCATTTCTATTCGTAGTCTTAATAAATGTTTTATTGAATTCTCTTCCAACAGGAATTTCATTTGGAATCCTTAATAAATTCATTGTTAATGCTATCTCATTAGGTTTATCAAACATAGGGGTGGCAGATAAGAGAACTATTCTTAAATCTTGGGGGCTATTATGAATCGTATTATACAATGCATGATAAAATGAACCTTCTTCAGATATCATATTTTGAACCTCGTCAACAATCAATAGAGTATTTTTAAGATTCAATTCTTTGTTTTTAACTAATTCAACAAACTTATTATACGAATAAATTTCATAATATTGATCTATTCTTGTGTCGCTTTCATGAATTATTTCCATATATTCTTTGTCAGTAGGGTGCAATGAAGCAAGTTTTTTACGCTCCTTATTAGTCAAATAATGTTCATCAGCACATAAACTTCTCAATTCATTCCTAAAATTATTCTTGAGACTTGCCGGAAGCACAACAACAATTCTTTTATATTTCTTCCATTTTTCAGCTATTCTAATTGCGGCACATGTTTTTCCAGCTCCGATTCGATGATAAACTAAAATTCCTCTATATGGTGTTTTGGGATTGATAAACTCAGCCAAAAATTTTTGAGGTAATTGCAGTTTGAATTCTCGAGGATAACATATTTCATCTAATGTCTTATTACTTTTTCGAACCTTATATGCTTTATATATATTATTGATTTTGTTATAAAACTCATCATCATCTATGTCAGGATATGATGGCATTATATTATACTGTCATAAAAAAATATAGGAAAATTGAAATAAAAATAAATAGTGTCATTATACTATTATAATTAGATGAGTGTTCTAAGATATCCTGGAGGAAAAACACGAGCAATCAAAATATTAGAACAATACTTACCAAACAATACAAAAGAACTATATTCTCCTTTTTTCGGTGGTGGATCATTTGAATTATATGTTCAAAATAAATATGATATCAAAATATTTGCCAATGATAAATTTGAACCGTTGTATAATTTTTGGAATTGTTTGAAACTTGATAAAAAGAAGCTTGTTAAAGAGGTTAATAAATTGCTCCCAATAAATAAAGAAACATTTCATGAATGTAAAGAAAAATTAACAGGTAATGAATCTAAATTTGTTAGAGCAGCATGTTATTTTGCCATTAATCGATCTTCTTTTAGTGGAGCTACTATGTCAGGTGGATTTTCGAATGAATCTGGTTCTAAAAGATTCACCGAATCGTCCATTAAAAGACTCAGTAAACTAAATCTAGATAATGTTAATTTTACAAATAATGATTTTGCAGATTTTATTGAGACTATTCCAAAAAATAAATTTATGTTCTTAGATCCGCCATATTATTTGGAATCTAAATTATATGGAACTAATGGAGATTTACATGAAGATTTTGATCATAAAACATTATTTGATATGATTATAAAAAGAAAGAATTGGATATTATGTTATAATGATTGTGAATATATTAGAAATATGTATAAAAAATTTACTATTATAGAAGTTAATTGGAAATATGGTATGAATAAAAGTAAGAAATCATCTGAAATTTTAATCAGAAATTAATTTTATTAAAAATAGCGTGATTGTCGTCCTCGATTAAAGCTTCGTCCTCGTCCACTTCCTCCACCACTTCCTCCACCTCTACCTCCTCCCCGTCCTCCCATTCGTGAACGGGGAGGGCGATAATTAGATGTATCTGGCCATTCACATTCTCCATTCATAGCACGAAGTGTGTGTTTAAGAATTTTACATAATTGAAATTGTCCATCAACATGAGACCTTGCTACAGCTACTTTTAATAGATCATTTGTTGTTAAAGTATTTACTCCAGTATTCAAAGCCAAATATTGTTCGTAATTAAAATGTATCACCGAATTAGTATTATGTTTTACTCCCGCTCCACCTCTCGAATGATGAGATGGATCTGGATCATCGTGATCATCATGATCGTCATGATCGCCATGATCGCCATGATCTTCGTGATCTTCATGACCTCCTTCTTCGAGTAAATCACCTCCATGTTCTTTGTGTGCATCATGTTCTTCTTTATCAGCCATTTCTTCCCAACTCTTTTTAGCTTCTTGTTTAAGAGGCATTTCTACTTCGCCCGATGAAGAAGAGGAAGAATCAGATTCTTCTTCCTTCTTACTAACCTTCTTAGCAACCTTTTTAGATACTGGTTTAGGAGGCATTGTTGGATATGATTTATTATATTGATATATATAGTAAAGCATATATTTTTCAACTTTTTTCAATTATTATAATATGGAATATATCAAGCAAAATATATATTATCTCAATATTGAAGAATTGAAAAAAATTTGTGTTCATCATAATATAATATATACTTATTATCAAGAACAAGATAATAAAGTAATTAAAATAAATGTATTGTTAAGAAAAGGATATATAATACAAAATATTCTCAATTTCTTGATGAATAAAAAAATTACCAAAAAAATTATCAAAGAATGTCAAGTTTCAATAAAATCCAATAATAAACCTAAATTAAGTGATAAAATATATTTCAGACAATATCGTTTTCACACTGCCTATAAATTGCTATCGCCTATTCTAAATAATGAATATGAAGCATGTGTTTCACATATTATGTTATATGAATTATGGCAAACAAATAAAGTTATAACTTACAAACAATTTGCAAATTATTATGATAAACATTATGATAAGTATAAACATTTGGATCATCCCGAGTGGAAATTCATTGATGAAACACGAAACGGTAATAGAGATCAGTGGACAAAAAAGCGTCAAATTATTGCTAATAAGATCATGAAATATATATTATAAAAAATTGAAACACAATAATATTAATTACTATCATGTATAGTAACTTTTAATATGGCTTCTATAACCGCTATAAAATTTATCCGACCTTATACAACATTTATAAAACCTAAACTTGGTTACATTCCTAGTGTTCGAGAAATTAAGAAACAAATGACACCATTATATACACAAAATGATTATGTCCAATGTTTTAATTATGTTGGTGAAAAATTATTGAAGACCATAGATAATATTAAGCATCGTAGATCCGATGTTTTATTTGATACAGAAAAATCAAATGATGATTCATATATTTATAAAAATGATACATTATTTCAAGAAGTTGTTTCGGATATTAATAAACAACTTCTGGATAAAGATTGGAAATTAAAAATAACAATATACACAGATACATGTGATATGCCATATCGCACTGTTGTTTCGTTGAAAATGTTAGACTAATATAACAAAAAATTAGTTAAACTATATCCTCCTCCATATTGTCCTTCTTTTTTATGTGAATACAAAAATAATCCAAATAGTGTCAATCCAAACAAAGAAGCTAATAACACTAATCTCATCTTTGAATTATGTTCCCTTATTTTATTCTTCTGTTCTTCAGTCAAAGTATTATCAGACATCATTTGTAATTCTTTGGCTCTCAAACTATTTTCGTATAAATATGCCCCTAACAATGATAGTAATATAATCACATTCCAATGAAGATCTAATTTAGTTGAGAATATAAACCACATATACGCAATGATTGAATAAATTAAGATTCGTAATGTATCTAATTGACCTTCATTGGTAATTACTAATAATGAAACCATAGTTGATAATCCTACTACATGTTTTGCTACCCTATTATTTTCCAATAATTCACGAAATTGTTTTGATAATAATGGTGAAACCATATTTGAACTCGCTAACACATAGAATAATAAAACTAATTTTATAATACTTAAATTACTGTTATCGTATAATATGTTATTCATATAATATGACTTAGAAAAAATAAATAATACTTTGTTTCGCGAAAAATAAAAAATGAAGTTTTTTATTTTATGCATAATTAACAATGTTTCACATTGTTAATTTCGCGAAAAATAAAAAATGAAGTTTTTTATTTTATGCATAATTAACAATGTTTCACATTGTTAATTTCGCGAAGAATGCTCGCGGGCGAGATTAACTCGCCTAATTATTATTTGAATAAATTTTAATTTATTCAAATAATAATATCAGTAATCATTACCCAAAGAAAATATTTCTACACCTGAGTCTCTTATAAATATAGTATGTTCAAACTGAGATGTATAAGATTTTTCTCTATCAGTCAAAGGAGGATAATCTGTAATCTGTTTCAAAGAAACAGCATTTTGAAAATTTCTTTCTAATTTGGGAATATCTTTACACCATAGTTGTGTAAAAGGCAAACTACTATTTTTATTGACACACCAATCAATCAAATTATTTTTTAGGATTTTATTCTTCATAACTAAGTTATCACTTAACATCCAATGATTACAATGTTGTAAATCTAAATGAGAAGCCGAACCATATCCTGTAGAAGCGAATGTTTCTATGGCATATACTTCACCTTCTTCCATCTTCATATTCATTTGACATTCATGAGGATATGATAAAATTAGTTTTCCTCCGTGAACTTTATATGGCAAAATATTATGTCCACCTAATCCTTTAACTGCTTTGATTGATGTTCCGTCATCAAGTTCGTATGATTCTATAACTTCTTTAATGCCCTCACTAATTTCATATAATCGTGCATCAACTCCTGATAAACATATTCCTGTATATGTTGCATCTTGAGAAGCTTGCAATAAAGGATTGTAAAATTCTTGAAATTCAGAATCAGCGTCAATGATAGTTGTGAATGCCGAATCTATAATACAACCATTAATATGAATTCCTAAATCTAATTTGACAATATCATTTTTATTTAATACACGAGTATCGTCGATCATAGATGTATCATGTGCCATAATTTCATTAACTGATATTCCTAATGGAAATGCAAAACCTGCTTCTTTTGAAAATTTATTTAATAATGTCTGTGATTCATTATACAGATCTATAAATTTAACTCCGTCATGAAGCTTATTTCTAAGATTTGTTCTGATTAATTTATGGATAACCGAAGCTTTACGAAAATCTTGAACTTGATATTCTTTATTTGATTCATCTAATTTGAAACAATGATCTGATATAGTATCTGGTTCGATTCGATAAACAAATTTATTGGATTTTTCAAATTGCCAATTTGCTAAGTTGAACATAACAATGAATATGAAGAATTCTTTATATTCATTCATAGATCTCATCAACGATTCCTAATTGTAAACATTTTTGAATATCAATGTAATGATCTCCATCAAAATATTTATTCAACAGACTTTTTTTTATTTTGGTATTTTCAAGATATATTTTTTTCATTTTATTGGTGAATATTTTTAATCTTGTTATTTCATAATTGATTTGTTTAGGTGTTCCTTCTAATTGCGATGATATATTATGAATTAATAATGTAGCATTTTGAGTAGCAAATCTTTTTTTGCCTGCCAATAACAAAATAGTTCCACCACTATATGTATGACCTTCAATGATTGTATATATTGGAACCTTTGAATTTTTTATTATATCATATCCATATAAACTTGCTTGAATACTACCACCTGTAGTCATAATATGTAAGTATATCGGTTTGGGAACTAAACTTTTTAAATGATGTTTTGTTTTTAATGATTCGATATTGGTATTGTATTCGGTGATCAAATCATATAATTTATTAATATTTTTTTCACTGACAGATGATCGAAAATAAATATGATTTTCTTTTAGATATACATTTTCACTATGTTTAGTCTTATCTTTGGATCCAATAAACGATAACCACATTATATTGATTTTTAATATGTTAATTATAATTTGTTTTTGATATTTCAATTTTTTTCAAAAATTTAATAGATAGACTCGTTCGGGCACAAGGTAACTAATATGTAATGAAGTAAAAAATAATTATATTGTTATATATACGATATAAAATATTTATAAAATATAATTATTTTTTACTTCATTACATATTAGTTACCTTGTGCCCGAACGAGTCTATCTATTAAAAAGTTGATTTTTTATTATCTTATTACATTATTCGATATTACTCTATTCCAATAATGTTCCATCCATCAACATTCCATACTCAAGTCAGAGTGTTTATTTGTGAAGGATCACATGTTATTACATGTGACAAATTATTTGATTCATATACAGATGAATCGCGATCTACCGTAAAAAATCCAAAATATGCTCTATTCAAGACAAATAAACTAAATGTAATTAGTATCTATGATATCAATGAAAAACAATTATTAACTTCATTGGGTAAATATAAAGTTGGTGAATTAGTGACTGGATCTTATTCAAAAGGTGAGTTGACATATTATTTGAGTTATGAACATTGTTGTTATATGGCACGCACTGATCAAATCAAGAAATTTGGCGGTCATGTCAACAAATATTCTATTACAGGTGAATTAAAAGAAATTACAGAATATGAGAAAGATAATAAAGTTATTAGTGTAAAACAATATAAGGAGAATAAATTAAGCTTATATGATTCTTTTCGTAATGATGTGCGAACAACTGTTAAATTTGATGATTTTCAAAATATAGAATTCATCAAAGAATGGAATAACATTTCAGGCAAGCATACATTTTACAATTCTGAAGGCAATATCAGTTATATACTTAATTATGACTTTAATAAGGATTATTCAATTGTCAAAAATATGGTCATATCTGGATTAGATGGAACTAAATATTTAGAAGCCGATACTATGATTACTACCGACAAGAATTCAGCATCTTCCTTTATGGATTTTTATAATTCTAATAATGATTTGTTACAACATAAAATACAAGCAAATTATCATGGTAAAGTTATAAGATATATACAAAATAGACTCTTAGATATTTTGTATTATAAAAATGGTATAAGATGTTTAAAATGCGATTTAACAGATGTAAAATACTATCCAAACGGAAAAAAGAGTTCATCATTCGATATGTTATCAGGAAAATATGAATCATATAATGATAAAGGTGAATTAATGTATTCGTGTTATTACAAAGACAAAAAATTAGATGGAGAATATCTTATCTATAATAAAGAAAATGTATCAGAAAAGAGAATGTATAAGTCTGATGAATTGGTTTCTACTGAGTATTACAAATATAATGATGCGAATATACTGATTGAAACAAAATTGATTATTGGTGATGAAGAAACAGTTACAAATTTCAGAGAAAGTAAAATTGCCATGATAACCAAATCTAACAAAGATTCGAAAATTATCACTTATTATACAACAGAAGGAAAAGTATCATGTGTTATAGAAAAAATGGGTAATATAACATTACAAAAACAATATAATGAATCAGGATATTTATTGTCAGAAGAGAAATTTGAAGATTCTGAATCCAACCATTCCAAAATACATTATATAACTTATTATGAAAATGGAAATATCGAGAAATTTTTCAAATATTTTAAAAGAGTTTATCAACTAGATTATTATGATGAATCAAGAAATATATTAAACACGAAAATATATGTTAATGGCATAGAACAAATTCTTGATCTACCTGATGAAAAATTTACATATAATTCTAAACTTGATGGAACATCTCTTGTTGTTTCCTGTTCACTTAATGGAAAAGTAAAATACGAATATATATTTTTACAAGATACATATTGTCCTAAAATAAGAAATGAATATAATGATCAAGAAAAAATATTTGAAACAACTCGATATTTGTGTTCCAATATCATACAAAAAGAAAATTTTGATGAAACTAATGCTCTTATCAAGAGAACATATTATTATAAAAGTATCAAAACGCGAGAACAAATCTTTGAAAATAGTAAAATGAAAATCGATATGAGATTTTTTCATGAAATCGATAATAATAAAATAAGAGAAATGACAGAATTTGGTGAAACTATCAATAAAGAATCTGTTTATTACAGCAATGGTAAATTACATAAAACATATGAATTCATATTAGACACACCATATGATCATCTTAATAAACATGAATATTATTATGATGGAAGCAAGAAACTATTTTGTGAATCTGTCCGATCTACTTGTCATCATGAATATTACAAAGGCAAAGTAGAATATTATCGAGATGATAAGCTTTTTAAAGTTCAACAGTATAATGATGATTTTAAATTAATTGATCAAACTGATATTGTTGTTATGTAATGTTCAAAGAAAGTTTTGAACATAACAACAAGTGTAAGCAAGAATTTATAAAAGAGAATCTATAATATGTTTATCTATCTTGCACGGAAACTTAATATTAACTTTGAAGCTAAAATTTAGATCCTTTGAGTGTTTCAACAATGCTAGCCTTTCATATAATTCATAGATTTTCTTTTCTATGGCTCGCATTCCTGGTTGATCTTCAGTTTTATTCTTAATTAGATATTCCAATTCAGTATTTTCTAGCACAACTTCATCATCAGCGAATTTCAATTCTTTTTTTATTCTTGGCAAAATATGATCATTAATAATTTCCATCTTTGTTTGAATTGTGTAAGTTGGAAATTGGATAACTGTCATTCTATCCAATAATATGGGATCTATGTCTTCTATTGAATTGGCAGCACATAAAAATATTATCTTTGACAAATCTAATTCATATTCAGAGATATACATATCTCTAAATCTATGATTTTGTGTTCTATCTAAAACATGTAATAGAACAGATGAAATAGATCTTCCTTCAACTGTATCGGGAATTTTATCTATTTCATCTAATAGGACTACCGTGTCTAATCGTTTTGATTTGAGTAATATTTTGGTAAAAAGTCCTGGAGTTGATGAAATATATGTTTGACTATGCCCTGTCAATATGCTTGAGTCTTTGACTGATCCAAATGAAATTTGGTCAAATGGCATGTTCAAAGCTTTGGCGATGGATGTTGATATGATTGTTTTGCCCATACCAGGATGTCCCACAAACAGAATAATACTACCTTTGCTTTCAGAATCCAATAATTTAGACACAACACTTTCCATCACTTTTTCTTTGACTTTTGTTAATCCTGAAATATTATCATTCAATGATTTCCATAAGTTCTTGAGTCTATTTTGAACTGTTGCTTTATCTGTGTTCTTGACTTGTGTTGGCAAATCTAAAACTGTTTCTATCCATTCGATAGTTTTGAAATATTCATCAGATGCTCCATTTTGAGGCAAATTATCGATACATCTCTTATATTTTTTATACAATATTACTTTTATATTGTCTGGATGTTTTGAATTTAGAATTTTTGAGATGATATCATGATCGACATTTGATTCATTACGAATACTATCTAATTTTTTAGTATCAATAGATTTAAGATTCATATAATGATTATAAATCATATTCTTGATTCTAAAATATTCTTCAGTATTGGGTTGCAAAGTTTTTATGATTTTGAATTGTTCATTGAACCACATTTGTTCATCCATATTAACATCTAGATCAAATACATTTTCCATAGTTATATCTCGTTTCAACATCTCCGAATTCACTAGATCATATTTATCCTTATATTCTAATCGAGGGAGTTTGACTTGATGTTCAGGTTCATTATCTTGATCTCTTTTGTCATATGATCTTTTCATAAATGATATTATATATGGATACTATATACAATATGATTTAGTTTCAACTTTTCTTTGTTTCGCGGGGATTCCCGCGAGCTTTAGGATCCTTAGAACAAAGATGTCTAACAAAAAATATTAACATATAATAATATAATCAAATTATTAGTTCAAAAATTTCTAATTTTGAACTAATAACAACTTTAATATTTCATCAAACATATTAACAATGATACTATTACCACACTGTTTATAAGTTTGACTATCAGAACAAATTGTCTCAAAATTGGAAAACCCCATTAATTTTAAACATTCATTTGGTGTTAGTCTTCTTAATTTAGAATTTTTGAGAATATAATCATGATCAAATTTTTTCTTATCATATCCAATAGGAATTATTTTATTATTATTGATACAATCCTCAGCCACATCACTAAAATCAAATTTAGCACCCTTTGAAAATTCCAATATAAAATTTCCAAACCAACTTACATACTGTCTTGCAGTTTGACATATTATATATTTTCCATTGATATTCATTTTCTTCTTATCAATATATTTTTGATTACAAATCCAATCTTGCCATTTATGATTGGTAATATAATATTTGTCATCTATTTCATCATCTAAATAATTTTCTAAATTATCAGTCAAAGCAACACTTTTTATATTATCTAATATAAATTTTGGTTTTTTGAATCTTTTTGAATATCCAATAACAAAAACTCGTTCTCGACTTTGAGGAAAGTTAATTTTTTTAGACGAGATAACATCATATTCCAAATAATATCCACATTTCTCGAATTCTTTGAGAATATATTCAAATGATTTACCTCCATTATGACTTAGAATACCTTTAACATTTTCGAATATAAATATCTTTGGTTGTGAATCTTTAATTAGTTTCGCAAAATCACATATTAATAGACCTTTGCCATCATCAAAGCCTTTCCTTAATCCGGAGATGCTCCAAGTCTGACACGGTTATTTTTGAAAAATCTTCGATTTTTCAAAAATAAGCGTTGAAATAACTTCGCCTAAAGGCGAAGTTAAGTTTTAACGGTGCTCCGCCAACTAATAAATCTATTTTTTGAAAATATTTCTTTCCATTAATTAATTTGATATCAGAATAAAAATTTTTTTCATCTAAATCATAATTATGTAAATAATTTTTCTTACAATGATTGTCTATATCACAAGCAAATAATATTTTATGTTTGATTTTATTTTTAATCAACGAATGTTCGAATGATCCAATTCCACTAAATACAGATGCTACTTGCAATATTTCATTATTTTGATTCATATAATTATAATATGAATTATTATAATTATAACGAAAATAAAATCAATTTTTATATGATTTCATAAACATACACATCACTTAATTCTTTCCAAGACATTGGAATGATCAAATTCATTTTATAATCTATATTTTTATTCCTAGATTCTATTCTTGTTGAACAACATATAATAGAACCCTTTGATAATTCATTAGCAAATTTATCAAAAAATTTTTGAGTGATTTCATTGCCCATACATAAATTACTAATCCAAACGAGAGTTTTTCCCGAAACATAATCACTAAATACTTCTTTGAATGCGTCATTATGTATTAATTTAACTTTTGATAATACTGGATACATAGATAATTGATCTCTAAGTTTCAATGCTACTTCATGTCTTTCTTTAACTAATTCAATACCTACTGAATTTTTAATGTTAGGATATTGTGCCATAAAAAAACATAATTTACCTCTACCAGATCCAATATCTAAGAAACTATCAAAATTGTTATGTTTGAGTTCATTATATAATTTTTCAATACCATGATATTCTATCTCACCATAAGTAACATGATGATCAGAATATTTGCTATAATCTACTACATTCATATCGCTGTAACTTTTTGGATATAATTCTTTTAACTTTTCTACATATCCAAAATTAGCACCACCTAATAATTTATATTTAGTTTGATATTTTTCAAATTTATATTTATAGTTCATAATATATATATATATAATTTACGCCGATGTAGTATGTGTAATTATTTCCTTAAATTCTATATCTTTACTATTTAACATTTCACTAATCGCCGCACTATAAACTTTCATTTTTTTAGTGTCAGCTTCATCATATGCATTGAAGCATCTAATAAATAATTCTGTTAATTCGATTATTGTTTTGTCATCCCATAAATTCTTAACCTTACTAATATCAAGTAGGTTATTGTCCAATGGTTTTAATAAATGGGGCGGAAGCATTTCTCTATTATATGTTCCGTCAATTCCTGCCCGAAGTAAATTAGCGAAATATTTCAGAACAAATACAACATTATCAAATTCATATGTAGAAGCCAATTTGTCAATGCCCATAATGAGATATCTCGTAAATTGAACGATACTATTATGATATTTGGTATCATCTGGTTCTCGTCCTATTAAATATAATTCAATAAATCTTATCATAACAGGAAATAATACACATAGATCATTTCGAGAATCACCATAAATTTTTCTATTAAATAGTCTCTCATAATATGTATCATGAACTAATTGAATAGTGTGATCTACTATTCTTATTTTAGTTCCAACAGGGCAAAAATATAACATAATTAGTCTACATGATGTTGTTATAGGACATAAGAATTTTTTCTTTGACTCCATATTATAATGACATAAATTATAATATGAATATAGGGAAATATAAATTCAATATTTTATATAGACATATCAATACACATTCAAAGTAAACTTATTCTTAGATCCATTTCGATGTCCAACAAAATTCTTGATTCCATTTTTGATATCGTCAACAGAAAGTTCTCTCTGTTCATTTGTCGAAAAAATACATCTTTTACTATGAATTATTTTGCAATTCAATAATAAAGTTTCCATATCTCCTCCATAATTGGGGAAACTATTCTCATGATTCTTAAACAATTTAACAATATCATTCCTATATTGTTTTTTAGTTTTGCATACTTCAGAAGAATCACCTTCTTTACTTTCATAACATAATTTCCATTCTGATAATTGAACCTTCAATTCAAATATTTTTAATAGTTGTTCTATTGTATATGGATTAATATTATACTTGAATGTGAATCTTCGTTTTAATCCGCTATTATAATTAAAAAAACATTTCTCAAGATCTTCTTCATATCCCGCAATGATGCATAGAAAATCTCGTATTTCTGACAAACATTGATTCAATGTATCAATACATTCTTTTGAAAAACTATCTCTGCCTTCAGGATTACCTAATGCATAAGCTTCATCAATAAATAAAACACCTCCCCGACATTCTTCAATAACTTTTTTTGTTTTGATCGCCGTATGACCTAGATATTTATCTATTAGATCAGCTCGACTAACAATACGAAATGTTCCTTTTGATAGGATTCCCATTTCTTTATATAATTTGGCTAATATTTGTCCTAGTTCAGTTTTACCAACTCCGGGACTTCCTGTAATAACTGTATGAAGCATTTCTGTTTGTGATCGTAAACATTTCATATTCAATGCACATTCCGTGCATTTATTACATTTATTAGAAACATGATGACCTTGCAAAAAGAACAAAATTTGACTAATAACTTGTTCTTTAACACTTTCCATTCCAATCATTCTATTTAGTTCAGTTAATGGAGCAATTAGATTACACAATAATCTCAAATTCATTCCAGCATATTCCTGATTTTTCTTACAATGATAAGTTTTACCTATTTCAATTAAATCATTAATATGACTTATTTGTTGTATATTTGATATTGCTACTGGTTCAGGATTTTCTTCAAATGTTTTGTGATCACATAATGGATTCTTACATGCCAATGGTTCTGGAACTTTTGGAGATTGATTTTGATTTGAATTTGGATTGTTTCCATCAGGTGGTGCATTTAATATTATTCTAAAAAACATCGGCATTCTTGGAAGATCAGAATCCGAATCATTTTCAGAATCTTTCTTCTCTTTATTATCAACTTTGGGTTTTTTATTAGGTTGAGGTTTAGGATCAGGATTAGTATTCTCGTGCTTCCTTTTTTGTTGATTAGTTCGCTTCATAATGACAATTATTATTTTTTATTTTTTAAGTCTATATTCTTTTTCGAACTGACTTTGTGTCAATATTTTAGTTCCAAGCTTTTTTGCCTTTTGAAATTTGGAACTAGATTGATCAGCTCCATCTTTGCATACCAATATAGTTGTATTGGATGATACACTAGTAGAAACTTTACCTCCATTGTCAACGATATATTTTTCTAAATCTTTATCACGAAATCCAGTGAATACAACATGTTGATCTTTAAATAATTTACCTTTCTTCTTAACTTCAATATGTTTAAATCGAGTCAAATCTTTGATCTTAGATATTTCATTGTAAAATTCAATGAATTGTCCATAGTTTTCAACAAATAAGTTTGCCAATTTATCACTGAATCCATCAACATTTTTAATATTCTCAACAAACTCATCATCATCCCATTTATTATTCAATATATTTGGATACACTGAAATGATTTCTTGAATCTTTTTAACTCCTAACCCTCTACCAAATTTATGACTCGCTCCCATAAAAGTAGCTAGATCCATTTCAGCAAATGCTCGATCAATTTCATCAAAGATTTTTTTAACAGATTTTTCTCCTAGTCCTTCGATATTAGCCAATTTGTGATGATCAGCTAACAGAATTTTAGAAAGGGAATCATATCCTGCATTAACTATTTTAGTGATAATTCCTTCACTCATATATTTAACTTTGATTTCTTTGAAAAAATGAGTTAGTAATTTAATGATAACAGTTGTTTTAACTTTTCCAACTAATTTTTTTACTTTGATATCAACTTTGGTATCATTCCAAACATAATCATAGTCTGGCATTTCTGGACCAGTTTTTGACGGAGATATAACACTATAAATATATGGAATAACTGCTCCACTTTTAACAATCTTAATTTTTGCTCCTTTTCCAATTCCATTGTCAACAATAAATTTTGCATTGAATGCGGTGGCATATGTATTAGTGGTTTCGCATAATTCAACTGGTTCGATCTGAATAGTTGGCTTAATATATCCATCCATCGAAACTTCCCAATGAACTTTAACAACTTTTGTTTCTGCTACTTGATCATCAGTTGTCATTTTAAAAGCAAATGCATATTCTGGATGACCTCCTTCATGTTTATATACTTTTGAATTATCAACAACAACAATACCATCAATTTTATAATTGGATTTTTCATTTCTGACAGTTAAATATTCTGATAACTTATCCAATGACAATGTTTTGAATATAACATAATCAGCCATAGTAAAACCCCATTTTTTCAATAACTTAAATTGTTCTGATTTAGTATGTCTCGGATTTAAAACCGAATAAGTAACAAATTCTGTAATCTTGGCTACTTTCTTATCAACAGTTTTTGAGTTAACCAATCCTGCAACAGCATTTCTGACATTTTTCATATATGATGATATTGTTTTGAAATTTTTCTTACTGATAATTAATTCTCCTCTAACACAAGCTCCTTCTGGCAAATTATCAACAGCCTTCTTATCGACAACAAATGGAATTAAATGACTGATATTTTGTCCTTCTGTGCTTTTGCCTCGTGAATACAAAAATACTTGACCATCTTTATTTTTATATAATTGAACTGATGCTCCATCTAATTTATCACTCACAATATATGATCCATCATATTTAGAAATCCATCTGTCTAAATCTCCTCGTAATGGAGTGATTTTTTTTAGACTTCCCATTTCGAATGGTAATTTAACTTTTTCTTTGGTTCCTTTAACTGGTGCCCCTACTTCAAATAAATATGGATTATCTGGATCTTTATCTTCCAACAAATCTCTCAATTGATCATAAACACTATCTGATACTAATTCGATTCCAGAATTGTAATATGCATCTGATAATTTTTTCATAACTTTGACTAGTTCATCAACAGTCAATTTATTGATTTCAACGAAATTTTTAGATTGAACTAAACTAACTAATTCATTTGTTGATTTAGCTTTCATAAATAATAAATAAAAATAATCTATAAACTAGGATGTAATAAAATCAAATTTTTTTGCTATTACCATATACGGAACAATTTGACTTTGAGTTAATTCCAATCTAAATGTTTCCATCTTATCAATATCGCGTTGTATGACTTCATCACTAAACTTCTTTTTGAATTTGTATTCCGACAATGCTATCGATTTAATAGGTTCTGATGAATCGTCTTTGGATGAATCATCATCTTCATCGGAAACACTTTTACGATCATCTTCTTCGACATATAGAGCATTTACTTTCTCAATCATTGATGTATCAAATGATCCTCCAACGACCTCTTTTTTTAATCTTGAATATGTTTTAACAACATCACACAAAATAGCTATGTTTTCTTTTCTATTTTTATTATTTAATATATTATTAATTAATTCATCAAATTCGTCAGAAAAATTTTTTACCGTTTTGGTAATAAAACTATTTTCCTGACTAATATTCATATTAATCATATAACCTAATATTAATCACCTGTTTTATTAAATAATAATATCAATTTTTTCTTTGCATTATCAATTTTCTTATGAATTGGATTATGATATGTAAAAAGCATATTCAGATTACTTTTTTGTGTAGGAACAATAGGTTTCCTGTTTGTAATAACAACATCGGTGAAACACCTAGGTTCTTTAACATTTTCACGACATAAAAACTTGCGATTGGTTAGAATTTTTTTCTCACTTTCACAATGATCATCTCTAACTCCAACAATGAGCATATTAAGTTATAAATTATAATCATGTTCTATTAAAAATAAAATCAATTTTTCTTACTCTTCTTGGCTTTAGGTTTGGGTTTTGACTTAGGAACAGTCTTTTTCTCGGTTTTCTTTTTCTTAGGAGGAACAGATTTTTTATTCTTCTTATCATTCTCTTCACTTTCGGCACTTGCTTCAGACTGATCATCAGACTTATCTTCATTATCTTCTTCAACTTCTTCTTCAACTTCTTCTTCTACTTCGTCATCTTCATCTTCAGATTTAGCACTTTCTTCATCAGATTTATCATCAGGTTTCTCTTCACTCTTAACACTAGCTTCGCTTTCTTCTTTAACACTTTCTTCGGCACTGGCTTCACTCTCCTTATCACTTTCTTCCTTGACTTCTTTTTTGGCTGGTTTTTTAGATTTAGTTGATTTAGATAATTTTACAGAATCTCCCTTAGAAAGCTCCAAGACCTTCTTTTCCTTCTTATCTTTCTTGAGAGTTATTTGAGTGTTCTGTTTAGAAGACATTTCGGCATCGTGTTTAGTTGATGATTTGGTATGTTTTTCTTTACCATCGTCTTTTTCTTTAGACTCTTGAAATACATCCAATACTTTATTAATATTTGCTTCTAATTCTTGTCCACTCGCCACAAGTTCAGAAGCATATGTGTAAATATCTCTTATTTTGGTGAAATCCTTTTTATCAGGATTTGAACACAAATCATCAGACAATTTCTTAAGTTCATCGAGTCCTTTGAAAATGGTTTCAACACATTTAGGTTTAAACATCTCTTTCTTAGACATTTTGAATTGATATGATATATTTGGGTTAATAATATATACAATATAAAAATCAATTTTTTTGTATGCTATTGTATAGCATAACCATGAAAAATCTATTAAATATATTATTAATCATAATATTTGTTGGTATGGTAATCTATTATGCCAAAACTAATCCAAATAATGAAATAGTTAGTATTGTTAAAGATAAAACTAGTTCTGTAGTATCATATGTAAAAGATACAACCAATACTGTTGTTTCTAAAATTTCTACTGAAGTTTCTGGAAATAAACCTCAAAATACTAATCAACAAATTATGAATCAAACAAATTCACAAAATACAAACCAAGTGAGTTCTCAAAATACAATTCAACAAAATTCTCAACAAGTTTCTCAACAAGTTATTGTCCAACAAGAACATCCATGGGATAACTTTGTAGGGTGTGAAGATATTGATTCTCTAACAGTTTTTACTAGACAAACAATGTTAGCGGGACAACCGTTTCAATTCCAGCCGAAAATTATATTATATTAACAATTTATATAGATGAATTGTTGTAAAAGAAATAATTTTATTAAATTGGATGAACCTAAATTGATTATATATTCATTAAATTTGAGATTAAATAATTCTTCAAATAATCAAGATAAACTAGAAGAAATCAAACATATCATAACAGATCTAACATATGATATTATTTGTTTTCAAGGAATAGATAATGACACATCCCTAAAAGCAATAGTTAAGATGATTGAAACACATAATTATTCTAATAAAAAATTAATGACTTATCCACAATTTACTGCTAGTTCTCCAAATTCATCTAAAAAATTATTAGACATCATCAAAATTACTTGGAATAATATTATTGAGTCAGAATCGAATATTGATTGTATAATCATAACAAAACATAATATTATTAATGGTGCAAAAATGCAAATAACTAACAATAAATATTGTTTTATTGCAAATATTGATTATTTTGGAACAATTATTTCAGTTTACAATTGTAATTTGGATAATGATTTAACTGGAATATCTATGACAAACAATAGACATTCTCAGATAACATGTATTATGAAAAATTTAGCCTTACCAAACATAGAACATATCAATCAATATTTAACTATTAGATATGAATATCGTGGAATACATATTTTATGTTGTCAATCTAACATTTCAGAATTATATAATGATGTTAGTAATCCTGAATATCATGATATGATTAGAATATTAAATGCATTAGATATTCATCGATATATACAGATCATAAAAAAAATCAAGGCAAATAATTCAAATGATGCCACAAGTATCAATGAATCACGAACAAATTATACATTGTTGATATTGTTAGATGTTGAATTACTAAAAGATGTTCAAAAAATCGGCAAATATTTGAGCACTAATTTTAATATGTATCTGATTAATTCTATCATATGTCAAAATGCGAATGTATTTGAAGATTATCCAACAATAATTACACTATTATTGTTAGATATAAATAAAAAGAAACCTGTTCAAATTTTATCAACACAAGATATTTGCGAAATTAAAATATAAGTATATATATATATGACTGAAGGTTTAGTAAATGTAGATGTTATACAGGAAGAAAATAAATTAACACTTAAGTTTAATTTAGAAAAACATCATGTAAAATATATAAGTAAAAAATTTATATTTGATGTAATCACTCTTGGGCTTTTTTTAAAAGCCAAATTTGTAAAATGTAATGATAACGAACCCACAAATAGATTATAAAATTACTTCTATAACAAATGATAATATGATCATATCACTAGTCTTGACATTAAGTAGTTCAGATAAAATTCAAACAATATTATATTATTTTTCTGATCGACCATTAACAATAACAAATAATCAAATTAAAGTAAACATTTTCGATATTATTGAAAATATGAGATCTAGAGAATATACTAATTATACGATAACATTTTCGAGTGAAGCACAATCGGAACTAACTCACAATAACGCCGAAATATATTTAATATCAACAGAACGATATTCATATCCAACTGTACAAAAAATGACAAAAATTGACTATTCACAATCTAATAACATATCATCTCTATACTTTCCGCCGCAATTATTTTTGATAGTAAAAAAAACCTATTATTTAATAAATATCACGGATAAAGACACAATCATTAATGATATAACAACTGATATACGGAATAAAACTGAGAAAGTCATGATGCGATGGCTTGATAACTTTTTCACAAGTGCTTTTCTAGATTGGATACGATTAAAACACATTCACTGTAAACCACTTATGAATGATTATAAAATGTTAAATTTATCAAATTTATCAAATGAATTATTTGCTGAGCAAAAAGATGATGAAGAATATATTATGAGATTAATATTACAAAGACAATATTATTATTGGGTTTATGATGATATAATTCATTTTCTACAAACAACAGAATCAATAACACAAGAATATATTGATTGTATGTCAATACTGTCTATATTACGAGTATTGATTCAAAAATATACTAATTGTCTAAATTCATTTATAAACAAATATAAAATAAAATATCATGATGATAAATTTGATGCCAATTTGAAATATATAAATCGTATAACATTTTAAATAATCGTTTTTTATTTTATGCATAATTAACAATGTTTCACATTGTTAATTTCGCGAAGTTATTTCAATGCTTAATTTTGAAAATCTTCGATTTTCTAATAATCGTGTTTCTCCGATTCTCTAAAATCATATTCTTCAATTGCTTGTTTTATCTCTTCATCTGATATAACATTATTATCTTCACATTCAGGAACCTCATCATAATGATCATTTTCATCAAAGTAGAAATTTTCACTATTATCGCCTAAGAAAGATGGTTGATCACTTATTAATACATAATCTAATATCATAATCATAACCGTTATCATGATCGAATTTATAAGAACATTTTCTTGAGACATTAATTTCTGATGTTTCAGAAACATAAATATCATTATCAAAAAAAGAACATATTTATAGATTGGTGGATGTTTATAATTCATATATTTTTAGTTTCGAAAAAAAATATTTTTTAAGTATAAATTTCAGGATAAGGAAGTTTAGTCTTATCTTCTCTTTTGTGTTGTTTAAAATTTTCAAATCCTTTCTGAATATCGTCAAATATCAACTTGCCTCTAAATTTTGGATTCTTACCAATAACTCTTCGTGAATGAGCAAATTGACATTTCTTAAACAAGTTTTCTATATCGCCTCCAAAATGAGGAAATTCGTTCTTGTTCTTTGTGAAAAATTCACACAGTTTTTCTTTGGTCAATGTTTTGGATAATTTCCATCCATCAGTTCTCTTCAATTTATCAATAAATATTTCATATAATTCAACTGGAGTATATGGTTCTATTCTAAACCTAAATGGAAATCTTCTATCGAGCCCAGGATTATATGCAAAGAAATATTTGTCTAATTGGTCAGGATAACCAGCAATGATAACAATTAATTTTTTTTTGTTCTCAGATAAATTAAAATTAAGTGTATCCAAACATTCCTTACCATATGGATCTTTGTCATTAGAACTCAATGCGTATGCTTCGTCAATAAATAATACACCACCATCAGCTTCATCAATCATTTTTTGGGTCATTGCACGAGTAGCCCCAACATGATCACCAATTAAATCTGACGCTTTGGTATATTTAAATCGTTCTGATGGAATAATTCCTAGTGCACAATATATTTGAGCCATGATTTTGCCTAGTTTAGTTTTACCAACTCCTGGTGATCCTTCAATAACCGAATGAAGCATATTTTTATTTGCTTTCTCAAAATTCTGAAGGAAAAATATAATCATTTCGAACATATCATTCTTAACTTTTGACATTCCTATCATATGTGATAACTTAATTAATGGCTTTGATAATTTACAAACAGTTTCTAAATTAATCGAATATTTTTTACCATCCAATTCATAAAATGTCCCGTTATTAGTTTTTTTATCGCTTTTTTCTACTTGATCCTTATATTTTAATCCAATAGATATTAAATCATTAATATTTTCTATTTTGAAATTTAACTCAACAAAATTCTCATCAGAACTATCTTTATTATCACTTTCATATATTGAGACATTGTTATCATATTCATCATCAGAATCTTGTTGGACTTCTTCTTTTGCTAACTTTTTTTTATTGAGCATTTGTCCAAAAATTAATTCAAGTGGATTGAAATTATCCATATCAGCAAGATTTCCATCAATCTTAATAGCAACATCTTTTGTTGGAACCTTATTTACAACACCAATACTATCATCTTCTTTTCCTTCGATAATATTCATTTTATCATCAATAAGTTCAATATATTCTTTAATATGTTTATTATCTTTTCGAAGTTTTGACATATCAGATTCCAAATTATTCAATTTTGATAATATCATATTTTGTTTTTCTGATAGCAGATTAATATATTGCATGATCAAATCATTATTCGAACTTGTCTGATGAACTGAGCATTTTTTACTGTTCATTATAATATAGCTTGATAATATTATTTTTAAGTTATGAATATATGACGCTTGACATATCAGGCTTAGATGTTGGGCTTTGCTCAACATATAAGCGTGATACAATTCAATTTTGACTTAAATAAGTTCCGATAACAATAATTATTATGCAACTAGTATTCTCATACGGAACACTATTATCAAGCAATTTTCTCGAAATCATACACGAAGCTTTATTAGATCATCGAAGTGAAAACATCAATGTCATGGTTAAATCAAGTCCAAAGAAAAAATATCCCATGATACTCAATACCTATCAATTAAATGACAATACTCTTGTATCAGTATTCAACAATGAAAAATATACTCTTACTTTTACCTCTCTCCTAAGTCTACTTGCACGATATAATCTCACAGTCTCTAATATTGATCTTGCATTGATTAATACTATTGTCAGAAATACTAAAGAAGATAATCAAGTTGAAAAAGTGGAGAGAGAAGAATCAAAATCAAAATCAGAATCTGAATCTCAAGACACTCATCAAGTAAGGATTCCAAAAGAAAAAAACAAAAATATGATCGATTATCTAGAATATAGTAAAAAGTATAGAGACGGTGGTCAGGATAGTGATGATGAGAATGAAGATAAAAAAGATGATAAACCGCCTAAAACAGAAGCTGAACTCAAAGAGGAACAAGAAGCCATTCAAAAAATCCAAGACGAAAGAGCCAAGAAAAGAGAACTCGAATTGAAAAATCGGTTTTTGAGTGAGAAAGATTTCACCTATAAACAAATTTACAATGATTTTTTTGTTGAGAAGAAAATAAAGGATTGGGATAAATTGCCTGAATTATTCAAGAATAAATTCGTAATTTACTTATACATGGATGGCAAAGGAACCGATGGTAAAGAAAGACACGAAAGACTATTAGATAGAGAAAATGAGTTCACGATATTCAAACACTTAATGAGTGTATTAAACAATGATAATTATGATTTACCCGATAATGAAAAATATGTTGATATTCTAACAGATTTTATTGATAGTTTGCCTCCAATAGAATTTATCAGTGATGAACAAATTATGAAATTATTGAATGATCCTGATGATGAATTATTTGAACGAGAAAATACTTCACCAAAGAGTGGTGATGATCCAGAAGATAAAAGCGGAAACGCTACTTATGGGCATTTCAAAAAGTAAACTTTTTGAAATGTTCCGCGAAGATTGCTCCGCGGGCAAGCAAAGCTTGCCTTTTCATCTAATATGTTATTTTGATGATAATTATCAAAATAACATTTCTCAAAATAAATTATTGCTAACCAATTCATCATGCATGTGATTAAAAACAAAATTAATAGTATTGATTGTTATACTTACTTCTTTTAAATCCTTTGATTTATTATTTACTAAATAATTAATTAACTCAGATATATCACATTTGACATAGTTATACACAAAATGTTTCTTAACACATCTACCTGACTTATTAAAATTACATTTATAATCATTACAGAATTCATAAGAGTTTCGTTGAATTCCCACATCAGTATCCCTATAAGTTTTTCTCTTAATTTCATGTTGCTTTCTTGATTTGGCAAGATGATCTGTTGTTTTTAATAGCCAATCCAACTTATTTTGATGCAATGTAATATCGAAATCTTTGAATTCTTCTTTACATTGTGTTATATATCTCTTTAATTGAGATATCACATATGTCTGATATTTTAATAATTTTAGTTCTGGTATTTTAGTATAATCTAAGAGTAATATTTCGGCGATTGATAATTGTTCATCCGTGTGTTTTTTTTCATTCAAGCCAATAGAATCAATCAAACTAGAGCCAATCAACATTTCTTTTTTGATTGGCAGTTCATGACAAATTTCGTCATGATCCATATCCCACGAATTATCTAGCTTGCTTTCACATATAGCCATCTTATAACTTAATAAAAGCATATTTTTTTCAAGAAAATATTCATTTACTATATTATGAATGATAGGTTAGACAAAATTGATAAATTAGTTTCACTATTACCAAATAGTGAAATAGTCAACGAAAATAGTGCTATTATCAAAGAAATTAAAGCTAAATATAAAAATTTAAAAGATTATACTTACAAAATGGATTCTAAAATTAGAATGGGTGATGTGGTTAGATATGTTCATCTTGATATGAAGAAATTATCAATATTTGGTATTGTTGTTGGAATCGAAACTGAAAATACATATAATAAAAATGTGAAAACAATTTTATTATTAAATACTGTGAAGCATATTGTTTGGCGAATAGCAACAAAAAAAGTATATTTATTTGTTTCAAATGGAACTCATTCTTCGCGAGCTAGAGATGTAGCCAATAGAATTTTGATGGAACACATTGATCAATATAAAGCATTGTTAGCAAAAGAAAAATCTGGCATAAAATAGATTGATCATATATAATATATATGTCGGACAATAAGAAATCTTTTTTTAATGAGAATATTGCAAAGAGTGATTATAAGAAGCCCAAACAAACTATGACTGAAAAAATGACTAAATCAGAAATAAGAAATGCACTACAAGATTACAAAGAAGAAAAACCTCAGAATATTTGTTCAGGATCACATATTAGATACTTTATTAATGATAATGGAACACTCAAATTTAGAATGGGAGGTCTTGTTAAAGTTAATGCATATCCGAAATATATGATGATAACCAATGGAAAAATAGATTGGAGTGTTCAAATCAAAGATACAATCTTCTATGTCAAAATGTCAATCGATGATATTGTCGGAGAATATAAAAATGAACTACTCAAAAAAGAAGATCAACTCAATACATTGATCACAGAACATAAAAAAGCATTATTGGAAATTAAAAAACTTACTAAAGAATTAGCAATATATAAGAAGAATAAAAAAACTTAAACATAATCCAATATACAAATATATAAATGTCAACCGCTTCAGAAGCCTCATCTACTCATCCAAGTGATTGTTTTATAGATTGGTCAGGCAAGATTATGTTGGATAGATATGTTATGATTAAGAGATTAGATTATGGATCATATGCTTCAGTCTGGATAACATATGATATTTCTGATAAAAAATATTATGCTATCAAGATTCATAATCGTGAAGATTATGAAACAGGCAAAAGAGAAACTTATGTTTATACAAAACTCAAACAATATGAATCTAAACATATTATGACTCAAGAACGAAACTTCGATTTCGAAGAAGGTGGAATATTTCATTGCACGATCATGAATTTAATGTCAACATCATTACATAAATTCACTAAAACTAAAAAATTGAATCTATCATCTATTAAAAATATAATAAAACAAATTCTAACAGGATTGAATACTCTACATGAGAATAATATTATTCATGGAGATATTAAACCAGAAAATTTTTTATGTGATAGCGAATATAAACTAAATTTTGACATGGAAAAAATTATTAAATTTCGCAAGAATAAATCTAAATTACAAAAATTAGTTAATGTTAATCATAATGTGAGTCGAGATTTTGGAACTATTAAGTTGACAGACATGGGAATGTGTGTTTTACCAGATGACAATCCTAAAAAAGATGAAGTTCACACAAGATATTATCAATCACCAGAAATATTATTAGGTTTAGAATATGATACAAGTTGTGATTTATGGGCATTGGGATGTTCAATTTACGAATTGATGACAGGAGAGTTATTATTTAATTCTGATGAGTTTGATGGAGATGAAGATGAACATTATCTTTTTTTATTTACTCAAAAACTTGGAATGTTTCCTACAGAAATGACTAATAAAAAAAATTTAGACCACATTAAAGAATGTAATAATTGTTTATGGAAAGATTTGCAAAAGATTGCTACTGATTATAACATGAATAAAACTACAGAAATACACTTTTTGAGTTTTATTTATGGTTTGCTAGAGTATGATCCAGCTAAAAGGTTAAGTTCTAAAAATGCATTATCACACTCATTTCTCATCTAGGAGCGTTCGGTATAAAACTTACTAGCTTATTCCGAACATATTCATCTGTCAATAAAAAATTCTCTCACAGGTTATTGTCCAGAAAATTCCAAACAACAACTTAATTAATTGCTAGAGTAAAAAAGATTAACTTATTAAATAGTATTCCATTTAGATTACAGCGATAATTACCGAGACGGAGGTTTGCTAGACCCACTACGAATAGAGTTAGAATATGTTGTAGGCAAACACCCAATACATGCTCCGCTACTATAGCTTCCACTAACGCTACCAACTGCATATCCAAATCCAAATGATGATGATGATGAACCAGCTACATTAGACATACCGACAGGTATGGTGCTAGAATAACCAGATCCACGCGTCATATAGGACGAATTGAACCTACCATCACCCGGAAATCCACCAACTGCAAATGACATTTTATATATAACTTTGAGACAATAATTATAAAGGATTTAAGATTTTTAGATATTTTCAATTTTCAATTTTTTTTAACCATTAATATTATTATGACAAGAGAGAAATCCGATGCAATAGTAAGGATTATATCAAATAATATTAATATTGATATTTTTAACCCATATAAAGTATTATCTGATGATGAAAGTATAGGAACTGGATTTTTTATAAATGATAGAGGATATATTTTAACATGTAGTCATGTTATTGAAACTGGAATCAAAAATTATATTAATATTCCTGCCATGGGAAAAAAACAGATTCCTGTTGAAGTTCACTCTATTTGTTTTGATAAAGATATTGCTATTCTAAAAACAATTGATTACAAAAACAAAGATTATTGTCAGTTCGGAAATTCTGATCTCATAAATAATGGTGATGTAGTCAGTGCCATTGGATATCCGTTAGGAAAATATCAACTAAAAACAACCAAAGGTATTGTGAGTGGAATTCAGGATAGATATATACAAACTGACACACCAATTAATCCTGGAAATTCAGGTGGTCCACTATTTGATGAACGAAAGAAAGTAATCGGAATTAATACTGCTAAAATGTCTGCTTTAATCGCTGAGAACACAGGTTATGCCACACCCATCAATGATTTTATCCTGATTATGAATTCTATGATCAACTGTGATAGCCGAACAATTATTCGAGAACCTAGAACATATATTAATATTCAATCCGTGACTCCAGAATTATATGATTTCTTTGAGTGTCCAAAACAGAACGGATTTATGATAACTAAAATAATAGAGAATTGTCCCATGTATAATGCTGGTTTACGAAAATATGATATTATGATTCAATTTGATAAATATGTATTCGATGAAAACGGAGATACTGATACACATTGGAGTAATGATAAAGTTAATTTTTATGATATCATTACAAAATATACTCCTGAAATGACAGTCAATATTACATTTTGGTCTACTCGTAATAAAAAAATAATCACAACTCCAGTTAAATTAGGAAATGGAGATCTGTATAAAATTAAATTATGTATGCACCCATATGAAAATTTTGTTTACGAAATATTTCTTGGAATGGTAATTATGGAACTCACAGTCAATCATATTTATGAACTCGAAAAAGTAGATTATTCTATGGATGTCAAATTGGAACTACAATCAAAAGTAGATATTGAAAAACGAACTAAAGGATGTTTATTCATATCAAGTATATTCCAAGGTTCACACGTCTCAACTATTGATGTTGAAGCGGGCACAATCATTGAAAATGTAAATGGAGTTCCTGTTAATTCCATTAGTGATTTTAAAAAAGTAGTAGTTGAAAAAAAATTATTTGTTAAAGGAATTCCAATGATTCATATCAAATTTCATGATGGTTATCAAATCGTTTTGAATTTAACTAAAGCATATATTGACGAAGATATATTAACATCACGATATAATTACAAAATATCTGATTTGTATAATGCCATCTTGAAAAATAAAAATTGATATCAATTTCATTTCAAAAAAATTGAAAGACTCAACTTCTAAAAATTCCATTAATTTATCATAATCAAAAACTTCTCAAAATGTCTAATTTTGCGAGATTATTCTCAGAATCTCGCAAATACAAAAATTTGCCCAATTTAGTTTTCACTTCTGTCAACAAAGAATGGATTGCGATTGCGAAATCTGAATTAAAACCACGATTTGTTTCTGATTCAATTGTTAATCCATTGACTGCACTCCACAAACACTCATCATTTCGTGTTCTAGATTTTGTTCATAAATTTGACAAATCAAAAGTCACAAAACATGTTTATCATCAGAATTATATATTTCTCACCAATACAGTAATTGATTATCCAATTGGAATTTCATGTTATTCATCAATTATGCCTGCATTTTTCGATGATTTGGCAAGTTCAAAATATTTTGATAGATATAATGGTAGTTATACTCAATGGTTTCCTAATGGAGCCACCAAATGTATCTCTACTTACAAATATGGAATACTACATGGAATGTATATGGAATGGGATCGTGTTCGAAGATTGGTTAAATCTGGAACATACAACAAAGGAAAGAAAGTTGGTATTTGGAAATATTATTATGATTTCACTCCATATAACAAAATTTCAATTACATATTTGGATGATATCAAGCATGGAAAAAGTGTCATGAATGATAAGACTGGAAAATACAATTGGATTCTTGAATATGACAATGACGAAATAGTGAGTGAAAAGTTTGAGTATATTGAGAAAATTACCAGGAAATAGCCTGAATGCGAATTATTTTTTGGGAGCATTCGGGCAAAAGCCTATGTCCCATGTTACGTCTGTCTTTCTATACAGCATTAATTGATCGTTTTAAATGGTTTAATCTTCCTAAACCTCTTAAAATAGACATTCCACATCTGAAAATATTAACAGATCCATTATCGTCTCGATTAATAAATA